>Ga0335081_10002156_pt1 | contig 30877 bp, 29 predicted proteins | sample Lox_Sample_35_FD_206713 | JGI IMG/M metagenome (GOLD analysis project Ga0335081, IMG submission 206713) | Soil microbial communities from Loxahatchee National Wildlife Refuge, Florida, United States - Lox_Sample_3.5 | ecosystem: Environmental > Terrestrial > Soil > Wetlands | place: USA...
GCATTTGCTGGGTGACATGGCAGAGGCCGGGGTTTTCATTCTCACCTTCAGCGGCGGCGAGATCTTTCTGCGCAAGGATTTCTTCGAACTTCTCGAGTGCGCTCGCGAGCTCACTTTTTGCGTCAAGCTAAAAACAAATGCGGTGTTGATCCGGGAGCGCGAGGCGGCGCGCCTTCGCGACTTGGGCGTGGAATCGATCCAGGTCAGCATCTATTCACACAGGCCGGAGGTGCACGATGCCGTCACCAAGATTCCCGGCTCGCTGCGGCGCTCGCTGGACGCGATCCGCTTCCTAAAGTCGCACGGACTGAAACTTGTCATCGCCAACGTGCTCATGACGGAAAATATGCACGACTATCACGGGGTACGCGCGCTGGCCGACGAGTTGGGTGTCGATTGCACGCTCGACCCCACGGTAACGCCGATGATGAATGGCGATCGTTCTGTTTTGAAGTTGAATGCCGGTGAAGACGCGTTGCGCCGCCTCTTCCGCGATGAACGGTTTGTAGGCAACGCCCAAGAATTTTGCGCGCTTCCTTCCCCGCCGGATGAAAACAGCCTGCAGTCTGTACCCTGCAGCGCAGGCCACACTGCCTGCTATGTTTCTCCCTACGGAGATGTTTATCCCTGCGTGCAATTTCCTTTGCCCTGCGGCAATGTGCGGAGGCAAAAGTTTGTCGATATTTGGCGAAACTCGGAACAATTAAGGGAAGTACGCTCCATTCGGCTCAAAGATATGCCCGGCTGTTCAAAGTGCGTTCATGGGTCGACCTGCCCTCGCTGCCCTGGGCTGGCATTCATGGAAGGCGATATGCGCGGGCCTTCCACTGCCGATTGCGAGAAGTCCTTTGCGCGAACCGGCATTCCTTCGGCAAATCTCCTGGCAAAGAAGACCGCTGCAACTGCGCCCCGACTGGTTCAGATTCAGACATTTCCTGCGCTGGAAGCTCTCGCCGGCGTCTCGCCCGGTTAGCCGAGCACCACGCTTGATTCTCGCCTTTCCTGTAAGGTCAGCCGTAAGAACTGCAGGGTTTTCCCCGAAGGTCTCTCCTACCAAGGTAATCTCTGGACTTCGATGGATCGCTTTAGCATTTCTCCAGTGATGTGTTTGGAGATCGATGTAGGCATCCCATGTGCACAACCGGCAGAAGTTTCTTTCTTATCGTTGCGGCAGTCTCTTTCGCGATGGCGGCGTGCTCTGCGCAGGATGAGCCATCTCTGGGCGACGTGGCCCGCCAGGTCCGTCAGCAAAAGCAGGCAAAAGCGGTTCAGGGCAAGGGCGCAAAACCGGTCAAAGTAATTACCAACGAACAGCTTCCTCAGCACAGTGCCGCATCGGCGGCAAATGACGAAAACAGTTCGCCGAGCGACGCATCCGCCACCGCGGAGAAGCCAGCACAAAGCGGCAAGATGTCCGCCGAGCAATGGAAATCGCAGATTCAGACCGCGAAAAGTCAGATCGATGCATTACAGCACCAGAGCGACGAACTAAACGATTCCATCCATTTTGCCCCGGCCAACTGCGTTCAGAACTGCGCGCAATGGAACGAGCTTCAGAAGCAGAAGCAAGAGGAAGTCGAGCACTTGCGTTCACTGCTGGAGGAGCAGAAGAAGCGGCTCGAAGATCTGCAGGAAACAGCCCGCAAACAGGGCTATGGCAGTTCAGTCTACGATCCATAGCCTGCCCTGATTTTGGGGCTTTCCTCCTTCTGGCATCTATGCGAAATTAATGGGATGCCGCTGGTTGTGCGCCCATCCCGCATCCACTCCGTTGGTGTTTTTGCCACCGCTCGCATCCGCAAGGGCGCACGCATCGTGGAGTACGCCGGCCCGCGCATCAGTGTGGAGGAAGCCGACCGCCGCTACGATGGAACGTCTCGCACCTACCTCTATGGTCTGGAAGATGGAAAGACCATTATCGATGGCGAAGGCTTGGGTGCGTATCTGAATCATTCCTGCGATCCCAACTGTGAGGTAGATGAAATCAAAGGCCGGGTGTGGATCTTCGCGCTGCGCGATATCGAAAAGGGCGAAGAATTGGTCTGGGATTACAACCTCTACGACGACGAAGCGCCTGCTCCTTGCCATTGCGGCTCGCGCAAATGCCGGGGCACGATGTACTCCAGGGAATGGACGGCCAAAATGCGTCGAAGGGCAGCGCGGAAGAAGAAGCCAATTGCCCAAACTCGAGATCTGGCCTCGATCAATGGCCGCGAGGATTTCGACCCAAACGGCCACAGAGACTATCCTCGGGTCACAATTTCCTCGATTGGCTGATTTACTCGCCTAACAACCTCTGCTAAATTTGCCGCACCCGGCCGATTGGCCGCATGGGGAGGACGCCGTGCGCATTGACCTTTTTCGTATGGAACGCACGCAGTGTTTGTACGAAAACGTAGTCGACTTCAATCTGTCCGAAAGCGGGGTGCTGCCTTTGCGCATCGAGGAAGTGCTGCAGGGAGCCGGCAATGCGTCCGAGTTCTTGTCCACCGGTCTCAAGTACCCGGAATCCGACGGATCGTTGGAACTGCGAGAGCATATTTCAGCCTGGTACGGCGCCGCGGCGGAAAACGTAATGGTCACAAACGGAGGGTCCGAAGCAAACTTCACCGCCGTGTGGGGAATCCTGGAGAAGGGCGATCACGCCGCCGTGATGCTGCCCAATTATCTGCAAACCTGGGGATTGTCGCGGGCCTTCGCGGCCAGCGCCAAGGCATTTTATCTCGTCGAAAAACGCGAACGCGGCCGCAACCCCCGCTGGGCGCTCGACATCGAAGGATTGCATCGCGCGGTCACGCGCAAGACGCGGCTGATTGTCCTCACCAACCCCAACAATCCCACGGGAGCCGTTCTCAGTGAAGAAGAAATGGCGGAAGTAATTCGGGCTGCACGCCGTGCCAATGCCTGGCTGCTGGTGGATGAAATTTATCGTGGAGCAGAAGTCGACGCACACCTCACTCCTACATTTTGGGGGCGTTACGACAAGCTCATCATTACCTCGGGGCTCTCCAAAGCTTTCGGCCTGCCGGGCCTTCGCCTGGGGTGGATCGTTGCTCCGAAGAAACTCATCGCCAAACTTTGCCAATACCACGACTACACCACGTTGACTCCGACCATTGTCTCGGACCGGCTGGCGCGAATTGTGATGAAGCCAGAACGTCGCGAGAAAGTGCTGGAGCGCACGCGCAGCATCATCCACACGAACCTGCCCCGGCTGGAGCAGTGGATTCGAGCCCACGGAGAGCTGTTCAGCTACATTCCCCCGGTGGCGGGTGCGATTACATTCTTTCGCTATAAGTTGCCGATCTCTTCCTCTGCGCTGTTTGACCGGCTTATCAAGGAACAATCGGTTCTGATTACTCCGGGTTCGCACTTCGGTTTTGGCCGCTATATACGCGTCGGCTACGGATACGATGTCGACTACACTTTGCGCGGTCTGGCGCGCGTGGATATCACCCTGGAGGAGCTGAAAAAGTCCGGACGGAAAGGCCGAGGCAGGATTTCAAAGCCAGTTCCAGAGGTTGCCGCCAGGCGCGGCGCCGCCTGACCCGCGTTCTGAAAAGCACTCTACAGACGAATCTTCTCGCCGATTCCCGCCGCCGTCGCCCGCTCAATCACAAGGGAAGCAGCGGCAACATCCTGCACGCCGACCCCGGTCAGATCACAAACAATCGTTTCGTCCGGGCGCACTCGTCCGGGTTTTCGCCCCGCAACGATCTCTCCTAGTTCGTCTGAGATTCTCTCTACGGGCATCACACCTTTTTCAACCGCATGGTGAATTTCACCGAGGCGAAGGCATTGCGCGATGCTGTCGGCAACAATCCGGTCGGCCCGCGCCAAAACGTCGTTGTCGAGCTCCTGTTTTTCGGGAGCATCCGATCCAACGGCAATCACCGTGACGCCCGGCTTCAGCCATTCAAGCTTCACGATGGGTGTGCGAGCCGCGGTTACGGTAACGACGATGTCGCTGTCCGCGACGGCGTCAGCGACAGTATGGGCCACGGAAATGCGGCAGTTCGCCGGAAGCTTTCCCCGCTGCTCCAGGTCGGCAGCGCGGGTTCGGGCATGATCTTCGCTGCGTCCCCAAATCCGCAGCTCACGGAATGACCTCACGTGTGCCAGCATCTCGGCCTGATAACGAGCTTGTCCGCCTGTACCAAGGATCGCGACGCGGCGGACATTCTTCGGCGCGAGATACTTGGCTGCGACCGCCCCGGCGGCGCCCGTGCGGATGTCCGTGATCATCCCGTTATCGAGCAAGAAAGCCGCGGGAGCCCCCGTGGCAGCGTCGAAGGCAACGACCATGCCGTCATTCGCCGGCAAGCCGAGCTGCGAGTTGCCGGGGAAGCTGGAGACAATCTTGACCGCATAGTAAGGGCCGTGGTGAACGTGGCCGGTCTTGATATGAATCTCACCACGATGCTCGGGAACGTCAAGATGAATAACCGCGGGAAGCTCAGCCCGGCCGCTGGAATAGGCAGCGAACGCCTTTTCCATCGCCGAAATGCAGCCCGCGGGATCGAGCAACTCCAGAATGTCGTGCTCGCGGAGAATCAGAATTTCGCGCATATCGAGCACAGCCGGCGCCATGATTCTCACCTCTTGTGCATGGGACCTCTGCCATGCTCGCGCCAGCCTTCGATGATGAGATAAAGCACCGGAATGAAGAACAGATTCAGCACCGTGGACATGATCATTCCGCCGAAGACTGTGGTGCCGACGGAGTGGCGTCCGTTTTCTCCAGCGCCGGTGGCGAACACCAGCGGTACCACGCCCAGAATGAACGCGAGGGAAGTCATCAAAATGGGGCGCATGCGAATGCCTGCGGCTTGTATCGCCGATTCGACCAGGGGAACTCCTCGTTCGCGCAACTGTTCGGCAAACTCCACAATCAGGATCGAATTCTTGCTGGCCAGTCCCACCAGCATGACCAGTCCAACCTGGCAGAACACATCGTTGTGTAAGCCGCGGATCCACTGCGCTCCGAGCGCGCCCAGCAATGCCATGGGAACAGCCAGCAGAACGATAAACGGCAGCACGAAACTCTCGTACTGCGCAGCCAGCGTCAAGTAGACGACCAAAGTGCCCAGTCCGAAAAGAATCAAGGAGGTGCTGCCGGCTTGCAGTTCTTCCAGAGAGAGGCCAGTCCAACTGTAGCTGAACCCTTGTGGCAGCTTTTTCGCCAAGTCCTCCATGGCGGCGATCGCCTGGCCGGAGCTGTATCCCGGCGCCGCCGAGCCATCGATTTCAGCCGAGCGGAACAGGTTGTAATGGCTGATGACCTGAGGCGTGGTGGTCTGCGTGACGCTGATGAGGTTTTCCAGCGGAATCATGGCTCCGCTATCGGAGCGCACGTAGAATTCCTTCATGTCCCTGGCTTGCGAGCGGAATTGCTTGTCGGCCTGCACGTAGACGCGATAAGAGCGGTTGTTGAAATCGAAATCGTTCACATACGCTGACCCCATGTAAACGCCGAGCGTGTCGGTGATTTGCGAGAGCGGCACGTGCAGGCTCTTGGCCTTTTCGCGGTCGATGGTCACAACATATTGCGGATCGTTGGCTGTGAATGGTGTATAAAGCGACACCAGATCCTTGCGCTGGCGTGCCTCGCGGATGATGCCCTGCGTCGCGCTGGCCAGTTCGTCCAGCCGGTGCGCTGCCTGATCCTGAACCTCGAACTGAAACCCGCCGAACTGGCCCAGCCCGCTAACGGTGGGGGGCAGGGTTGCGAACACGATTGCCCCTGAGATGCCAAACAAGCGCGGCCGAACCCGGTTCACGATCGCCTCGGCCGTATGCTGCTCTCCCTTCCGTTGGGAATAAGGCTTCAAGGGCACAAAAATTACGCCCTGATTGGCTGCCGACCCCGAGAAACTGAAACCGGCCACCGAGAATGTTCCCTCGGCCTCCGATACGTCGCTGAGCATGTTGGAAATCTGCTTTCCGATAGCCTCGGTATATTCCAGCGAGGCGCCCGCCGGAGCTTGTACGACGATGATGAAATAACCCTGGTCTTCATCGGGCACAAAGCCGGAGGGCACGTGGCGCAGCACATAGTAAGTTGCGCCCAGGCCGGCAAAAAACAGCACCACCATGATCACTCGGTGTTTCAGCACGTGGTGCAGCGTCGCGCGGTAGGCGCGGGTAGCGGCGCCGACGCCCTGGTCGAATTTCCTGAGCCACCACCATTTGTCCCGGCCGTGGCTCTCGCGTAAAAGAATCGAGGCCAGCACCGGCGCGAGTGTGAGCGCGTTGAAGGCGGAAATCGAAATCGAAAAGGCAATGGTCAGAGCAAACTGGCGAAAGAGAATGCCCGTCGTGCCGGGAAAGAAGGCAACTGGCACAAACACGGCAACCAGCACCAGCGATGTCGCAATGACCGCGCCGGTAATCTCGGCAGTGGCCGCCGCTGCCGCTTTGCTGGAGTCGTGCTCGCCCTCGGTGATGTGGCGCTCGATGTTTTCGATGACGACAATGGCGTCATCCACCACCAGACCGGTCGCGAGCGTGATGCCAAACAGCGTCAGCGTGTTGATGGAGAAGCCCAGCAACTTTACAAAGACGAAAGTGCCAATCAGCGAGACCGGAGTCGCGATGAAGTGAATCATCGTGGTTCTCCAGTCGCCGAGGAAAATGAAAATGACGAGGATGACCAGCAGAATTGCCGAACCCACGGTGAAGGTCACGTCACGGATCGATTCGCCGACGGCATCGGTGGTGTCGAACGCAACTTTGTAGCGCATCCCGGGAGGGAAGCTCTTGGAAAGCCGTGCCAATTCGGCGATTGCCCGCCGGTCCACGTCGAGCGCGTTGGCCGTGGAAAGCTGCGTAACCCCAATGCCGATCGCGTCCTGCCCGTCAAATTTCAGGTCGGTACTGTAATCCTCCGCGCCCAGCTCTGCCCGCCCCACATCTTTCAGGCGCACCAGCGTCCCATCGGTGTTGGTCTTCAGAATGATGTTGCCGAACTCACTAGGCTCGCTCAGTCGCCCCACCGCGCGCACGCTGATCTGATACTGCTGCCCGGCCGGAGCCGGTTGCTGACCCACCTGGCCGGCTGCGACTTCCACGTTCTGTTCGCTCAGGGCGCTCACCACGTCGGGGGCGGTCAGGCCACGGCCAGCCATGCGCACCGGATCGAGCCATAGCCGCATGGAGTACTTGCGTTCCCCGAAGACGATCACATCGGCGACACCGGCAATGCGTTTGAGCGAATCCCTGACGTAGATGTCGATGTAGTTGCTCATGAAGAGCGTGGAGTACTTGTTGTTATCGGAGAGGATCGCCGCGCCGAAGACAAAGTTTTGCGAGGTCTTCGCCGTGGTGATGCCAACGGCTTTTACTGCCGCCGGAATGCGTCCCTGGGCCGTGTTAACCCGGTTCTGGATGTCCACCATGGCCAGGTCGGGATTGCGGTTCAGGTTAAAAGTGGCCACGATGCTGCTGGTTCCGTCATTGCCGCTGGTGGAAGTGATGTACTTCATTCCCTCCGCGCCGTTGATCTGCTCCTCCAGCGGGATGGTGACCGCGCTTTCCACTGTCTGCGCGCTGGCCCCGATGTAGGAGCTGGTCACCGCAACCTGCGGAGGAGCCAGATCAGGGAACTGTTCGATGGGAAGAGTGGGAATGACGGCCACGCCCGCCAGCACAATCAGCAGCGCGCATACCGTCGCGAACACCGGACGCCGGATGAAGAAACCAACGAACATAAGAAATCAGGCCTCGGGCTTCAGCTTTCGGGCTTCGGCCCAACTTCCTCTTTCGATTCGATCTGGCCACTGACCGGCGCAGCCTTGCCGAAGCAGGCAACACCGCCAAGCAAAACCGCCTGCACCTGTCACAAATTGCGGGAAAGTCAAGAAAACCGGGCCCCAAGCCTTCCCGCTGAAAGCCCAACCCTCAGCTTTGCGGGATCACCGGCACACCATCCACCAGGAACTGCGTGCCCGAGACGATCACCTTGTCTCCGCTCTTGAGGCCTTGCAGCACCTCGTAGTCGTTTCCGACGGTTTGACCGATCGTTAGCGCTCTCTGCCGCGCCAGATAGGTGCCGCCCTTCTGTGGTTCGGCGACAAAAGCGAAATATTGGCCGGCGAGACGCGAAACCGCGAGAATTGGCACCACCGGGCTCTGGTGAGTGCCCCAGATGACTCGGGCGCGAACGAACTGCGACTGGCGCAGGCTGTCATTCTGGTTGGCAATGCGCGCTTTCACCAGAACCGTCTGCGTAGTATTGTCCACTTGCGGAGAGATAAAGGTGATACGACTCTTGGCAGTGACGTTACCTGAACTGTCGAGGAGATCGACGGGCAGGTCCATCTTCAATTCGCCGGAGCGATCGACCGGCACATAGACGTAAACTTCGAGACTCCCCGGCTGATCCACTGTTGTCAGTTGCGTGCTTGTAGTTACGCGATCACCCACCCGAACCGGAATGTCTCCCACAACACCGCTGCGTGGCGCGGTCACCTTGTAATAGCGGAGTTGCACTTGCTGTTCCCGCACCTGGGCATCCAGCGATTCCATCTGGGCTTGGGCAGCATCGAGGGTTGCCTTCGACTGGTCGAGGTCCTGTTTGCTCACCACCCCCGCCGCGTATAGCCCTTGCGTGCGCTCATACTGCTGCTGGGCCCAGGTCAGGTTCGCCAGTTGAGCCGCCTTGCTGCTTTCCTGGCTCTTGACGGTGGCCTGCTGCTTGAGAGGATCGATCTCCATCAACGCACTGCCCGCCGGGACCCGGTCGCCGGAATGCACAAAAATCTGCACTACCTGACCTTCGACCTGGGGCATAATCACCGCGGAGTCGCGCGATTTCAATGTAGCCACATACTCGCTGGCATCATTTACGGGGACAGGACGAGCGATTTCGACCTTAACCGGCATGGCTGGCGGGGCCTGGGCATGAGCGCTCTGCGGCCCGTTTCCCGAGCACGCCGTCATAAGGCCGGATGCTGCGATGAGTCCTGATGCCAACAATATCTTAGTTCTGGAAGTTTGTAAGCCCTTGAGCATAAACACCCTTAAAACAGATCTCAACAAAATTGCCAGCGGGCAAGCCAATCTCTTACCCTGGGTCAAACAACGGAGCACCCGACAGAATTAGACGATCCAATACTGCCGGCGTCTTAAAACTTAGTAGAAGATTCTTCTCATGCCGCCGAGGACGCAAAATAATAACTGGTTTGTGGGCGAAATAAAAGCGAATATTTTTGAGCGACCCTCGTACTCTCAGCCACTCTGCTAAATTGGTCCGCTATGGATACCCCAGCCCAGCCCAGCCGCAGTTTCGCCAGCGACAACAATGCCGGTGTTCATGCGGAAGTGCTCCAAGCGGTTATGCGTGCCAACCAGGGCCATGTGATTGCCTATGGCGACGACCCTTATACCCGCTCGGCGACAAAAAAGTTCGAAGAGCAGTTCGGACCTGACATTGCAGTTTTCTTCACTTTCAACGGAACCGGAGCCAACGTCCTTGGCCTGCAGGCATTGACCCGCCCCTACCACGCCATCCTCTGCAGCGACTACGCCCACATCTACACCGATGAGTGTGGAGCGCCCGAAAAGCACCTCGGCTGCAAGCTCGTCCCCGTGCCGCATCAGGATGGAAAAATCACTCCGGAACTGGTTCGTCATGCCTGCCACGGGATCGGCGACCAGCACCACGTGCAGCCTCGCGTGATTTCGATTACCCAGTCGACTGAGATGGGAACAGCTTACCAGCCGCAGGAGATTGAGGCTCTCGCCCGTTTTGCGCATGAGCGGGACATGTTTCTGCACGTTGATGGCGCCCGTCTTGCCAATGCCGCAGCTACCCTCGGCCAAAGCCTGCGCCAGGCGACGCGCGATCTGGGCGTGGACGTACTCTCCTTCGGCGGCACCAAGAACGGCATTCTGGGCGGCGAGGCCGTGGTTTTCTTCCGGCACGACCTTGCCTCGGACTTCCTCTATCTCCGCAAGCAAAGCATGCAGCTCGCTTCCAAGATGCGTTTCATCGCAGCCCAGTTTGAAGCTTTGCTCACGAACGACCTGTGGCTCCGCGGCGCCCGTCACGCCAACCGGATGGCGCGCCTGCTGGAAAGCGAGTTGCAGCGCATCCCCGAAGTGAAAATCGTATGGAAGGTGGAGTCCAACGGCGTGTTCGCGCAAATTCCACGCCACGCTGTTCGGCGAATCATGGAGCGCTATTTCTTTTATATGTGGATTGAGGAGGAATGCATTGTCCGCTGGATGTGCTCGTTCGACACGACAGAAGAAGATGTCCGCGACTTCGCTGGGGTGGTCGGCCGGGCGGTACGCCCGTGACTTCCGTACCGTTTGAGGCTGCCGCGCGGCCCGTTCTTGCTATTGCTTTTTAATTCGCCATTGACTAAATTGAGCCTTCCCCAGCTGCGAGTTTGCGGGCGCGAAAAGCCCGTTCTGGAGTCCTCATGAATCGGAAGTGGCTCAATCGATGGTCTGGCATCTTCAGCCTTGTCGTGGCCGGAGTCCTGGCGCTGAACCTCTCCAGTTGCGGACACGACCAGCAGTTAGTGTCGATCTCGATTACCCCAGCTTCGGAAACCTTCGGCGCCTCAGACATTCTCGTAAGTGAGGACGCCGGCCTTAACGTTCAGCTGCGGGCTCTGGGTTCTTACATTCATCCACCGGTCACGAAAGATATTACAAATCAGGTCACATGGTCCTCGAATTCACCCAATGTTGCCAACGTGAACTCGTCTGGCGTGCTGACCGCGGCGGGCATTGACTGCGGAAATACTCTAATCTCGGCGACGGTGCAAACCAACAGCAGCAGCGGCGGAGTCGGATCGTCAGGAGCCATAGTCACGGCTTACATGACTGCCAATGTGGTTTGCTTCACCGGGACGGGTATGGCGCTGGCCGTGAATTTTGCGGGTGCGGGTTCTGGAACCGTGACCAGCGCTCCCTTGGGTCTTAGCTGCGCGAGTACGGCAAAGTCTTGCCGAGACAGTTTCCCCTCTGGAACTGACGTCACGCTGACCGCCGCACCGGACGGAACGTTTGGCGGATGGACCGGATGTGATTTGGTATCTCGTTCTGGGCTTACATGCACCGTACGCCACCTGGCCAGCGATCGCGGCATCACGGCCACTTTCAACTAGCCCGGGTCACTCATCTTTCTGTTCCGCGTCGCTCAGCAACTTCCCCAGCGTCGGCTTGTGCTTCTCGGGCTTTTTCTTTTTCTCAACCACAATCTTCTCCGCCGGCGGAGCGCCGATTCGTTCACGCGCCAGAGCCTTCACCGCTTCGACGGCGCGAAATCGCTTTGCTTTCTTCCTCTTGCCTGCCATCGCTCTCTCGTGTGTTGCTCCATCTTGCCATAGCTTGTTGGCGGCAAAGCTGCAATAATTGCAGCTGCGGGCTGTTGGAGACGCTCCCCTGAGCTGGCGGAGTGCCGACCTCGCGGCCCACGTAATCTTATGGACGAACGCGATTTTTTTGATGAACGGCAGGAAAGAAAGAACGCCACGCTGAACTGCCCGCACTGCCAGCAGGCCGCCGAATACGAGGTCACCTGGCTGATCCGCACCAAGAAACGCCAGCTTCCCGGTCGCGCCGACGAGCGCGACCGCGCGCGCTTTGCCAAAGCCCGCTCTTATATGCTTCGCAAGGACGACATGATGGCGTGCAAGAACATGCGCTGCCGCAAGCGATTCGAGATTTCAGGACTGCAGTCGGTCGTGTTCACCGAGTAGCCGTCAGTAAGCCGCCGCACCACTTCACAACCTAGGATTCTTCCCTTCACGTTAAGCCGAAACCCGGATACCAAGGGCGAGAATGCCAAATACCGAATGCTGACGGCCAAGTGCTAATTGCCAATCGCTCATTTATACTGGCAAGTTTCCTGTAGCCCTTCCCACCCACGGGTCACGGAGCACTCATGTGAAAATTCTCGTCTGCATGAAACAGGTGCCGCAGAAAGACGCACCGCTCAAGCTCAACGACACCGGAACCTGGATCCGCGAAGACGTCGCCTACGAAGTCAATGAGCCGGACGCCTATGCTCTCGAAGAAGCTCTGCGTCAAAGGGAGAAGCACAAGGGTGAAGTTGTGGTCATCACGTCCGGCCCGGCCCGCGCGCAGCAGGTGCTGCGCGAGGCGCTAGCCAAGGGCGCTGATCGCGCCATTCACCTGGAAGACGAAAAATTTGTCGGCCTCGACGCCTTCAACACGGCGAAGGCCCTGGCTGCGGCAATCAAAGATGAGCCGTTCGATCTGATCTTTACGGGATTGCAGTCGGACGATTACGGCTACGCGCAGACCGGCGTGATTCTGGCGGATCTTTTGGGCTGGCCGCATGCGACCATCATCATGCAGATCGAGAAGACCGACAGCGGCATCCGGGTAAAGCGCGAACTCGAAGCCGGTTTCTTTCAGTTTGTGGATATGCCGCTGCCCGCTGTGCTCACCATACAGTCGGGCATCAACAAGCTGCGTTACGCCACGCTCATCGGCATCAAGCAGGCCAAGAACAAGCCGCTGCGCAAAGTGACGCTCGGGGAAGTGCTGTCGGCGATCGGCGAGAACCTGCAGAAGATCGAGCGGCTTTATGTGCCGCAGAAGACGAAGAAAACCGAGGTGATCGAAGGCCCGCCCGCCGAAGTTGCGAAGAAGTTGGTGGACAAACTGCGCAACGAACTCCAGGTGCTGTGAAGCTCGGCGCCCTTTACACGCGCGGGGCCTTGCCAGGAGCTAGAAGCCGATAGCTGGAAGCTGACTCTATGTCCGATACCATTCTCGTTGTCGTTGAACAGCGCGAAGGCAAGCTGAATCGCGTCTCCTGGGAAACCATCGCCGCGGGCCAGGCCGTTGCAGGCGCGACAGGCTGGACTGTGGAAGCTGCCGTCGCCGGCTCAGGCATTAGTTCGGCCGCGAACGAGATCGCGGCGAAAAAGGTCGCCAGAGTCTACGCGATCGAAGCGCCCAGGCTGGAGCCTTACACTCCCGATGCCTTCGCATCAGCGCTCAAGCAGTTTCTGACCACGAAGCAACCGAAGCTCGTGCTGATGCCCCACACTTATCAGGTCCGCGACTTCATTCCCAAACTCGCCACGGCCATGGGGCGGGCTGTCATTAGCGACTGCATCGGTTTCAAGTATGAAAGCGGCAAACCGCATTTCACGCGCCAGATGTTTCAGGGAAAGCTGGTGGCGGATGTCAGCTTCAGCAGCGACCCTCCGTGGTTTGCGACGTTTCAGAACGGAGCGTTCCGCGGCGATCAAGCGGAAGCTGGGACCGCGGCAGCACCGGTGGAAACTGTAAGAGTTGAGATTGCCGACGGCGTCGTACGCAACAAGCCGAAGGAAGTCTTCAAGGAAGTGAAGCAGGCGGTCGATCTTACGCAAGCTGAGATCATCGTCTCCGTCGGCCGCGGCATCAAAGAACAGAAGAATATCGAAATGGCGAAGCAGCTTGCCGATGTTCTTGGCGGGGAACTGGCAGCCTCGCGCCCCATCTGTGACTCTGGCTGGCTGCCCATGGACCGCCAGGTCGGTTCTTCGGGGCAAACGGTTGCGCCCAAACTTTATTTCGCCCTCGGAATTAGTGGCGCGATTCAACACATCGTTGGCATGAAAGGCTCACGGGCGATCATCGCCGTCAACAAAGATTCGGAAGCTCCAATTTTCGAGATCGCCGATTACGCCGTGGTGGGGAATCTGTTCGACATCGTTCCGCCGCTGATTGAGGAAGTGAAGAAGACGAAAGCGGGAGGGTAGGTGATATTGACCTGTATTTTGACTATGGTTAAAATAGAGGTCATGAAAGATGTTCCCATTTCGGAATTCAAAGCCAAGTGCTTGGGTCTGATCGATAAGGTTCAGAAGACCCGCGAACCTCTGCGCATTACACGACACGGGCGACCCGTGGCCGAAGTCGTGCCTGCGGGACCTGATCGAAAACGAAAGTTTCTTGGAGACATGATTGGTACCGCTAAGATTGTCGGCGATATCGTTTCCCCCGTCATAGATCTCACTGAAATCGAGGCCTACCGCGATTGAATTTGCTCCTCGATACGCATATCTGGATTTGGAGCAAGCTTCAGCCGGACCGGTTAGGCAAGCGTGTCCGGTTGGTGTTATCGGAAACGGGTAACGAACTGTGGCTGTCTCCAGTCAGCGTGTGGGAAGCCTTGACCCTGATGCAGAAAGGGCGGATTCAAGTGCAGGATCCGTTTGCCTGGGTGGATCGAGCCGCAGAGCAGATGCAGGAAGCGCCGCTGACTCGCCAAATCGTGAGCATGGGCATGGCAATGCCGTTCCTGCACGCCGATCCAGCGGATCGATTCCTCGCTGCTACAGCCAAGGTGCTCAAATTAACTTTGGTTACCGCTGATCGCAATCTGCTCGGATTGCCAGACGTGCAGTGTCTAGACAATCGCTGAGCGAGCCGTGAGCTTTGAATGGCGCACACATGTGGCTAGTCACTTCTCGCGGCGCTTTTCCCTCCAATCGCTGCTGCCGCGATCTGCGCCACATCCAGCAACTCCGGCGGGGTAGACGTCGTCGCTGCCAATCCATCGCGCAGCATCGAATTGCAGAACGGACACGCCGCCGCTACCACGCTCGCACCCGTTGCCACCAGTTCCTGCGCGCGCTCCAGATTTACGCGCTTGCCGGATTCTTCGCCCAGAAACATCAGCCCGCCGCCTCCGCCGCAGCAAAAGCCCCGTTGCCGCGCGCGCGGCGGATCGACCACTTTTCCATAACGGGCAATCACATCCCTGGGTTGGTCGTACACGCCGCGATAGCGGCCCAGATAGCAGGCGTCGTGAAACACCATGCTTTTCTGTCCGCCTCCATTCGGCGGCAACTTGTCCCGGTAGCGAGCCAGCAGTTCGCTATGGTGCTCGATGGCAACATTTCCGCCGTGCTCTTTCCAGTCCTCGCCGATGGTGCGCACGCAATGGGGGCAGATTGAAACCATCTTTTTTGCTTTTACCCCATCAGCGTTAGCGCCGCTTCCATTCAACCCATTCTCGCGAATCTGCTCCAGATTGTTCTGCGCCAGTTCGCCGAACAGATAATCGTTTCCCAGACGCCTTGCAGGATCGCCGCTGCATTTTTCCTGCTTCAACACGCCGAAGGTGATCCCCAAATGGTTCATCACCTCCACCAGCGCCAGCAGTATCTTGCGCCCGTTTGGATCGAACGATCCCAGGCAGCCCATCCACAGGCAATATTCCTGCGTGCCGTCGTAATAGGGCAAACCGTTTTTCTCGATAAACTTCTCGCGATCTGACGGCGGAAATCCCAGCACGTTTCCCTGCCGCTCCAGAGTGACAAACATCTCGGCGCCGTAGCTGTTCTCCCACTTGCCAGTGTTTACCGCTCCCCGCCGCAGGCCCACAATCACCGGCAGATGCTGAATCCCCACCGGACACTGAAACTCACATGCCCCGCATGTCGTGCATTGGAAGGCCGCCTCCATCGATAGATATTTGCCCAACAGCGGCTCTTCACTTTTCGGTCCGAACTCGTTCAGATAGTGCCGGGTGCCCAAAATGATTTCTTTCGGGTTCAAAATCTTGCCCGTATTGTTCGCCGGACAATGTTCCGTGCAACGGCCGCACTCCACGCAGCTATAGGCCTGCAGCGCGACGAGCTGAGTCACATCTTTTCCCGCGATCAGGCCGAAGTCTTCATCGCCCACCAGGGGCGGGATTTTGCTGAAGCTGTCCCGCTCCAGAAAAATGGTCAGCGGACTCACCACCAGGTGCATGTGCTTGGTGCCCGGAATCACGGGAAGAAAAAACAAGAGCACGGCGGTGTGCGCCCACCACAATGCCCATCCCGCGGCATCGCCTTCTGGCACCCAGAAGGTCGCGAGGTAAGTGATCATCAGGGCGAAAATCAAGAACGCGATCAGCCCCGACTCGGGTGAGAGCGGCTCCAGCCACTTCGGCCGGATAACGAATCGACGAATTGCCAGCCCCGTAATGGAAATCGCAACCGCGACCGCGAAGATGGCGGCGATCAGGAAGTAGATCGGTCCCCATCCGCTGCTGCGCGAAAGAAACGGGTGGCCGAATCCCAGAGCGATGTGATTGACGGTGACCAGGGCGAAAACGCAGAAGCCCCAGAACACGAACGCGTGTGCCAGTCCGGGCAGCGGACGTTGCGCGATCACCAGCCCCTGCGCGCCCACTTCCCAGAGCACCTTGCGAACGCGCGGCCAGATCGGCCGCAGATGGAAGTCGGCGTCCGGCTTAGCCTCGCGAATAATGCGCAACGCTCGGCCAAACTTGCGCCAGAAAAAGTAAACGGAAACCGCAATGGCAAGCAGCAGGACGACGCGTCCAGGCCAGTTCATATCGAAAAGGGCTCCGGAAGAACCTGACAGTCTAACGTAGAAGAAGGCTGGCGTGGAAAACCGGTGGAGAGCGAACATCGTGGATTGACCTGACATAAGCGCAACAGTCTTCCGAATTGCCGGTTGCGTTATGCTTGACGCAGGATGAGCATCCAGCCGAAACCTCTGCGATATACCGCCCAGTTTCTGTCTCTGTTTTTTCTTGTGTTCTCCGCTCTCGCCCAGCAGGCTGGAACCCCGCCACCCAAACCCACCGGCGCCCAACGCCTGAATCAGTGGCGGCTCTCGCGCATGCCCGTGCTCATGGATGACTTCGGCGAACTCGCGCGGTACCGCGACGCCGACGCAACCCTGCCCGCTCCTATGCCCGGCGAGAATCGCGTTGTCTTCTACGGCGACTCCATTACCGACATCTGGAAGCTCGACGAATATTTTCCCGGCAAGCATTACATCAATCGCGGCATCAGCGGACAGACTACGCCACAAATGCTGATCCGCTTCCGGCAGGATGTGATCGACCTGCATCCCCAAGTTGTGATCATTCTGGCCGGTACCAACGATCTCGCCGGCAACACCGGCCCGGAGACCCTCGATCAGATCGAGAGCAACTACGCCTCTATGGCGGAGCTCGCGCGAGTCCACGATATCAAGCTGATTTACTGCTCCGTGCTTCCCGTACACGAGTACACCGAGGCCGCCGGAGACATGTACACTCAGCGTCCACCGGAAGAAATTCTCGTGCTGAACCGCTGGCTGAACGATTACTGCGCCCGAACCGGTTGCATGTATCTCGACTATTTCAGTGCCATGGTTGACGATCGGGGCCACATGAAGAAAGATCTTGCCGACGACGGCTTGCACCCCAACGCAGCCGGGTTCAAAGTCATGGCCCCGTTGGCGGAAGCGGCGATTGAGAAGGTACTGGCGACGAGGCCCTGAATCCTGCAAACCTCGAGAGCGTCCTATACTGGTAGCGCCGTCGTCTCGGCGGCCCAGACGGGACAGCAGGCGAGACGCCGGCACTACCTGGACATGCCTCTGCGCGACAAATTCGGCCGCCGAATCACCGACCTGCGGATTTCCATCACCGACCGCTGCAACTACAAGTGCGTCTACTGCCGCACCGGAAACGAAGGGGCGCTGTACGGCGATCTGGCCTTCGACGAGTACCTGCGCATGGCTCGCATCCTCATCGAGATGGGGATCACCAAGATTCGTCTTACCGGCGGCGAGCCGCTATTGCGCAAAGGGGTGGTCGAGTTCGTGCGCGAGCTATCGAAGCTGCGACCGCAGGGGCTGAAGCCCCATTCGAATAATGGTACGGCTGAGGCCGTGCAATTCACCTCCGATCCACTCGATATCGCCCTCACCACCAACGGCCATCTCCTTGCCGATCTCGCCCAACCTCTGAAGGCGGCCGGCCTGACCCGGGTCACAGTTTCCATGGACGCGGTCGATCCCGATCGTTTCGCCCGCATCACCCGCGTGCCCACTGGATTCGACAACGTTCTCGCCGGCATTCGCGCCGCCCGGCGCGCCGGGTTGTGGCCGTTGAAGGTCAACTGTGTGCTCATGCGCGGTTTCAACGAAGATCAGATCATTCCCTTTGGCATGTTCGCGCGCGAAGAGGGCGTCATCGTGCGCTTCATCGAATTCATGCCGTTGGAAGAAGACCGCGTATGGTCACCGGCAACCGTGGTGACGCTCGATGAAATCCTCGTCCGCATGGCTGAGTATCGGCCGCTGGTCGAAATCCCGCACGCTCGCTCGGAAACTGCGCGCCGCTACCGCTTTGACGACGGCATCGGTGAAATCGGCATCATCGCTCCGGTGTCGCATCCTTTCTGTGGGCACTGCAGCCGCATCCGCATCACCAGCGACGGCAAAATCCGCACCTGCCTGTTTTCCGTGTGGGACCACGATCTCCACGCGCAGATGCGCCGCGGCGCTTCCGACGAGGAGTTGGCCGACTTCATCCGCGGCGTGGTGCAGAAAAAAGAAGAGCGCCATCACATTGGAGAACCGGACTTCGTGCCAGCATCGAGGACGATGGTGCATATCGGGGGCTGAACCCTGTGGCGCGGGCTGCTGCGCCGGGAGGCAACGATTTCTCCAACAGTTGACGGTTCTCGGCGTCAAACGGATAATTCTGGATGCATGCGATACTTTCAGCTGGAGCACCCGCTGGACAAGACAATTCTGTGCGACTATGCAGGGTGTGATAACGTGGCCGACCATCTCGATGTAAACGAGGAAGGCCATGAGTACTTCCTGTGCCGGAATCACACCGGCAGCTCGGTACACGCCGCACGCCTCCCGACGCGCGCGCCCGGCCCCGGTTATCCATACAAAAGCAGGCCCGCTGCCTAGTCATCCTTAGCGTATGAAACATATTGCGCCATATCGGGTAGCCTTCGTACTCGCTTTCACCGCTTGCGCATCGGCCCAGTCGTGGACATTTCAAGGAACCCAGATCTGCTTCAACAGTGGCTCGACAACGCAGTGCTACGAACGGGGCACGATTAGCGCCTTTATCGGTCAGAGAGAACGCGCGTTTGAACCAGGAAGGGTGGCGGGCGCGGGAGTCGGTTCATTTGCTGGTGTGCTCGTAGCTGCCTGGCTCAACCACCGGCGGCAGGTGAAGATCGAGACGGACGAACTGACCAAAGAGTTGCAGGCCTACTTCGACGCCGAGTTTGACCTGTTGCAAGAGGAACAGTCGATGGAATCTGAAGATCAGCACTCCATCGCCGAGCTCGAACGCCTCGACCCGAGTCGAGGAAGGAAATGGGAAGACCAGCTTTTGTCGTCCAAGAATCTTTTCGAGAGGCGTGCAAAATACCTTTCTGATCTGAAGGGGCTGCATGACGTGGAGATGAGGGAGAAGCACCGCAAGGCATTACGTTATTTCATTGACCACGAACCTGACGGAGCGAAGGCACGCTACGGTCGGCAACGTACGATGGCGGCACAGGGTTATGTCGTTAGCCTGTTCCTGAAGGCCCTCGTTGAGTCGTACAAGCACCAGCCACCAACCGAGGAGGAGGGGGCGGCACTGGGAAGTGTTTTGTTCCTGCCTTTCCCCCCGACGGCCATGAACCACGATGCCCGCTAAGCCCGACTACGGCATCGACGCGCCGGGAGTCGTTCGCAATCTTTTCCTCGTAAGCCTCGCTGGCCTCGCGTTGGCGCTGTTTTCCCCGAAATTTGTAACGATCGGCCCAGTTACGTTAGCTGTTCGTCCGAGCGGCTGGGGCGCTGCCATTGGATGCGCCATTGGCGCCCTGCTCATGTTGCTCTACGCCAAGGTCGGGAAGTTCTATCACCGCGATCGCATGCTCAAGCTGCACAACTGGCGCGGCGACGAGCAGGTGTTGGACGTGGGAACAGGTCGTGGCTTGCTTTTGGTTGGCGCTGCCCGCCACCTCACCACCGGTCACGCCACCGGCCTTGATATTTGGAATAAAGAGGATCTCAGCGCAAACTCGCTTGAGCGGACGGAGCAGAACCTTGCAGCGGAGGGAGTGACACAAACGTGTTCCCTCGTCACTGGCGGCGCGCAGAAGATGTCTTTTCCTGATAACAGCTTCGACGTAATTCTTTCGAATCTCTGCCTGCACAATATCTACGACAGGTCTACCCGTCTTCAGGCCTGTCGTGAAATTGTCCGGGTGCTCAAACCGGGAGGCGTCGCCATCATTTCCGACTTCAAGCACACCGGCGAGTACGCAACAACCATGCGCGAAGCGGGCCTGCGCGTGGAACGCAAGCTACCGAGTCCGCTCACCTTTCCGCCGCTGCGAATTCTGCTCGCTGGGAAGTCATGAGCTCGAGACCGGGTGCGCCATTTTTCGCGTTTTTTGCCGCGAGAACTGGGGAATTTTGCCTTTCCTGTTTAAGATCGACAAATGAATGTGCGGCTCGCGCTCTTCGCTCTTCTGCTTCTCCCCTACACATTGCTTCAGGCACAAACTCGCGCGGGCGAGAGCGCCCGCGCCACACCGCCATATCTCGGCTTCGACCGCAACGACTATCCCGGCGACGCCACCCTGAAAATCCTGCATCAAACTTTTTCTTACGCGGGCTACTGGCTCAACAATCCTCCGGGCGAGAAAACGAACACATGGATCGGCCATCGCGCCGCCGTCGAGGCCGCAGGTTTCGGATTTCTCGTTCTCTTCAACGGACGCCTCTATGCCGAGCTGAAATCCGTTGCCAACGCCACGCGCCTCGGCCAGTCCGATGCGCAACAGGCTGCGACCACCGCACGCCGCGAAGGCTTTCCAGCGCGGACCATCATTTTTCTCGATCAGGAGCAAGGCGGGCGCATGCTACCCGAGCAGAAGGCATACATCTATGCCTGGGTCGATGGCGTCAGGGAGGCAGGGTTTCGCGCGGGCGTTTATTGCTCAGGCATGCCCGCGGCCGATGATAACAATGTGGTCACCGCCGAAGATATTCGCGCAAACTCCGCCGGACGCGACATCACTTTCTGGGTCACCAATGACGCCTGCCCGCCCTCGCCCGGCTGTGCTTTTCCCGCGCGCCCGCCCAGCCCGGCCGCGAGCGAGGTTTCGTTCGCCGATGTCTGGCAGTTCGCCCAATCCCCAAAGCGTAAGGATGTGGCAGGGCGGTGCGCCAACTACAGCCGAGACGGCAATTGTTACCCTCCTGCGCTTTCCTCTGCACGGCTTCATGTAGATGTGGATGCCACAAACTCGCCGGATCCCTCCAGCGGCAAATCGCAGGAAAGAGGCCAGCCGTCAACGCTCTTGCGCTAAAATACTGTAAAGACTATGTCGCGAACGTTCACGCTTGACGAAGCTCAATCGCTTTTGCCGGTGCTTGAGTCTTTGCTGCGCACCGCCATTAACAGCAAGAAGCAGATCGAGGAATTTGAAGCCGAGCAGCAGGCGCTTCATCACCGCATATTCCTCAACGGCGGAACACATATCGATGTGGTGCCGCTGGCCCGCCGCAAGGCCGAGCGGGTCAAAGCCGAACAACGGGCCAAAGATGCTCTCGCCGAGATCGATTCCATCGGCGTGCAGGTCAAGGACCTCGAGGTCGGCCTCCTGGATTTTCCCTGCGAAGTCGAGGGCGAAACTATCCTGTTGTGCTGGAAGCTGGGCGAAGCCGGCATCACTCACTGGCACGGAACGCAGGAAGGATTTGCTGGACGCAAGCCCATTGACGAGCGCATCGCGCGCAAGCGGGCAAATTGATTTTTTCGCGCGAAGCAACACATTTCAGGCATCTTCTTGCCCTCGCAACATACTCCAAAGTGCAGGGTTTACATAAAACAACGTAATCAGGACAGGGCGAGCGCCATGAGTCAGAATGCCTGTTGACAACATGTCCTGACTTGGAGGATTTCTCCCGGCTGCCGGATTGGCGGCAGCTCGGCGGGAAGAAAGGATTCACAATGAACATCAATCGTGCAATTCGCCTGTTGGCGCTTGCGGCGGTGGTGCTGTCGCTCTCGGCCGTGTCGTTCGCGGGAGTTTTTATCTCGGTCCGTTTCGGTCCGCCGGCGCTGCCCGTCTATGCGCAGCCGGCTTGCCCGGGGCCCGGGTATCTCTGGACTCCCGGCTACTGGGCCTGGAACGATGACGGCGGTTACTACTGGGTGCCAGGAACCTGGGTGGTCGCGCCTGTGGGTATGCTGTGGACACCCGGGTACTGGGGATGGAACGCCGGCCTCTACGTTTGGCATCCGGGCTACTGGGGGCCGCACGTTGGTTTCTACGGTGGCATTAACTATGGTTTCGGTTACGGCGGCGTCGGCTTTGTCGGGGGTGAATGGCGGGGCGGCGCGTTCTTCTACAATCGCGCGGTCGCGAACGTCACGAACGTCCACATCACGAACGTATACGTGAATCGCACGGTGGTCGTGAACAATACCTCCCGTGTGGCGTTCAACGGCGGCCAGGGCGGAGTGTCGGCCCGTCCCACTGCGCAGCAAGAGGCCTATGCCCGCGAGCCTCACCAGACAGCATTGGAGTCGCAGGTTCGGAACGCGCATGCGGCCAGTCAGAACCACGCTCTGTTCGCTTCGGCCAACCACGGCCGCCCAGACGTGGCGGCCACGGCGCACCCTGGAGACTTCAGCGGACGGGGCGTAGAGAAAGCTCGCTCCGCCGGGGGTGAGTATCGCGCGCCAACCATGTCGCCGAAGGAGGCGCGTGGCCCATCTTCGCCCGAGGGTGTCCGGAACGAGGGGTCGCGCAACAACGAAGCCAAAGGCAACAATGAGGCCAAAGGCAACAACGGTTTCCGGCCGTTTACTCCGCCCAACAAGGGCAACGAGGCCAATCGGGGCAACGAGCCCAACAGAGGCAACGAGGCCAACAGAGGCAACGAAGCCAACAACCGGGGTGAGCCAAGGGGCGGCGCCAACCAGGAGCGTGGCCGAGCTAACGAGTCTCGGCAAAACACTCCGAGGTCGAATCCAAAGCCACCCAGGAACAACTCCCAGCCGAAGCATGAGAATGCTCCACGGCATGAAAGTGCTCCTCACGAGGACCATGGCCATGGCCGAGGACAGTAGCGTCGAACCAGGCGTGCTGGATTAATCTGAGTTTGGGGGCCAGTGGGCAGCGCCCACTGGCCATCTTTTTCGTGTTTTTCCTGCAAGCCTGGCCCGCCTGTACGTTCTATTCGCGGATTCGGCGCATGCGGTGACAATTGGCAGGGTTGGTTCCGCGCAGCACGAAAGTGCAGTTACCCGTCCGGCGCGGAATTTTCTTTGCTACAATTTTTGCAAGCTGTTCGCCATTGCGCCACCCAGATGGGCCCAAGGAGTCTCGACCAAACTATGTCTTCGACGAAGCACAAACTCCGCCTTATGGGCGCGTTTGCCGTGCTCGCTGTACTGGCCCTGGCCGTGGGATGCCGGGGATTTTTTGTGAACCCAACGTTGACGGCGATCAATATTTCGCCGGCGAACCCTCAAGTGAAGTTGGGGGGTACCCTCCCCTTGTCTGTGTACGGAACCTACAGCGACGGCAGCACAGGTGTGGTCACGAGCGGCGTGTCATGGTCCACTGACACGCCCACGGTGGCTACATTTGCCAGCCCGACCAGTGATGTGCTGCAGGGACTGTCGCTGGGGACTGCCACCGTTACCGCCAACGCTCAAGCCGTCAGCAACACCGCCATGGCCACGGTATACATCGTCATCAGTTCGATCTCGATCAGCCCCACGAACGCCAGCATCACACAGGATGGCGGCACCGCGTCGTTCACGGTCACTGGGAACGGAACTACAGACATCACCAGCGGAGCCACGCTGACCGCCCAGCTGAATGGCACGGTTCAGACGGCCATAAACTGCGTGTATGACGGGGCGCAATTTCAAGTCTGCACGGATAATCAGGCACCCCAGGGCACCTACAAGATCATCGCTTCCTATCCAGGCTCGACTCTAAGTGCGACAGCGAACCTGACGGTTCCAGCACCCTAAGACCCATCGGCGTAGGGCGTGTGGGCGGGTGGCCCACGTCCCACTCATCAGCTGATTCTTGCGCGTTTTCCGTCTGTGAATCTCGCAACGTTTACGGTTCACCCGTCAGAGACAACGACTTGGCCCACTTGTTAGTCTTGGCCTCATGCCTTGGGGACTTAAGCGCTACTACGGCGCCGCTGTTTTGGGGCGGACTCGGTATCCTCCCCTGCGAGAGCTAAGGACGAGAAATCAGTCCCTCATCATGGCGTCGATCAACTGGTAGAGCTGGCTGTTGTCTTTCACTTCCACGTAGGGACGATCCGGTATGCGGTTGCCCACGATGTAGATCGTCGGCGTGTGATCGATATGGATGGCATTGCCCAGGTCACGGTCGGCGTTTACCTCGGCCGCGTACTTTCCTTCCGGATCGATCACAAAGGGAAGATCCACCTTGTGCTCGGCGGCGAACTTATCTGCATAGCCGCGCAGGTTCTGCGGATTGATCTCCAGTTGATTCGCAAAAATGTAATCGCGGAATTCATTACCCAGGGCCTTCGAGCGGGCGTCGAAGAAGTGCGCGATGACCGCGGCCTGATACGACCAGTTGTGCATGGGCAGGGGGAAATCGTGCCGGATGACGGGAATCTTATAGGTCCTGGCAGCCTGTTCCACGATGGGCGCCATCCGCCGGCACTGGGGGCACTGCAGGTCCTCGAACACCACGATAGCCACGGACGAGCCCTTGGGCGGGCGCAGCACCGTGCTGGGTGTGTCCTGCGCCGTGGCCCGGGACCATGCTGACAGCACAAAACAAAAGGCAAGAAACCACGCCACCGAAAGCAAGAACCAAGCATGCCTGATTTTCATCGCGCTCCAACTCACCAACGAAGTCTGGGAATCTCAAGACACTTAGACGCACGGCAACGCGCCGAGGCAGCCCGGCCCACGCCCGAACCGCTGACTTAATGGTAACCGAAGGTCGGTTTTTGTGTCAGCGCCACTTACGTCAAAAGTTTTCATCGCGCGGCCGCCCGTTCGTTCGCCAATCCAAGGAGGCGCAGTAACGGCTTCATGGTCAAGCCCTGGATCAGAATCGAAAAGATCACAACTCCGAACGCGAGGTCGAGAACGCGGTCGCGATTGGGAAACGAATTGTCCAGGCTGAGGGCCAGAGCCAGGGCCAGCGCGCCGCGCAACCCTCCCCACACAATCACATGCTGCCAGCGGAGAGGTATTTTTTCGGCGAAAAGGTTGCTGATGGGGACGAGAGTGTACACCGTGAAAACTCTCCCGGCCAGCACCGCGCCAATGGCCAGCAGCACCGGAGCCCATGAATGAAGCAGCGCTCCAATGTGGACCTCGAGGCCGATCAAGAGGAAAATCACCGAATTCATTACGAACGCGAGATACTCCCAAAACGACTCAAGAGCCGTTCGGGTGCGGTCGCTCATGCCGCCCCGGCCAATATTTCCCACGACCAGTCCGGCGGTGGCGGTCGCGATCACGCCGGAGAGATGCAGATGCGAGGCCAACAGATAACTGCCGTAGGCTACGATGGTGGTCAGAGTGATTTCGACTTGAGGATCGTCAACGGTGCGCGTGGCCTTGCTGGCGAGGAATCCGAAGAGAAACCCGAGTCCGGCTCCGCCCAGCACCGCCAGCAGAAATTGTCCCAAGCCATTGAGGACGCTTAGCTTCCCTGCGACTATGCCGCCGAGCAGAATGCCGAACAGCACGACCGCCGTCCCGTCATTCATCAGACTTTCACCGGCGATAATCACGGACAGCCGCTTGTCCATCCGCAGATCCTGGAAGATGGCAAGCACTGAGATGGGATCAGTGGCCGAGATGATGGCCCCAAACAGCAATGCCACCATCAAGGGCAGCCCAATTGCCCAATGCACGATGTAGCCAGTGACAAACATGGCGAGCACAACTCCGGCGTTGGCCAGGAGCAAAAGCGGCCCAAGATCGTGCAGCAGGTCGCGCAAGCTGATCTTCAGGCTTCCCTCAAACACCAGGCCGGGAAGAAAGAGAATCAGGATGATGTCGGGGGTCAGCCAGTTCGGCCGTTGCGATGCCTGCAGTGGGGACAACAACGGCAAACGCAGCAGGCTCAGCAACACTCCGCCGAGAACGAGGGCGACCGTGTAAGGAATGCGGGCGCGCTTGGCCAGCACTGCAATCGCTGAAGCGGCCATGAGCAGCCATATTAGAAATTCGACGGCAGAAATCGCAGTCATTGTGCCGATCCAGTTTCACACATCCACCGGCTGTTTTGGCCGGTCCGTATCGAAACAATGCCGGATTTTTCGCCGCAGGAGGTAGAAAAGCAGCGATCCTGCAATCACGAAGCCAATACCGCCGCGGAGCAGAGCCCCGCGGATGAGATTCACCAAATCTCCGAGCGCTTGTATGGCGATGATGACCACGGCCAGTTGAAATCCCCAACGCCGGCGCAGAAACCAGCCAACTGCGGCAGCAACCATCGCTGCACTCAAACCGAAAAAAAGAAAACCTGCGAGCCGGCCCACTGGCGCAAGCTGCTGATAGGCTGCCGAGTTGAGTTTCCACGCTTGATCGAGAACCGTGCCGGGCCACACCAGCGTCGTTCCGGCGAAAGCCGACATGGCGGCGCCGAAGCAAAGAAATATCCCGAAGGCCATTGCGCCCGGCGGCAAGTCTCGTAGTGGGACACTTCTGGAATCGGCCGGCGCGGGCATGACCAACACTATACCTTTGGAAGTCGTTCATACCCGCGATACCGGAATGATGTGTCTGGGGATGAGCAGCGGGCATCCACTTTCGTGCTGCAATCCGGACGTGGCGGCGCGCTATAGTGGATGCATCTCCGTAAAATCAGCCGGACGAACGCGATGCTTTCTTTTCCATCTTGCCAGTGGCGCCGTGCCGCTAGCCTTGCGCTGACGGCGGCTATTGTTCTTGCCGCCTGCAACCGCCGCGGCCACCGCGTGCTGGAGGTCAACTATGTGTCGGCGCCGGAAGCGATGCTGCGCGATCAGGTTGCCGCGGTTTACAACCGTGTGGGGTCGGTCAAGAACGGAGAGCGTGTGGAAGTGCTGGAACATGACCGGCGTTTTGCCCGCGTTCGCACGGTCAGCGGGACGGAGGGCTGGATTGAGCAGAGATATCTGGTCGACCAGAAAACATTCAACGCGCTGCAGAAACTTGCCCAGCAGAGCGCCAATTATCCGGTGCAAGCGCCGGGAGTGCTGCGCAATGAGACCAACCTGCACGTCACTCCCGGGCGGGAAACGGAGCATCTTTATCAGCTCCCGGCCGGAACGAAGGTTTCCATCCTGGAGCGCGCTACTGCGGAAAAGCAAATCGTCCCGCTTCCGGAACAGTCCCGGCCCGCGGCAAAGTCAGGAGCGAAACCGTCCGGCCCCCCGCTGGAAGACTGGTGGCTGGTGCGCGATAGCGCGGGCCACGCCGGTTGGGTGTTGGGGCATATGCTCGATGTGGACGCACCGCTCGACATCGCGCAGTACGCCGAGGGCCAGCGCATCGTCGCCTTCTTCGTCCTCGGTCAGGTTGAGGACATTGACAACGGCGTACAGAAAAAAGTCCCACAGTATTTGTGCCTGCTCACCGACCCGCACGACGGTATGGCCTTCGATTACAACCAGGTGCGAGTTTTTACCTGGAACACCCGCCGCCACCGCTATGAAACCGCCTACCGTGAGCACGGTCTCAATGGTGTTCTGCCCGTGACCGTAACTACGGAAAATTTTGACAAGGAAGGCGTGCTGCCGGTGTTTGTTCTGCGTGTGAAAGACGACAGCGGCAACATCGTCGAACGCAAGTACAAGCTGAACACCCCGATCGTGCGGCGAGTGCTGGCTCCGGGCGAGATGCCGCCGAAACCAGTTGCCCGCCGCCGGCGGGCGTGATGATCGCGCCTAAGCGCTGCCGCCGGCGGGACCTGTGCGGACGCAAGCGCAGCCCCGAGCCACATTCCGGCTGCAAACAAGAATGCTGTGAGCCCATGCAACATCAGCAGTAGAAATCCACGATGCTGGCGACCACGCGGCGCTGCTCCTCCTCGGTAAGTTCGGGAAACATGGGCAGCGCCAGAACTTCTTTAGCCGCCCGCTCGGCTTCAGGGAAATCGCCCTCGCGGTATCCGAGATAGGCCAATGCCGGCTGCAGATGCAGAGGTGTGGGGTAGTAAATCTCCGTGCCAATCATGCGCGCCGCGAGAAACTCCCGCAACTCGTCGCGCCGGTAGGCGTGAATCACGTATTGGTGAAAGACATGGTGGCTGCAGGATAATGTGCGGGGCAGGCGGACCGGCGCGGAGGTTTCCGGCTGCGCGTTGGTTGCTATCAGGCCGGAAGCGGTAAACAGTTCATCGTAGATCGCTGCACGCTGGCGGCGCGCCTGGTTCCAGCTTTCGACATACTTCAATTTCACACGCAGGATGGCGGCCTGGATTGCGTCCAGGCGGCTGTTCCATCCCATTTCTTCGTGAACGTAGCGCCGCGGACTGCCGTGATTCCGCAGACGGCGCATGTGTGCGGCCATCTCGGAATCATCTGTCGTGACCAGACCGGCGTCGCCGTAGGCGCTGAGGTTCTTTGTAGGGTAAAAGCTGAAGGCCGCCGCCCTCCCCAAGGCGCCGGCGCGTTTCGAAAGACCCTTAGAGTTGGTCCATCCCGCACCGATGGCCTGCGCTGCATCCTCAATAACGACAAGATCGAATTCGTCGGCAAGGCGGTGCATGGCGTCCATATCAGCGCACTGGCCGTAAAGGTGAACCGGCAGTAGCGCGCGCAGCCGACGATCCCAGCCGGTGCGCAGATGTTTTTCCAGCTTCGACGGGTCGAGATTGAATGTCTGGGGATCGATGTCAACCAAGGCCGGACGTGCGCCCGCGCGCACGATAGCGCTGGCGGATGCGAAGAAGCTAAATGGCGTAGTGAGAACCCAATCGCCGGCGCCAATTCCTGCTGCGGCCAGAGCCAGCCATAGTGCGTCGGTTCCTGAAGCGCAACCGACGGCACATTGCACGCCGCAGTATGCGGCAATCTCGTGCTCGAAAGCCTCGACTTCTTCCCCCAGGATATAGTGCTGCGACGCGCATACCCGTCCCACCGCTGCCAGCACCTCAACCCGGATCTGCTCGTACTGCCGCTGCAGGTCGAGGAGGGGGACAGCCATGAATGGTTCAGCCGAGCATGGAATCAGCTGGCGGTCGGCGGACCCGTACTTAGGAGAGGAAACGCCCACGGAAAGAGATTGTAGCAGGCTGAGGCAAGGTCGCTCTGGAGACCGACCTGAAAGAATTCATACCAATTTTCATAATTCACCTCCGCAAACTCATTTGAATTGCTTGACAGTTGCTTGCAACCACTGTGTAAGTGTAATACAAAACAATATGTTATGTAGACGATGTTTTGGCGTGTCAGTTGCTTTGCCAATAAGCTCTGCGGCGTGCCGAGTCTTGGCGGAGAATCGGGCACCCGTCGAACGGTGGTGCAACTTCTTGCTTCACCATAGCAGTGCTTAAGGAGGCGACGATGGCGTGTTCCTTTCGAAACGTCTTATTGGTTCGAGTTCTCCTGACAATTGTTATGCTCGCGGCTCTCACCGGCCTGGCCTGGCCGCAAGGCGGAACCGGCGAACTCATAGGGCTGGTAACTGATCCAACCGGGGCTGTTGTGGTCGGTGCACAAGTGAGTCTCAGCAATACGGCGACCGGCCAAAAATGGGGTCAGCCGACGACTTCAGCTGGTACCTACCGCTTTACTGACCTGCCAGTGGTGGGAAGCTATGTGTTGCAGATCACGGCCAAGGGCTTCAAGACCTACAAACTAGGAAATATCATCGTCAGCGTGGGTACTGTGGTCGCCCACGACGTCAAATTGGAAGTAGGCGCTGGCGGCGAAACCGTGACCGTCGAGGCCGGTGCGCAGCTGGTGCAGACGACCGAGTCCTCCCTCTCAGGCTTGGTCGACAGGCGAGTCTGGGAGCAGATGCCGCTCGAAACCCGCAGCCAGAACGAGTTCATCAATCTCTTACCGGGTGTCGAACCCGGAGGCATAGCGCAGTTGGGTACCGATCGTGGTGCCGCCGTGAACGGCGCCCGCAGTGGTACGGGAAACTTCCTGGTCGAAGGCTTCGACAATAACGACCAAGGTCTGGGCGGCGGCGGTTCATCGGTCGGCCCGGGTGGCGCAAACACCACCATCGATCCGGACGCCATCCAGGAGTATCGCGTCATCGAACATATTGCGCCCGCCGAATACGGCAAAGCTGGCGGCTTCGTAACGGATACCGTTCTGAAGGGCGGTACGAATCGATGGCACGGTTCGCTTTTTGAATACAACCGCGTGCAAGCGCTGGCGGCGAACAGTTTCTTCTCCAATCGCGCGGACCAACAGGATCAACTTGTGCGCAACCAGTTTGGCGGATCCGTCGGCGGCCCGATTGTTAAGAACAAGGCATTCTTCTTTTTCACCGCGGAAGGCCATCGGGAGAGGACAAGCAGCCCTCTAACAGCCAACGACTTCACGCCGGACTTCGCCAACTTCGTAAATAGTGGGGCTTTCCAGACTTTCATGGAGAGCAGCCCGAATGGAATATGCAATAACGCAGCGTACATCAGTGCTTTTAACACGGCATTTGGCACTTCCAATCCGACAGCACCTTGCCCCGGCGCCTTTTCCGCAAGCTCAACCCTGGGACCGGTTTTCAATACTATGCAGAACCAACAAAAATTGCCGCTCTGTTCCCCGGGAGCCTCGAATTGCAGGAACACGACGGCAGGCGCTCAGGGCCTCTACACTGGAGGGTACCTGCCAGGATTGTTCGGGATAGCTTCCCCACTCCCCGCGCTCACATATCCCGTTGACGTTTATGGGCAGCTTACGATTTCGGCGCCCGCGTCGATTAATCAGGCGCGATATACGGGAAAGTTTGATGAGACCATTGGTGCGAATGATCGTATCAACGCCGCCTATCTGTACGATAACGCGGACTTCGTTGACGGTTACTTAGGCGGAGACAGCACTCTTGGTCCGACGCTTCTCAACCATACTCGCGCACAGAATCTGGGAGTGACCTGGTCCCATTCCT
>Ga0335081_10002157_pt1 | contig 30865 bp, 23 predicted proteins | sample Lox_Sample_35_FD_206713 | JGI IMG/M metagenome (GOLD analysis project Ga0335081, IMG submission 206713) | Soil microbial communities from Loxahatchee National Wildlife Refuge, Florida, United States - Lox_Sample_3.5 | ecosystem: Environmental > Terrestrial > Soil > Wetlands | place: USA...
TGATCGACAGACTCGCCGACGCGGTATTCCCGAGAGAATCCTTTACCTGTACCGTGAAATTGAAGATGCCCGATGCCGTCGGCGTGCCCGAGAGCACTCCTCCGGCGCTGAGAGTGACCGCGGGGGTTCCGGGCGTCGGAAGGGTACCCGAGACGAGGCTCCACGTGTAGCCAGGCGTGCCACCCGTCGCGTTGAGCGTGAAATTGTAGGGCGAGCCATTCGCTCCGTTTGGCAGGGTGGTCGTTACGATCGAGAGCGGCGGGGGCGCGACCCTGCAGCTCTGGTCGGTCGGGACGTACACGAGCTGCTCGACGTCCGTGCACGTGGTCGTGCCGTTGACGACGTCGAGCTCCACCGGCGTCGGCACGTTCTGCACGCCCACGACGCCGCCGCCGGTAGTGCAGGACGTCGTCAGGTAGGCGCCGCCGAGGGCCGGAGCGAGGAAAGTCATCTGCGTGGGCGTGAACGGCATCACCGGGAACACCGTTATCGCCCCACCCGTCGGCATCTTGAGGACGAAGCGCATGTTGGGGTCGATGAAATTACTGCCCGTGACCGTCACGAGAACGGGGAAAGCGCTTGCCTGCGCCAACTGATTAGGGTTGATGTTCGAGACGCGAGGGCCGACGCTCTTCACGTAGTACGTGAAGACGGGCCCGAGGGCGTTCGGGCAGCTCAGCGAGGTGCTGTTCACCTGGACCGCCGCCGAGATGTCCGTGCATCCGCTCACGATCACGGTCGGCGCCGTCGCGATGATCTGCTCCGACGCCACGGAGACCGTCGGCCACGCCGTGGTGCCTCCGGTGACGATCGCAGGCTCCTCGAAGTTGTGGCCGGAGATGACGACCTGCGTCGTGGCGTTGTAGATGCCGATGTTGGGGCTGATCGCGGTGATCGTCGGACAGGGGTAGTACTTGAAGCAGGCCGGGCACGTCGCCGTCTTCCCCGTCGACGGGTTCAGGACCACGACGTCGACGAGCTGGCTCGAGAGACAGACGTTCCCGCCCACGGCGGCCGGTGCGCTGAAGACGATCGTATTGAGCGTGATGCTGGCGACCTGGGCCTCGACGCGCTGCGAGCCGCAGGCGCCGCCGGTCATGAAGACCTGCATCGGGAACTGGAAGCCGTCGCCGAAGATCGAGACCCGCGTCGGCGAGTCGTTCGGGCCCGTCCTCGGCGAGACCGAGTAGATCGTCGGCGTGAGAGCCACCGCCGTGTACGTGAATCCGCTCACGACGCGCGCGCAGCGCTGGACCGGGCTGCCGAGGTCCGTCACGGTGACGTCCACCGTCTCCGGATTGCTCGGATTCGCGAGCGTGCGGATGGGCGTCGAGACGTTGATCTGGGTGTTCGAGATGGCGAGGATCGTCGCCGGCGTGCCGCCGAAGTCGACGCGCATGAGCGAGGCGCTCGAGCCGAATCCGCTGCCGATCAGGGTGACGGCCGTGCCGCCTTCGGGCGGCCCGGTGTTCGGGGAGAGACTCGAGATGAAGAAGGTCGGGTCGGTGTTGCAGGTCGCGCCGGAGCCGTTGCCGCGATAGGTGAACGCCTGCGCGAGCGTCGCGGAATTCTGGGAGACGAGGCCGATGTCGCGTGTGACCACGACGTCGCACGTCTCCGAGATGGCCGGGTTCGCGAGATGGTGAAGGGGCGTCGTCACGCTGAGCTGCTGGTCCTGCTGCGTGACGATCGTCGCGGGCGCTCCGCAGAACGTGACCTGCGTCGTGGCGATCGTCGTGCCGAAGTGGCCGCCGAAGATCTGGACAGAGTCGCCGCCCGCGGGAGAGCCCGCGGTCGGACTGATCGACGAGAGGAAGACCTGCAGGGCCGCCGGGATGCACGCGTACGTGAACTGGAACGGCGGAGACGACAGTCCGTTCACGACCACGACGACGTTCACGGTCTCCGGCACGGCGTTGTTCTTCAGCGGGTGCGCCGGCGTCGTCACGGTGATCTGCGTGTTGGTGATGGAGCCCTTGATCGAGCCCCTCACGCCGCCGAAGAAGACGTCGGCGCTCGCGGTTCCGAAGCGGCCGCCCAGGATCGTGACCGTATCGCCGCCCGCGCACGAACCCGTCGTCGGCGACAGGGACGAGATGTACGGGCCGACGTCCGGAACGCCGGCGAATTGCAGATTGATCTGCGCGTTCGCGCAGTCGAAAGTCGCCTTGACGTGCGCCGTGCCGGTGCCCGTGGAGAAGACGGTCACGTCGGCGACGCCGCCGACGGTCGTCTTCGAGACAGTGTTGAGGCCGTTCTCCTCGAACAGGCCGAGATCGGTCGTGTACTGCACGGAGCCGCCGTCCGGAACCGGAACGCCCGCGCGCGTGACGGTGGCCCGCACGATGGAAGCCGTCCCGACGAGGGGACTCTGTGTCGTGGCCGACATCGAGACGAGCACCGTGCATGAGCCGCTGCCGCTGCCGTTGCCGGTTCCGCCGCTCGGGGACGGTGCCGTCGGCGTTTCGCCGGAGCAGCCGCTGAGAAGCACGGCAAGGCCCGCGACCAACGCGGCGTTCGGAATCTGAAAACGTCGCATGGAAGTCACCTCGTCACTGGGCACGCTTCGCCTCGACGCGCCCGGCGGACCCGCAATAGACGAAAATCATGCCGAAAGTCGCCACGTCCGACGTGACGGGCTGCCCCGAAAGCGTGTGGCCGTACCACGTCACATTTCCGGCCTGGCGGATCTCCGCCTTTCCCGTCTCCTTGTCGATACCGCCGTTGAACGGAAAGAGCTGGTCGAGCGGCGGCCGGATGAGGTCGTCCGCCGACATGTACGGGTAGTTCGTCAGCGTGGACTGCCCGTTGGGCGGGACGATGAAGTCGCCGGGAAAGGTCTGCTGTGGCGAGGCCACCGTGCCGCCGTCGACGCGCGTCCAGACGACGACGTAGTTGTCGATCTGCACGTCGAGGAACTGCGTCGAGGTCACGGACGGGTTCTTGAGGCGGTTCCGGAGCACCGTCGTGGAGAACTGAAGGGGCGTGTTGTCATCCACGCACTTCTGGAGAGGCAGAAGCTCGAAGTCGCCCGCGAGGAAGACCGGCGAGGCGCTGTCGCCCTGCGTGTTCGTCGAGCAGCCCGGCAGGGCAGCGAGCGAGACGGCGCCGAGAACGGCGGCGAGAGTGAAAAAGCGCTTCCTCATCAGTTCGCTCCTCACCGAATGATCCGCGGCGTGATGAAAATCATGAGCTCGTCCGTACTCTCGGTCTGGTCCCGGCTCCGGAACAGGTTGCCCAGGATCGGAATCTGCCAGAGGCCCGGAATCATGTTCTGCCCGTCGTTCGTCGTGATCTTGAAGATGCCGCCGATCACGGCCGTGCCGCCGTCGCGGACCATGAGCCGCGTCTTGGCGTCGCGTGTCGTGAGCGGGATGTTCTGGCCTCCCGCGATGTTGATGCCGACCGCCGGCTCACGCTTCTGGATCGTGATGTTCATGATGACGGTGCCTTCGTTCGTGATCTGCGGCACGACGTCCAGCCGGAGCGTCGCGTTGATGTAGAGAACCGACGTCGTGTTGTTCACGGTGGTCTGGACGGGGATCTGGAAGCCCGACTGGATCGAGGCCTCCTCGCCGGTCTGCGTCTGGACCTTCGGGGTGGAGACGACCTTGACGAGGCCGCGCGACTCGGCCGCGTGGATCGCCGCGTCGAGACTGAACGTGTTGAGGACGTTCGCGAGCGAGAGCGAGAGAACCTGGGGCGCGCCGCTCGGGAGCGAGACGTTGCCGGCGACGGAGCCCGAGTTCGGGAAGACGAGGCCCGTCGTGTTGCCCGTCGCGGCGCCCGCGGTGCCGTTGAAGTCCCACACGACGCCGATCGACTTCGACCACGTGCGGTTCGCCTCGACGATCCTCGCCTCGATCATGACCTGCGGGCTCGCGACGTCCAGGTTCTTGATGAGATCGAGGACGGTCGGGAGGTAGTCGGGCAGCTCCTTGATGATGAGCGTGTTCGAGCGCGTGTCGATGAAGATGTCGCCGCGCGCCGACATGACCTTGCGCGCCGTGGCCGCCATCTCCTGCGCGTTCGCGTACGAGACCTTCTGGAGCACCGTGCGCAGCGGGCGGTTCTTGTCCTGCGCCTGGAGGAACTGCAGCCGCGCGCTCTCCTCCTGCGTGAGCTTGGCCGTGGACGCGATCCGCATGACGTTCCCCTCGAGCACGTACCCGAGCTGGTTGATCTTGAGGATGAGCTCGAGCGCCTGGTCCCAGGGGATGTCCTGCAGGCTCACGGTGACGGTACCGCGCACGTCCGGGTCGAGGACGATGTTCAGCTGCGTCAGCTCGCTGAACCGCTGGAGCGTGTCCTTGATGTCCGCATCCTTGAGATTGAGGGTGATCGGCTCGCCGGTGTACTGCTTTTCGCCGGCACCGAGGGTCCGGGCCTCGAAGGGATTCGCGATCTCGCGCGGGCGCGAGGAGCTGTCCTGCTGGACGAGAAGCGCCTCGGCCGCCTCGATCAGGGCCTTGTCCTCGGCCGTCACCACTTTCTTCCTGCGAGGCTCGGCGGCGGCCGGCCTGGCCGGAGCGGCGGGCGTCGCGGGCGGAGCGCTTACTTCATGGACTTCGGGCGATGCCTGCGCGAGCTGCGTCGCCCCGGGTTGCGGGGCCGGAACCGTCGCCACGGCGGCCGGAGCCTGAGGAGCCGGGACGGCTGGCGGCTGCTCGGCTGCCTTCGATTCCCCGGCGGGAGTGGCCGTCTGGGCCGCCGCGCTGGCCGGAGCCGGCGACGCTGCCGAAGACGTCGTCACGTCCAGTGCGCGCCCTTCGCTCACGACCGGCTCCCGCGGATCATCGATCTCGTGCTTCTCGTACGACGCGGCGGCCGGCACCGGGGGCGTGACGGCGACCTTCTCGGGCGCAGCGCGCACCACCGTCGGCTGCGGTTCGGAAGCCTTCTCCGGCGCGGGCACCGCTTGCGGCGCCGGAGCGGAAGCGCTCACGACCGCCGGAGCAACCGCGGAGGCGCTCACGGCCGCCGGAGCCGAGGCGCTTCCGAAAACGAGAGCCAGCGCCGAGGGCGAGGCCTTCGCGGCAGGCTCGGAGGGAGACGCGAGGTCGAACACCACGCGCGTCACCGGCTCGGCCCCGCCCTTGAACTGCGAGACGCGCACGCGGCTCACGGTGGCGTGCCTGACGTCCTGCGCCCGCTTCGGCATCGCGAGCAGGACGCCCGGAAGGTCCACGACATACCGCGGCGGGTTCTCGAGAGAGAACGTCTCGTACGTGAAGCTGCCGTTGCCGGCGAGCGTCGCCACGAGCTTTCCGTTGGAAACCTGGACGCTCACGCCCGACAGGCGCGTCGCGGCTCGGCCGGCAGCCGCGTGGCGGACGGGCACGGGCGGGGCATCTCCTCCTGCGGCACCGGGAGCGGAAGCCGCCGGCGAAGATCCCGAGGGAGGGTTCGTGGGAGACGCGGCGGACGCGCTCTTTGCCGCCGGAATGTCCTCGACCTTCACCGCGGGCTCGGCCGGGGCCGGCTCCGGCGCCTTCGCCCCCTCGGCGGCGGGCGGGGCCGACGCCGGCAGGGTCGCGGCGGCCATCGTCGTGGCCGTCGTGGCCGTCGTGGGCGCCGTGACCGCCGTGGCCTTTCCGAGCGCGATCGCCATGGCCGGAGAGCCCGATTCCGACGTGATGGCGGGCGCGAGCGGCGACCGCCCGGTGAGCTCGAACTGGATGTGGGGCTTGCCCATCTCGGTGAACGACTTCATGTCGAGGCGTGACAGGATCACGCCGTCCGCGCGCGGGGGCTCGAGGCCGGGAGAGACGACCGCATTCGCGATGTCCACGACGACCTTCGTCGAGCCTTCGCGGTTGTAAAGCGTCGGGGAGAGGGGACCGTTACCGCTGAGAAGAAGCCGCGGCGTCTCTCCGTCGGTCAGGAGCGTGGCTCCCGTGAGCGTGGCAGGCGCTGCGCCGGCCGCAGACGGATCTCCCGCGGCGACCCGGTCGCTGCGCGAGGCGCAGCCGCCGAGCACGGCGCCGAACAGCGCGAGCGCCGCGAAACGGGACAGGAATCCCCTTCGGTTTCGCCGCATGCATCCTCCCCCGGACGGCACGGAATCTCCCGCGCCCTTCGAGTTCCTCGAGCCCATCAGCTTCGTCGTCATGGACTTCCCTTCGGTCACGACTTCTTCTGGAGAGCGAGCGCCTTGACCACTTCCCGGAAAGGCTTCGGGTTCGTCGGATCGTTCACGTTCTGCCGGAACGTCACTTCAGTCCCCGACACGTCGATGACCTCGCCGTCGAAGAGCGTCGTCCCCTTGCGCAAGAGGTGCGACTTGTTGTCCGGACTGCGCATCATCGCGACCCAGCCCTGCTTGACCTTGATCGTGCCCTGCAGCTCGAGCTCGTCCACCATGATTCCCGCGAGGCCCGGCGGGCGCACGCGATCCTTTTCGGACGGGTTGCGCACGAGGAGCGAGCGGAAGGGGTCGCGCCGGCCTCCGACCTCGTAGGTGTAGACGGACGGGGTGAAGTCCTGCTCCGTGATCTTGCCGGGGGCCCCGGGAGCGGGCGTCTCGGCCGGAGTGGTCGAGGCCTCGGGGGGAGTCTGGGCAAGCACGGGCGCGGGTGCTCCCGAGCCCAGGAGGAGGGCCGGCAGGGCGACGGCGGCGAAGCGGCGCGCGCTCATCCCTCGAGCCCGTTCTTCTTCGCGCCGGCAGGGGGCGGACCGGTCTTCTTCGTTCCGGGTGCTGCGGACGAGGCCGCCTCCGTGTCGCCGAGATAGATGAAGGTCTTCATCGTGAAGTTGGCCCCGAGCGTCCGGCCTCCGGGCGCGTCGGGATAGCCGATCATGACGAGATCCTCGATGTTGATGATCCGGGAGAACCGCGCCACCTTTTCGAAGAAGAGCGCGAGGTTGTGGTACGTCCCGTCGATCTGCAGGTCGATCGGCCATTCCGCGTAGAAGTCCTTGTTGATGTATTCCTTCGGCGTCCACTTCTTGAGGAAGAACTCGCCCTGGCCGGCGAGCGCCTGGATCTTCTTGATGAGCTCCTCGGCGTTGCGGGCGGTCGGCAGGATCTGAAGGAGCCGTTGAAGGTCGAGTTCGGTCCGGCGAACCTCCTCGCGCAGCTGGGGCAGGCGGCGCTCGGCGGCCCGGCCCTGCGTGATCTTCTGATTGAGCTGGTCGAGCTCGTTCTTCTTGTTCTCCAGCGTCTGCTTCATCTCGCTGAAGTTCGGGAGCTGGTAGTAGGCGGCCAGGTAGAGCAGCAGGGCGATGACCACGCCGATGCCGAGCCCGTAGTACCAGGGCTTGTCTTCGAGCTGCTTGAGGTCGAGCGTCGCCATGGCTCCTGCCTAGACCTTCTTCGTCGGCTCGGCCGGCTTCGTCGAATCAGCCGGCGGCGGCGCGCCCGGCTTCGCGGCGGCGCCGCCCTCGGGCTGCGTGCGGTCGATGTTCGAGAACCCGAAGTTCGTCTTGAAGCAGTAAAGCGACGAGCCACCGGGCCCGCTGCACGCCGTGAATTCCACCTTCGGCTCCTGGAAGGAGGGAACGAGTTTGAGATTCGCCACGAAGTTCGCGACCGCGGGCGGGTTGAAGGCCTTGCCGTCGATGGAGATCTGGTTTCCGTGGTATTCCATGCGCTCGAGCCAGACGAGGTCGGGCAGCGCCTTCGAGACCTCGTCCATGAGGCGCACCGGGCCGCGCTGGTTCTGTTTGAGCTGGTTGATGAGGTCGACCTTGCGCTGGACGCGGGCCTTCTTCGCCTCGTAGTCCTTGACTTCCTTCAGGACCGCCTCGAGGCGCGCGACTTCGACCTGGGCGATCCGGATCTTCTCCTCCTGGGCCTTGATCTGGGACTTCAGGACCCAGTAGTGGACGATGCCGACGAGGACCGCGAGCCCGATCGCGCCCCCCATGAGAAGCGTGTTGAGCCGCCCGGCGCCCCCGAGGGCCGAGACGCCTTTCTTCTTGCGCTGCGGCCGGGCTTCGGAGAGGAGGTTGATGCGAATCATGCCGCTACTCCCCGATCTTCCTCACGCCGAGGCCCACGGCGATCGCGAGCGCCGGCGACGCCTCCGAGAGCCATGCGGCGTCGACGGCACGATCGTCCGTGAAGATCGACCGGAAGGGGTTGAGGACCTCGACGGGGAGGCCGAACTTGTCCTTCAGGACGTCCTCGAGGTGCGCGGCCTTCGCTCCCCCGCCGGAGATCATGATCGAGTCCACGCGGTCGGCGCCCGACGTGGCCTGGAAGAAGTCCAGCGTCTTCTGGAGCTCGGCTGCGGCGTCCTCGGCGACGCCCGTGAGGACGGGCTGGATCGTCTGGGCGGTCTGGCCGGCGACGGGCTCGCCCCGCTTCAGGGACTCGGCCTGCTCGAAATTGAGGGAGTAAGCCTTCTGGAGCGCGTCCGTGAACTGGTTTCCGCCGAACGTGATGTCGCGCCAGAAGACCGTCTGCCCCTGCGCGAGGATGTTCACGTTCATGACGGAGGCCCCCACGTTCACGAGCGCCACGACCCGGCCCGGGTCGGCTCCGTAGTTCACTTCGTAGCAGTTCTGGAGCGCGAATGCGTCCACGTCGACGAGGGCGGGCGTGCGCCCGGCCTGCGTGACGACGTTCTTGAAGTCGTCGACCTTCTCCTTCTTGGCGGCCACCAGGAGAACGCCCATGGTCTCGCCCACGGCGCCGGGGTCCAGGACGACGTAGTCGAGATAGACGTCGTTGATGTCGAACGGGACGTACTGCTCGGCTTCCCACCGGATGGACTCGGAGAGCTCCTCCTCCGGCATCGTGGGCAGCATGATCTTCTTGACGATGACCGAGTGCCCGGAGACCGAAACGGCCACGTTCGGGTTCTTCACGCCGGTCGACGCGAGAAGCCGCGAGATCGTCTCGACGACCAGGGAGGAGTCCATGATCGCGCCGTCGACGATCGCCTCGGGCGAGAGAACCTCGAGACCCGCCTTGACGAGCTGGAAAGTCCCCTCCTTGCCTTCCTTCAGCTCGACCAGCTTGATGGCGGACGAGCCGATGTCGAGGCCGACCAGGTTTTTCGCCTTTCGGAACAGCACGATAGGGTTGCCCTCCCTCACCCGGTCCTTCGGGGCTGAGACGCTTAAAGGGATTGACTCGCCCTATTTTGTCGCTCCCACGGGAGGGGTGTCAAGTCGTTAGGCCCGCACGATTTCCCTTGCTCTTGTGCAACGCCTTTGGTATAAGTCCGCCCCATCCCGCGGGTGGCGGATCCGAGCGTACGGGCGAAGCCGCGCGCGCCCCTCGCGCCGCGGCGGTCCAGGCCCCGCTCCAAAAAACAGCACGGAAAATCGGCAACCCGGGCCCCGAGCCTCAGCCGGCTTCGGCATCCGAGTCGCGCAGCTTGCGGCGCACGTCGGTCACACCGGGCAGGGCGCGCAGGGAGACGAGCAGCCGCTCGAGGTGCCGCCGATCACGAGTCGTGACGCTCGCCTCGATTGCCGCGGTGCCGTCACCGCTCGTGCGCGCCTCGATCGACCGGATGTTCGAATTCGCCGCGGAGAGCACCTGCGTGATGCGCGCGAGCATTCCCTGGCGGTCTTCCGTGCGGATCTCGAGGTCGACCGTCACCGAGGCGTCCTTCGCCGTCGCCCATTCCACCGGGATCTCGCGGCTCGGGTCGAACAGCAGCGCACGGACGTTCGGGCAGGTCATGGCATGCACGGACACGCCGCGCCCGCGCGTCACGTAGCCCACGATGTCGTCGCCCGGCACCGGCTGGCAGCACCGGGCGAGCGTCGCGAGCAGGTCGTTCTCGCCCTTGACGCGAATCCCCGCCGCCGGCCCGAACGGCAGGACGCGCCGGACGGCGCTCGAGATCGCCGCGACCCTGGAAGGAGGTGGCGGAACGGCGCCCGCGGCCGCCGCCGTCTCGGGCAGCAGCTTCGCCACGAGGGCGCGCGAGGCGATCTTCCCGGACCCGACGTCCGCGATGAGGTCGTCGACCCTTCCGGCGCCGAAGTCGGCGAGCAGCGGGTCGAACGCCTTCGCCTCGAGCAGCCGTTGGAGGCTCTTCTTCCACTTCTTGAGCTCCCGTTCGAGAAGACGGCGGCCGATCTCGATTGACTGCTCCTTCTCGGCGGTGTGGATGAAGGCGCGGATCTTGTTTCGTGCGCGCGACGTGAGCGCGAACGCCAGCCAGTCGCGCGACGGCTGCGACGCGGGCGCCGTGAGGATCTCCACGATGTCGCCGTTCTGAAGCGGCGTCTTGAGCGGGACGAGACGCCCGTTCACGCGCGCGCCGACGCAATGGTGGCCGACGTCCGTGTGGATGCGGTACGCGAAGTCCACCGGCGTCGCGCCCCGGGGGAACGCATAGACGGCCCCTTTCGGGCTGAACGTGTAGACGTCGTCCGGGTAGAGGTCGATCCTGAGCGACGAGAGGAATTCGCGCGGATCCGAGACGTCCTTCGTCGTCTCGAGGATCTGCCGGAGCACGCCGACGTGCTCTTCGTGCCGCGCGCCCGATCGCACGGGCTTTCCCTCCTTGTATTTCCAGTGCGCCGCGATGCCGTTCTCCGCGATGAGGTCCATTTCGCGCGTCCGGATCTGCACCTCGAACGGCGGTGCTCCCTCGGGGACGAGCGTCGTGTGGAGCGACTGGTAGAAGTTCCGCTTCGGCATCGCGATGTAGTCCTTGATCCGCCCGGGCACGGGGCGCCAGGCTTGGTGGACGATCCCGAGGACCGTGTAGCAGTCGGGGATCGAGTCCACGAGGACGCGGAAAGCCAGGACGTCGTAGAGCTGCTCGAGCGGAATGGCCTGACGGATGAGCTTCTGTCGGATCGACCAGTAACGCTTCACGCGCCCCGTGATCTCGGCTTCGATGCCCATGGCCCGCGTCTTGGCGACGAGCTCCTGGCGGAACTTCTCGACGTTCGCCGCCGAGGCCGCCATCCGCTCGTCCACGGCCGCGCGAAGGGCGGCGTACTCCTCGGGGTGGAGAAAGCGGAACGCGAGGTCCTCGAGCTCGCCCTTCATCTTGCCCATGCCGAGCCGGTTCGCGAGCGGGGCGTAGATCTCCATGGTCTCGGAAGCCGTCGCCCTCTGCTTGGTCTCCGGCAGGTGCTCGAGCGTCCGCATGTTGTGGAGGCGGTCCGCGAGCTTGACGAGGATGACCCTGAGGTCGTCCGTCATCGCGAGGAGCATCTTGCGGAACGTCTCGGCCTGCTGGGCCTCCCGCGACGTGAAGGCGTATTTCCCGATCTTCGTGACGCCGTCGACGAGGTGGGCCACATCGGTTCCGAAGAGCTCGGCGAGGCGCTCTTTCGTGAGCGACGTGTCCTCGAGGACGTCGTGAAGCAGCCCGGCGGCGATCGACGCCTCGTCGAGCTTCATCTCCGCGAGGATCATCGCGACGTTGAGCGGGTGGACGAGGTAGGCCTCGCCCGAGGAGCGGAGCTGGTTACGGTGGCCGTGCGCCGACACGACGTACGCGCGGCGCAGCAGGTCCTCGTCCAGACCCGGATGGTAGGACTCGACCTTCTCGAGGATGTCCTCGAACCGCAGCACGGCCCCCATTATCGGGGTTCCGAGACCTTTCCGGTTAATCTCCGCGCCATCGAAGGAGCCCCGATGGACCTCGTCAAGCGGCTGGTGGACGTCTTCCTGCACCTGGACCGGCACCTGACGGAGGTCGTCCGCGACTACGGCACGTTCACGAACGTCATCCTCTTCGGCATCGTCTTCTGCGAGACCGGCCTCGTCGTGACTCCGTTCCTGCCGGGGGACTCGCTCCTCTTCGCGGCCGGGGCGCTCGCGGCGCTCGGATCGCTCGACGTGCGGATTCTGTTCGTGACGCTCGCGCTCGCCGCCATCCTCGGCGACACCGCGAACTACTGGATCGGCAAGAAGATCGGCCCCCGCGCCTTCGACGGGTCCATCCGCTTCCTCAAGCAGACCCACCTCCGGAAGACGGAGGCGTTCTACGAAAAGCACGGCAAGAAGACGATCATCCTCGCCCGCTTCGTGCCGATCATCCGCACGTTCGCGCCGTTCGTCGCCGGAGTGGGCTCGATGAGATACGGCGTCTTCCTGGCCTACAACGTGATCGGCGGGGCGCTCTGGGTCGCGATCGGCGTGTTCTCGGGCTACTTCTTCGGCAACATCGCCGCCGTCAAGAGGAACTTCTCGCTCGTCATCCTCGCGATCATCCTCGTCTCGACGCTCCCGATCCTCTGGGAGACCTGGAAGGCGCGGCGGATACGACGCGGAGCCGGGACGACGTGAGCGACTCGCCTCCTCGTCGATCCCGGTGGTTGTCGTCCACCGCCCTCATCTTCTACGCCCTGATCCTCGGCGTCGTCCTCGGGCACTTCCTTCCGGCCGAGACGAACCCGCGCGCCTACGAGACGTTCCGATTCCTGTCGAGAGCCTTCATCAGCCTCATCAGGATGCTCGTCGTCCCCCTGATCTTCGCGACGATCGTCCTCGGGATCGGCCGGACGGGCGACGTGAAGGCGGTCGGGCGGATGGGGTTGAAGGCTCTCGTCTACTTCGAGGTCGCGACCACGATCGCGCTCCTGATCGGCCTCGGGTTCGCCAACGTCGTGAAGCCGGGCCTCGACCTCACGCTTCCGCCCGCGGGAGAGACCCTCGCGAAGCCGAAGACGCTCGTCGAGACGCTGCTCCACCTCTTCCCGTCGAACGTTCTCGACGCGATGGCCCGGCAGGACATCCTGCAGGTCGTCATCTTCGCGACGCTCATCGGCATCGCGGCCGCGCACGTCGGAGACCGCGCCAAGCCGTTCGTGGAGTTCTTCGACTCCGCGGTGGCGGTGCTCTTCAAGCTCACGGACTACATCATGGCGCTCACGCCCCTCGGCGTCTTCGGCGCCATGGCGGGCGCCGTCTCGCATCACGGCATCAGGGTCCTCAACAGCTACGCGAAGCTCGTCGGCTCTCTGTACGCGGCGCTCGTCGTCTTCGCCCTGATCGTTCTCGTCCCGGCGCTGAAGCTCGCGCGCGTGTCCGTGAAGCGGTTCCTCGGGAAGATCCGCGAGCCGTTCCTCATCGCGTTCTCGACGGCGTCGTCCGAAGCGGCCCTTCCCCGCGCGCTCGAGCGCATCGTCGAGTTCGGCGTGCCGAAGAGCGTGGCAGGCTTCGTCCTCCCCGCCGGATACAGCTTCAACCTGGACGGCTCGACCCTTTACATCGTCCTCGCGACGCTCACGATCGCGCAGGCGGCGGGCCGGCATCTCTCAATCCTCGAGCAGGCCTCGATGTGCCTCGTCCTGATGCTCACGACGAAGGGCGTCGCCGCCGTTCCCAGGGCCGCCCTCGTCATCATCGCGGCCGGCTGCGCGTCGTTCAACCTGCCGGGCGAGGCGGGAGTCGCGATGATCCTCGCCGTGGACGAGCTGATGGACATGGGCCGCACGTCCATCAACGTCGCCGGCAACTGCGTCGCCGCGGTCGTCGTCGCGAGATGGGAAGGCGTCCTCGCAGAGGAGGCGACCGAAAGCGGCTCTCCGAATCCCTAGCCACTGCTTTCGTTCGGCGATATGGTCCCCGCGGAATGAGCGATTTCTTTCAGGCGGGTTCGATCACGACGCTGACGCGGCTCAGAAGCCGGCCGATCCAGGAGCTGGACGAGGCGATCGCACGGAAGACGCGGCGGGAGAGCGCCGCCCTCCTCATCCCCTGCCTCGTCAGCGAGCTCGAGCGCCCCGCGCTCGCACGCATCTGCGACGAGGTGTCCCAGCTCTCCTACCTCGATACCGTCGTGATCTCGCTCGACCGGGCGGACGAGGCAGGTTACAAGGGCGCGCTCGAGTACTTCAAGAGGATGAAGGTCCGCACGGTCGTTCTCTGGAACGACGGACCCGGCGTCACCGCCCTCCTCGCGAAGCTGGAGGGGAGCGACCTCAAGCTCGGGGAACGCGGCAAGGGCAGGGCCTGCTGGATGGCATTCGGATACCTCCTGGCGCTCGGCCACATCGAGCACATCGCGCTCCACGACGCCGACGTCATCGACTACGACCGGGCGTCGCTTTCGCGCCTCCTCTATCCAGTCGTCAACCCGATCTACAACTTCGACTTCTGCAAGGGCTACTACGCGCGCTTCACCGACCGCCTCAACGGGCGCGTCGTGCGTCTCTTCGTCTGGCCGCTCCTCTCGGCCTTGCAGGCGCTTCTGGGATCGCATCCCTATCTCGAGTTCCTGTCGTCGTTCCGGTATCCGCTCGCGGGCGAGTTCGCGCTGTCGGCGGACCTCGCGCGCCAGATCCGGGTGCCGGCGGACTGGGGCCTCGAGATCGGGGTCCTCTCGGAGGTCTTCCGGCACAGCTCGCCGCGGCGCGTCTGCCAGATCGACCTCGCCGACCAGTACGACCACAAGCATCAGATCCTTTCGCCCGACGACGCGTCGAGCGGGCTGCACCGGATGGCCTGCGACATCGCCAAGCACCTGCTTCGCACGCTGGCGGCCGCGGACGTCGTGCTCTCCGAGGGCGCGCTGAAATCGCTCCTGGCCTCGTACCAAAGACGCGCCGAGGACGCGCTCAACGACTATTACTCGCTCTCGCGCTTCAACGGGCTCGTCTTTCAGCGCCACGAGGAGGAGTCGGCCGTGGCCACGTTCGCGAAGGCGCTAAAGGCCGGCGTCGAGCAGTTCCATCTCGACCCCCTCGGTGCTCCGCTCATTCCGAACTGGGCCCGTGTCCTCGCCGCGATCCCGGACGCAGGAGACCAGCTCCTCGAAGCGATCGCGACCGAGGGCGGCGTCCTCGAGCCCTGAGGGTGGCCCCGGCCGCGTCGCCGTCAGACGTGGTGGATGCCGCTGTCCTCCTCCTCGGCGCGGAGCCGCTTCTCGAGATAGCCCCGGGCGAGATCCCGAGCGCCGAGGCCGAAGGCGAGGGCGGCCGCCAAGACGAAACCGCCCGCCACGATCGAGAACGCCGCCACGAGGATCGAGCGTCCCACTCCGAGGTTGTCGAGGCCCATGGCCGCGAAGAAGACGAGAACGGCGGCGTGGACGAGGCGCGAGACCGCGCGCCCCCAGGGCAGACCGGAGTTGACGGCTGCCAGGAGAACGCTCCGTCGCGCCAGCGCCGCGAGGCCGAACCCGACGAGCACGATGAGCGCGGAGGTCAGGAGCCGCGGCAGGAACGCGACGATGTCCGCCAGCACGTTCCTGAGGGCGCCCGGCTCGAGGGCGTTCACGCCCACCGCGAGCGCCACGAGGAGCGCCGCCCAGAACGAGACGCCGGCTGCGAGAGCCGAGGGCGACGCCTTGAAACCCGCGGCGCGCAGGAGCGGGCTCGAATCACTCTGCCGCGCCATCCGGAACAGGAGATTCAGCGCGAGCCGGATCAGGACTCCCACGACGAGCCCGACGAGGAGGGCGCCCACGAGGACCACGAAAGCGGGAATGACCGAGAGGAAGGCGTCCCCCAGCCTCAGAAACGCATCGCCGATCTGCCTCCCGAGGTTCTCGAGCATCACAAACCTCCTTTCAGGGGTTCGTCAGAGCCTCTTCGAACGTCCCAGGCCAAGACGATAGACGCTTTCTCGCTCTCGTAGACGCGCGCCAGCGTCTCGAGCCGGGCTTCGGCCTCCGCGGCCTCCGCGTCGCGCGTCTCCTCGACGAACGTCGCCACCTTGCCCAGGTAGAGCGGGATCAACGACCGGATGAGCGTCTCCCTCGGCAGGCTCTTTCTGGTGTATCCCGCCGCGGCGCCGTAGATGATCCGCACGAACAGCTCGTCGGAGAGCGCGGGCGGGACGCGAGCCGCCGCCTCCTGAATGCCGCGCAGAACGTCCTCCGGCAGGAAGCTTTTCCAGACGGATTCGAGCTCGGCCGCGCCCTGCCGGAAGAGAGAAACCAGCCGGTCGATCTTGACGGGCACCGGCTCCAGTCCGACCGCGTACGGCAGGCCGAAGACGCGGACGTCCTCGGAGCCGTTGATCCCCTTCCAGACGTCCGCATAGCGCCCCATCAGGTCGAAAAGAGTCGAGACGACCTGAACGAGCATGTCCCGAAGGTCGGCCCCCGGGTCCTTCGGGTCGTGGAGCTTGGCGCCGAGGAACGACTGGCACACGCGGTCGCCCTCGGCGAGCGCCGTCGTGGTCATGAAGATGTCGATGCCGTACCTTGCGACAGGGCCTTCCCAGCCGTCGTACTCCAGGAACCTCCTCGCGAGGCTGCCGGAAAAGCCGAAGTCTCCGCCGATGGGCTGCCTGATTCGGCGCCCGTAGAGCGCGCGGGTGAGCGGATAGACGATCGTGTTCGTGATCGTGCCGTCGTAGCGGTGTCGCGCGTACAGGGGCGCGACGAACTCGTAGCCGCGCTCGAGAACCGGGCCCAGGAGGAGCTCGACCCACTCCGGCGTGATGCTTCTGAGATCGCTGTCGACGACGCAGCACGCGGAGACTTCCAGCTCGGAGGCGATCCGGAAGATCGTGCGGAGCGCGCTCCCCTTGCCCGGCAGCCCGGAGTACGGCGTGACGATGCGCGAAAGGGGCGAGGCCGGGACCGCGTCCACGAGGATTTCGGTGAGGTCGCCGAGCTCGGTCTTCACCACGACGTCGCGCGTCCCGTCGGTCGAGCCGCCGTCGCTGTTCACGAGGACGGCCTTCGCCTCCGGAAAATGGCGGGCGAGGCCGGCCGCGACGGCTCGTACGACGTGCCCGATCGTCCGGGCGTTGTTGAACGACGGGATCCCCACCAGGAGATCCACGCGGCCCAGCGTCTTGAGCCGCGTCATCACTTCGGCATCGAGCTCGGGGGGTGCGGTCAGCGCCATTTCACCTGCCTGCCTCCTCGTCGGGGACCAGGGCGCGCACGGCGACGCTCCATCCCGCTCCCCCGGGAGCCGGCGCGACGGCGGCGTCCGGGAGGACGGCCTTGAGCCTCGCGTCGACGCCCGTCTTCTTCGGAACGAGGACGGCCTGATCCACGATCCGGAGAAACCCGGCGTCGTTCGGTGCGTCGCCGAGTCCGATCGTCCGCGACGGACGGAGAAGTCCGACGAGCCGCCGCACGGCGTCGGCCTTGTCGTGCCGGCCGTGGAGGTGAAGAAAGCGATCTCCTTTCGTCAGCCGCGTCCCTGGCCGGCGCGCGAGCGCCCGAGCGATCGCCTCCTCCGCGCCCTCGGGAGCGCAGAAGGGCAGATCGAACTCGCGGGCGCGAACCAGAGGGATTCCCGACAGAGGAAGTCCGGTTCTTTCGGCGAGCTCCTCGTCGGGCATCTCCTCCACCGACCGGACCGCGAGTCGCGTTTCATCCCGGATGTCACGGAAAATGCCGCGAAGGCGCTCCACGGGGAGCGCGCCGGGCTGGATCTCGACTCCGAACGGCGTCATCACACCGGCGCCGTTCTCGAACGCTCCCCACCGCTCCCCTCCGAGATCCTCGAGCCAGCGGCAAAGCTCGGGACGCGTCTTGCTCGTCAGCGGGACGACGCGGACTCCGCGAGCCCTGAGGGCGCCCACGGCCGCGCCCGCCTCCGGCGAGAGCGAGCCGTTCTCCTCGAGGAGGGTCCCGTCGAGGTCCGTGAAGACCACCAGCACGCGAGGATTCCTCCCGATGCCGGAATCATGCAAGAAGGGCGCCCCGCGCCGCCCGGTACCTTTTACGGCGCTCCGGCCGTCCCGACGCCCGTCAGGACCGCGCCTTTGCCGCAGCGGCCTTGCCGCCTTTCGCGGGCGCGGGCGCCGGACGGGGCTTCTTGTCCGCTCGCCTCTGCTTCCACTCCTCCCAGACGATGACGAGCGGAGAGGCGATGAAGATGGACGAATACGTCCCGACGAGGATGCCGAGGATCATCACGAACGAGAACCCGCGCAGGACCTCGCCCCCGAGGAAGAAGAGCACGACGACGACGATGAACGTGAGGGACGACGTGAGGACCGTCCGCGAGAGCGTCTGGTTGATGGAATGGTTCACGAGCTCGGTGAGCGGCGTCCGCTTGGATTTTTCGCGGTTCTCGCGAATCCGGTCGAAGACGACGACCGTGTCGTTCATCGAGTAGCCGATCAGGGTCAGGAAGGCCGCGACGACGGTCAGCGAGATCTCGACGTTCAGGATCGAGCACAGGCCGAGCGTCGTCGACGTGTCGTGAATGAGTGCGACGACGGAGGCCGTTCCGAACGAAATCGAGCGGAAGCGGAACGCGACGTACGCGAGCATGGCCGCCCAGGAGAAGAGAATCGCCCACATGCCCTTCTCTCGGAGGTCCTTCCCGACCTGGGGACCCACGTTCTCGGCTGAGAGGAGCGTGAAGGGGCCCACGAGCGTCTTCGACCTCAGCCAGTCGGCGGCGGCGGGCGAGACGCCCGGCGTCTTCGCGGCCTCCTCCGCCGACGCGAAGAGGCCTTTCTCGGAGCGCGCGGAGATGATCGCCTGCACCTCCCGCCCGTACTCCACCTTCGGGTCGGCGCTCGGACGCGTGGCGAGCTTCTCGGGGTCGTCGGCGATCATCTTCGAAAGAAGCGTGTCGCCCCCGTTCAGGTTCAGGTCGAACGCCGTGGCGTCGGCCCCCTGCGGAAAGAGAGATCTCGTGAGTGCCGTCGTGACCTCCTTCGAGAGGTCGCGCCCTTCCCGTTTCTCGAGCGGGACGCGGAGAAGAACCTCGTTCTTCTCGGCCCTGTCGAAGCGCTGGACGGAGACGACCTTGACGTTCGCGGCTTCGACGATGCGGCGGATCTGGTCCTCGTCCGGACTCTTCGAGAACGCATAGACGATCTGCGCGCCGCCCGTGAAGTCGATCCCGAGGTTCGGGCCGCCCTTGACGAGAAGCGAGATGGTGCCGACGACGATCGAGAGGATCGACAGCGAGATGCAGATCCACTTGATCTTCAGGAAGTCGATGTTCGTCTTGTGGAACAGGCGCACGTTCTCTCCGCTCGATTCGGTCAGATGGAAAGGGTCTCGAGGCGCTCCTTCGGCCCGTAGATCAGGTCGAAGAGGAGGTGCGAAACGAAGACCGCCGTGAAGACGGACGCGAGGAGGCCGATCACGAGCGTGACGGCGAAGCCCTTGACGGGCCCCGTTCCGAACTGGAACAGGAAGAGGGCGGCGGAGATGGTCGTGACGTGGGTGTCGACGATCGTCCCCCAGGCGCGCTTGAACCCGAGGTCGATGGCCGCCTTCGGTCCCTTTCCGTTGTCCATCTCCTCCCGGATGCGCTCGAAGATGAGGACGTTCGAGTCGACCGCCATGCCGATCGTCAGGATGAAGCCCGCGATGCCCGGCAGCGTGAGCGTCGCGTTGATGTACGCCATCGCGCCGAGGAGGATGAGCGCGTTCAGGACGAGGGCGAGGACCGCATTCACGCCGGCGAGGCGGTAATAGAGGATCATGACCAGGAAAACGCAGATCATCCCGACGACCGAGGCGAGCACGCCTTTCTTGATCGAGTCGAGCCCCAGCGACGGCCCGACCGTCCGCTCCTCGAGGATGATCATCTCGGCCGGAAGCGCGCCCGAGCGGAGGACGAGCGAGAGCGCGTCGGCTTTCTCGGGCGTGAAGTTTCCCTCGATGATGCCGCTCTCCTTGATCTGGCTGTTGATCACCGGCGCGGACTGAACGCGCTTGTCGAGCACGATCGCGAGATGCTTGTTGATGTTCTCGCCCGTGACCTTCGCGAACTTCACCGCGCCCCCCGCGTTCAGGAAGAACATGACGGCGGGCTGGTTGAACTTGTCTCGGTCGACGCGCGCGTTCTTCAGGTCGCGCCCCGTGACGGCGGCGGCGCGCTTCAGGACGTACCAGACCGGAGTGCGCGTGCGGGCGTCGGCGTCCTCGTTGAAGCCCTCGACGATCTCGAGGTCCTCGGGCACCGTGCCGCCGTACGCGGCGCGCGCGGCATCCATGGACGGGTACGGGCCTCCGCGGTCGTCCACGAGCTTGAGCTCGAGGAGGCCCGTCGTGCCGATGATCTCCTTGACGCGGCTCGGATCGTCCACGCCGGGGATCTCGACGACGATGCGGTCCGTGCCCTGCCGCTGGATCACGGGCTCGGCGACGCCGAGGGCGTCGACTCGGTTGCGAATCGTCTCGACGGCCTGGCGCGTCGCCTGGTCCTCGATCGTGATCCGCTCGGGGCCCTTGTACGAGATTTTCCATTCGCGGCCGCGCTGGTCGACGGACCATGCGTTCGGCGGGAGGACGCCCGTCACGAGGTCCTTGAGCTTCGCGGCATCCGTCTTCTCGTCGAGCCTCAGGGAGAAGCCCGTGTCGTCGGCCGGGCCCGTCGCCAGAACCGGCACGCCGCGCTTGCCGCCCTCGTCCTTCAGGCGCTCGAGCGTGTCCTGGGCCTCGACGCGCAGCGCGTCGGCGGTCTTCACCTGCATGACGAGGTGGATGCCGCCGCGCAGGTCGAGGCCCAGCTTGAGCCCGCTCCTCAGAACGTCGGAGGTCGTCGGGTTGGGCGGGGCCGTCGGCGACTTCTTCAACGCCTCCTGGCCCCGCCACCAGTAGGCTCCGACCGAACCGAAAAGAACGGCCAACGTCACGCCGACGCGCCATCCCGTGGGCTTGTTCACGAACGCAACCTCCGGACGCGGGCCCGCCCCGCGGCGGCGCGGAGCCACCAGGGCGACGGGAAAACCGCGGGATGCGCCCGGCAACTCCCGGGCGAACCGGCGGAGTCTAGCAGAACCCCCGCGCTTCAGGACCCTTCGGGCCCCGGGCGCGAGGAATACGGAGCGAGCGAGACGCGCGTGACTTTCCGGACGATCTCGGGCTCGAGCGCCTCGAGGAGCCGTTCGTGCCGCCAGCCGTGGCAGGACACGACGAGGACGGGGCGTTCTCCGAGGACGTCGGTGGCGAGAAAGCGCATCACGGCGAGGAATCGCTCGTCGTCGGCGCCCACGAGCGGGTCGTCCAGGAGGAGCGGCACCCCCGATGCTCCCGTTCCGAGATAGCGCAGCGCCGCGAGTCGCGCCGTGAGGTGGAGCTGCTCGCGGGCGCCGGTGGAGAGACCCGACTGGATCTCGGCCTCCGTCGCGACACGTCCCCCGCGTACGAGCACCGAGAGAGAGAGATCGTCGCCGAACTCGAGCGCTTCGTACGGCGTCTGCCAGGTCGCCAGGATCTCCTTCGAGGCGCTCTGCAGGCCACGGCGAAAGTCGCCGTACACGGAGGATGCGGCCGCCGCCAGCGTGCCGCGGGCGAGGTCGAGCGCGTCGCGGAAGAGAACCGCACGGGCGAGGAACGCTTCGGCGGCCGCGAGGTCCTCCTCGACGGCGCGCGCGGTCTCGCCGCCCTCGCGGGCGGCGTCCGCGAGCTCGCGCTCGGAGGCGGCACGCGCCCGCTCGGCTGCCGCCATCGCGGCGCGGGCGCCGTCGGCCTGGCGTCGCGCGGCTTCGGGGGTGTCGGGCAGGGCGAGCGCGTGCGGATCGACCCCGAGACGCGCGGAGAGCCGCGTGGCCTCCTCGTCCAGACCGGCGAGCCGCGATCCGAGGTCGGCCTCCTCCATCTCCGCCGCGCCCTCGCGCCGTGCCGGAAGCTCGTGCTCGAGAATCCTCCGAAGGCGTGCCGCCTTGCGGCGGCCCGCTTCCACGGCGAGGAGACTCTCGGCCAGCGGGAGCGACTCCGGAACGCCGGTCCGGCCGACCGCGTCCCGGAGCCGCCTTTCGATCTCGGCGAGGTCGCCTTCCTCCCGGTCGAGACGCTCCTTCTCGCGCGCGAGAACCTCCTCACGCGTTCTGGCCTCCTGCTTCGCGGCCGCGAGATCGCCGAGGAGAGCGAGGGCGCGCTCGGCCTCCTCCGGGGCAGGGAGCCCATCGGGAAGCGAGAGGCTCGCCCGGTGCGGGCGAAGGGTCTCTCCGAGGGACCGGAGGCGCTCTTTCGCGTCGTCGCGGCGCGCCGTCATCGCGACCAGCTGCCGCCGCGGCTCTTCGGCGGCGCGCGCGCGGCGATGCGCCTTGAGCAACGACGAGGTGTCCCGATAGCCCGCTCCGCGCGCGAGGCGGTCGAGCCTCAGGCGCAGGGCGGAAAGCCGCTTGCGCAGCTCGACGGCCTTGCGCCGGCTCACGGCCTCCTCCTCGCGCGCCCGGGCCTCGTCGCCGACCCGATAGCGGACGGCGCGCGCCCAGGCGATGCCCCCGAAGAGCCCGAGCGACAGAACGAAGACCGCGACGGAGGCCGTCATGTAGACGGGCACGCCCGCGGAACGCCAGGCGAGCCACGCGACGAACGGCACGAGGAGCGAGGCGGTGAGAACGAGAGACCGGGCGAGCTTCACGCGCTGCGCTCGCTCGCCGGCCGCGATCGCGGCGACGGCCCCCGCGTCGGCGACGCGCCGGTCCAGCTTGACGCCTTCGAGCTCGAGAGCCGCACGTTCTTCCTCGGCGCCGGCGAGGAACGCGCGGTCCTCGGGCGGGAGTCCCTCGAGACGCACGAAGTCCTCCGCGAGGCCGTCCCGGCGCAGGGCGTTCCACCGCTCCTCGAGAAAGCGCTCGGCGTCCGCGAGATCGCGGGACGTCGCGAGCTCGGCGCGCAGCGTCTCCTCGAGCACCGCGCGCTCGGCCTCTCCGAGGCGGGCCGCGGGCCCGAAGCGCCGCCCCGTGTCCTCCGCCTCCCGCGCGGCGAGCCGGAGGGCCTCGGCGTGAGCGGCTCGCGCCGTCTCGAGGACCTGCGGACGGTTCCCGCGCTCTTCGCGCAGCCGGTCCACGGCGGCCAGGGCCCCGTCCGAGAAGAGCTCGGCCTCCGGCGCCAGCGCCTGCGCTTCGCTCTCGGCCTCGCGCCGCTTGGCAAGCGCCGAGGCGAGCGTCTCCCGGCGCCTCGCGAGCGCGCGGCGGTGGGCGAGGACCTCGGCCAGAGCGGCGACCTCCGCCGCGCGCCGGGCGTCGTCACAGGCCCTGACGCATCCGGAGAGGCGCGCCGAGGCCTGAGCCGCGGCTTGACGCCGGGTCGCGAGGTCGGCCCGCCGCTGCTTGAGGCCCTCCACGCGCCTCCCGAGTCGCGCGATCTCGGTGTCCACGGAAATCTTCGAGCCCGCGGCCGGCTCCGGCATCTCCAGGAGAACCGCGTCCAGGGTCTTCAGCGCGCGCACGACCGAGGCCTCGCCGCCGCCCGAGTCGGCGATTCGGGCGAGTTCGACCGTCAGCCCGGCATCCAGCGAATCCTGGTCGAGGATGTTCTGCGACACGTAGGCCGTCGCCCGAAACAGCTCCTCGGTGAGGCCTCCCGTCACGGTCTCGCCGAACGCATCCCGGCCTCCGGGGCGCAGGAACTCCTGCGTCCGGTCGAGCCCGCGGTCCCGGTCCACCACCCGCGCCGTGCCGGCCTCGAGATCGCGGTCCACGGACCAGCGGACGCCGCCCGCCAGAACGTCGAGCCCCACGCGCAGAGGGGCTCCGCTCCGCGGCCTGCGCACCTCGCGGACCCGCCCCGCCTCGCCGCGCCGCTTCGGGAGCCCGTACAGGGCCGCCACGATGGCCTCGCACAGCGTCGTCTTGCCCGTCTCGTTCGGGTCGACCGCGAGGAGCACGCGTCCTTCGGGCCATGCGAGGTCGAGAGCGCGAAGCGTCCCGAATCCTTCGATCCGGATGCGCTCGATCTTCATCTGTCCTCGGGCTCGGGCGGCCTGATCGGCCTTCCCGCGAGCGCGTCACGGCCGAGCCGAAGGGCCAGGTCGGCGACGCGGCGCCTCGTGTCGTCGGCCGCCGCCGCGCGGTACGCGAGAAGGTCCGAGGCGAAGCGACCCTCCGCCGAGCGCGGCCCCGGGTCGGGCGCCGGCGGCTCGGTCTCGTCCCGGACCGCGAGGTTCTTCACGCGCGCCGCGAGCGGCCTGACGACCTCCGCCGGGCGCGAGCCGAACGCCTGCGTCCCCGTCAGCGTGACGCGCACGAGATCCGGCGCCCCGACGCCGGCCTCCGCGAGCGCCGCCTCCACGCGCGCGACGAGAGGGCCCGCCTCGAGGTCGCTCACGTCCACGACGACGTCGCGCACCGTCCGCGTGTCGGCCGGGATGGTCTCGACTCGAGCCGGCCCTGCGACCGGCAGCGTCACCTTGAGAAACACCCGAGGGCCCGCTTCGTCGAGGCCCCGTCCCGTCGGGCAGCCCGCGTAGGCCCCGAGCGGGCGGTCCGGCTCGACGGACACGACGTGGGCATGATGGTGGTGCCCGAGAGCGGCCCAGGAAAAGCCCGCATCGGCGATCTCGCGCGCCGAGAAGGGTGCGGTGCGCTTCGTGCCCCGCGGGGAGTCCGGTCCCGTGTAGGACTCGAGAGAGCCGTGGAGAAGCAGGAGCGCATGGGGCGTCGGGGGACGCGGCGGCGGCGGCGCGAGCGGGCGCTCGACGACCATCGCGGGAGACAGGAAGGCGCGCCCGACCACCGTGACGTCGTCTCGCTCGGGAAACGGCGCGGCCGTCCATTCCGGCGCGCGAAACACGACCACGTTTCCCGGCCACGGCCTCATGCCGAGAGCCGCGAGGAGAGCCGGGTCGTAGTACCCGCCCGGCCCCGCGAAATCGTGGTTCCCCGGCGCCACGTACACGGGGCGCGGCGCAAAGGACGCGAAGGCCTCCAAGAGGCGGTGGATCGTCGCGGCCGGGACGTTCTCGGCGTCCCAAAGGTCGCCCGGGACGAGCAGCGCCTCCGCGCCACAGGACGTCGCGGCCGCCACGGCCCGCTCCGCGGCCGCGTCCACCTCGTCGCGCCGCGCGGCCCGGGCTTCAGGCGTCAGAGACAGGCCGCCGCCTCTGAGAGCCGATCCCAGATGCCAGTCGGAAGACTGAAGGAACGTCAGGGGGCGTCCGGAGGACACCCCCTAGTTTCGCATTACGCGGCCGATTCCTTCGAGTCGGGCTCACCGCTCAGGCCCGAGATCGCGCTGCGGTTGATCTTGATCTTCACCGTGTCGGCGATCCTCAGCCACACGATGTGCTCCTCGACCTGCTGCACCGTGCCGTGGATGCCGCCGGACGTCACGACGCGGTCGCCCTTCTTCAGGCCCGCGAGAAGCTCCTTCTGCTTCTTCTGCTGCTTGCGCATGGGCGCGAGCAGGACGAAGTAGAAGATCACGAACATGAGGATGTACGGAACCATCTGCACGATCGGCGAGCTTGCCGCCGCCGGCGCCGCCTGAAGGAGGATCGGGTTCATGTCGGGTCCTTTCCGATCGATCGCGACCGCCTCGGGAGCGTTTCAGCCGCCCACGCCGGGTACCGCTTCGCGTCGAGAGCCTCACGGATTCCCCGCATCAAGTCAAGGATCGCCGTCAGGTTGTGGACGGTCAGGAGCGTCGCGGCCGTGGGCTCGCCGGCGACGAAGAGATGCCTGAGGTACGCGCGGGAGTGGCGCCGGCACGTCGGGCAGGAGCAGGCCGGATCCGGCGGCGAGCCGTCCTCGCGATAGCGCGCGTGCTTGATCGCGAGCGTCCCCTGCGACGTGTAGAGGAGCCCGTGGCGCGCGGCGCGCGTCGGGAGCACGCAGTCGAAGAGGTCGAAGCCCTGCGCGACGGCGTCGAGGAGGTCGTCCGGGCGCCCGACACCCATGAGGTATCGCGGCTTCTCCGCCGGGAGAAGGGGGGCCGTGTGCGCGACCATCGCGCGCATGTCGGCCTTGGGCTCCCCCACCGAGAGCCCCCCGCACGCGACCCCGTCGAAGGGCAGCGACGCGACCGCCGCCGCGCTCTCCTCGCGAAGGTGCGCGAAGACCCCGCCCTGCACGATCCCGAACAGGGCGCCGCGGTCTCCGCCGAGCGCGAGCCGCCGCTCGAACGAGCGGCGCGCCCAGCGGTGCGTGAGCTGCATGGACGCGCGCGCGGCCTCCTCGGTCACGGGATACGGCGTGCACTCGTCGAGGACCATCGCGACGTCGACGCCGAAGTCGCCGAGCTGGAGATCCACCGCTCGCTCGGGCGAGAGGAAATGAGCGGACCCGTCCACATGGCTCCGGAAGAGAACGCCCTCCTCGGAGAGCTTCCGGCTTCCGGCGAGGGACATCACCTGATATCCGCCGGAGTCCGTGAGGATCGGCCGGTCCCACGCGACGAAGCGGTGGAGGCCGCCGAGTCGGCGGATCACGTCGCCTCCGGGGCGGAGCAGCAGGTGGTACGTATTCGCCAGGACGATCTCAGCCCGCGCCGCCTCGAGGTCGCTCCAGCGCGCGGCCTTCACGGCTCCCGCCGTGCCGACCGGCAGGAACGCGGGAGTCTCGACGATCCCGTGGTCGAGCGTCAGGCGCGCGCGCCGCGGGCCGCCCGCGTCCCCACTGAGGAGCTCGAAGCGCAGCAGACGGCCTCCTAGAGGCCGACGCGGGCCGTGGCCGAGACGCCGAGCGCGCTTCTGTCCGTCCAGTACCAGCCCCCGACGTCCACCTTCGCCGGGCCGATGACGACGCCCGCGCCGCCCGTGAGCGCCGGCGAGCGGTCGGGAGACTGGAGGTTCACGGACGCGCCGGCGCGCAGCGCCACGAGGAGGAGCTGCCACTCGACTCCGCCGCCGAGCGTCCGCACGCGCTGACCCGGCACGAGCGTCTCGTTGACGGTGAGGTCGTAGTCCGCGGCGACGAGGAGCCCGAGGCCCGGAATCTTGGCGGAGGCACCGACACGCGCCTGCCGGCCGTACGCGACGGAGCGGCCGCGGTCGGCGACCGGCCCGTCGTCGGCGAACGGAAAAGACGGCTTGTTGATCCCCTTCCAGGTTCCGCCGACCTTCACGACCCCGAGCGACACGAGCCCGCCGAGGTCGAACGACCAGTCCGTATGGGAGCGCGCTCCCGCCGTCAGCGCGTTCTGGGCGAGACTGAAGGGGTCGCTGACGTCCACCGTGAAGACCGACTCTTCCTGCGTGTACGTCGTGCCCCTCAGGACGTGAACCGCGGCGCCCAACGTGAGCCGGCCGAGGAAGAACGACATCGACTTCGAGAGCGCCAGGTCCTTCAGTTCGAGGCCGTGGAACGTCGCCGCCGAATCGTTCAGCGCGATGGACGTGGCGGGGTTCGTGCCGAGCGCCGTGTGCACGAGGTCCACGCGAGCCGAGAGCCCGCTGTAGCCCCAGTCCGAGAACGAGAGCTCCCACCCGGCGTGCGCGATCGCGAGGCCGACGGTCCCGTACCCGCCGAACCCGTTCCCGGGGTCCGAGAGCGTGCGGAGCGCGCGCAGGACGTCCGCGTAGCTCTGCGCCTGCGAGCCGGAGGCGAGGGCGACCGGGTTGTTGCCCGAGATGAGACGAAGGGGCGCCAGAAAGTCGCCGCTCTCCCGCGTGAGGAGGCCGGCCGAGATCGCGAACGCGAAGTTCCGGTCCGGGACGGCCGCGGGGTTGTCGATGGCCGCCGCGACGTCGGAGCCGAGGCCCATCGAGGCGCCCCCGAGCGCGACGGAGCGGCCGCCGAAGGGGATGAACGGGAGCTGCGCCCGCGCCGCGCCGGAGAGAAGGAGGGCGGCGGCGCAAACGGCGAGACCGGGCCCGAGGGGAGGGTGGGGGGTCTGCCGCATCTGCGCTCCAGTGTACGGTCCTCCGGCGCGTTGACCCTGAAAAACCAAGGATGTTATGTTCCGGCCCCGTTTGGCAGGAGGCGCATTGCCGGACCTCGGGTTCAAACACACGTGTTTCCGGTGCGGAACGAAGTTCTACGACCTCCGGAAAACGCCCGTCCACTGCCCGAAGTGCGGCGCCGACCAGAAGGAGGCTCCGCCGCAGCCGACGTCTCCGGTCGTCCTCCACGCCGCTCGCCGCGCCAAGCGCGACGAATTCGCCGATCCGGACGTCTTCGACCGCAACCGAGAGGACGAGGATGTCGCGACCGGCGAGCCCGAGGATCCCGCCGCCAAGCGCGTCGACGACGACGAGGAGCTCCCCCTCGGCGAGGCCAAGACGCTCGAGGGCGGCGGGGATACCGACGACGAATACTGAGCGGCGCCGGCCCGTCTTCGTGGCGATCGGGATCGGCTCGAACCTGGGACGAAGAGAAGACTTTCTCAGAAAGGCAATACGGACGCTGGCGGAGGCGCCGCACGTCCGCGGCGTCCGCTCTTCACCTTTCTATGAAACCTCCCCGGTTCTCTCTCCCTCCTCTTCCTCGCAGCCCGACTACCTCAACGCCGTGGTCACCGCGAGGACCTGTCTCTCCGCTCCAGCCCTCCTCACCCTTCTGAGAAAATCCGAATTTTCCGCTGGCCGAAGGAGGTCGCGCGGGAGGCGGAACGAACCGCGCACGCTGGACCTCGATCTCCTCCTCTACGGAAACCAGCGGATCTCGACGCGGCGCCTCACGGTTCCGCATCCGAGCATGACGAGGCGCCTCTTCGTCCTCGTCCCGCTCGCGGACGTCGCGCCCCGGCGCGTCGTACCCGGGACCGGAAAGACGATCGCGCGATTCCTCGCCGAGGCCCGGCGGCGCTCGAAGGAATGCGTCAGGCGGGCTCGGCCAGCGGGCGTGGCCGGGTCGGGCGCTCGAGAAGCCTCACGGCCGCGAACAGGGAAAGCGTCGTCCGGTTGAAGAAACGAACGGGCAGCGAGGGCCTCTCCACGTCGCCCGCGAGCACCGAGGTCACCGCCGCCTCCAGCGCTCCGAACGGCGCCTTCTCGCAGAACATGCGCGTGAAGACGGGGTCGTAATAGCCGTACACGAACGGCCGAAATCGCGCCACCATCCGGCACGTGGTCCTCGCGTACTCCGCGAAGTCGGCCGCGTCCACCCGGCCCTTCCGCCTCAGCGCCGCGTCGACGACCTTCGCGGCGCGAACGCCCGCCGACATCCCGAGGAAGACACCCGTGGAGAAGACCGGGTCGAGGAACGTCGCGGCATCGCCCACGAGCGCCCATCCGTCGCCTGCGTACCGCTTCGACGTGAAGGAATAGTCCGAGACGGCCGAAACGCCCGTGATCCTTCGCGCCGCCGCGAGGTACTCGCGCATCTTCGAGGACCTTCCGAGGATTTCCCCGAGCCGTTCCTCGTGCGTTCTTCCCGCAAGCGTCTCGAGGACCCCCGGGTCGAAGACGGCGCCCACCGACGCCGAGCCGTCCGAGAACGGAATCACCCAGTACCAGATGTCCGGCAGGAACGGCAGCAGGATGTCGCCGGCCCGCTCTCCCTCGCCGCGGAATGCGCCCTCGAAGTGCGCGTAGAGCGCGGCCTTGCGCAGGTTGGAATCGGGACGCCGCAGCTTGAGCCGCGAGGCGAGCAGAGCTGCCTGGCCGGTCGCGTCGAGCACGACTCTCGCCCGGACCTCCTCGCGCCCCGCCGGTCCGGACAGGCGCACGCTCACGGCCCGGCCGCCCTCGAAGACGACCTCCTCGGCCTTCAGGCCGCGGCGCACCTCGGCGCCCGAGAGCCGGGCGTGGTCGGCGAGAAGGCCGTCGAAATCCTTCCGCTTCACGTGGAAGGCTGACGGATGCTCGGCATTCCATGCGTCGCGGAAGATCACCTGCCGCGTGCCGCCCGTCGTCTCGTTCGTGAAGAGGGCGCCGAACTTCTCCTGGAATCCGGCGGCCCGGATTCTCGGGAGGACTCCGAGCTCCTCGAAGAGCGGCATGTTCCACGGGAGAAGAGACTCGCCGATCTTGAAGCGGGGCTCGGGATCGCGGTCGACGAGGAGCACCGACCGTCCGGCCCGTGCGAGGGCCGTCGCGGCGGCACAGCCGGACGGGCCCGCGCCCAGGACGAGGGCGTCGACCGTCACGTCGAAGAGCGGACGGGAACCGGAACGACCGAGCGGGTCTCCATCCGGAGCTGATCGTTCGGAAGCAGGACCCGGGTGAGGGGCGGCACGGACGCCGTGAGCCAGACGCTGCCGCCGATGACGCAGCCGTTCCCGATCACCGTGTCGCCCCCGAGGATCGTCGCCCCGGCGTAGATGACGACGTCGTCCATGACGGTCGGATGGCGCTTCTGGCCGCGAATGAGCTCGCCTCGCTCGTTCTTCGGAAACGACAGCGCTCCGAGCGTCACGCCCTGGTAGAGCTTCACGCGGTCCCCGATGTCCGTCGTCTCGCCGATGACGGTCCCGGTCCCGTGATCGATGAAGAACGAGCGGCCGATGCGCGCGCCCGGGTGGATGTCGACGCCGGTCTCGAGGTGCGCGAACTCGGTCATGATGCGCGGGATCAGCGGGACGCCGAGGTCCCAGAGCGCGTGGGCGAGACGGTACGTGAAGACGGCCTTCACCCCCGGGTACGCGAGGACGATCTCGTCGAAGCCGGTCGCCGCAGGATCGCCATCGTAGGCGGCCCGCACGTCCTCGGCGAGAAGGTCGGCGATTCCGGGGAGGGCCTCGAAGAAGCGCGTCGTGAGATCGACGGCCCTCGCCTCGCGGTCCGCTTCTGGCGGGAGCGCCTTCTCGATCTCCTTCGCGAGCCTCAGGTGAATGTGGAAGAGCACGTCCCCGAGGTGGTCGTGCAGGTTCGCGCGGTAGAGCACGGCGTCCCCGTAGAACCCCGGATAGACGACTTCCTGCAGCAGCCGCAGGATCTCGATGATCTCCCTCTTCTGGGGTCGTGGCGCCGCGTCGATGGCGGACAGCACGGGGCGGTTCTCGGCCTCCGTGACGATCCGGTCGATGGCGGCGCGCAGCCGGTTGTGGCCCACGCGACTCATTCTCTCACCGGCCGGCCCAGTCCTTCAGGAGCTGCGCCGCCTCCTCCTGCGTCTTTTTGTCCTCGACGAGATTGTCGGGGGCCGGCACCTCGGCGAGGATCCCCTCCAGCATCGCGCGAGCCTCGGCCCGGTGTTCCGGTTCGTAGTCCCAGACCGCCTCGGCCAGAAACTGGCGGCCCACGAGGTTTCGCGGTCCGGTCGCCACGGCGAGCCGGAGGTTCTTCAGCGCCAGAGAGCGCGACGCCCACCCCGTGAAGAACGGGATCGCCGGCGTCTGGTGGTGAAGCCGACCCAGGACGCGGTATCCGCCGCCGCCGTCGTACGCGGGCTCGAGCAGGATGACGGCCTGGGCGTAATCGCGGATCTTCGAGGCGGCCCCCTGTCTCA
>Ga0335081_10002160_pt1 | contig 30845 bp, 25 predicted proteins | sample Lox_Sample_35_FD_206713 | JGI IMG/M metagenome (GOLD analysis project Ga0335081, IMG submission 206713) | Soil microbial communities from Loxahatchee National Wildlife Refuge, Florida, United States - Lox_Sample_3.5 | ecosystem: Environmental > Terrestrial > Soil > Wetlands | place: USA...
TCGGCCGTGCTCGCCGAGCGCGTGCCGCCGCAGCAGCCGGCGGAGGCGGCGCTGTCGCTGGCCGCGCACCGCCCCGGGCTCGCGCGGCGCTGGCCGGGGCTCGCTCCCTTCACCGACTACAAGGGCGGCCAGTGGGTGGGCCGCGACGGCGCCCCGAAGGTCTCGGGCACGGTCCGCCACAGGTTCGGCCGGATCGCCGGCGAGCACGAGCGCCACGGGCTGGCCGTCCGCCAGCTCCCGCACGACGTCGTCTCACACCAATACTGGCTGCGGGTGGAGCGCCGCACATGAGGCGCACGCTGTTCGAGGACCTCCACGAAGACTTCCGCGCGAGCTTTCGCACCTTCCTCGAGCGCGAGGTGGCCGGCGAGGACGGCCGCTACGGGCAGTGGGAACGTGAGGGGATCATCCCCCGGGAGGTGTTCGCGGCGGCCGGTCGCGGCGGCTTCCTGGCGATGTCCGTGCCCGAGCGCTACGGCGGCGCCGGCGCCGAGGACTTCCGCCTGAACCTCGTGATCGGGGAAGAGTGCCAGCGCCTGGCGGTCGGGTCGTTCGGGCTCGGGATCACCCTCCACAACGACATCTGCCTGCCCTACTTCCTGCGCCTGGCCGACGAGCCCCAGCGCGAGCGGTGGCTGCCCGGGATCGTCAGCGGCGAGCTGATCACCGCGCTGGCGATGACCGAGCCGGGAATCGGCTCGGATCTGGCGGCGATGACCACCACCGCGATCCGCGACGGCGACCACTACGTGCTCAACGGCTCGAAGACCTTCATCACCAACGGCATCAACGGGGACTTGGTGATCGTCGCCGCCAAGACCGACCCGCGCGAGCGCCACCGCGGCATCAGCCTGCTGGTGGCCGAGCGCGGGATGGACGGTTTCGAGCGGGGCCGCAAACTCCACAAGCTGGGCCAGCACGCCCAGGACACCGCCGAGCTGTCCTTCGAGGACGTGCGGGTGCCGGCCGCCAACCTGCTCGGACGGGAGGGCGAGGGCTTCATCCAGCTGGTCTCGAACCTCCCCCAGGAGCGGCTCTCGATCGCCGCCTCCGCGGTGGCGGCGGCGGAGGCCGCCCTCGACTGGACGCTCGCCTACGTGCGCGAGCGTCAGGCCTTCGGCCAGCCGATCGGCTCCTTCCAGAACTCCCGCTTCACGCTCGCGCAGCTGCACACCGAAGTCGAGGTCGCGCGGATCTACATCGACCGCTGCGTGCAGGCGCTCGACGCCGGCGAGCTCACCGCCGAGGACGCGGCCGCCGCGAAGTGGTGGTCCACCGAGCTGCAGGGGCGGGTCGTGGACGCCGGCGTGCAGCTCCACGGGGGCTACGGCTACATGCTCGAGTACCCGATCGCGAGGGCGTACGCCGATGCCCGCGTCACCCGCATCTACGGCGGCGCGAACGAGATCATGAAGGAGATCATCGGGCGCTCACTGGGCCTGTAGCGTGGCGGCGAGCTGCACGAAGTAGTCGAGCGCCCGCGGATTGGCCAGCGAGTCGACGCTCGCGGCCTGGTGCGGCGGGGCGCCCATCAGGATGCGCTTGACCGGCACCTCGAGCACCTTGCCCGACAGGGTCCGCGGCACCTCGGCGATCTGCATCACGTCGTTGGGCACGTGGCGGGGCGAGCAGTCCTCGCGGATCCGCGCCTTGACCTGTCCCGCCAGCTGCTCGTCCAGCTCGACTCCGGGCGCGAGCACCACGAACAGGACCATCCACAGCTCGCCCGCCTGGCCGCGCGGCACGTCCACGACGAGCGCGTCGAGCACCTCCGGCAGCGACGCGGCGGCGCGGTAAATCTCGCTCGTGCCCATCCGCACGCCCTGGCGGTTGATCGTGGAGTCCGAGCGCCCGTAGATGAACGCGCCCCCGCGGGGTGTGATGCGGATCCAGTCGCCGTGGCGCCACACCCCCGGATACATCGAAAAGTAGCTCTCCCGTAAGCGCTCGCCGTCCGGGTCCCCCCAGAAGAACAGCGGCATCGAGGGCATCGGCTCGGTGATCACCAGCTCGCCGACCTCGTCGACGACGCTGCGGCCCTCCGCGTCCCACGCCTCCACCGCGCAGCCGAGCATGCGCGCCTGCAGTTCGCCTTCGTACACGGGGAGCACCGGGCACCCGCCGACGAAGGCGGTGCACACGTCGGTGCCACCGCTGGTGGAGAACAGCCACACGTCGGGGTCCACGTGCTCGTAGACCCAGCGGAAGCTCTCGGGCGCCAGCGGCGAGCCGGTCGAGCCGATCGCGCGCAGCGCCTCCAGGTCGCATTCGCCGCGCGGCTTCACGCCCGCCTTCTCGGCGCTCGCGAGCAGGCCCGCGCTGGCACCGAGACACGTCATCGAGGTGCGCTCGGCCAGCCTCCACAGGGCTCCCAGGTCGGGGTATGCGGGGCTGCCGTCGTAGAGCACGATCGCGGCCTCGCTGTGCAGCCCCCCCACCAGGAAGTTCCACATCATCCAGCCGGTGGTGGTGAACCAGAACATCCGGTCGCCGGGGCGCAGGTCGAGGTGCAGCCGCTTCTTGAGCTGCTCCACCAGGATCCCGCCGTGCCCCTGCACGATCGCCTTGGGCAGCCCCGTCGTGCCGGAGGAGTAGAGCACCCACAGGGGGTGGTCGAAGGGCACCTGCTCGAACTCGAGCGCCTGGCCCTCGCCGAGCGCGAGCAGCTCGCTCCAGCTCAGGCGCCTGGGTCCCTCCCCCCCGCCGGCGCCACCGCCCGCGCCGCGGCTCGCCCCCGCGCCGCGGCTTCTCGACCCCTCGCCGCGGGGGGAGCCGGGTGACAGGTAGGCCAGCTCGACCACGTGCTCGAGGCTCGGCAGCTCGGCGACGATCCCCTCCAGCACCGCGGTGCGGTCGAAGTCCTTGCCCCCGTGGCGGTAGCCGTCCACGGCAAGCAGCAGCTTCGGTTCGATCTGGGCGAAGCGGTCGATCACGCTGCGGGCCCCGAACTCCGGCGCCGCGCTCGACCAGATCGCCCCGATGCTGGCGCTCGCCAGCAGCGCCACCACCGTCTCGGGGATGTTCGGCATGTAGGCCACCACGCGATCCCCGCGCCCGACCCCGAGCGCTCGCATCCCGCCGGCGGCGGCCGCCACCTGGGACGAAAGCTCGCTCCAGCTGAGGCGATCCAGGTCGCGCAGCTCCGAGCAGTGGAGCACCGCCGGCTCCTGCCCACGGGCCGCTGGGCCGCGGCCGGCGGCGGGCAGCCCCCCCAGCAGCAGGTTCTCGGCGTAGTTGAGTTGCGCGCCCTCGAACCAGCGCGCGCCGGGCATGTGCCGGTCGGCGAGCACGCGCTCGTATCCGCGGGAGGCGCGCACCCCGCAGAACTCCCAGATGTCGCCCCAGAATTCCTCGAGGTTGGCCACCGACCACTCCCACAGCGAGGCGTAGTCGCCGAAGTCGCGATCGTGACGGGCGCCGGCCCAGCGCATGAAGGCCGCCATCTCGGTTCGATCGCGCCACTCCTCGGAGGGGATCCACAGCGGCTGCTCGCGGGTCGAAGAGGCGCTTGCCATGGTGACGGAAGGATATTCTCGGCCTCCGTGGATGTGTCCGGCTTGCGCGCGGAGTTCCCCGTCCTGGCCAGGAGCGCATACCTGAACGCCGGCACCGACGGGCCGTTGCCGGCGGCCGCCGCGCGAGCCGCCTCCGAGGAGCTCGAGCGCGAGCTCCGGGAGGGCCGCGCCGGGGTCCACTTCAAGCGCCGGGGCGAGCTCGCGTCCGAGCTGCGCGGCGCCTACGCGAGGGCGCTGTCCTGCGATCCCCACGACGTCGCGCTGACCAGCTCGACCACCGAAGGGCTGTGCCAGGTGATCGCGGGCCTCGAGCTGGGAGCCGGCGATGAGATCGTCACCAGCGACGAGGAGCATCCCGGGCTGCTGGGACCGCTCGCCGCCGCCAGGGAGCTGCATGGCGTGAGCGTGCGCCAGGTCCCGCTCGCCGAGGTCGCCGACGCGGCGGGGCCGCGCACGCGGCTGGTGGCGTGCTCCCACGTCGGGTGGATGAGCGGCTCCTACGCGCCCACCGCGCTGCGCGAGCTGGAGGTGCCGGTCCTGCTCGACGGCGCCCAGGGCGTCGGCGCGGTGCCCGTGGACGTCGGGGAGCTCGGCTGCGACGCGTACGCCGGCGCCGGGCAGAAGTGGCTGTGCGGCCCGGACGGCACCGGCATGCTGTTCGTCGCCCCCGGGCTGCGCGAGCGCCTCGGGGTGCCGCGGCGCGGGTACAGCAACCTCGCCAGGCCCGACGCGGGGTTGGACGCAGGGCTGCATCCCGACGCCCGCCGCTTCGACGCCGCCTCGTTGAGCGCCGAGGCGCTGGTCTGCGCGCTGGCCGCGGTGTCGCTGCTGGAGTCCGCGAGCTGGCCAGCCGTGCACGAGCATGCCCGCCGGCTGGCAACGGAGTTCGCCAACGCGCTGGGCGAGCGCGGGCGCGAGCCGGAGCCGCGGGGCGACACGACGCTCGTGTCCTTCCCCAGCGAGGATCCCGAGGCCGAGCGCGAGCGGCTCGCGCGGGAGGGGATCGTGCTGCGCAACATCCCCGGACGGCCGTGGCTGCGGGCCTCGGTCGGGGCCTGGAACGACGAGAGCGACCTCGAGCGGCTGCTGGGCGCGCTGGCGTGAGCGCCACTCCGCCCGCCGCCGCCGAGCCGCCCGGGCTCGCTCCGGGGGCGCCCGCCGCGGGGGCCCGGCGACCCGCGATCCTCTCGCGCCTGAAGCCGGCCGACGCGGGGATCCTGCTGGTCGCCGCGCTGTGGATGGTGCTGACCACCCACCGGCTCGCCCAGAACGGTTTCGCCAACATCTACTACTCGGCGGGTGTCAGGTCGATGCTGCACTCGCTGCACAACCTCTTCTACCTCTCCTACGACCAGGGCGGGCTGATCAGCGTCGACAAGCCCCCGCTGGGGCTGTGGCTGCAGGTGCTGAGCGCCAAGCTGTTCGGCTTCGAGCCGCTCAGCCTGCTGCTGCCGGAGGCGATCTGCGGGCTGGTGGCGGTGCTCGTGATGTACACGATGCTGCGCGGGCGCGTGGGCAGCGCGGCCGCCCTCGGTGCGGCCCTGGCGCTGGCCGTGTTCCCCTCGTTCGTCGCCGTCTCGCGCGACAACGGGGTCGATCCGCTGCTGCTGGCGCTGCTCGTGCTGGCCTGCTGGGCCGCCCTGCGGGCCTGCGAGACGGGGAGCTGGTGGGCGCTGCTGGCCTCCGCGGTGCTCGTCGGGCTGGCTTTCAACACCAAGACGCTGGCCGCCTATCTGGCCGTGCCGGGGATCGTCGCCGGCTACGCCGTGTGCGCCCCCTCCTCGCTGCGCCGGCGGATCGGGGGGCTGATGCTCGCGGGGTCGGTGATGCTGGCGGTGTCGTTCGGCTGGATCCTGTACGTCGACTCCGTCGCGGCCGCTCAGCGCCCGTGGGTGGGCGGCACCACCGACAACAACGAGCTGGGGCTGACGTTCAACTACAACGGCCTCGGACGCGTGGAAGGCCAGGTCGGCGGGCCGGGGCAGGTGCCCACGAAGCCCGGCGCCTACGTGCCGATCCCGCACGTGCGCAGGGGCGCCGGCCTCGGGCACCCGCCGCTGGCCGCGACCGTGCGCCTGAAGGGCGCCGCCCCGAAACCGCCGCCCGGGCCGGCGCCGACGGGCGGGCGCGAGCCACGCCCGATCCCGTTCGGCAAGTCGCCGGGCCCGCTGCGCCTGTTCCGCTTCGGGCTCGGCGATCAGGCGGCGTGGTTCCTGCCCTACGCGCTGGTGGGCCTGGTGGGCTTCGCCCTGCTGCTGGGGCCCGGGCTGTTGGCGCGCGCGCGCAGCGGCGCCGGCGCCGAGGAGCACCGCCGGGCACGGCGCGACCCGCGGCTCGCGGCGCTGCTCGTGCTGGGCGGCTGGTTCCTCGTGGAGGCGGTCGTGCTGAGCGGGTCCAAGGGCATCGTCCACCCCTACTACGTCTCTGCGCTCGCCCCCGGCGCGGCCGCGATGGCGGCCGTCGGGGCGCTCGCGTTTGCGAAGCTCGCCGAGGGACCGCGCCGGGTCCTCGGGATCGTGCTCGCGCTGGTGGCGATCGCGGCGACCATCGCGGTGCAGATCGTGCTGATGCACCAGCAGCGCTACATGGAGTGGTTCATCCCGTTCCTGATCGCCGGGGGAGCCGTCAGCTGGGTGGTGCTCGCCCTGTCCAGGAGGCTCGCCGCCCCGGCGGCGGCCGTCAGCTTCCTGGTGATGCTCGCAACCCCGGCGGCGTATGCGAGCACGAGCTGGCTGGCGCCCGTCGAGGGCACCTTCCCGGTGGCCGGCCCGCGCCACAACGCCGGCGAAGGCGGCTACGGCGTCTCGCCGAGGTACGTGACGATCGACCGGGCGCTGATCGACTACGTGCGCGTGCACCGCCCCTCCCGCCGCTGGCCGCTGCTGACGGTCGCCTCCGAGCAGGCCGCGCCGATGATCCTGATGGGCTTCCCGGCGGCCGCGCTGGCCGGCTACAGCGGCACCGACCCCGCGCTCACCGGCGCCAGCCTCGCGGGCCTGATCGAACGCGGCGAAGCCCGTTGGGTGCTGCTCGGGGGCGCCTACGCCCAGCGGGGCGGCAACGGCGCGACGGTGGCGGTGCTCCACGTCTGCCGGGCGCTGACGCCCAAGCAGTGGCACAGCCCCTCCAGCTACACCGGCGGCGTCACGCTGTTCGACTGCGCGGGGCGCACCCGCCAGCTGGCGAGCTACACCCCGCCCCCGGGATACAGCTCGAGCGCCACGGCCGCCGGCGGCGCCGGCTGAGGCGCGGTCAGGCCGACGCGCGGCTCAGGCCGCGACGCGCAGCTCGCGGCGGAAGGCGCGCTCGAACAACTCCCCCTCGCGGCGGGCCGCCCAGCTCGGCACCGCCGAGTTGCCCTCCGCCACCAGACGCAGCTCGACCGTGCCGTCGGCCTCCTGCAGCAGCGCCCGGCGCACGAGCTGGTCGCGCGAGCGCTCGAGGTCCTCCGCGAGCCGCAGCAGGGTCGCACAGCGGTCCAGGCGCCCGGCGTCACCGGCGCCGAACAGCGGCGCCATCGGCCCCGGCGAGGGCATGCCCTTTCGGTGATAGCGGGCGGCCTGGGCGATGATCGCGGTCTCCGCCGGCGCGAACCCGGGCAGCCCGCCGTTGAGGATCAGGTATCGGGAGTGCTTGTGGTGGTCGTCGTAGTCGATCGACATGCCGATGTCGTGGAGCATGCAGGCCGCCCACAGCAGTTCCCGCTCGCGGGCGTCGCCGTCGTGCAGGCCGAGCGCGGCGAGCTCTTCGAACATCCCCAGCGCCAGCGTCGCCACGTGCTGGGTGTGGGCGGCGTCGACGCCGTACTGGCGAGCCAGGTTGAGCACGCTCGTGCGGCGCACGTCGTCGAACATCGGCGGGCGCCCGTGGCCCCCCGGCGTGCCGCCCAGCAGGCGCTCGAAGAAGACCCCCTCCCGCAGGCCCGCCTCGGTCACCTCGAGCGACTCAAAGCCGCCCGCCTCGAGCACGCTCTGCACGACGATCGCACCCGCGAGGATGATGTCCGCCCGGGCCGGCTTGATCCCCGGCACGGTGGCCCGTTCGCGCGCCGGCAGCTCCGCCAGCCGCGCCACCAGCTCCTGCAGCGCGTCGCGCTCGATGACCATCCCCTGGACCCCAATCGAGGGGAGCTCCGCGGCGCGCTGGGCCGCGGCGGCGAGGTTGCGGACCGTCCCGCCGAGGCCCACCAGGCGCCCGCCCTCGCCGCCGAGTTGCTCCAGCCAGCGCGCCTGCGAGAGCTCCTCCGTGACGTGGCATTGCAGTTCGTCCAGCTGCTTGCGCTTCGGCGGCCCGTTGACCGGCAGGTAGCGCTCGCTCATCAGCACCGTGCCGACCCGCCAGGAGCCGCACTGGCGAGGGAGGCGATCATCGACGCGCAGCAGCTGCAGCGAGCCGCCCCCGAGGTCGAGCACACATCCCTGCTCGAGCGTCGTCGAGTTGACCGCGGCGAGGTAGGCGTAGTAGGCCTCCTGCTCGCGCGAGAGCACCCGGATCGCGCCGGGGAAGCGCTCGCGCGCCGGCGCCAGGAAGGCCTCCTCGGCGTTGCGGGCGTCCCGGATCGCGCTCGTGGCGACCGCGTCCACGTGCTGCTCGTCGAGGCCGCTCGCGCGACAGAAGTGCGCGAACACCTCGAGCGTGGCCAGTGCCCTGGCGACCGGGCGCTCCCCCAGCTCGCCGCTGGCGGCCAGGCCCTCGCCGATGCGCACCGGCTCGTAGATCTCGTCGGTGCGCCGCCACCAACCGTCGCCGGCCATGAAAACGACCAGCCGGAAGGAGTTCGAACCGAGGTCGATGACCGCGAGCCGCTCCCCTGGCTTCATGTTCGCCAGCGTATTGTCCGCGGCGGACCCGTCCCGACGTCCGCCCCCGGCGATCGGGCCGGAGCGGGTTTGGCCGTTGCGGCTGCGGGAAATCGAGGACTGTGCCGATCAACCCCGAGCAGCCGGACCTCGTCGCGCTGTTGCACCTCGACCCCTACGCGGCGCGGGCGGCCCGCCACTGGGTGCGCCGCGTCGACTCGCCCTCGCCGGACCTGCGCGACGCCGTGGCGCTGCTGACCAGCGAGCTGGTCACGCGGGCCGTAGCCCCCGAACAGACGGTCGACGAGGAGATCCGCCTGCGGGTCTGGATGCCCCCGGACGTCGTGAGGGTCGAGCTGAGCGTTCCGCGCGAGCACTTCTTCGAGGTCGAGACCCGCCACGCGGAGGACCTCGGCGTGATGGTCCTCGACCGCGTCGCCGATCGCTGGTCGATCCAGCCGCAGGGCCACAGCGTCTCGCTGTGGTTCGAAATCGACCGCCGCAACGGAGCAGACTAGGCGCGCGCCGGACGTCGCTCCCGGCGGCCCCGCCCTTCCGGAGGGCTCGCATCGACGGCGGACCGCCCGCGAAGACCGCGGGCAACGCCGCAGGATTCCGCGGGGCGCCCAGAAAAAAAGGGGCGCCCCCCGGCGGGAGCGCCCCTGTCAGTCATTCCCAATTCGGATCTGCTGAGAGACACGGGGCCCGGCCCGGCGGGCCCCCGTGCTCAGAAACCCTGCTTATTCCTTGCGTTCTTTCTTCTTTGCTTTGCAGGATTCCTTTTTTTCTTCGATCGCTTTCTTGGCGTTTTCGTCCTTTTCGGCGTATTTCGCCTTCAGGTTTTCGAATTTCGTTTGGTTTTTCTTGACTTCTTTCAGGCGGGCCTTCTGTTCTTCCTTTTCGCCCGCTAGCTTGCCCTTGGCTTCAGCGACCTTGTTAAGGCATTCTTCGTACTTGGTCTGAACAGTTTCGTTGCCTTCGACTTTTTTGTCCTTGCAGAGTTCGGTTTTTTCTTCGATCAGCGTTTTCAGGTTTTCGTCTTTTTCTTCGTACTTCCCCTTGACCGTTTCGATCTTTTCTTTGGAAGCGTGTTCGGCTCTCAGTTCTTCGAGGTGCGCCTTCTGTTCTTCTTCGATGCCCAGCAGGTGCCCCTTGGCTTCGGCGACGTTGCCGATGCAGGCTTCGTATTTTTCTTTTGTTCCACCTTCTGCGTAGACGCCCCCTGCGACGACGGTGCCCATCGCGTAGACGGCGATCAGGCAGAGGGCGAGAATGCTAAAGCGCTTCACGTGTCCATCCTCTCTCGTGTGTCCTGATTCGTTCTCTCGCTCTGATCGCCGCCGGTGCCCCCTCAAGCTCTGCACGGGCGCGGACTGACGATCCATGCCTCACGGCGTGTGTCCTATGGCGTCGTCCTACGGAGGGTCACCTGAACTGCGGTCCGATCCGGACGACAATGCGCGGTGCGTTCCCGGCTGGAACGAGGCAGGCACGACGAGGCGGCCGTGACGGCACGCTGCCCTCTCGCAGCGGCATCCATGACTCCTGCAGCCCCGGGCACGCCCATCCTCCTCCTTGCCTCCTTGGGAAAACTCCGTTCGAGGGACCACAGCGCGGCGCCCCCCACAGGGCGCTTTATACCATGTCGCGTCGAGGAGTGCAAAGCCCTTCGGCGCAGGCTAGCCGACCCGGGCGGCGGAGCATAAGCAACGCTTATGAGGGCCCCCGGGTCGCTGTGCCGGGCCGGCGATGCCGCTGCCGGCGGCCGCGACGGCTACTCAGCCGGCGGCCGGCGACAGCCGGACGGGCAGGCGCTTGAGCTGGTTGACGAACAGCGCTTCGGCGGCGGCGGGCTCGCCGTCGAGCTCGACGTGCGGGTAGCGGCGCAGCGTCTCCTCGATCAGGATCCGCAGCTCCAGCCGCGCCAGCGCTGTGCCCAGGCAGAAGTGCCGCCCCCCGGCACCGAACGCCTGGTGCTCGGGGTTGCGGTGGATGTCGAAGCGGTCCGGGTCCTCATAGCAGCTCTCATCGCGGTTGGAGGACACGTACCACATCACGACCTTCTCGCCCTGCCTGATCTGCTGGCCGTGCAGCTCCGTGTCGCACGTCGCCGTGCGCCGGAAGTGCGCGAAGGCCGGGAACATCCGCAGCGCCTCCTCCACCGCGCCGGGGATCAGCGACGGGTCATCCACCAGCTGGCGCATCTGCGCCGGGTCTTCCATCAACGCCCGCATCCCGCTGCAATAGGTCGCCTTGGTCGAGTCGTTGCCGGCCGCCATCAGCAGGAAGAAGCCCATCACGATCTCGGTCTCCGTGAGCTTCTCGCCGTCGACTTCGGCGTGCACGTAGATGCTCATGAGGTCGTCGGTGGCGTGCTCCCGGCGCGCGGCGATCAGCGCCCGGCAGCGCTCGAACATCTCGGGGAAGTCCTTCTCGAGCACGCCGTCGATGCCCTCCGGCGCAAGCTCGGCGTCTTCCGGGGCCAGCGCGGAGTTCATGATCCGCGCCCACAGCGCGTCTTCCTCCTCGGAGAGGCCCATGAAGCTCGAGATCACCCGCGAGACCACCGGCTGGGCGACCTCGGAGACCAGATCGCAGCGCTCACGGCCCTCGAGGCGGTCCAGCACCTCGCACGTGATCGCGCGGATGCGATCCTCGTGGTCGGCGATCCGCTTCGGCGTGAAGCCCCGCTGGAACAGCGCCTTGATGCGGTCATGCTTGGGCGGGTCCATGCCGATGAACATCGCGCGCACCAGCTCGAGCGGGAAGATCTCCGCGAACACGGTCACCCCGCCGAGCTCCGAGGAGTAGGTCTCCCAGTCACGGCTGACCGCGTGCACGTCGTCGGCCGTCGTCACCGACCAGAAGCCGGCCTCGTCCGGGTGCTGATCGACCTTCTTCGACCAGTGCACCGGGCACTTGGCGCGCATCTCCTTGAACAGGTCGTACGGCGGCCCGTCCTTCCACAGCTCGCTCGACGCCAGCTCGACGTCCCGAATGTCACGTTCGACGGTCGCCATGTGATGCTCCCTCTCCTTCGGATACCGGTCCAACGACGGACTGTACTGCGTGGGAAGGGCGCCGTGCGATCATCCGCGCGGAGATGATCGACTCGGGGCCGGGCGAAGCGGAACTGCGCGAGCAGGACCTGTGCGGGGACTGGGTCGAGCAGTTGAACCTCTGGCTCGAGCACGCTCGGGCGGCGGGCATCTCCGAACCCAACGCGATGTTGCTCGCCACCGCCGACGCCGGCGGGCGGCCCTCCGGCCGGACGGTGCTGATGAAGCGGCTCGACGAGCGGGGCCTGGTCTTCTACTCCAACAGGGAATCGCGCAAGGGACGCGAGCTGGCCGCCAACCCCCGCGCCGCCGCGGTGTTCCCGTGGCACTCCGTCCGCCGCCAGGTGATCGTGGAGGGGCCGGTGTCGCTGCTGGGCGACGAGGACTCGGACGAGTACTTCGCGAGCCGCCCCTACGGCTCCCGCATCGGCGCGCTCGCGAGCCGCCAATCGCGCGTGATCGCGGCTCGCGCGGTGCTCGACGAGGCGCGCGCACAGCTCGAACGGCGCTACCCGCAGGACGGGCCGGTGCCGCGGCCGTCGTGGTGGGGCGGATGGCTGATCGCTCCGGACAGCGTCGAGTTCTGGCAGGGCCGGCGCGACCGTCTGCACGACCGACTGCGCTACCGGCGCGAGGGCGCCGGCTGGGTGATCGAGCGGCTCTCGCCGTAGGCGGGCGTCAGTCGATCACCTGGCGGGTGAGACCGCGACCGTGAGGTCGTGCGCGCGGATCAGGTCGGATGCCTTTTTCCAGCACACGTCCTGCTCCTCGGGGTAGCTGGTCGAGACGCCCTTGGCGATCAGTCCCTCGACCTTCTTCGCGGCGCTCGCCGCCACGCCCGAGAGGGAGCCGCCGCCACGGCGTGCCGCCGGCTCATGGATGTGCCCGCGGCGCGGGCCCGCGGCGCCGTTGCGGCGATCACCGACGGGGTCGGTGCGCGGGTGCTCGTTGAGGTAGAGACGCAGCGCGCTCACCGTCCAGGGGAGCCCGGTGGGGCTCTCCATGCGCTCGACGAAGCGCGCAAACTCGGCCCCGGTGCGCCACCGGCCCGACACCTGCGCGACCCTCGCGAGGCTGTAGCTGGGGATTTCGTACACGTGTACGAAATCCCCGAGCCAGCGCAGCACCTGGCGGTACTGGTCGAGCGCCCCGTAGCTGATGCCGACCTCCGCCGCGAAGTCCGACAGCGTCCGCCCGGCCGCTCCCCTGCCGTGCTGGGGCACGACGTCGAACGACGCGAGCGCCGCTTCCATCTTTCCCTCGAAGGTCTTGCTGAGCGCGCCGCGCGCACGTGCGACGGCGGCACGCCACACGATGAGTTCGTCGCCCGTTCGCTCGCTCCCGGCTAGTGCCGTCCTCGTTTTCACCATTCGGGATCCTAATGTCGGCCGGGACGGCACGTCCGGCGTGGTCCCGCAACTTGCGGCTACTGGGATCCGGACCTAGCCCGCCGCGGCCGGAGTCGGGTCGTCCCTGATCACGACCGTGTCGGCCACCGGGATGATCTCGTCCGCCGCGAGCTCGGCGCGCGACGCGTGCTCGCGTATCGCCTCCGGGCTGGTGGCCTGGTAGATGCACACGGTTCCCACGCTCCCGTCCGGCTCCTCGAGCACGTAGCTGCGGATCCAGCGGATGTCGTCGGACATCTGCGCGTCGCCGACCGCTTTGGAGCGCTCGGCGGCCTCGCCGAGCTCGTCACCCGAAGCCCACGCCGATCGCCGCAGGATCACATAGGTGTTCATCGCGTCTCTCCTTTTCCCTTGCCTGATTGGCTCGCTCGATGCCACCGACACTACCCGCCGCGGCGTGGAGGTCCGAGTGGGATTGGTCACACAGCGGTTCGCTCGGGCTACGCCGAGGAGCGCACCGCAGCCTCCCAGCGCTCCTCGATGCGACCCAGTCGCCAGATCGCGAGCGCGAGCACCCAGGTGAGCACGAATAGGCCGACGATCACGTAGCCGACGGTGTTGAGGTCGAGCTGGGATGCCCACTGCCAGACGCCACCGCGCAGGCCGAGCTGTCCGGTGGCGATCGACAGCAGCTCGGCGGTGCCGACGAGCAGCGCCACGGCCACCGACAGCCCCGTGATCGTGAGGTTGTAGTAGAGCTTGCGCGCGGGCTTGGAGAACGCCCAGCCGTAGGCGAAGTTCATGAACGAACCGTCGATCGTGTCGAGCAGCGTCATGCCGGCGGCGAACAGGATCGGAAGCGAGAGGATCGCGTACGCGGGAAGGCCGGTGGAGGCTGCGCCGGCCGCGATCACGAGCAGTGCGACCTCGCTGGCCGTGTCGAAGCCGAGCCCGAACAGCAGCCCGAGCGGGTATGCGTGCCAGGAGTGGGCCACGTGCCTGGAGAGAGGACTCACCAGCCTCACGATCAGGCCGCGCCGCCCGAGCAGGCGCTCGAGCTCGAGCTCGTCCGGCCGGGTGCCCGCACGCACCCGCGCGAACGCGCGGGCGATACCGACGAGCACCGCCAGGTTAATCGCCGCGATCGCGTACAGGAAGGCCCCGGAGATGCTCGTCCCGAGCACCCCGCCGACCTCGTGGAGGGTCGATCCGGTGCCGGTGATCTGCGGCCCGGCTGCGCGCACCCCGAGCGCGAGCACGAGCGACAGCGCGAGCACGATCGTGGAGTGTCCGAGCGAGAAGAACGACCCTACCCCGAGTGGGCGCTTGCCCTCCCCCATCAGCTTGCGGGTGGTGTTGTCGATCGCCGCTATGTGATCGGCGTCGAGCGCGTGGCGCAGCCCGAGCGTGTAGGCCGTGATCCCGAGGCCGATGCCGAACGCGCCACCTCGCCCCACGCCGGCGTGGCCGGCGTGGCTCCAGACCGCCAGCGCCAGCATCGCGAAGCCGAGCAGGTGCAGCGCGAGCACGATCGCGCCGAAGCCCCCGAGCCGCCGCCACTCCGCCGGGCTGAGGGCACCCCGCAGACGGCGCACGGCGCTCACGCCGCCGGGAGCTCCAGCTCGGTGATCCGGCCGCCGCACACGAGCACCTCGCGCGCCCGCGAGCGCCGCCCTGTCCACAGGGCATAGCGTCCTGCGCCCAGCTCGTCGAACACGGCCGTGTAGCGGGGGCTGGCGCCGGCGCTGCGCTCCAGCACCTGCTTGTGGGAGCCGTCGCGGGGCTCCCCCTCACGGCTGATCTCGATCTCGACGCCGTGCATGGTGGGATCAGTGTGGACGATCAGCGCCCCGACCTCGCCGCCGATGTCGAGCACCACGAACTCAGGGTGGCTGCGGGCGGCGTGGTCCTCGCCGTGGTGATGGCCGCGGCGGTCCTCGGCGCGCTTCCCGTTGCGAGCCATCGCTCTCAGCTCGAGGGGGTCTCGAACCCGCTCAGCGGCGGAGCCAGGTACGGGAACGTCGACTGGTAGCGGTTGGACGCCGGTTCGAGGCCCTCCGTCAGCAGCCCGGCCGCCGCGTCCGGGGTGTAGCCCTTGTCCACAAGCGCGTAGGTCACCCCCGCGATCGCGCGCAGCTCGATGCTGACGACGTCGTCGAACACCCGTCTCCCGTTGGGGAAGCCGGCCGGGTCGTTCCCGAGCAGCCCGAAGCGGTTCGGGTTGGAGGTCGTGGGCGGGATCGCGAGGTTCAGCCGCAGCTGGTCGGCGACCACCTTGCCCGTGTAGTTCTGGAAACCCGCGACCACCCCGGGCGGCAGCCCGGTGAGCAGGATCGCCACGAGATCCGCGCGGGGCTTGTCGAGTGCGGCCAGCTTGGGGAACGCCGTCGGGTAGAGAACCGGCAGCAGCTTCGCGAGCTCCGGCCGTTCGACGTGCGCGCGGAACTGCTTTTCGGAGGCCGGGTATGTGGTGTTCCAGCGGTCCTTCTTGCCGAGCGGCACGATGACCTCGTTGAAGAGCGGGTTCCCCAATCGCGAGACCTGCACCCACGGACCCGACTGGGCGCGCTCGTCGTTGGCCTTGTCGATCATCCGCACCTTGCGCCGCGAGGCCGCGCTCCACACGCCGATCACCGACGAGCTGCTGGCGGGATCGGTGGGGACCTTGCGGTTGGCGGTCAGCTCCGCGATCGGGACCTGTAGGGCGATGGTGTGGATGTTGAGCGTCCTGGTGGCGTCGATCCCGATCGCGGGGGCGCTCGGGATCAGGTGCAGCTGCTGGAACGGGCGCAGGTCGCCGAGGTCGAAGATCGCGCCGAGGTCGACGTAGAACCCGTCGGTGCGCTGCCCGGCGAACACCTTCGCCCCGCCGGGAAGGGCGTGCACGGCCGCTTGGGCGAGCGTGACGTAGTTGGGGGTCGAACGCGGCCCGATGTTGCACGGGGGGCACGCGAGCCCCTTGCCGAGCACGTGGGCCTTCAGGCGTGGTGCGTGGTGGTGATGGCGCCCGTTGCCGGACGGGGCGGCCCCGTAGGCGGTCGTGTCGCGTCCCTCGACCCGGGTGACCGAGTAGAACTGGCGCTTGTTCCAGTTGGGGCTGCCCAGCGAGGTGATCGGCCCGGTGTTGTAGAGGAACGTCGAGTGCTCCCGGAGCTCGGTCTGGAAGTGGAACAAGTAGGAGATCTCGGGCCTGCCGTCGCCGTCGTTGTCGATGTGGATCGCGTACCGGACGTCGTCGCCGAACTCGAAGAAGTTGGGTCCCCCGGGCGGGTCCTGGAGGGGGACGAAGTTGCTTATCAGCGTCACCGTCCCCGGGTTGTCGGGGCTCACGAACGCATAGACGTCGGCGTTGTCGGCGACGGGGTCCTTGCTGATCTCGGGCGCCTCACGGTGCGATGACATCGTCGCCTCCCTCGGTGCTCGGGGCCGCCCTCAGCAGCCTTTTGACGAGCGCGCGGTCGCGATAGGTCGTCTCGCTCGTCCCCGACACGACGGTCACCTCGCCGGCCTCGGCGTCGCGCACGTACGCGACCACGGGCTCGGACGGCGTCGGCGCGCTGGGCTCCGTCGGGACGGCCGCTTCCCGGTCGGTAGCCGCGCCGGCGCCGGGAACGCCGATCGCCGCCGCCCCCACACCGGCCGCCACGCCGGTCGCCGTCTTGATGAAGGACATGCGTGTGATCCCGCCGTCCTCGGGCTTCCCCTTGCTCATCGGGCTCCTCTCTGACTCTCTGATCGGCCACGCTCGCGCGTGGATGCCACCCTGTTGCGAACGTATACGCGCGACGCGGCGATCCAGATCAACTCCGCTTAGGATCCGCCCCATGACCGCCCCGCTGATCGTGGAGGACCCGGCGCCGCACGTTCGCCGCCTGGTGCTCAACCGTCCCGATCAGCTCAACACGATGACCGCCGAGCTGTGCGAGGCGCTGCACGTCGAGCTGCGCAGGGTGGCGGCGGAGCGGTCGATCCGGGCCGTGATCGTCACCGGGGCCGGCCGGGGCTTCTGTGCCGGCCTCGATCTCCGTGGGTACGGCGCCGCGCCGGGCAACGAAGGCGCCGACGAACCGCGCAACCGGCTGGCCAACCAGCAGCACATGTCGAGCCTGATCCTCGAGCTGCGTGCGCTGCCCCAGCCCGTGATCGCCGCCGTGAACGGCCCGGCGGCCGGTTTCGGGCTGGCGCTCGCGCTCGGCTGCGACATCCGCTACGCCGCCGAGGAGGCGATCTTCCGGGTCGCGTTCCTGAACATCGGCGTATCCAACTGCGACATGGGCACGAGCTGGCTGCTGCCGCGCCTGATCGGCGCGTCGCGATCACACGAGCTGATGCTCACCGGGCGGCGTTTCGCCGCCGAGGAGGCGCTGCGCATCGGGCTGGTGGCCGACGTGGTGTCCGGCGCGGAGCTGCCCGGCCGCGCGCTCGAGGGAGCCGCCCACATAGCAGCCCTGGCTCCGTGGGGTGTGCGGCTCACCAAGCAGGGCATGTGGGCGGCGCTCGAGGTGTCCTCCGAGCGGGCGGCGGTGGAGTACGAGGACCGCCAGCAGATCATGGCCACCTTCGGGGCCGCTCCGCCGGAGGCCGTGAGCGCCTTCCTCGAGAAGCGCACGCCGAGCTTCGACGACTAGCGGCCGCCACGCGTTAGGCTCGCCGCGGCTCCCCGGCGCTAGGGCGTAAGCCCCCGAGTAGCCACGCGCTACCCCCTTGCGGCGTGGCGTGCCGGGGAGCCACCGAAGCTCGCGCCGTGGCGCGACACGCGCGACGACGCGACTCACGCGCTGATGCAACTCGCGCGGTGTTGCGACGGGAGGTGTCGCCACTCGCGCGGTTACGTAACTCGCGCGCTGATGCAACTCGCGCGGTGTTGCGTCGCGACGGCGGGACCTCCGCCCCAAGGACGGCGGAGGTCCCGCGGGGCCGGGGCCGGAGGTAGCTCCGGCCCCGCCGGTGGCTCAGGACACGCAGAGCCTGCTGACCGGGCGGGGCCCCTCGGTCCCAAGCAGGGTCATCGGGTCAGGAGAGGGCGAGTGTTCCGACGAAGGTGCCTTTCTTGACCTGTTTGCCGTTCTTGCGTTCGCCGCAGTGGTGCGAGCCGGTGTAGGTCTCGTTGATCGAACCACCGACCGTGTCTCCGGCGAACGGGCCGCTTTCGATCAGCCCGCTGAGCAGCTCGTCGGGTCCTTCGGTGATGTTCACGCTGAACGTCCCCTGCGAGTTGCCCATGTGTTTCTTCTTGTTGAGCTTGATGATGATCTTGTTTTCTTCAGCCGCCGCGCCGACGCCGCCGTTCGTCAGCGCTTCACAGTCGATCGGTTGGGCGGTCTTGAAGTGGGCGTCGAACTTGCCTTCCGTCGCCTTGCTTTCGCTGCTTTCGCAGCCGGAGAGCGTGCCCTTGATCGTCACGTTCTGTACCTGTGGTTCGCTTGTCAAGCCCGGCGAGAGCTTGATCGATCCACCCGCGCTGCACGACGTGCTGGCGGCGTTCGCCGACGCGCTGCCCGCCAGCGCCAAGGCAGCCATCGCCCCGGACACCACCACGACCCTCATTGCCCGCATCTGTCCCTCCTTGTCGTGTGTCGGGCCCGCGAGGAACCCGCTGTCACCCGTCCGGATCGGCGCTCTGGCCTCCGTCATCTCCTAGAACGCGCCCGAAGGGACAAGGTTGGACGCCAGCCGCGGCGCTGCACCCGCGGTGACGACCGCGGTGGCCTCGGCGGAGGTCCCGGCTAGTAGCTTCCCGGGCCCAGCGACGGCAGCGGCGGCGATGGCGGCGCGGCTTGCAGTCGTATGCGCGCGTCGACGATCGCGACCCCGCGTGGACTCGCCACGACCGGGTTGAGGTCGAGCTCCGCGACCTGAGGGTGGTCCTCGACCAGTGCGCTCAAGCGCAGCAGTGCGTCCGTGACGGCGGCGAGATCGCACGCCGGCGCCCCCCGATAGCCCTCGAGCAGCGCGAAGCTGCGCAGCGAATGGAGCATCTCGCTCGCGTCCACGTCGGTGAGCGGCGTGATCCGCACGGCCACGTCGGCGAGCAGCTCGGCGCTCGTTCCCCCGGCGCCGAGCGCGATCACCGGCCCGAAGCTCTCGTCGTGAACGACACCCATCAGCAGCTCCACGCCCGGGTGCGCCATCGGCTGCACCAGCAGACCGTCGAGCCGATGTCCGGAGCTCGCGACCGCGTCCATGATCGCACGCACGCCCTCGCGCACCGCCTCGGGACCGTCGAGCGCAACGCGCACGCCACCGGCTTCGCTCTTGTGGACGAGCCCCGCGGCCAGCGCCTTGAGCGCGACCGGGTAGCCGAGCTCGCGAGCGGCCGCGACCGCCTGCCGGGCGCTCTGTACTACGCGGCTCGGGATCAGCGGCAGCCCGTAGCAGCCGAGCAGGGCATCGATCCGCTCGGGCCCGAGCCAGCCGGCGCCTTCCGCGAGCGCCTCCGCGATCACGGCCGCTGCCTCCTCGGGGCGAGGGCCCGCCAGCTGGGGGATCACCCCAGGGGTACGGGCTCGCCAGCGCCCGTAGCGGGCGGCGTGCGCTAACGCCTGGGCTGCGTGCTCGGGGAACTCGAAGCTCGGCATCCGTCCGTCGGCGTGCAGCTCACCCGGCGCGCCCTCCGAGGTCAGGAACACGCTCGCCAGCGCCACATCGCCGGCGCCGGCGGCAGCCGCGCACAGCTCGCGCGCCACGTCCTCGGCGCGGGTCACGAGCGGCGGTACGAAGATCGCGATGATCGCGTCGCACACACCCTCCTCGACGAGCACCTCGACCGTGAGCCGGTAGCTGTCCGCGGATGCGGTGGCGATCATGTCGACCGGGTTCCCGAGCGACGCTTCCGGAGCAAGGAACTCCGCGAGTCGCGTGCGCACCGCCGGCGGCAGCTCGACCACGTCGAGCCCGGCCGTCTGGCAGGCATCCGCGCAGAGGATGCCCGGGCCCCCGGCGTTCGTGACGATCGCCACGCGTCCGCCGCGGGGCACGGGCTGGGACGACAGCAGCGAGCCCACGTCGAACAGCTCCTGCAGGGTGTCGGTGCGGATCACGCCGGCCTGCCGGAACAGCGCGTCGACGGTCACGTCGGAGGCTGACAGCAGCGCCCCGGTGTGCGACGCGCTCGCGCGCGCGCCCGCCGGAGACCGACCGCTCTTGAGCGCGACGATGGGCTTGCTCGCAGCCACCCTGCGGGCGATTCGCGCGAAGCGGCGGGGATTGCCGAACGACTCCAGGTAGAGCAGCACGACGTCCGTGGCCGCGTCGGCCTCCCAGTACTCGATCAGGTCGTTGCCGGAGATGTCGGCCTTGTTGCCCACCGACACGAACGACGAGATCCCGAGGCCGATCCGCTCGGCGGCCTCGATGATCGCGATTCCCAGGCCGCCGCTCTGGGAGAGAAAGCCGATTCCGCCGGCGGGCGGCGAATGGACGGCGAACGTGGCGTTCAGGCGCACGTCGTCGGCTCTGTTGATGACACCGAAGCAGTTGGGGCCGACGAGGCGGATTCCCGCCTGACGGCAGGTCTCCAGCAGCTCCTGCTGACGGAGGATGCCGTCCTCGCCGACCTCCGCGAAGCCGGCGGAGATAACCAGCAGGGCGTGCACGCCCGCGGAGGCGCATTCGCGCGCCACGGCGTTCACCTGCGCCGCGGGCACTACGACGACGGCCAGGTCGACCTCGCCTCGAATGCCGGCGATCGAGTCGAACGCCTGGTGGGCCTGAACCTTCACGGCGTTCGGGTTGACGGGATATATCTCGCCCGTGAAGCCGTCCCTGTAGAGGTTGTGCAGGATCTCGCCGCCCACCGTTCCCCGCTTGCGCGAGGCGCCGATCACGGCTACCGACCGCGGACACAGGAAGCGCCGGACAGCTGCGATCGCCGCCGTCTGCTGCCGCCGCTCGAAGTGCTCGACAACCTCGGCGGAGCGAGAGGTGGGCAGTTCGAAGGTCACCTTCCCCTCGCCCGCCCGCACCGCCACGGGATAGCCGCTCTCGCGCAGCAGGCGGATCATGAGGTAGTTGCCCGGGAGCACCTCGGCAACGAAGACGGTGATGCCCTGCTGCTCAGCCGCGACCGCGAGGTGGGCGAGCATGACCGTCGCGATCCCGCGCTCCTGCCATGCATCCGCCACGGCGAAGGCGACTTCCGCACGGTCCCCGCCGGTGCAGATGTAGGCGGCGTGCGCCACGATCGTTCGCTCGGGTCCGATCGTCGCGACCAGCCCGAAGCGATTCGCGTAGTCCACATCGACCGCCCAGTCCGCGGCCAGCTCGAGGTTGGCCTGCCCGAAGAAACGAAGGCTGACCGACTCGGGCGACAGGCTGCGGAGAAAGGCCAGCACCTCCGGGCCGTCCTGCGCCGTGACCGGTCGCACGTGCAGCGTCGAGCCGTCGCGAAGTGCGATGTCCACCTCGTACTCGCGCGGGTAGGAGCTGGTGGCGGGCACGGCTCGCAAGCCTTGCCGATCGCCGAGCGGCCCACATCCGTAGTTGTCCCGTACCCCCTGCCGTCCACGCCAGGCCCAACCGCGACGCGGCGTGAGGCCGGACGGAGAGCCGGCGGGTGAGGCCGCACCGGGACGCGCTGGGGTCCGGGACAACTACGGTGCCCGCCCGTGGCGATCGACGGATGGCGCGAGCCCACAGCGTGCGTAGCGTGGCCCGCGAGACGTGTAATCATCAGCCTAGAAGGGAGCACACAGCGTCATGGCCACCCTCGCCACCGATTCCGCGACCGGTGCCGCACTCGAAGCGGTACGCCCCTTCTCTGAGCTGCGCGTCGGCGACGTCGACTACGCGGGGGGAAAGGGCGCGAACCTCGGCGAGATGACCGCCGCCGGGCTGCCCGTCCCGCAGGGGTTCGTGGTAGGCGCCCCCGCGTACGCCGCGTTCTGCGAGCAGACCGGTCTTCGCGAGCGGCTGGCCGCGCTGCTGGACGGCGTCGACGTCGAGGACACCGACGCGCTCGCAAAGGCCACTGATGCGGCGCGTGCGCTGTTCGACGAGACGCCCATGCCGCAGTGGCTGGCAGAGCGGATCCGCGACGCCTGCCGCGAGGCGGGCATCGCCGAGGTGCCGGTCGCGGTCCGCTCGTCGGCGACCGCCGAGGACACCGCCTCGGCCTCGTTCGCGGGCATGAACGAGACGTTCCTGAACGTGCGGGGCGCCGACGCGGTGCTGGACGCAGTGCGTCGCTGCTGGCGCTCGCTGTTCGGGGCGCGCACCGTCTACTACCGCGGCTCGCGCGGCCTCGGCCAGGCCGAGATGGACATCGCCGTGGTCGTGCAGCGCCAGATCGCCTCGACCCGGGCCGGCGTGATGTTCACCGTGAACCCCGCCACCGGCGAGCGCGGCGAGCTGGTGATCGAGGGCGCCTTCGGACTCGGCGAGTCGGTCGTCTCGGGCTCGGTGTCGCCGGACCGGTACATCGTCGACAAGGCGACGCTCGCGATCCGTGCGCGCGAGGTGCGCCACAAGGAGCTCGCGATCGAGCCGACGCCCGAGGGCGGCACGACCACGCGTACGCTCTCCGAGCAGGAGGCGCTCCTGCCGGTGCTGGACGATGCCGAGGTCGTCGCGCTCGCGCGCCTGGGGCTCACCGACGAGGAGCACTACAACGCGCCCCAGGACACCGAGTGGGCGTTCGACTCGGAGGGCGCGCTGTGGATCCTGCAGAGCCGTCCGATCACAGCCCTCCCCGAGGCGCCCGCTCCCACCCCCGCCGAGGGCGGCACCGTCCTGTTGCGCGGGCTCGGGGGGGCACCCGGGAGCGCGGCCGGCCCGGTGCGTGTGCTCGCGTCGCTCGCGGACGCCGGGCGGCTCGGCGATGGCGACGTGTTGGTCACGCACATGACCGCTCCCGACTGGGTGCCCCTGATGCGCCGCGCGGCAGCGATCGTCACGGACTCCGGCGGGATGACCTGCCACGCCGCGATCGTCTCCCGCGAGCTCGGCATCCCGGCCGTGGTCGGCACCGGCGAAGCGACCCGCAGGCTGCGTGACGGTGAGCTGGTCACCGTAGACGCCACGCACGGCGTCGTGCTCGAGGGCGCCGCGACGCCGGCCGACGCGCGCGGGGCGCGCGCGGCCGGGCCGGCTTCCGTTTCGGCGGCGGCACCCGTAACGGGCACGCAGGTGCTCGTCAACCTCTCCGAGCCCTCCCAGGTGCAGCGCGCGGCGGCGCTCGAGGTCGACGGGGTGGGGCTGTTGCGCGCCGAGCTTATGGTGCTCGAGGCGCTCGGCGGGGATCACCCCCGGACGCTGCTCGAGGAGGGCCGCGGGGAGCAGTTCGTCGCCGCCATGGCCGATGGGCTGACCGCCTTCGCGAGCGCCTTCGCGCCACGCCCGGTCACCTACCGCACGATCGACTTCCGCACGAACGAGTTCCGTGGGCTGCGCGGGGGCGAGCGCTACGAGCCGCAGGAGTCCAACCCGATGATCGGCTACCGCGGCGCGCTGCGCTACACGCGCGAGCCCGACGTGTTCGCGCTCGAGCTCACCGCGATACGCCGAGTGTGGGACCAGGGCCACCAGAACCTGCACGTGATGCTCCCGTTCGTGCGCACCACCGAAGAGCTCCACCGCTGCCGCGAGCTGATTGGCGAGTCGGGACTGCTCGAGCGCCGCGGGTTCGAGCTGTGGGTGATGGCGGAGGTACCGTCGGTGCTGTTCAACCTCGCCGACTACGCAGCTTTGGGGGTGGCCGGCATCTCGATCGGCTCGAACGACCTCACGCAGCTCTTGCTCGGCGCCGACCGCGACAACGAGGTGCTCGCGGAGACCTTCGACGAGCGTGACCCGGCCGTGGTCGCCTACCTGCGCGAGCTGATCCCGCGCGCGCACGAGCTCGGGCTGCGCACGTCGATCTGCGGCCAGGCGCCGTCTGTGCACCCCGAGTACGCCGAGCTGCTCGTCCGCGCGGGCATCGACTGCGTGTCGGTGAACATGGACGTCGTCGACCGCACACGCTCACTCATCGCAGCCGCCGAGCGGCGCCTGCTGCTCGACGCGGCGCGCGGCTGATGTTCGCCGCGCGCGTCCACGGGCGCGGCGGCCAGGGTGTGGTCACGGCGGCCGAGCTGCTGTCGCTGGCCGCGTTCGCCGACGGCCTCGAGGCGCAGGCGTTCCCGAGCTTCGGCTCGGAGCGCATGGGTGCCCCCGTCGTCGCCTTCTGCAGGATCGACTCGAAGCCGATCCGGCTGCGCGAGCCGATCGTCGAGGCCGACGCGGTCGTCGTGCAGGACCCGACGCTGCTGCACCACGTCCAGGTCTTCGAGGGGCTCGGCGAGCAGGGCTACGTGCTGATCAACTCGTCGCGCACCATCGAGGAGCTCGGGCTGGGCGAGCTCGCGGAACGCCACCGGCGCGAGCGGATCGCGACCGTGCCCGCCGGGGAGCTGGCACGGGCCCGCCTGGGACGGCCGATACCGAACGCCGCGCTGCTCGGCGCGCTGATCGCGCTGACCGGGGTCGTCTCGCTGGCGGCGCTCGAGCGCGCGATCGGCGATCGCTTCAAGGGCGCCGCCGCGGTTGGCAACGCCGGCGCCGCGCGCGACGCCTACGAGCACCTGCGGAGGCCGGTGCATGCGTAGCCAGCTCGAGGGATCCCAGGCGGTCGCGCGGACCGTCGCCCGTTGCCGGCCACAGGTCGTGTCCGCGTACCCGATCACCCCCCAGACGCACATCGTGGAGGCGATCTCCCGGCTGGTCCGTACCGGCGAGCTGGAGGGTTGCGAGTTCGTCAACGTCGAGTCGGAGTTCGCGGCCTGCTCGGTCGCGATCGGCGCGTCGGCGGCGGGCGCGAGAACGTACACGGCGACCGCCAGCCAGGGGCTGCTGTTCATGGCCGAGGCGCTGTTCAACGCCTCCGGGCTGGGGCTGCCGATCGTGATGACGGTCGCCAACCGCGCGCTGGGGGCACCGATCAACATCTGGAACGACCACTCCGACGCCATGGCGATGCGCGACTGCGGCTGGGTCCAGCTGTACGCCGGCGACAACCAGGAGGCCGTCGACCTGCACGTCCAGGCCTACCGGCTCGCGGAGACCCTGTCGGTGCCGGTCATGGTCTGCATGGACGGCTTCGTGCTCACGCATGCGCTGGAGCCGATCACGTTGCCGGACCAGGACGAGGTCGACGCGTTCCTGCCGGCGTTCGAGCCGCGCCAGGTGCTCGACCCCGACGAGCCGGTCACGATCGGCGCGATGGTCGGGCCGGAGGCGTTCACCGAGGTGCGCTACCTGTCGCACGCCAGGCAGCTCGAAGCGCTCGACCTGATACCCCAGGTGGCGATCGAGTTCGCCCAGAGCTTCGGACGGGCCTCCGGAGGCCTGCTGACTCCCTACCGCAGCGAGGACGCCGAGACGATCGTGCTCGCGCTCGGGTCGGTGATAGGCACGATCGCCGACGTCGTGGACGAGCTGCGCGACGGGGGCGCCTCGATCGGCGCCGTGGCGTTGAAGTCCTTCCGCCCGAGCCCGCTGTCCGAGCTGGCGCTCGCGCTCGGCGGCGCCAAGCGCGTGATCGTGCTCGAGCGGGCGCTCGCGGCCGGCATCGGCGGGATCGTCACCGCCGACGTGCTGCGCGCGCTCGGTCGCGCCGACGTCGAGGTGCACACGGTGATCGCCGGGCTCGGCGGCCGCGCGATCACCCGGGCCTCGCTGCGGGGGATGCTCGAGCGGGCCTTCGGCGGGGAGCTGGGGGAGCTCGAGTTCCTCGACCTGAACACCGGCGTCGCCGAGCGCGAGCTCGCGCGCCAGCGCGAAGGCCGGCGCCCCGGACCCCACGCCGAGGGGATCCTGCGCGACCTCGGCATCGTCGCTGCGGGGCCGGCGTGAGCCCGTCGCGCGACCGTGGCGGCTCAGGCGGGCCCGACGGGGCTCGGCGGTCCCCCGGTCCGTACTACCAGACCGGTACGTTCGCGGTCGGGGGGCGGCTGCTCGACGAGGGCGAGCGCGCCGTCCAGGCGGACGAGGGGCGCGCGAACGCGATCACCAAGGGTCACCGCGCGTGCCAGGGCTGCGGCGAGGCGCTGGGCGCGCGCTACGCGCTCGACGCCGCGATGCGCGCTACCGGCGGGCGGCTGATCGCCGCCAACGCGACCGGCTGCCTGGAGGTGTTCACCACCCCCTATCCCGAGTCCTCGTGGCAGCTGCCGTGGATCCACTCGCTGTTCGCCAACGCCCCGGCGGTCGCGACGGGCGTGGCCGCGGCGCTGCGCGCGAAAGGCCGCAGCGACGTGCGCGTCGTGGGCCAGGGCGGCGACGGCGGCACCGTCGACATCGGTCTCGCGTGCCTGTCCGGCATGTTCGAGCGCGGCGACGACGTGCTCTACATCTGCTACGACAACCAGGGCTACATGAACACGGGCGTGCAGCGCTCGGCCGCCACGCCGCCCGCGGCGCGCACCGCCACAACCGAGCCGCTCGGCGAGCATCCGGGTAACGCCTTCGGCCAGGGCAAGAGCGCTCCGCTGATCGCGATGGCGCACGAGATCCCCTACGTGGCGACCGCGACCGTTGCCGACCTGCGCGACCTCGAGGCGAAGGTCACGCGCGCGATGGGCCTCCACGGACCCCGTTACGTGCACGTGCTCGTGCCCTGTCCGCTCGGGTGGGGGTCGGCACCGGCGGAGACGATCCTGATCGCGCGCCTGGCCACGGAGAGCGGACTGTTCCCCGTGTTCGAGGCCCTCGACGGACGCATCGTCGGCGTATCGACGATCCGCCGCCGCGTGCCGGTGGAGGAGTACCTGCGCCGCCAGCGCCGCTTCGCGCACCTGTTCGAGGGCGATGGCCGCCCCGACGTGGTCGCTCACCTGCAGGCGCTCGCCGATCGCAACATCGAGCGCTTCCGGCTGATCGCCGCCGACGACGGTACGGGCGACGCGCGGGCGAGCGGCGGCGCGGACGCTCGCGCGGATGCCGACATCGACCTGCTCGACGCGCTCGCGGCGGGCGAGCGGGGGCCGTGATGAGCGCCGGCGAGCGCCCCTACGCGATCACGCTCGACATCGGCTCGAGCAGGGCCAACCGCACCGGCGACTGGCGCACCGAACGACCGGTGTACGTGCGCCGGATGCCGCCCTGCAACCACGCCTGCCCGGCCGGCGAGGACATCCAGGCCTGGCTGTACGAGGCGGAGTCCGGGGGCGACGGATACGAGCGCGCGTGGCGGGCGCTCGTGGCCTCCAATCCCCTCCCCGCGGTGATGGGGCGGGTCTGCTACCACCCGTGCGAGACGGCGTGCAACCGCGTCCAAATCGACGAGGCCGTCGGCATCAACTCGGTCGAGCGGTTCCTGGGCGACGAGGCGATCCGTGCCGGCTGGGAGCTGCCCCGGCCCGCGCCGCCGACCGGCCGGCGCGTCCTGGTCGTCGGCGCCGGGCCGTCGGGGCTGTCGGTCGCCTACCAGCTCGCCCTGCGCGGCCACCACGTGACCGTGCGCGAGCAGGCGCCCAAGCCGGGCGGCATGATGCGCTACGGCATTCCCGCCTACCGGCTGCCGCGCGAGGTGCTCGACGCCGAGGTCGAGCGCATCCTCGCGCTCGGCGTGCAGCTCGAGTGCTCGGAGCGCATCGAGGACCTCGGCGCGGCGATGCGCGAGGGCGCCTACGAGGCCACCTTCCTCGCCGTCGGCGCGCACGTCGCACGTCACACCGAGATCCCCGGCGGCACCGCCACGCGGGTGATCGACGCGATCTCGCTGCTGCACGAGCTCGAGGAGGGCGAGCCGCCCCAGCTCGGCCGGCGCGTCGTCGTGTACGGAGGCGGCGACACGGCGCTCGACGCCGCCCGCAGCGCCCAGCGCCTCGGCGCCACCGAGCCGATCGTCGTCTACCGGCGCACCCGCGAGCGCATGCCAGCGCACGCGACCGAGCTGAGGGAAGCCGAGCAGGAGGGCATCGCTTTCCAGTGGCTGTCGACGATCGCCGCCGCGGACGGCGAGGAGCTGACGATCGAGAGGATGCGCCTGGACGAGCACGGCTATCCGCAGCCCACCGGCGAGTACGAGCAGCTCGACGCGGATACCGTCGTGCTCGCGCTGGGCCAGGACGCCGACCTCGAGCTGCTCCAGGGCCTCGACGGGATCGAGGTCGAGGACCACGTGGTGAAGGTCGACGAGCGCATGATGACGGGCTGCCCCGGCGTGTTCGCCGGCGGCGACATGACCCCCGCCGACCGCATGGTGGCTGTCGCGATCGGCCACGGCGCCCGGGCTGCGCGCTGCATCGACGGGTGGCTGCGCGACGTCCCGGCCCGCCCCGAGCCGGAGGTCGAGCTCGCGGGCTTCGATCAGATCAACCCGTGGTACTTCACCGACGCGCCCCGCACCGTCCAGCCGCTGTTGGAGAGCGTCCGCCGCCAGACCACCTTCGAGGAGGTCGTCACCGGCCTCGACGAGGGCTCGGCGCTGTTCGAGGCGCGCCGCTGCCTGTCCTGCGGCAACTGCTTCTCGTGCGACAACTGCTACGGCGTGTGCCCCGACGACGCCGTCATCAAGCCCGGCCCGGATGGCGCCCCCTACGCCTTCGACCTCGACTACTGCAAGGGGTGCGGCATCTGCGCGAGCGAGTGCCCGTGCGGCGCCATCGAGATGGTCCCCGAGGAGATCTGAGCGGCCGGGCCGCGCGGCGGCGTCAGCCCCGCTCCCCGACGTAGCCGTCGCCGGCATCGGTGGCGCGGGCTGCGAGCCGAGCCACGCGCAGGTCGAGCAGCGCGCAGACGTCGGCGATGATCGCGCCGAGCGGCCGGTCGCTGCGCACGACGAGGTGGTCATCCGCCTCGACGTCCACGAGGGGCTCCCACGCCAGCCGCTCGCGCTCCACGACCGCCGGCGAGGCGTCGGAGGCGTTTCCCGGCTGACGTTCGCGCCCGGCGGCGCGCTGCACCAGGACCGAACCGGGAGCCACGCACTCCACGAACACCGCCGGTGCGGTGTGCGTGAAGGCCGACGCGAACGCGTCCCGGTCGGCGCGGTGGCGGAAGGTCGCGTCCACGACCGCGCCGCCGTGTCTCGCGAGCTCGCTCGCGGCCTGGCTGCCCAGCTCCCGGTAGGTGCGTCTGTTCCACTCCTCGGTGTACAGCGCAGACGAGCCGCGGCGCCCGGCGTCCACCCCGGCGAGCCGCTTGCGGACGACGTCCGAGTTCAGATGAGCCAGGCCGGACGCGGCAGCGAGGGCCCCCGCCAGCTGGGACTTGCCGGCTGCCGGGACGCCGCACACGACGATCACCAGCGGGGTGCGGGCCCGCCAGGCGAACCGCTGCGCGAGCGCGATCAGCTCGCGGGCCTCCGCCTGGTGGCGCCCACGTGCGGAGCTGCCCGCCGGCACCTGGCCGGCCTCGAGCAGCTCGACCTTGGCGCGCACGAGCGCACGATGGGTCGCGTAGAAGGCGAGCAGGCTCTCCTCGCCCGGGTCGCCTCCGCCGGCGAGGTAGCCGTCGACGAGCGCCTGCGCATAGCGCTGGCCGCCGCGATGGGCGAGGTCCATCACGAGAAACGAGAGGTCGTCGGCGACATCGACGTCCCGCAGGCGCTTGTCGAACTCGACGCAGTCGACGATCTGCACCTCTCCGTCGAGCACCACGTGCTCTGCGCGCAGGTCCCCGTGCCCCTCGCGCACGAGCCCGCCCGCTGCACGGCGATCCAGCGTGTCGGCGTGTGCGGCGAGGAACGTAAGCAGGAAGCGCTCGAGCGCGAGCACCGTGTCCCGCTCGGCGCGATGCTCCGCGAGGTCCATCAGTTCGCGGCAGTTCTCACTCACGACCCGCCTCACCGCGGCGGCGTTGACGCGTATTCGGACCCGTGGGGCGCGTTCGTGAAAGCGCGCGAGCACGGTTCCCACGACCGCCATCTGGGCGCACCGCAGCTCGCCTCTCGCGAGCCTCGCCGCCAGCGTCGAGTCCTCGTCGTAGCGGCGCATCTCGACGAGGTAGTCGATCGCCCGCGGGTCCTCCTCGGGCGCCAGCACGAGGCCGTCCTCGCCGTTCGCGATCGCGCGCACCCCGAGATACAGCGCGGGCGCCAGGCGCCGGTTGAGGCGCACCTCCTCCTGGCACATCCTGCGCCGTCGGGCAGCTGTGCGGTAGTCCAGGAACCCGAGCCGGATCGGCTTCTTGAGCTTGTACGCCCGCTCGCCGGCGATGAACACCCACGAGATGTGCGTCTCGTGCACGGTCACCCGCTCGGGGGCATGCGGATAGAAGCTGGGCTCTGCCAGCGCCGACAGCGGGCTCTCCGGCGGCGCGTCCGCGGTCGCTCGCGGGTTCCTGCTCATCGGTCCCGCTCCCCGGGGTCGCCGCTGGGGCACGGGGCCGGGATCGGATCGACGCCCGGCCCCGTGTTCCGGCTCACGCCGTTGTCGTCTTGACCTCGATCTTCTTCTTCTCGGGCTGCTTCGGCAGCGGGATCGTCACCTCCACGACACCGTCGTGGGTGGTGGCCTTGATGTCCTTTGCCTCCACGCCCGCGGGCAGCGCGAGGGATCGTGAGAACGACCCGTAGCGACGCTCACGGCGCAGATAGTCCTGGTCCTTCTCCTCTTTCGTCTCGTCGTGCTCGCCGGAGACCGTGAGGATGTCGTCCTCGACCTCGACTTTGACCTCCTCCGGCTTGATGCCCGGGACGTCGGCGCGCACGACGATGTTGCCGTTGTCTCGCACCACGTCGATCGGCGGCATCCAGCGGCTTTCGCCGATCTCGCCGAACATCCGGTCCATGCGGCTGCGCAGCTCCCCGAGCTCCGCAAACGGTTCCCAGCGCGTCAATCCTCCAGCCATGACAAGAGCTCCTTCGGTTGTGTGAAGAGTGGGCTACGGCGAATGTACGGGCATGCGCGAGAGCCCACATCCGGAACTACCCGATAGATGATCGGTACTAGCTACGGGAGCCGTCATCCCGCTGTGGACGCGTCCACCCTGCGGAGCCTCATCGCGTAGAGCTCCCCGGGCGAGTAGCAGCGGACCTCGAGCGTCAAGCAGTCCTCCAGCGACGCGGACTTGCTCGCGTGGTCGGCCTCGAACCGCGAGACCACGCGCAGCAGTCGGTGCCCGTCGGTGAGGTAGCTGCCCGGGACCAGGCGCTCCACGTCGGGAGAGACGAACCGTCGTAGCTGTGAGAGCGCCATCGTGGAC
>Ga0335081_10002161_pt1 | contig 30835 bp, 27 predicted proteins | sample Lox_Sample_35_FD_206713 | JGI IMG/M metagenome (GOLD analysis project Ga0335081, IMG submission 206713) | Soil microbial communities from Loxahatchee National Wildlife Refuge, Florida, United States - Lox_Sample_3.5 | ecosystem: Environmental > Terrestrial > Soil > Wetlands | place: USA...
CACTTCGATGATGTGGCCGTCGGGATCGCGGATGTAGCAGCGGATCTCGTACTGGTGGTGTTTGGGCTCCGTCAGGAAATTCGCACCGCGAGCGCTCCATTCGGCGTACACGGCCGCGATGTCTTTGACCCGGATGTTGAGGAAGCTTGAGACCCGGTCGAGATCGCGTGGCGTCTCCAAGGTGACCGTCGGCTTGTCGTCGGTCGGGCCGCCACCCACGCTGATCACGATCCAGCTGTTGGATAGTGCGACATTGGTCGGCTGTCCGTCCGGCTTTCCGGAGAAGACGACCCTGCCGCCGAGCACTTCGGTGTAGAAGTGCCGAGAGCGCTCGACATCGTCCGAGACGATGAAGCGGGTCAGCACAAGCCCCTCTGCGGGCGTACTCGTTGGCCAGTGAGCGGGCGTCCAGTCCCCTTCTGGGTCCGTTGTCTGCCCGACTTCGATGATGTGGCCGTCGGGATCGCGGATGTAGCAGCGGGTCTCGTACTGGTGGTGTTTGGGCTCCGTCAGGAAATTCGCACCGCGAGCGCTCCATTCGGCGTACACGGCCGCGATGTCTTTGACCCGGATGTTGAGGAAGCTTGAGACCCGGTCGAGATCGCGTGGCGTCTCCAAGGCGACCGTCGGCTTGTCGTCGGTCGGGCCGCCACCGACATTGATGATGATCCAGCTGTTGGACAGTGCGACATAGGTCACGTCTCCGTCGAAGATCACCCTGCCGCCGAGCACTTCGGTGTAAAAGCGCCGAGAGCGCTCGACATCGTCCGAGACGATGAAGTGGGCCAGCACAATTTCCTCTGAGGGCGGTGGGTGCTCCAAGGTCATCCTTTCGAGTGGGATCGACGGCCGTCAGCGTCGCGCCACGGCCGCCGGGTCGCGCCCGTGAGACTCCCTGGTCCGGTGCCCTGGTGTGCTCGGCGATTGGCGGTCAGACCTGAGACGCTACGCGCATGGAGCAACTGATCGAAATCGTGGGCGACACGATCCGCCTTGGCCAGCTACTGAAGCTTGCCGGTGCGGTCTCCGACGGAGCCGAGGCCAAGTCCCTGATCTCCAGCGGTCGAGTGACCGTGAATGGCGAGCCCGAGCTCAGACGCGGCCGACAGCTCCATCCGGGTGATGTCGTGCGCGTGGGCGCCGACGATCTACGGATCACTGCCGCCTGATGATGCTTGGTCGCGCCCCCGCAGTCCTGCGCTCAGACCAGTTGGTGGACCGAAGCATTTCCGTCGACGTACTCGCCCAGCCAGGGGGTTCGGTAGCCGTCGCGCCAGAGAATCGGGAAGAACGCCTCGTCTAGCTCGATCTCGCCCGGCCGGCGATACCGGGAGTAGATCGGGTGCGGATGGTTCGGGTTCCAGCGGGTGTCGGTGGAGATCATGTGGCTGATGATCGAGCGGCGCTGAGCGTCGGCGCGTTCATTCGGCGGGCTGCCGTGAAATGTCCACCCGTCGTGGAACGCGGCGCCGCCGGCGGGGACCTCGATCGGGACCAGCTCCAGCTCCGTCGCAGAGGGAATCGCAGTGTGCACATGGCCCAGCCAGTCGTCCGGCGCGTGGAAGGTTCCGCCCAACGGAGCGTGCGGCCACCGGTGCGAGCGCCGTACGTAGTAGATCGTTCCGGTGTCGGCGGCCGTATCGTCGAGCGCCATCCAGCACGTGGTCATGTTCGGCGGATCGAGATGATCGAGATACGCGGCGTCCTGATGGCAGAGCAGGGCCTTGCCCGAGGGCGGCTTCCAGATCGCGTTGTCCTGCGCCAGGCGAACGCCGGGGACGCCGGCTAGCGCCGCGGCGAACTCGCCTACCTGCCGTGACAGGGTTACGCCGGCGAGCACCCGGTCTGCCTTCCATACGTTGCACAGCTGGCGGGTCAGATCCGGTGCGGTCACGCCCGGCACATAGTTGACCTCGTCCGGCGCAAGCCCCGCCTCCCAACGGTGCTCAAACACGCTCATGAAGTGCTCGCGGATGGAGTCGAGCTCGGCCGCATCGAGGAACTGCTCGACAATCAGAAAGCCATCGCGCCGGTAGCTCTCGATCTGCTCAGCCGTAGGCTCGTACACGCGCGCCAGTCTATTCCTGGCAAGCAAGGCACGGCCGCGCGTGAAAACAACGCCCGGCAGCGAGTTTCTCGGCTAGGGGGATCGCGGGCGCAGTCCGCCCGGCCGGCTGACTCTGACCAAATCGCCCACCTTCGCATCTCACAGATCACGATCTGCCGGACAGATGGAGAGCGTGGGGCTTTCTGAAACCGAGCGGCGGGCGCGACTGGAGCGCCTGTTCGAGCAGCACTACGCGGCGGTGCTGGCATACGGCCTGCGGCGGGCCCCGCGAGCGATGGCCGAGGATGTCGCGAGCGAGACGTTCGTGATCGTGTCCCGGGGGGCGTGGGGTGTCGATGAACGACGCGTCGTTGCCGACAGGCAAACAATCTTGAAATACGAGGCAGGTTGTGAGCATCCCCTACGGCTTGAAACCGATTCCCCGCCCGGCCCGCTCCGGCCGCGGCAGCCCCGAGTGCATCCGGGCGATCTGCGCCGCCCTGCTCGCCACCTCGCCGTCGGCGGCGACCGCCCGCCCCGCGGCGGCGCCGACGTGCAGAAGCAGTTGCTCGGCGGTGGCCAACGGCTCGCTCTCCTCCCCCCGCAGCAGGCGGTGGAACACGTGCAAGCGCTTTCCGTCGAAGCCGAGGACCTGGGTCTCCACGCGCACGCGGTCCCCGGCGAACGCCTGGCCAAGATGCGACAGATGGGTCTCCACCGTATAGAAGCTCCCGGTCCCGCTCACGTAGCCCCCGTCGATCCCGATCAAGCGCAGGAGCGCGTCGCTCGCGTCTCCGAACAGCTGCAGGTAGCGGCTCTCGTGCACGTGATTGTTGTAGTCGATCCAGGCCGCCGGGATCTCCTGCTCGAGAAGCCGGAGGGGGACATCCGAGAGCCGCGGGCCCACCTGGCCCGCGGCACCGAGCAGCCCCGCCTCCCAGCGCGCGACCGTGGCCCCAGCGCCGGCGTCGAGTGACCGCAGCCCCTGGAGGATCGCCACCAGGCAGCCGTCCCGCCAGCGCTCGAGCTCCCTGGTGCCGGCCTCGCCGGCCTGCTCATCGGACTGCGCCGCCAGCTTCTCGACCAGCTGCGGGTTCAGCTCGGGAACATTCATCAGCTTGGTCCAGGGGGCCTTGAGCGCCGGACCGAACTGGCTCAGGAAGTGCCGCATGCCCTCCTCCCCACCGGCGATCCGGTAGGTGAGGAAGGTGCCCATGAACGCCCAGCGCAGGCCGGCGCCGTAGCGGATCGCGTCGTCCAGCTCGGCGGCCGTCGCCACGTCGTCGTGCACCAGCCACAGCGCCTCCCGCCACAGGGCCTCGAGCATGCGGTCCGCCACGAACCCGTCGACCTCGCGCCGAATGACAAGCGGATGCATGCCGAGCGCCTCGTACACACGGCGGGCGCCCTCCACGGCGGCATCAGCCGTCTGCTCGCCACCGCACACCTCGACCAGCGGCACTAGGTAGACGGGGTTGAAAGGGTGGCCCACCACGAGCCGATCTGGGCCATGAATCGACGCCTGCATCAGCGTCGGGCGGATTCCCGAGGTTGAGGAGCAGATCAGGGCGCCGGCGTCTGCCGCCCGGCTGGCTTGTCGTAGGAGGTCGCGCTTGACCTCGAGCCGCTCGGGCGCCGACTCCTGCACGAACTCGGCGCCCTCCACCGCGTCCTCAATGGAGGTGACGAACGACAGCTCGCCCTCGGCGGGAAGCGGCACCATCGTCAGCGACCGGTACGCGCGGCGAGCGTTGTCGAGCATCTCCCGGACGCGCCTCTCGGCGCTGGGCGACGGGTCGAACAGGCGCACGGCCACCCCGTTGAGCAGGAACCGCGCGGCCCAGCCGCCGCCGATCACGCCCCCCCCGAGCAGGCCGACGCTGCGGGGAAGTTCAGACATGTGCGCGGAGCGCGAGCTTCGCGCGCACCTCGTCGGCGCCGAGCACTCGCACGTTCATCGCCTCGAGTAGGAGGACCGCCCGCTCCACGAGCTCTGCGTTCGTGGCCAGGTGCCCGCGTTTCAGGTAGAGGTTGTCCTCCAGCCCGACCCTGACGTTCCCGCCGACCAGCGGCGCAAGCGCGGCGTAGGGGAGCTGCATGCGGCCGATCGCGAAGGTCGAGAAGACAGCGCCGGCGGGCAGACGCGCCACCATCGCCAGCAGCGTGCCGAGGTCGTCGGGCGCGCCGTAGGGGATGCCCATGCAGAGCTGGATGAGGGGCGGATTGTCGATCAGCCCCTCGGCGATCAACTCGTTCACGAGCACGAGGTGCCCAGTGTCGAACACCTCCAGCTCAGGACGCACGCCCAGCTGCCGGACTCGCCGGGCCATCGCACGCAGCATCTCCGGCGTGTTCACCATCACGTAGTCACCGCCCGCGGCAAAGTTCATCGAGCCCATGTCGAGCGTGCAGATCTCGGGCCTGAGCTCCTCCACGTGAGCCAGCCGCTCGTCCGCGCCGGCCATGTCGGTTGCGTCGACGTCCGGAGGGAGCGGTGATTGCGCGCCGCCGAGGACGAGGTCGCCACCCATCCCCGCCGTGAGGTTGATGACGACGTCGACGTCCGCCTCGCGCACCCGTTCGACGACGGACCGGAACAGCGCGCGATCGCGCGCGCCGCGGCCGGTTTCAGGATCCCGGACGTGGATGTGCACGACGGCGGCGCCCGCGCGGGCCGCGTCCACCGCGGAGGCGGCGATCTGCTCCGGCGTCACCGGCACATGCTCACTACGGCCGGTCGTGTCGCCGGCACCGGTGATCGCGCAGGTGATGAACACCTCGTGGATCACGTCACGGCGCTCCCCGCGATGTCGGTGAGGATCTCGTGCCAGTGCAGGTACTGGACGTCATGTCCGGAATCAGGATGCACGCGCAGGGTCACGTCCGAGCCGAGCGCCGCCTGCCATGCCCGGGCCTGCTCGAGCGGCACCAAGTCGTCGCGGCCGCCCCAGTACAGGAACGCGGGCGCCGGCACGGAGCGCAGATCGGGCAGCGCCTCGGAGCACAACAGCGTGAGCTCATGGCGAAGTGCTTGCCGGGCGCGTCCAGGCTCGCCCAGCGCGTGCCGCCCCTCTCGTCGGGATGCCTCGATGAATCCGGGAATCAGCCGTACGGCGCTTTCGGGGGGGTAATCCCAGAACCCCTCCGGATCGGCGACGATGGCCTCGAGATCAGCCAGCATCGCGGCCGCGGCCCCTCGGTGCAGCAGCTCACCGCCGGACGTCGCCGCGGCCAGGTGAATCGACACGATCCGTTCGGGAACGCGCGCGACAAGCCGTGCGGCGTACGGGCCGCCGCCCGAGATCGCCACCACCGAGAAGCGCTCGACCCCCAGCGCTTCGAGTACTCCAAGCACGTCGTTGACCGGCTGCGCAAACCCGAGGCCGGACATGAAGCGCGTGTCGCCGAAGCCGTTGCGCTCCACCGACACGAAGCGCAGTCCCAGCATCTCGCGTAGCGCCCGCGCGAATTCCGTAAGGGAGAAAGCGCCGGCGCTCGTGCCGACCCCGCCGAAGAACACGACGGGATGCCATCCCGGCTCGCCGGTATCGACGTAACGGACCGATCCCGGCACGCCCATGTCGAGGACGCGGATCGGGTGAAGGTCACCCATCCGCTCAGGCGTCGCCAACATGTGCAAGTGCCGCCTCGATGCTGGGCGTGTTGTCGAGCAGCTGGCGCGTGTACGGCGCCTCAGGCGTGTCCAAGATCTGCGCGACCGGGCCCTCCTCCACGACCCTACCATCGGTCATCACCGCCACCCGATCCGCAAGCGTCCTGATCAGCGCGAGATCGTGCGTTATGAACAGGATGCTTAGCCCGGTGTCCACGCGGAGTTCGCGCAGCAGGTCGATGATCGCCGCCTGCACCGAGACATCAAGTGCGGAGGTGACCTCGTCGCACACGAGGAGCTCGGGCTCAGCGGCCATCGCTCGGGCAATCGCGACCCGTTGGCGCTCGCCTCCCGAAAGCTGGTCCGGGAATCGGTTGATCGCTTCGCCCGATAGAGCCACCTGCTCGAGGATGGCCGTCACCCGACCGCTCATGTCGCCCCCCGCGTTCGGGAAAAACAGCTTGAACTGCCGAGCCAGCGTCTGCCCCACCGTCCGGCGCGGGTTCAATGATGCGTACGGATTCTGGAATACATACTGGATCCGCCGGCGGGCGTCGGTGGAGCGGCGGCGGGCCGCCGTCTGGAGCGCGGCGTCACCCAGCATCACGTCGCCGGTCCAATCGCTGTGCAGCCCGGCGATGCAGCGAGCGAGCGTCGTCTTGCCTGACCCGGACTCTCCCACGAGCGCCAGGCATTCCTGCCGCGCCACCGAGAGGTTGATCTCGAACAGCGTGTCCCGCGCGCCGTACTTGGCGTTCAGCCGACGGACCGTGAGAACCGGCTCACCCAGCTTCGTGACCTCGGGTGGCCCCGCTTCGCCGCGGGGAAGCGAGCCGGCTGTGTCCTTCCACCGGTAGCAGCGCACGCTGTGCTTGGGCCCAACTTGTTCCACCGGCGGGAAGGCTGTGTGGCACTGATCGCCTGCCAGGTGGCATCGGTCCACGAAGAAGCATCCCTCGGGCCGGTGACCGGGCAGCGGCGCTCGGCCGGGGATCCCGATCACCGCACGCTTTCCCTGTATGTCGGGAACGGCGCGCAGCAGCCGCGCCGTGTACGGATGGGTGGGGGCGCCGAACATCTGGTCGCGGGGTCCGGCCTCGACGATCCGCCCGGCGTACATCACCGCGACGTGGTCAGCGAGGTCGGCCACGACGGCCAGGTCATGGCTGACGTACAGCGCGGCCACCTGATGGCTGCGGCAAAGATCGCGGATCGTCTCGAGAACGCGCGCCTGGGTGGTCACGTCCAGGCCGGTCGTTGGCTCATCGCACACGATCACTTTGGGGCGCGGCGCGAATGCCATGGCGATCGCCACGCGCTGCTGCTGGCCCCCGGAGAGCTGGTGGGGGTAGCGGCGCAGGAACTCGTCGTCGGAGGGGAGCGCAACCTCCTCCAGAGCCTCGCGGATCCGCGCCTCCTTGCGGGAGGAGTCGCGTTCATCGTGCTCCTCAAGCGTCTCGAACAGCTGCGTGCGGATCCGCAGCGCGGGGTTCAGCGATGTTCCGGGATCCTGGGGGATGTAGGACACGACGCCGCCCCTGAGTCCGCGCAAGGCGTCGTCGCGGAGCGAGGTCAGCGAGACACCCTCGATCAGCACCTCCCCGCTTGCCACCTTCCCCCCCGGGCGGCAGTAGCCGAGCAGAGACATCCCCACGGTCGTCTTGCCCGAACCCGATTCACCGACCAGTCCGAGCACCTCACCCGGAGCGATGTCGATGCTGATCTCGTCGACGATGTCGCTGCCCGACCCCGTGAGCGCAATACGCAGCCCGCGCACCCGCACCGGGACCGACCCCGGCGCCTCGGGCACCTCGGGGGAGGGTTGTTCTGTGGTTGTCATGTCTCCCTCCGGTCGAGTCCGATCGCTGCGCGAGCGATACCGTCTGTAACGAGGTTGGTGCCGATCGTCAGCAGGGCGATGGCGACCACCGGCAGCACCACGCCCCACGGCTGCACGCTCAGGGCGAGACGGTTCTCGTTGATCATCAGGCCCCAGTCGGCATGCGGCGGCTGGAGGCCGAAGCCAAGGAAGCTGAGCGCCGCCACGAGCCCGATCGAGTAGGTGAGCCGCAGGCCGGTCTCGACGAGCAGCGGGCTCGTGACGTTGGGCAGCAGCTCGCTGAAGAGGATCCGTGAGGGGCTCTCGCCCACCGCCTCGGCCGCTTTGACGAAGTCGCGCTCAACCACCTGCAGTGCGGCGCCGCGCATCACCCGCGCCACGCGCGGAGCGTGGGTAATGCCTACCGTGAGCACGAGCAGATACAGCTTGGGCCCGAAGGCGGAGACGAGCAGGAGCGCGAAGACGATCTGGGGGAAGGCGAGAAACACGTCGCAGATGCGCATCAGCGTCTCGTCGACCGCGCCACCCGAGTAGGCAGCCGCCAGGCCGATGATTGTGCCGAGGACTATGCCCACCAGGGTCGCCGCGACGGCGAGACCGAGCACGCTGCGCCCTCCATAGAGGAAGCGGCTGAACACGTCACGTCCGATCGCGTCGGTGCCGAACAGCGCGTGCGACGACGGCCCGCTGTTCGGTATCCCGACGAAGACGGTCGGTCCGTGGGGCGCGAAGAGCGGCCCGAACAACGCAATCAGGACCATCACGCCGACGATCACGAGCCCGATGCGTGTGCGCCCCATACGAGAGGCGATGGCCAGCGTGGCGAGCCATTGGTGCTGGCGGAGGCGGGCCGGCGGCGCGGCGGTCGCAACCTCGGGCGCCGCAGCCAGGCCGGGATCGATGGCACCGGTACTCATCGTTCGGCCGTCCTCAGACGCGGTGTGACCAAGATGGTCGTGACATCGGCGGCGAGGTTGAGGAGCACATATACCGCAGCGATGATCAGCGTGAGGGCCTGGACGGTCGGTACATCGTGGTTACTCACCGCATCCACGAGCGCCCCGCCCACCCCGGGGTAGTTGAAAACGAATTCGACGACGACGACGCCGCCGGCCATCCACGCCAGCTGCAGCGCGGACACCTGGATGGCGGGGACGATCGCGTTGGGGATCGCGTGGCGGAGCATCACCTTCCGCTCCGAGATCCCCTTCAGCCGAGCCATGGTCACGTACTCGCTCTCCAGCACCTCCACCATCGAGCCGCGCATGATCCGGCTGATGTAGGGCGTCACCGCCAAGACGAGGGTTGCCGCCGGCAGGATCACGAGGTTGAGGTGCTGCCAGGCGTGATCCCCCGGCGGGATCAGGGAGACCGCCGGGAATACGTGGAACACCGAAGTCGCGAACAGGAGCACGAGCACGATCCCGATAACGAACTCGGGCAGCGCGGCCAGCGCCAGCGACACCGTTGATCCGACATAGTCGACCATCGTGTCCCGCTTGATGGCCATCCACGAGCCGAACAGGATCGAAAGCGGTATGGCCACCACGGCGGCGACGAGGATCAGGAACGCCGAGTTGGCGATCCGCTGCGAGAGCAGCGAGCTGACCGACTCCTGGGTGGCTGCGGAGGTCCCGAGGTTGCCGGAGACGATTCCGCCGAGCCAATGCCCGTACTGCGCGAACACTGACTCGTTGAGGTGAAGCTGGCGCGTCAGCGCGGCCACGCGCTCCGGAGTGGCCGTCTTGCCAAGAATCGCTGTTGCCGCGTTGCCGGGCAGCGCCTGGGTCGCGGCGAACACGATCACCGACACTGCCAACAGCGTCAGTACACCGAGCAGCAGACGCCGCACGATGAATCTGGTCATTCCATCCTCCCCACTCTCACACTTCACTCATGATGTGGCCGGCTTGCGCGAGCCAGCTCGGAGAAATCTCCACTCCCCATCCGGGCCCGTCCGGCACGTGCACGTAACCGTCCTGAACCTCCAGCGCAGGTGAGAACAGCCCCACCTGCCACGGGTAGTAGTCGTCTGGCTCGATCGAGTACTCCACGTACGGGCCCGCGTTGGGGATCGCCGCCAGCAGATGGAGCGCGAACACGGTGACCATCGTCAGGTTGGCCGAGTGGGGCGTGCACGGTATCCCCGCCGCGTCGGCCATCTCCGCGACCGCGAGAGTTCGCGCCAGGCCACCCGCGTAGCAGACATCCGGCTGCACGACATCAACCGCGTGCATGTCGATCATCCGTCGCCAGGTGGGGAGCTCGCAGTCCTGCTCGCCGCCCGTGACGTCGAGATCGAGCCCGTCGGCGACCGCGGCGGTCCACTCGAGCTCCCAGTAAGGGCACGGCTCCTCGAAGTGGACGACGCCGTGGTCCTCCAGGAACCGCCCGATTGCGATCGCCTTCTCCGGCGTGTAGCACGAGTTGGCGTCAACCAGCAGATCCACGTCGTCCCCGAGCGCGCGGCGCACGGCGCGGACGACGTCCTCCGTCCGCCCCGGCCACTCGTCGGCGTCGTGTCCGACCTCGCTCCCGATCCGGAACTTGAAGGCGGTGAACCCGTCTCGGTCGCGCAGGCGCACGAACCGTTCGGCCTCTTGTTGCGGAGCGATGTCACGGCGCATGCTCGAGGCGTAGGCGCGAATCGCCCGCGGTTTGGCGCCAAGCAGCTCGCACACGCTTCGGTTCTCACACCGACCGCGCAGGTCCCAGAGAGCGGTATCGAGCCCCCCGATCGCCCGGCACAAGTAAGAGCCCGGAAACTTGTGCTCGCGCTCGGGGATAGAGGTGACGAGCCCGGCGATGTCGAGCGCGTCCGCGCCCAGCGCGTGCGGCGCCACCTGACGGTGGAGCACCGCAGCGCTGATGTCGGCGTTGTAGGGCGCAAGCTGACCCCATCCGACGCTGCCGTCGTCAGCGCGCACCCGGACTACGCCCACGTCCCGGTTGCTGAACGTCTCGATCGCCTCGATCCTCACCCGGTCTCCGTTGTGTCTACGACGTGAATCCCATGTCCTTCAGCGCCGGGCCCAGCAGGAATGTCGCCTGGAGGCCGGCCGGGACCCCCCCAACTTTTGAGCTCGCGGCAGCAGTGAAGTTAGGGAAAAAGGCGATGATGTAGCCGCCCGAGTTGTATTCGATTGCCTGCGCTGCGTGGATCAGCTCGGTGCGTTTGGCGGGGTCAACCGCCGCCCTCGCCTGCGAGATCAGGCTCTTGAACTGCGGGTCGTTCCAGTGCGTCTCGTTGAACGGTGAGTTGGGGAGACTTCCCTGGGCCACCTGTGACAGGTACCGGCGCGGGCCCCAGAAGTCCATGGCGAAGGTCCACTTCAGATAATTCGGCCCGTAGAACGTTCCGGTGTCAATCTTGTTCACGTTGACCTTGACGCCGGCCGCGCTGGCCTGCTGGGCGAACACCTGAGACTCCTCGGGAACGCCGGCAAGGATGGCCCCGGTGACCAGCGTCACAGTCAGGCCGTCGCGACCCGCCGCCTTGAGCAGTGACTTGGCTTGGTCAATGTCCTGTTCACGCTGGGGCAGCGAGCTGTTGTAGGACGGATCGAACCGTCCGTACAGGTCGTTGCCAATCTCGCCGTGCCCGCTCAGCACCTGCTCGACCATCTGCGGGCGGTTGACGATCAGCCGGAACGCCTGGCGCACTCGAACGTCGTTGAACGGCGCCTGGTCGACGCGCATCGTGATCGGCAGCCAGCCGCCGGCCGGGTTGTCGATCACGACCGCGTTGCCACTGCCCTGAAGCTGCGGGATCTGCTCGGTTGGCACCGTGTCGGCGACGTCGATCTGACCGCTCAGCAACGCGTTGATCCTGGCCGTGTCATCGGTGAAGTCGATGATCGTGAGCTGGTCGGCGAACGGCCGGCCCTTGCCCCAGTAGTTCGGGTTCTTCACGAATACGCTCTGCTGTCCGGGCGTGAAGCTCTGGTATTTCCACGCGGCCGTGCCGACGGGGTTCTTCGGGTCGTAATCGGTGGGGACGATGTTGTTGAAGTACTGCCCGAGGTCGTCGACGAAGCCGGCGTTCGGGAATTGCAGCGGGACTCGCACCGTCGTGGAGTCCATCTTCTTCATGCCCTTGGCATTGATGTAGCCGATCGAGGCGGCTCCGGTCCCGGGGTTCTTCGGGTTGATGATGCGGTTGATCGAGAAGATCACATCGTCGGCTGTGACCGTCTTGCCGTTGGTGAACTCGACGCCCGGACGCAGTCGGATGTCCCACATGGCGGCGTTGCCGTTGACTGGCTCGATCGACTCGGCCAGCACCATCTGTGTGCTCTTGAAGTCCGCCGTCGGCGCGGCCAGCGGCTCGTAAAGCGCCGAGATGCGCACGATGTCGGGGTCGGCGATTGCGTTGTGAGCGTCGATCGTGTCCTTGGCGCCGCCGCCGGTGGCGCCGACGCGGAGATTCCCGCCGGGCTTGATAGCGGCGGCGGACGTGGTTGCGCCTTTGGTCGCGCTGCCGGTGCTGGAACTGCTTCCGCACGCGGCAAGCAGGGTCGGGCCACCGAGGAAAACGGCTCCACCAGCTGCGGCTCGACGCAGCAGCTCTGCGCGGGTGAGACCGGACTCGCCTGGGCGACGGAACTCGCGTTCGTCTGACATCGGGTACTACCTCGCTCTCCTCGTGTTGACAGCGGCTCGGGACCCACCCGAGCGTTCACAGGTCCAGGGCTACACGCTTGCGCCGGCGGCCACCTCCGAACCGTCGAACACCACAACTTGCCGCGCTTCGGTGCCGGACCGCAGCCGGTCGAAGGCATCGTTCAGATCGGTCAAGCCGATGCGGCGGCTGACCAACTCATCGAGCCGTAGCACCCCTTCGAGATACAGCGTGACCAGCTCCGGGATGTCGCGCGCCGGCGACGAGCTGCCGAGATAGCACCCGCTGATCCGCTTCTCCTCGATGAGGGGGCCCGCGTCGAGCGTCAGCTTCGAGCCGCTCTTGAGGGTCCCGATGACGGTGACCATTCCTCCGACGGCCAGCGACTGCCACGCCTGCGCCAGGGTCTCGCTGCGGCCGGCCGCCTCGAAGGCGTGGTCGACGCCCTGGTTGTCGGCGGCACGGCGAACGGCTTCGGGCACGTCGGGCTTGCCGGCGTCGACCGTGTGGGTCGCGCCGACCGCTTTGGCGAGCTCCAGCTTGTTCGGCTGCAAATCCACGGCGATGATCTGGTCCGCGCCTGCGATCCGTGCCCCCTGCACCGCACTTAGCCCGACCCCACCACACCCGAATACCGCGACGCGGTCTCCGCGCTTGACCTTCGCCGTATTCCGCACCGCGCCGAACCCGGTGAGGACGGCGCAGCCGATGAGCGCCGCACGATCGAGCGGCATCGCCGCATCGATCGCCGTCAGATTCGATTCGGCGACCACTGCGCAGTCGGCAAAAGACGAAACGGTGAGGAAGTGGTTGAGGCGCTGGTCACCGTCCCTGAGTCGACTCGACCCCTCGAGCAGGTTTCCGGCGCTCATCGCATCGGCTGCGACGATGCAGTGGTTCGTCCGGCCCCTCAGGCAGTTGAGACAGCGACCGCACGAGGGCAGGATCGTGAGGACGACGTGGTCGCCCCGGCTGAACCGCTGCACGCCCGGGCCAACCGTCTCGACCACCCCGGCGGCCTCGTGTCCGAGCACGGCCGGGTAGGGCACAAGCTGGCGCTTGCCGTCGACCACGTTCAGGTCGCTTGCGCACACGCCCGAGCCGGCCATCCGGACCAGGACCTCACCGGCTTTGGGCTCGGCGAGGTCCACGTCGCGCACCTCGACCGCCTGGGCGGCCCCCGGGAGGACTGCCGCCTTGATCCTCATACGCGCTCCCGGGCGGGGCGGCGAGCCGCGATGCGGTGGATCTCACCGACGATCAGCTGCGCGGACAGGCGCAGATGCTGACGGATCTTCTCCGAGGTGTCGGGCTCGCGTTCGACGATCGCCTCGAACAGAATTCGGTGGTCGCCCGCGTAATCGGTGAGCGGGTACACGGGCTGGTGATGCATCAGCATCTGCGCCTCGGCCGCGAGCGTCTCGTGGGCGCGAGTGAGCCGCGGGCTGTCGGCCAGCCGGACCATCTCCCGGTGGAAGTCGAGATCGGCGGCGACGAGCTCCGTACCGGCCGGCTGCCGGTCAGGGGTGCTCGCGGCTGCGAGGATGATCTGGTCGAGCTTGGCCCGCAGTGGGCTCAGGTCCAGCCCAACGGGCCGCTTGAAGGCATGGGCGACGGCCGCCACCTCGATTGCCTCACGGGCCAGGTAGACATCGTAGGCCTCCGCCTCGGTGATCTCGCGCACGAACGCGCCACGATTGGGCCGGTACTCAACCAATCCCTCGCCGATCAGGTGCCGGATGGCCTCGCGCACGCTGCCGCGGCCCGTCCCCACTATCTGCGCGAGCGAGTTCTCGCGCAACGGCTCGTTGGGCTTGATGCGTCCCGTGATGATCGCCATACGGAGCTCGCCGATCACCTGCTCGGTGGTCGACCGCCGCTCGACAGCACTCAGGCCCCATGGGCTTTCGCTTGACACGAGACACCCGCTCCTTGTAGGACAACCTACAATCAGACAATCTTCAAAGTCAAGGGGTGTTGATGAAGATGTTGTTGCGATGAACACAAGCCCCGGCAACGTGCTCGTTTTGATGGTCGACCAGCTGGCCGCGCAATGGCTGCCGGTGTATGGGGACTCGGTCGTCGATGCACCATGTGTGGAATCGCTGGCGCGGGACGCAGTGGTGTTCGACGCGGCGTACTGCGCTTCGCCCCTGTGCGCCCCCTCCCGGGCCGCGCTGCTGTGCGGGCGGTTCGCCTCGCGGCTTGGGGTTTATGACAACGCGGCCGAGCTGCCCGCGACGGTGCCGACACTGGTGCACCACCTCCGCGGCGCCGGCTACCGCGCGCTGTTGTCCGGCAAGATGCACTTCGTCGGACCCGATCAGCTGCACGGGTTCGAACAGCGGCTGACCACCGACATCTATCCGGCCAGCGCAGATTGGGTGCCCGATTGGAACCGGCCCGTCTCCGACGCGTTGCCGTGGTACCACACGATGGAGAGCATGCTCACGCCGGCGCGCTGCCTCGCAAGCATGCAGACCGACTACGACGACGAGGTCTGCTTCCAAGCCTCCCGCGCGCTCCGCGACCTGGCCCGTGCGCGCGCGGCCGGCGATGAGCGGCCGTTCCTGCTGGTCGCGTCGTTCACCAACCCGCACGATCCGTGGGAGATCCCCGGACGGTACTGGGACCGCTACGACGCCCGGGCGATCCCGCTTCCCGATGTGCCGGCCGTTCCGAAGGATCGGCTCGATCCGCACAGCGCCCGGCTGCGGATCATGTGCGGCGCCGACCGGGTCGAGCCGAGCGACGAGCAGATCCGCCGCGCCCGCCACGGTTACTACGCCGCGATCAGCTACGTGGACGAGCGAATCGGCGAGCTGCTCTCGGTGCTGAGCGCGACCGCGCTCGACGCCTCGACGTGGGTCGTGTTGACATCCGACCACGGGGAGTTCCTCGGTGAACGGGGCCTGTGGTACAAGATGTCGTTCCTGGACCCGTCGGCGCGGGTGCCACTGATAGTGCGTCCTCCGGGAGGCGGAGACTCAGCCCGGAGAGTTCGGGCGCCGGTGTCGCTGCTGGACCTCGCCCCAACCCTCTTGGAACTCACCGGCTTCGACCGGGATTCGGTGGTCGGGGCCGAAATGGACGGTTCCAGCCTGGCGCCGCTGGTTCGGGACGCTCCTCGGGCGGCGGAGACGCGGTCGCCCGTGATCTGCGAATACCACGCGGAAGGGGTGTTGGCGCCCGCAGCGATGATCCGCGAGGGCCCGTTGAAGCTGATCGTCTGCGAGTCTGATCCGGACCAGATGTTCGATCTGGCCAACGACCCGCAGGAGCTCGTCAACCTGGCCGGCGAGCCCACCTACGCCGAGGACCTGGCCCGGCTGCGCCTTGAGCTGGAACGGCGTCTCGATCTGGCCGCCATCGGCGAACGCGTCCGGGCCAGTCAACGCGACCGACGGCACGTCTCGCGCGGGCTGGCGCGTGGAGCGCCGACATCATGGGACTACGAGCCCCGAGTCGACGCGTCGATGCAGTACGTCCGGGCTCGCGCCGACCTGTACGAGCTCCAGCGGCAGGCGCGGATGGAGGAACCGGGCGGTGCGATCCCCGGGTGGAGCGCCCTAGGCGAGACTGGCGGGTGATCAACCAGAGCGCCACGGCCACGCCGGGCACCACGGCGGCGAGGTACCCTGCGCCGGGCCCAACAGCGCCGGCCAAGACTCCCGCCAGCACCGGCGCAACCACGATCCCGATCGCCCACGAGGCGTTGAGGAGCCCGATGACGGTTCCGCCCGCGAGTGCATCCTCCGCAGCTGCCGCGGTGGCAAGCGGGAACACGACCGTGCTGATCATGGCGCGCGGCGCGGTCGAGATGAACAGCACGAGGACCAGCACGATCGGCGTGGCATCGAAGCTGGCCGGCAGCAGTGCGAGCGACAGCGCGAGCGTCCCTGCGGCGAGCGCGCCGACCGTGAGGAACCGGCCGCCCGCCCGCGTAACGCCGCCACTGACGAGAACGTAAAAGGCCGCGGCCAGCGAGAACACGACACCGGTGGCGGCGGTCGAGACGCCCGAGTGGTGCAGATCGAGGGGCACGAGCAGCTGCGTCACTCCTCCCACCGCGCCCACGACGGCGAGTGCGACCGCCGCTGCGAGCACGCGCGGATGGCGAGACGCCGCGACCGTCATCGTCCGCACCGAGCCGGTGCTGGCGGAGACGGATCGCGGTGCCGCCGGCTGGCGAGCTAGCGCTGCTGCCGCGATCCCGGCGGCGCCACCGATGATCACGAACGGCGCAGCCAGGCCGATCCACCCGGCCGCGAGACCGCCGAGTCCGGGACCCGCCGCGAGGCCGGCGGCTGAGCTCGTGGCGACGGCGCCAAGCGAGGCGGTTCCCGAGCGGTCGTCCGACGCGGCGAGCCACGCCGTGGCGGTCGTCCACACGATCCCGTAGGCCAGACCGAACACGAGTCGGCCGATGACGAGCGCCGGAACCGACAGCAGCGCCTGCACGCTCGCCCCGGTAGCCAGCAGGACCGTCGCCGCTACCGTCACCCGCTTAGCACCGAGTCGATCTGCGATCAGCCCGGCCGGCGCCGAGACGGCGATTGTGGCCAGGCCGGGGGCAGCGATGAGAAACCCGCTGACCGCGCCGCCGAAGTGATCGAGTCTCGAGAGCTCCGGGAGCAGCGGAACAATCGCGCTCTGGCTCGCGGAGGCGACGAACAGAACCGCGTGGACAACCACGATGAGTAGACGCGGCCTGCGCACAGCCCGAGCGTACATGCCGATTCTCAGTCGTAAAATGAGGATATGACGGGAAAACGATCGAGCAGCGCGATCGTAAATCGGGTAGAGCTGCGGGAGCTTCGCGCGCTCGTGGCCGTCGCTGATCACGGCTCGTTCCGGGCCGGAGCCGCGGCCCTCGGCTACACGCAGTCCGCGGTCTCCCACCAGATCGCCGCGCTGGAGCGGGCCGCGCGCGCGAGCCTGTTCACCCGCCCCGGCGGGCGCGGCAGGATCGGCCTGACGCCGGCCGGCGAGGCGGCCTACCGCCACGCCCGTCGCGCGCTGGCCGAGGTGGACGCGCTCGATGCTGCGCTCGTGGCCACCCGGCGTGGCGAGCGCACCGTCGTCCGCGTCGGCCTCTTCCAGACCGCGGCCGCGGAGCTGCTGCCGACGGCGCTGCGGCTGCTTCGCGAAGAGTGGCCGGCGATAGAGGTCGAGCTCGCCCAGACCGACGAGGATCCGCGTACGATCGACTGGATCGCCCAGGGCCGTCTCGACCTGGCGCTCACGATCAACCAGCAGCCCGACGATCGGATCGAGGTAATCCCGCTGTTCGAGGACCCCTGGGTGATCCTCACTCATCGAGAAAGCGACATCGCCGAGGCCGCGGAACCCTCCTTCGACCTCCTCGACGGCGCCGACGTCGTGGCCTGGACGCCGGCCTGGGGCATCCAGCTGGAGCTCGAAACGGCCTGGCGCCGGCGCGGCATCCGCCCGCACGTCGTGTACCGCACCGACGACAACCTGGCCCTTCAGCGTCTCGTCGCCGCCGGCCTCGGGCATGCCTGCATCGGGCGCCTGGCGGCGGCCCGGGCCGTGGAGCCGTCTCTGACCTGGCTGTTGCCTCGGGAGACGCTCACCCCGCGCGTGGTGTCGTTGTGTCACCCGCGCAAGCGCGACCTGGCCCAGGCGGCGGAGGCGCTCAGCTCGGCGCTGCGGACGCAGTTCGCCGGCTGAGTGAGCCCTCGAGCGTCCGCCTGGCCTCGAGCGCCGCTTGCGGCAGGTCCGTGATGACCCCGGCCACGCGAGGGTCGGCGAGGTTCCGGGTTAGCCGTCCGGGAGCATTGACGGTCCAGACCAGGCAGGGCAGCCGGATGCGGCGGAGCACGCCGATGTCCACGAGCCGATCGTGGATGACCAGGACATCCGCCCGTGCGGTGGCGAGACGGCGTCCGGGGAACAGCTCCGAGGCACGGCGGTAGCGGCCGATCAGGAGCCCGACGGTGAGAGTGGGTGCGGCCGCCTTCGCCGCGGCCACGACGTCGTCGTGGAAGGAGGTGAGCAGGCACCGCTCGAGGCCGAAGCTCCGCAGGAGCGGGATCACGTCCGGCACGCAGCCGCGTTCCTTGAGCTCGATGTCGATCTGGATCCGCCCGCGGACCAGGTCCAGCACCTCGCAGAGCCGGGGCGGCGGCGCCTGCGGCCCGTCGAGCGCGGTCGCGCGAATCCCGCTCAGCGGGAGCCCGTCCCGGTCAGGATCGTGATGGACGACCAACCGCCCGTCGCCGGTCCTGCGCACGTCGAACTCGATCATGTCAGCGCCGAGATCGATCGCGTTCTCGAACGCGGCCAGTGTGTTCTCGGCCGCGACTCCCCAGGCGCCGCGATGGGCGACGATCGCCGTCTCCGCCGGCGGGGTCGTGCGCGTGAAGGCGCGCGGCAGCCCGATCGGTTCCGTGGCCACGGCGGCAGTATCGCCGGTCGCTCCACCGAGAAGTAGGGCGCGCCGCGACGCACACCCGGCTGTGCGTCAGCGCGTGGTGAAGGTGGCGCCGACGAGGTGCTTACCGGGACCCGGAGCCCGGTCACGTTCGCAAGCTCTGCAAGCTGACCGGTACAGGCCGAACACAGTGCCGCCGGCAGGATTCGAACCTGCGACCCTCGGATTAAAAGTCCGCTGCTCTGCCAACTGAGCTACGGCGGCGATGGAGCCATGATCGCGCATTGACGGTTCGCGACCCGGCCGATGGCGCTGGAACTAACGTACGCTTCGCCAAAGTCCTGACCCGAGCAGGACGGAATGCCAGCTCAGTGGCGGAAATGGCGACGCGAGGTGAACACCATCGCCGCGCCGGCGGCGTCGACGGCCTCGACGACCTCGTGATCGCGGACCGAGCCGCCGGGCTGGATGATCGCGATCGTGCCGGCGTCGAGCGCGAGCTGGGGTCCGTCCGGGAACGGGAAGAAGGCGTCCGATGCGAGCACCGACCCCACCAGCGTGGACCGTGATTTCTCGATCGCGAGGCGCACGGAGTCGACGCGGCTCATCTGGCCGGCGCCGATGCCAACGGTGGCGAGGTCCCGGCACATCACGATCGCGTTGGAGCGGACGTGCTTGCACACCTTCCAGGCGAAGGCCAGCTCGCCCCATTCGGCTTCGGTCGGCGTGCGTCGTGAGACGACCTGCATCTCGGAGCGCTCCTCGAGGTCGTAGTCGCGGTCCTGCACGAGCATCCCGCCGACGACCTGGTGGAGCTGGGGGTCGATCATGTCGGGGTTGCGGCGCTCGCGGTCGTCGAGGAGGCGCATGTTGCGCTTGGACTCGAGCACCTCGAGCGCGTCTTCGTCGTAGCCGCGGGCGAACAGGACCTCGACGAACTGGGCGGCGATCACCTCGGCGAGGGCGCGGTCGACGCGGCGGTTGAGGCAGATCACGCCTCCGTAGGCCGAGATCGGGTCGCACTCGAACGCTTTCTGGTAGGCCTCGAGCGCGGTCTTCCCGACGGCAACGCCGCAGGGGTTGTTGTGCTTGATGATCGCGCAGGCGGGGATCTGGAACTCGCTGACGAGCAGCCGGCCCGCGTCCAAGTCCAAGAGGTTGTTGAACGACAACTCCTTGCCGCCGAGCTGCGAGACCATCGAGAGGACGTGGGTACGCGTCCCAACCTGCGAGTAGTAGGCGGCACGCTGGTGGGGGTTCTCGCCGTACGGAAGCTCGAGCACTTTCTCGAACGCGCGCACCATCAGCGCGGGGAAGTCCGCCCCCTTCTCCTGGAACCAGCGCGCGATCGCGGTGTCGTACCGCGCGGTGTAGGCAAACGCCTCAGCGGCGAGACTCTCTCGGGTCGTCGGGGAGAGCCGGGAGTCGAACTCGCGCAGCTCGGCCAGGATCGCGTCGTAGCTCTCGGGGCTGACGACGGGCGCGACGAACTGGAAGTTCTTGGCCGCCGCGCGGATCATCGAGGGCCCGCCGATGTCGATGTTCTCGATCACCTCGGAGTCGGAGACGCCGCGACGGGCGGCCGTTCGCTCGAACGGATACAGGTTGACGCACACGAGATCGACGAACTCGACGTCGTTCTCCTCGGCCTGGCGCATGTGTTCGGGGTGATCGCGGAGCGCCAGCAGGCCGCCATACAGCTTGGGATGGAGCGTCTTGACCCGACCATCCATGATCTCGGGGAACCCGGTGAGGTCCGAGATCTGGCGGACCTGGAGCCCGGACTCGGTCAGCTCCCGAGCGGTCCCGCCCGTTGAGACGATCTCGATCCCGAGCTCGGCCAGGCCGCGAGCGAACTCGACCAACCCTGTCTTGTCCGACACCGACAGGAGCGCGCGGCCGACCTTGACGTCCTCGGAGGTAACAGGCTCGAACCTGTTTGCGCTCGACGTTCCCTGCTCCATGACGCCTCGACTTTATCGCTCGATCACGACACGGCGCGCGTTGGCAGGGTCGAAGCGGACCGCACCGCGCGCGATCAGGCGTACCGCCTCGGGCAGCAGCTCGTGCTCGATCGGGTGCAAGCGCTCGAGCACCTCGCCGGCGTCGCGGGCGTCCGGGAGCTCGATAGCGCGCTGGAGGATCACCGGACCGCTGTCGACGCCGCCGTCGACGAAGTGCACCGTGACGCCGAACACCTTCACCCCGTAGGCCAGCGCCTGGTCGACCGCGGACAACCCCGGGAACGCCGGCAGCAACGCCGGGTGGACGTTGATCACGCGGTCCGGGAACCGAATGAGGAACTCGTCAGACAACAGCTGCATATAACCGGCCAAAACCACGAGCTCGGCTCCCACAGAAGCGAGGAAGTCCGCGATGGCGAGGTCACGGGCGGGGCGGTCGGGAAAACGGTCGGCCGGAAAGGAGCTGGCGGCGACCCCGGCGGCGCGGGCGCGATCGAGCGCCGGCGCGTCCGGCTTGTCGGAGGCGACCGCGACGATCTCGACCCCGTCACGCAAGTGGACCCGGTCGAGCAGGGCCTGGAGATTCGTCCCCGCGCCCGACGCCAGGACCGCGACCTTCATGCCGCGCGGAGCTTCGGGAACCGGCCGCCCGTAGAGCGGAGTGTCCCGGCCGCGAGCAGCTGATCCACGCGGCCGAGGACCTCGCTCGAGCGCAGATGGGCAAACGCGCCGTAGCTGGAGAGTCGGTCGTAGGCATGCTCGCCGATGACCTTCGAGCGGCCGCCGCGGAGGATCTCGACCGCCCGTGTGCGGCCGACCGGCGGGGCGGCGGAGACCACGACGTCGAGAATGGCGGCATCGAGGTCCCCAGCGGGCCGAGACACGACATCGGGTGTGGACGGCACAACAGAGGGCGAGCACACGTCGCAGCACGCGACCGACGGCGCCGTCGCAGAACGATCTCCGAAATGCGCCAACAGCGCCCCGCGCCGGCACCCCGCCCCCTCGACGTAGCCCCAGACCGAGCGGTACTGCGCCCAGCGAGCGCGTTCGGCATCCCGGGAGGAGCCGAGACACCGCGCGAGCGCGCCGCGATCCCACTCTCCGACGACCAGGCCGGCGGCTCGGTCCGGTGGCGCGGGTTGTGGCACCACTAGCCCGGCGCGGACAAGATGACCGATGATGGCCCGCACTGTCTCCGCGTCAGCCCCTGGCCCCACATCGGAAGCAAGCTCGGAAACCGCGACGTCGTAGCGGCCGTCCAACCCTGCCCATTGCAACCGTTCCACCACCCGCTCGAATACACCCGCCTCGAGCCGCGAGCGCTGGATGAAGAACACGTGAAGGCCCTTGTCGCGCTGCTCAGCGAACAACAGGCAGCGCGCCGGGTCGCCGTCCCGGCCCGCACGTCCCGCCTCCTGGTAGTAGGCCTCGAGCGAGCCCGGCACGGTGGCGTGGCAGACCGTCCTCACGTCGGCCTTGTCGATGCCCATTCCGAACGCATTGGTCGCGACGATCACCCGCGCCTCGCCCGACATGAACCGCTCCTGGGTGGCGGCCCGTACGCCCCGATCCAGTCCCGCGTGGTACGCCAAAACCTCCTCGCCGAGCGCGCGGCGCAGGAACCCGGCCACGTCTTCGCTCGCGCGCCGCGTGCCGGCGTAGACGATCGCGGGCAGCGCGGGGTGGGCGGGATCTGAATCACTCAACGCCGCGGCGAGCCGGCGCCGCTTGTCGACCGCAGTCCCGCACCGCACGACCGCAAAGCTCAGATTCGGGCGATCGAACCCCGTCGTCACCCGTACGGGATCGCGCAGGGCGAGCCGGCGCGCGATGTCTTCGGCCACCGCCGGCGTCGCGGTCGCGGTCAACGCCATCGTGGCCCGCGCGCCCACGCGGCGGGCGGCGTCGGCGAGGAAGAAGTAGTCGGGGCGGAAATCGTGTCCCCACTGCGAGATGCAGTGGGCCTCGTCGACCACGAACAGCCCGACCCGAATCCGGGCAATCGCCTCGGCGAACCGGGGTGAGGCGAATCGCTCGGGCGCGACGTACAGCATCCGGACTCCGCCAGCAGCCGCACGCGCCAACGCCTCGGCATTGGCAGCGCCGCCCCGCTGCGCGTTAACCAGTTCCACCTGTCCCGGCGCCACCGAGCGCAGCGCGGCCACCTGGTCCTGCATGAGCGACACGAGCGGCGAGACCACCAGGGTCAGGTCCTCGCGCATCAATGCGGGCAGCTGATAGCAGAGCGACTTTCCCGAGCCCGTCGGCATCACGACGAGCGCGTCGCGATCGGCGAGCGCGGCGCTGACCGCCTCGGCCTGGCCGGGGCGGAAATGCTCGAAACCGAACAGGCGCCGGAGCGCGTCACCGGGATCCATCGGGCGCCCGACTGTAGCGGCGAGCCCGGCGGTCACCGGGACGCGGTCAGCTGTATTTGCCCTTGCCGCTGCGCCCGGTCGTCAGCCTCTTGGACGCGGTGTGCGCATCAACGGGGGTTAGCGGTCGCTACGCCCTGATCAGCGGCACTTCGAGCGCGTACTTGCCGTTCGCGTCCTCGGTGCCCGCGAGCGGGTAGGAGCCGCTGAAGCAAGCGTCGCAATGCGAGTCGCGCGAGACCCCGACCGCCTCGTACACGCCGTCGAGCGAGAGGTAGTGGAGCGAGTCGGCGCCCAGCTCGTCGGCGATCTCCTCGACCGTCCGGCCGTGGGCGATCATCTCCTCGCGGCTGGACATGTCGATCCCGTAGTGGCAGGGGTGCTGAATCGGCGGTGCTGAGATCCGCAAGTGGATCTCCGCCGCGCCGGCGTCGCGCAGCATCTCGACAATCTGCCGGGTGGTGTTGCCGCGCACGATCGAGTCGTCGACGACAATCAGGCGCTTGCCGGCGACGACCTCGGGCAGGGGGTTGAATTTCAGCCGCAGACCGTGCTTGCGGAGTTCCTGACCGGGCTGGATGAATGTCCGGGCCACGTAGCGGTTCTTGATGAAGCCGTCGTCCTGGGGCAGCCCCGCCGCGCGGGCCAGCCCGCGGGCTGCGGGGTTGCCCGAGTCGGGCACCGGGATCACGAGGTCGGCGTCGACCGGAGCCTCGCGCCAAAGGATCTCGCCCATCCGGGCACGCGCCACCTGGAGCACGGTGCCGGCCATCTTCGAGTCCGGACGCGCGAAGTAGATGTACTCGAACACGCAGAACGCGCGCTGGTCCGCGTGCGAGACCATCCGCGTCCGCACGCCGCCCTCGGTCAGCGTGACCACCTCGCCCGGGAGCACCTCGCGCAGGTACTTGGCGCCGATCAGATCGAACGCGCACGACTCGCTGGCCACGCAGTAGGCGGCCGTCCCGCTCTCCTCGTCCTCGATCATCCCGAGCACGAGCGGGCGGACCCCGTTCGGATCACGGAACGCGACGACCGAATCCTCGGTCAGGACCACGGTCGAGAAGGCGCCCCGTAACCGCCCGAGCACGTCAGCGATGGCATCCTCGATCCGGTCGGCGGGATGCGTTGCCAGCAGCGCCGCGATGATCTCCGAGTCGGACGTCGAGCTGAACGAGAATCCTCGCTCGCGGAGCTCGGAGTGCAGGTCGACCGCGTTGATCAGGTTGCCGTTGTGCGCGAGCGCGAGCGTCCGGTGGTCGTCACGGACGATCGGCTGGGTGTTCTCCCACGCCGACGCGCCGGTGGTCGAGTAGCGGACGTGGCCGATCGCCATGTCGCCCACGAGCGAGCGGAGCTTGTGCTCGTCGAACACCTGCGCCACGAGGCCCTGGTCGCGGATCGCCATGATCCCCCCCCCTTGCGGGGCGGTCGCGATGCCGGCCGATTCCTGGCCACGGTGCTGGAGCGCGTACAGGGCGAAGTACGCGAGATTGGCGACGTCGTGTCCCGGCGCGTAGATACCGAAGACACCGCACTCGTCGCGCGGTCCATCGCGGTGGTCGTTCATGGTTGGCGCCATGCCCAGCCTGCTCTCAAGGCTAGCAGTGGTCCTAGACCCATTCCCGCAGCCCGCCGTCGCGCGCGTCGCGGAGTCCGGAAACTGGGAGTTCGAGCAGTCCCTCGATCGCCAGGGCGTCGCCGCCCACCTCGCCGATCACGACAAACGGTGCCAGCGCCTCGCGCGGTCCCGAGACGATGAATGCCCGCCCCGGCGCCTCGCCGAACGGGTCGAGCGCGTTCGGCAGCCGCACGGACGCGCCTAGACCGCCGATGACGCAGCACTCGGCCAGGGCAACCGCGACGCCGCCCTCGGCGACGTCGTGGGCGCTGTGGAATGCCCCCGACCGGACCCGCGACCGAACAGCCTGGTGCGCGATCCGGATCCGTGCCGCGTCGGCGGCCGGCAGCTCGCCGACCGGAGCGCGACCCAGCAGCTTCGAGAGCTCCGACCCGACCGCCGACGGCTCGAACGGGCCGACCAAAGCAATCGCGTCGCCCTCAAACGCGAACCCGAGCCGACCCGCCCGCGCCGCAGAAGGCAGCTTGCCGACCATCCCGACGACCGGCGTCGGGAAGATTGGACCACTCGGGGCCTCGTTATACAAAGACACGTTTCCGCCGACCACCGGCACGCCGAGCTGCTCGCAGGCGAGGGCCAGCCCCTCGACTGCTTCGACCAGTTGCCAGGCGACATGTGGCTTCTCCGGGTTGCCGAAGTTCAGGCAGTTCGTGAGCCCGAGCGGCTCGGCGCCAACGCAGGCAAGGTTGGCCGAGCACTCGTACACCGCCTCCATCGCGCCGCGGCGCGGGTCACAGGCGACGCGCCGGCCGTTGCCGTCGATCGACACCGCGATCGCCGACGAATCCGGCAGCATCAGGACCGCGGCGTCGGCTTCGTCCGGGCGGCGGATGGTCCGCGACTGCACGATCGGGTCGTACTGCTCGAACACCGGGAGTCGGGAGGCCAGATTTGGAGAGCGCAGCAAGGCAAGCAGCGTCTCGGCCGGCGACTCGTCCCCGGTGAGCAAAGCCGACGGCGCCTCGTACAACGCCCCGTCGAACGGCACCGGTTCGAGGTCGTACAGCGGACAATCGTCGACCAGGACACTGACCGGCAGGTCCGCCACGACCACACCGCCGTCGAGCACCTGGAAGCCGTCCCCTTCGGCCACGATCCCAATCGGCGTGGCCAGTATCTCCCACCGCTCGCACACCCCGAGCACGTCGGCCACGCGCTCGGGCTCGACCACGCACAGCATCCGCTCCTGCGACTCCGAGACCATGATCTCGAACGGCTCCATCCCCGGTTCGCGTAGCGGCACACGGCCGACGTCGAGATGCACGCTGACGCCGCCCTTGCTCGCCATCTCCGACGCCGCCGAGGTGAGGCCGGCCGCGCCGAGGTCCTGCAACGACACGAGCAGCTCGTGGTCGAGCAAGTCGAGGCAGCACTCGAGCAGCTTCTTCTCGGTGAATGGGTCGCCGATCTGGACCGACGGGCGCTTGGCCTCGTCGCCCTCGCCGAGCTCTGCGCTCGCGAGCACGGACGCGCCTCCGATGCCGTCGCGACCGGTCAGGGCGCCGAGCAGGACCACCACGTTGCCAGGTCCCGCAGCCGCGCTGCGGATCAGCCGGGTGTGCGGCGCCAGCCCGAGGCACATCGCGTTCACGAGGCAGTTCTGTTCATAGCTCCCCTCGAAGTAGATCTCGCCGCCAACCGTCGGGACGCCGATCGAGTTGCCGTAGTGTCCGATCCCGGCCACGGCCTGCTCCAACAAATACCGAGACCGCTCGGACACGCCCGGATCTCCAAAACGCAGAGAGTCGAGTACCGCTATCGGCCGGGCGCCGACGGCGAACACGTCGCGGAGGATTCCGCCGACTCCGGTGGCCGCACCCTGGAACGGCTCGACCGCGCTCGGATGGTTGTGGGACTCGACCTTGAACGCGACCGCGAGCCCGGAGCCGACATCGACCACACCGGCGTTCTCGCCGGGCCCCATGAGCACATGCGCACCGTCCTTAGGCAGCCGGCGGAGCAGCCGGCGCGAGTGCTTGTAGCCGCAGTGCTCTGACCACATCAGCGACAACATCGCCAGCTCTACGTCGCCGGGCGGCCGCCCCAGCCGCTCGAGGATTCGCGCGTACTCGCCGTCGGTCAGCCCGAGCTGGCGGTGCCGCTCCTCAAGCGAGGACGTGCTGCTCGACATGCGATCGCATCGACTCGAAGATCCGCAGACCGTCGGCTGACCCGGATAACGGATCGACGGCGTGCTCGGGATGGGGCATCAGACCGAAGACATTCCGGGGCTCGCTGCACACCCCCGCGATGTCGCGCAACGACCCGTTCGGGTTGTGTCCTGGGACGTAGCGGAGCAGTACCTGCCCCGCCGCCTCCAACCGGTCCAACTCAACATCGGGCGCGTAGTAACGACCAGTGGTGTGCTTGACCGGGATCGACAGGCGCTCACCGGCCTCGCACCCTCCCGTGAACGGACCGGCGCCACGTACCACCTCGAGCTCCACCTGCCGGAAGACAAATTTCAGCGAGACGTTCGGCAGGAGAGCCCCCGGTAGCAAACCGGCCTCGCACAGAACCTGGAACCCGTTGCAGATGCCGAGCACGAGCCCGCCCTCGCGCGCGAACTCTTCGACCTCGGACATCACCGGCGCGAACCGCGCGATCGCGCCGGCCCGCAGGTAGTCGCCGTAGGAGAAGCCGCCGGGCACGATGACGGCGTCGACTCCCTGGAGGTCGTGGTCCGCGTGCCAGAGCAGCACTGCTTCGCCCACGCGCGACGCCGCCTGCAGCGCGTCGATGTCATCGCATGAGCCGGGGAAGCGGACGATCCCGAACTTCATTGCTCGATCGTGTAGTCCTCGATCAGCGGGTTCGTCAGCAACCGCTCACACATCTCGGGCAGACGCTCGGGATCGTCGACGTCAAGCTCGATCAGGCGCCCAACGTGGACGTTGCTCACACCGTCGAAGCCAAGCGCCGGCAGCGCCCGCTCGACCGCCTGGCCCTGCGGATCGAGAATCCCCGCTTTGGGCCGGACGAGGACCCGGGCCCTCATCGGGTTCGGCTGAGCCAGGCGTCGAACGGCTCGCCCGTGATGCGCTCGTACGCCTCGATGTACTTCTCGCGGGTCCGCTCGACCACGTCGTCCGGAATCGCGGGGGCCGGTGGGTTCCGGTCCCAACCGGTCGACGAGGCCCAATCGCGCACGAACTGCTTGTCGAAGCTCGGCTGCCCCCGCCCGGGCTCGTACTCGTCGGCGGGCCAGAAGCGCGAAGAGTCGGGCGTGCAGACCTCATCCCCGAGCGTCAACTCGCCGTCGGCGTCGAGCCCGAACTCGAACTTGGTGTCGGCGAGGATGATCCCGTGCTCACGGGCGTGCTCGGCCGCCGCGCTGTACACGGCGATCGAGACGTCACGCAGGCGCTCGGCCAGCGCGCGGTCCCCCGTCAGCGCCACCGTCCGCTCGAAGTCGATTGCCTCGTCGTGGCCGACCTCGGCCTTGGTCGACGGGGTGTAGATCGGTTCGGGCAGCTGGTCCGATTCGCGGAGGCCCGGTGGCAGCTCGATGCCCGAGACCGTCCCGGTCCGCTGGTAGTCCTTCCAGCCTGACCCGGTGATGTAGCCCCGGACGACGCATTCGACCGGGAGCATCTCGAGCTTTCGCACGAGCATGCCGCGGCCCCGTACCTCGGATGGCACACCGTCACTGACCGACAGCATGTGGTTGGGGACGATCCCGTCCGTCCGGTCGAACCAGAAAGCAGAAAGTCCCGTGAGCACCGCGCCCTTGTCGGGGATCGGCGTTGGATGCACGACGTCATACGTCGAGATACGGTCGGAGGCGACGATGACCAGCGTGTCGTCGCTCCCCTCGTAGATTTCGCGGACCTTGCCCGACGCGATCAGGGGCAGGTCTCCGAGGGCGCTCACTAAGCCGACTCTAGCAACGGGCCCGGCGGCCCGGAACCGCCTCCGAGCCGCGATTCCGCATCTAGCGAACTTGGCCTAGTGGACTCCGGTCAAGTCGGCCCAGCAGCCCGTGCCAAAGCTGCCCACGCCGGCGATGCCGGTGACGATCGCCTGCGCCCCACTGGGCGCCACCAGCGCAATCGTCTGCGGCGCGAACAGGGACCCGGCGGTGCCGTCTGGGGTCGGGGCGACATCAACCCCGGTATCGGTCGGGGTGTTCGCGTCGGCAAACTCCCCGTTGAGGTCGGACTGGTCCTCGCTCGAGCTCGCGTCGATCTCGCTCGAGGTCTCCGTACCGTCGTCGGTGCACGTCATCGTGACCGTGAACGGGCCGGACTTGAATAGCGTCACCGTGGTCCCGTTCGCCGAGCCGGCACTCTTCACGACGCCGTTCGTCCCGATCTGGCCCCCGCCTCCGCCTCCACCTCCGAGATAGGCACTCGGCGGCCGGCCTCCCAGCTCCTCGGCGTCCCTGGCTTTTGGCACCGTGCCGAGGGACCTCACCTTGATCTCCAGGCGGGTCAGCGTGTGTTCGCGGAGACGGTCTCCTGACAGCGACCCCTTCTTGATCAGGCTGTCGCCGTCGACGTGCTGGCTCGCGGCTACGGCGGTTCCGGTCGCCGCGACGACGAGCGCGATCACGGCGACGACTAGAGCCGCGGACGGCCTCCGGCGCAGTAGCTCCCTCATTTCCGATCCCCTTCTGTCTCGGACTTACCGGCATGAAGTCCGTGTGGGGCGGAGCCTAGTGATGGTCGGGCAGCACGGGGCTCTCGATCGGCGCTTCAATCCCGCGCCGGCCGGCCAGGACCTGGAGCACGATCGCGGTGTCGGCAATCGCGACGCCGGTGAGATGCCGGCTGCGCTGTTCGAAGTCGCGGACGATCGCCTCGAGCGCGGCTGCGTACCTGGTCTGGTCGTGGCCGGCGAGCGCGGCGATCGCCTCACCGGTCCGCACGAACGCCGAGTCAGCCGCGGCCATCCGCTCCGCCCACGCCCCCGCATCCTGATCGTCGCCGGCGATCAGCGCCGCAATCGCCCGCGCGTAGGCGGCCGTCGCGGAATCGGGGTCCGCGCCGGCGAGCGCCGAGCGAACGTACTCGGCCTGCTCGGATCCGCCGCCCGCGAGCACCGACGCTTTGAGCATGCCGACCAGCCGCCCGAAGGCACGCGCGTGCGCCGTCTCCCACGATTGCCGGTACAGCTCAGCCACCTGCCCGAACTCCAGGCGGGCCGCCTCGACGTCCCCGTCGAGCAACTCTTGCTGCGCCCTTCCCTCCCGCTCGATCGCCGCCGTCAGCAGCTCCTGATGCTTGTGCGGGGGCACCCTGCGCTCAATCGTAGGCGAACCGGGTATGTCCTCACGCGATGAAGACGCTCAACCGACGTGTGGCGCTGGTCACCGGCGCGAGTGGCGGCATTGGTCATGCGGTCGCGCGCGGCCTGGCCGCCGAGGGCGCCGCGGTGGCGCTCGGGTACGGCAGCCACGCTGAGCCCGCCGAGGAGCTGGCCGAGGAGCTCGTCGCCGCCGGCGGTCTGGCGGTGGCGATCGGCGCGGACCTCAGCCGAGCGGAGGCTCCGGATGAGCTCGTGGACGCGGTGGAGTCGGAGCTCGGGGCGGTCGAGGTGCTCATCGCCGCGGCCGGGCTCGGGCGCCGTCAGGAGCTCGAAGAGGTCTCGCTCGACGACTTCGACGAGATGCTCGCGGTCAACCTCCGTGCTCCCTTCCGCCTTGCGCAGCGCACGGTGCCGGGCATGCGCGAGCGTGGCTTCGGGCGAGTGCTGTTCTTCTCGTCGGTCGCCGCGTTCACGGGTGGTGTCGTCGGGCCGCACTACGCGGCGTCGAAGGCGGGGCTGCACGGTCTGACCCATTTCCTGGCCTCGCGCCTCGCCTCGTCCGGGGTCACGGTCAACGCGCTCGCGCCGGCGCTGATCACGGAGACCCGAATGCTTCCCGGTGATCCGGAAGAACTCCGGGCGCGGGTGCCGGTCGGCCGGCTGGGCCGCCCGGATGAGGTCGCCGACCTCGCGCTCGCGATCCTCCGCAACCCGTACATGACCAATCAGGTCGTCGGGCTCGACGGCGGGATCTACCCGCGATAGCTACGCCGGGACCGCGACGCTGATGGCGTCGAGCCGCCCGACGATCTGGTCCGCGTAGCGGACGAAGTCGTGATAGTCGAAGATCGCGTCGAGGTCAAGGCCGGCGCCGGCCGGGTCGGCGGCGAGCAGGTCGCGCATGTGCACCTTCGAGTCGAGCGCCTGCTGGGCGAGGCGCTGGACCACGCGGTAGGCATCATCGCGGATCATCCCGGACTCGACCAGCGCGAGCAGTACGCGCTGGGAGAACAGGGCGCCATGGGTGAGCTCGAGGTTCTCGCGCATCCGCTCGGCGTCGACGACCATGCCCTCGACCAGCGC
>Ga0335081_10002162_pt1 | contig 30828 bp, 28 predicted proteins | sample Lox_Sample_35_FD_206713 | JGI IMG/M metagenome (GOLD analysis project Ga0335081, IMG submission 206713) | Soil microbial communities from Loxahatchee National Wildlife Refuge, Florida, United States - Lox_Sample_3.5 | ecosystem: Environmental > Terrestrial > Soil > Wetlands | place: USA...
ACGCGCTTGGTGGCAACGATTGTGGGAGAAGATTCTGAGCCCCATTCCCAACTGCCATGCAGTCGAAAACCGTCCGACGTTCAATGGTTAAAATGAGCTCCTACTGCATAGTTCCGGCTAAGACCGGCTTGAATTCCAACGTGGCAAACTTCTTCCGGAGCGTGTCGCTCGCCCCGCGCAGAATCAATTCCGTGTTGAAAAATTCGCGGCGGACGGGGTACACGGCCCGCAGCGTGTCGAAACTCGCCGCTAGGCCCTCGGAACTACGAACGCCCTTGCGCAATGCGGCGTCATCGGCCGTGACGTCGTATACGCGCCGTACCACGCGGCGCAGCACGTCGTCATCATCGTCCCCGCTGCTGACGCTGAGCTCGATTCGCGGAACTTCAGGCGGGGGCAACGGCGGCTGCCACGTTGGCGGGATGCCGAAGAACTGGCACGCGGCGCGATAGATCATCTGGGTGCCATTGACCTTGCCGTCGAAGCTGTAACCCGCGATGTGCGGCGTACCGATGTCTACCACGTCGAGCAACTCGGGCGAGATGTCGGGTTCGTTCTCCCACACATCGAGCACCGTGCCGCGCACCCGCTCGCCGTCGATGGCCTTGAGCAGTGCCTTGTTGTCGACGATGGCCCCCCGGGCAGTATTGATGAGGAGCGGCCGTCGTTCTTCCAACGCCGCCAATCGCTCCTTGTCGAACAGGTGGGCGGTGGCGTCGACACCCCTGCGGGTCAGTGGCACATGCAACGTGATGATGTCGGCCCCGGTGAGCACGTGCGGCAATGGCACGAACTGCGGCAGATTCTCGGCGCGTTGACGGGGGGGGTCGTTTGGCAGCACGCGCATCCCGAGCGCCTCGGCATAGCGAACCACGCGCGAGCCGACGTTGCCGACGCCGACCACGCCAAGCGTCTGGTCGCGGAGTCGGAACCCATGTCGGTGTGCCATCTCCAGCAATGCCGCGACGACGTATTCGGCCACCGAATTCGCGTTGCTGCCCGCCGCGCTGGCGAAGCCGATGCCGCGTTCGCGCAGGCAGGGTTCGTCTACGTGGTCGGTGCCAATCGTGGCCGTGGCGACGAACCGCACGCGGCTGCCATCAAGCAACCTGGCGTTTACGGGCGTGACGGAGCGCACCAGCAACGCGTCGGCATCGCCCGCGGCGGCGGCATCGATCTGCCGTCCCGGTACCAGCACGATGTCGCCGAGCGAGGCAAATGCCTCCCGCACAAAGGGGATATTGGGGTCAGCAACGATTTTCATCTCAATAAGGCGACAATGTAGCAGTGATTTTGGCGTTTGACGATGGTGATGAGCGCGGGTATTCTCGCCACTCCTTAGCGGAGAGAAAAAAGGTTATGTTTATTGCTCACGGCGAATGGCTGCGGAAATATGCGCCCTGGATTCTGGCAGGGGTGTTGTTGCTGCTGTTGCCGGGCTTTGTCCTGCTGTTCAGCCCGACGGGAAGCGTGAAGCGGGAGATCTCGGGATTGCCGACCATTGGCGGCAAGCCCATAAACCCGGCGGAGTTCCAGCGCGAGAAAACCGTCGTGACCGCGCAACTGATCATGCGGAGGGGCCGCGAACTTTCCCGCACGGCCGAAGTTGAAGACGATCTCAATATCGACACCGCCCAACGGCTCCTCTTGATGCGCAAAGCGAAGGAACTCGGCATCCGCGCCAGCGACGACGATGTGGTTCGGCAAATTCGCGCCCAGCCGGTTTTCCTCAACGCGCAGAGACAGTTCGACCCCGGACGCTATCAGCGGTTCGTGATCTACCTCAACAACCTCGGGGTCAGCGAGACGATGTTGGAAGAAATCATGCGCGAACAGGTGATGTTGGGGCGGCTCCGTGCCCTCGTCGTCGCCGGAGAGGAGGTCACGCCAACCGAGCTGAAGCTCAATTACGTACCCTTGCACGAACAAACCACGATCGACTACGTCGAGTTTGATCTCGCCGACTACAAAGAACCAATTACGATCAAGGAGAACGACGCCAAGGCGTACTACGAGCGAAATCGGGAAGCTCTCCGCACGCCGGCGCAGGTCAAGGTCCGCTACGTTTACTTCACGCTGGCTGCCGCCCGAAAGTCCATCACCCTTAGCGATGACGACGTTGCCGAGTACTACGACCGCAACAAGGACAAGTACTTGGACGCCGAAAACAAGCCCAAGCCCTTGGCCGAGGTGAAGGCCCAAGTGCAGAAGGAGTTGCTGGACCTTCGCGCCGAGCGCCTCGCCGGCGACCAGGCAACCGCTTTCTCCGTCAAACTCGTATACGAACCGGGCACGCAGCGTCCCGACTTCGCGAAGATTGCCGCTCAGTCCGGCGTCACGCCTCACGAAACCGGGTTCTTCACCATCCACGACACCATCCCCGGCGTTGACGCCGGCCAACCGTTCAATCAGGCCGCGCTCGCGCTGAGTCCGGAAGAGCCGTTCAGCGATCCCGTACGCGGCGAGGACGGGTATTACGTGCTGGAGTACGTTGCCGGCAAGCCAAGCGAAATCCCGACGTTCGAGGAGGCGAAACAGGAGGTCGTCGACCGTCTCAAGCGCCAACTCGCCTATGAAGCCATCGTCAAGCGCGGGCGCGAAGATGCGACCAAGGTCGAAGAGGCCGTCACCGCCGGCAAGAGCTTCTCCGCGGCGTGCACGGAACTCGGACTCAAAGTGAAATCAGCCCCCCCATTTACCGCCGTCGACGAAACGCTGAAGTTGCCGGCCGCTCAGGTCATCCAGGAGGTCGCACTCGGCATGCGCACCAACTCGGTCAGTGAATTCATCCCAACCCCCAAAGGAGGCGTGTTCTTCTATCTGAAGCAGCGGACGCCTCCGAAGCCCGGCGAGTTCGAAAAAGACAAGGACGAACTGGAAGCGCGGATCCTCGCACGCGACCGCGATGCGCTGTTCGCGGACTGGATCAACGCTCTGATGCTCCAGGCGCGCGTCGAATACAAACGCAAGGCCCCCCCGCGCACGACGGAACCTCCTCCCGAAGAAACCGAGCCGGCCGAAGAACCCGCCCCGGCGAATGGCTAGCGCCGCCTGCCGCCACAGGCGTGGACGAACACGCGAAACAACTTCAGAAACTCGGGGGCGACCCGCACGAGCCGCTCCGGATGGAACTGCACCGCGCAAAAGAACTGCGCATCGGGTTTCTCCAGCGCCTCGATGACGCCATCCGGCGCGCGCGCGGTCACGTCCAACCCCCGCGCCACCCGATCCACCGCTTGGTGATGAGTTGTGTTGACAGCGCGGCACGCATCAAGCGCCCGCTTGAGCCGGCCGTTCTTCGTCCACTCGATCGGATGCGCCAACGTGCCGGGTTTCGCACAGCGGTGACCGTCCAGATGGGGAACGAGCGTCCCGCCGAACGCCACGTTCATGATCTGGATGCCGCGGCAAATCCCCAGCAGGGGTTGGTCGCGCTTGGCCAGCCGCTGGAGGACGTAGATCTCCATTTCGTCGCGCACCGCGTCGGCTCCCGAAATCTTCTTTCGCAACGACGCGGGCATGTTCGGCGCGTAGAACTTCGCGCACACGTCGCCGCCGCCCGTCAGCAGCCAGCCGTCACAGGTGTCGAGAAAATGGTCGAGCAGGTTCCTGTCGCGCGCCAGCGGCACGATGAGCGGTATGCCGCCCGCCCGCTCGATCGCTTCCGAGTACGACGTGTGGCAGAACGATCCGCGTCCGTCCACGCGGGACGGCAGGGTGATCGCTTCCGGTGTGATGGCGATGACGGGTTTCACCGCCCATTCCTTAGCACAAACTGCGGGTCGTCGGAAACCGTGAACAGATCACCCGGCGCACCGTGCCTGATCTGTTTGCCCTGCTCGATCACCAGCACCTCGTCGCACAACGCCATCACCTCATTGGCATTGTGCGTGACGTAGATCATCGGCACGCGGAATTCATCGCGCACCCGCTGCAGGTACGGCATGATTTTCAGCTTCAGCGGTTGATCGAGGGCGGCGAGCGGTTCATCGAGTAACAACAGCCGGGGTGACGACAAGAGCGCCCGGGCCAACGCCACGCGCTGTTTCTCGCCGCCGGAAAGGCTTTGCGGACGGCGGTTCACGAGGTCCCCGATCTCCAGCACGTCAAGGACGTGCCCGAATTTTGATTTGCCGCCGCCCTCTCCATGGCGCGGTGCGCCATAGTGCAGGTTGTGGCGGACCGACAAGTGCGGGAACAATGCGCCATCCTGCGGGACGTAGCCGATACCGCGTTGACGCGTCGGCACACATACGCCCCGCGCCGTGTCCGTCAACGCCCGTCCGTCCAACTCGATGCGGGCCGACTGCGGGTGCCGCAGCCCCGCGATCAAATCGAGGACCGAGGTCTTGCCCGCGCCTGACGAACCAAAGACGGCAGCGACCTGCCCCGTGAATTCCGCGTCGAGTTCGAGCGCGAAATGCGCGAGCGGCAAGCGCACGTTCTGCAGCCGCAGGTTCACGCGCGATCCCTCCGTCGGTAAAACAACTCGCTGCCCCAGACGACCACAAACGCGATCACGACCGAGACGATGAGCAAACGGAACGCCTCCCGGTCATGACCGAGTTGGACGAGACTGTAGATCGACAGCGAAATCGTCTGGGTTTTGCCGGGGATGTTGCCGGCCACCATGATGGTCGCGCCGAATTCGCCCAGCGCCCGGGAGAATGCCAGCAACGCGCCCGCGACAATGCCGCGCGCCGCCAGCGGCAGCGTGATGGTGAAGAACACCCGCGCGTAACTCGCGCCGAGCGTCGAGGCAATCTGCTCCAGGCGCGGGTTGACTCCTTGAAACGCGATCCGCGCCGCCCGGACCAGCAGCGGAAACGACATCGCGGCGGTCGCCACCATCACGCCGCGCCAGGTGAACACAATGTCGAACCCGAAGTGCTCGTGAAGAAAGCCACCCAGCGGGCCGCGGCGGCCCAACAGCTTCAGCAGAACGAGCCCCGTCGCCACCGGCGGCATGACCAGCGGCAGCGCCACGAGAGTTTCGACAACGGACTTGCCGTACCAGTCGCGCCGGGCGAGCAGCCAGGCGACGGCGACGCCGAACGGCAGGATGAGTACGGTGCTCAACGTTGCAACGCGGGCAGTGAACCAAACGATTTGGAGTTCTTCGGCTGACACGGATGCACCGACTCAATGCTGTTCGGCACTGATGAGGAAGCCATATTTCCGGAAAACTTGCAACGCTGCGTCGGATCGCAGGTAGTCGACGAACCGCCGGGCCGCGTCCACGGCCTTGGAGCCTTTCACCACCGCCACGGGATAGGAAATCCTCGGACCTTCGGCAACCGGTACCGCGTAAGCCACGCGCACCTTTTTCGCAATGCGCGCGTCGGTCTGGTAGACGAGGCCGGCGTCGGCGTTGCCGGATTCGACCGCCGCGAGCGCGGCGCGGACGTTCTCGGTCGGCACACAGTTGTCGGCGAGCTTGTCCCACAATCCGAGTTTGCTGAGATACCGCTTCGCATAGATGCCGGCGGGAACGCTTTGGGTCTCGGCAATGGCAATATGGGCAATCGCCGCATTCGTAAGGTCGAACACCGAGGTCAATTGCCAGGCGGCATCGGTAGGCGCGACGATCACGAGCGCGTTCGAGAGCAGGCGGTGGCGGGTGCCGGGCAGCAGCAACCCTTTCCGTTCCAGCGCGTCCATCTTTTCCTCGTCGGCGGAGAAAAACACGTCGGCAGGCGCGCCCTCTTCGATTTGGCGCTCCAGCGTGCTCGACGCGCTGAAATTGAACAACAATTTGTCACCCGTTTGCTTTTCGTAGTTCACGGACAGTTCCCGCAACACATCCGAAAGACTGGCCGCGGCGTACACGTTCAGTTCGGTGGCGTGCGCGACGCGCACCTCGTTGGCCCGGAGCGGCATGGCGCTCGCGAAACACAAGACGCCACAAGCCAGATGGCCTGCCAGCATTTTTCTCATGGTCTGTCCTCTCATCGCCACGTGCCTCTGTCTACGGCGATACTATCAGATGGACCCGATAGAAGCGCCTCGGCATCGCCGTGGCGTCAGGGTCGATGGCCGTCATGGTGTTGCCGTTGCCCGTTATATTGGTCAACGCATTCCAGGTCCCGCCGCTCAGGTTGTTGATGTACTCGACGACGTAAGTCAAATTGGTGCCCGTGCTGAACGTGATTCTCGCGTCGACCCCGGCAATGCTCAGCGACGTAATTCGCGGAATCGGGGCCGCCGCAATTTCAACATACGGCCATTGATTGGAGTCCACGAAATTGTGGGAGTGGAAGGTAAACCCGACGGAGCTGTTCGTCATTGCCGTCAGGTAGAAGCTGACGAGGTCGCCCGTTGACAGGTCGCTCACGAATCCGGTCGGCATCGCGAGCATGAGCCTGACCACGCCGTCAGTGCCTCCATTGACAAATGTTCCAAGCGGCTCGTCCAAGTTGGAGTTCAGGATTGAGGACCTGTCGTTCCACACGATGCCGTTGGTCGTCGGCGCGTTCGGATTCCCGGTACCTTCGGCCCACGAATCATCGGCGATCCAGCGCACTTCGAACGGGCCGACACCGCGGTTGAAGATGGCGTTGTTGGGCGCACCTTGTTCGAAAAGATTGAGCGTGGCGCGGACGATCGTCCATTGCCCCCGGCCAAAACCCGTGTTGAAATTGCTGGCCACACCCGACGCGTCGAAGCGCATGAAGCTGTCGAGCAAGCCTTCCTGCTGGCCAAGCGCGTTCGTTGCGATCGACCCCGAAACCGCCAGCGCTCCGGCCCCGCCGTAGTTATGAGTGGGGTCAAGCGAACGAACAAACGCGTCGGCCACGGAAACATTGGTCACGACCATCTGCGCGAAGAGCGGAGAGCCAACTGCCAACCACAGGCAGGCTGGGAACCAGCGCATCATGGGCGGACCATGTTGAGGTTGCTGCCAATCGGATAAAACAAGGGGACGCCATCGGGCTGCTTCGCGGCGCAGTCTTTGAGAAACTGTTGTCCTCTTTCCGAGGTGAGGTAATCAGCCAATGCTTGCGCGCCGCGCACGTTGGCGTGGGGGAACCGGCTGACATTGGCGATCATGACGACGTATGGGCGGCGCATCTCCGCGTCGCCCTCGACAAGAATTTGCATCGCCCCGGATTCCATCTTGCCCTTCAACACCGGGATGCGGCCGACGATCACATACGCATGATGTTTCTCGGCAAACGTCACAACCTCTTGCCGAATCCTGCTTTCATCCTTCAACACCCAATCGCCTTGCGGTTCGAGGCCAGCTTTGTGCCAAAGCCTGGCGGCGATCTGTCGAGACCCAGCATCATGAAAATCAACATAAGCGGCATGCGCTTCCGCGATTTTTCGTAACGCCGCAGCACCGTCGGTCATGCCTTTGATGTGCGCCGGATCATCGGGCGGACCAACAATGACCAGTTCGTTGCGCGCCCAGGGACGCAGGTCCACGGCATAACCGTCTGCAACCAGGTCCGTAGCCTCATCACTCGAATGCATCGTCAACAGATCGGCTTCGCCGTTGTGGAGGGCTTCCACCAGCACCGGCTTCGGGCCGGCGGCCACCAATTGCACCTTGTATCCTGTGCTGGCTTCAAACTGTTTGGCCAATTCCTGCCACATCCCCGTCATGACCATGCCGCCAATCACCGCGACGCGGATGACCGGTTTTTGCGGGGGAGGCGATGGGGCGCACCCGTTGGAAACGCCCAGCGTGGCCGCAATGATGATGGAAGCGATCCGATGATTCATGGCACGGGTGCCTGATTGACGCCATCCGAAAGCGTTTGCCACCGAATATCGGGACGTTGCTGTTCCCCGACGCCACAGCCCAGATACTCGCCTGTGAATGATTGCACGTGACCGTCGACGAAGACGACGTTGGCCCGGCCGCTGTGCCGGGCCTGGACCGAATAGCCCAACTGCGACGGCACCGTGGATGCGTAGGGTCCCAGCGCGTCCGCCATGAACGCGAGTTGCTCGGGTCTCGGTATCTCCGAAAGCCTGTGCTGCTGCGGCCGGATCCACGGCGAGAGATACATGTTCATCGCGTACGGCAAGAAGTAAGTACCGCCCGGGTCTTTGGCAGCCGGATCGATGAATACCGAACCCCCGTCCCCAGCTCGCGGCTTGAGACCTTGCGCCACGAGAACGTTGTAGGATCGCAAGTTAAAATACCGCGGGAGGCAATTAAACCAGTCTTCGGGTCGGTTGATGATGGCCAGCGGATTGACTCCCTGGCCACGACGCGGGATGAAGCCGTCGTTGTCATCCATGTACCCTTGGAGCGCGAACCCCCACTGGCGAAGGTTGTTCACGCAGCGCACGCTTTGTCCTTGCGCGCGGGTCCGGCCGAGCGCGCTCGTCACGAGAGCCGCCAACACCCCGATGATCGCGATGACGACCAACAATTCAACGAGAGTGAATGCGACATGGCTAGTCGGCTTCGCCATGGCCACTCTTCTGTCGGACGCGGCGCGGCACAACCAAAGCTGCGAGGGACACGCCAAGCAGAGCGAAGGAGGTTGGTTCGGGAATCTCTACGGCGGTCAATTGGAGCAGCGGCCGCTGCGAGGCGGTGCCGAATTCGTGCGAGTTGAAGGTGAATCCAACAGTACTGGCCGCGGTTGCCGTGAGATACAAACTCACCAAGCCACCAGTGCCGATATCAGTGAGAAATGCAGACGGTGTTGACAGCGAGAATGCGTCGAGCCCGTTCGTTCCGCCGTTTGTAAACCAGCCCAGCGTGACGTCCTGGCTCGCGTTCAAGACGGAGGATTCATCGTTGTACAGGATGCCACTTGTGTTCGGCGCAGCGGGAGTTCCGGTGCCTTCGTTCCACGAATCGTTCGCAATCCAGCGCACCTCGAACTGACCCACGCCACGGTTGAAAATCGCGTTGGCCGGTGCGGTCGTCTCGGTAAGTAACAAACGGGCGCTGGAGATTGTCCAGCCGCCAGCGCCAAAATCTGCGTTGAATTGCGCGACCGTGCTGGAGATGTCAAAACGGATGAATGAATCAAACGCCCCCTGCTGGACACCGCTGGCGTTGGTGGCAATCGTTCCCGAAATAGAGAGCGCACCCGCTCCGCCGTAATTGTGCGTCGCGTCGGCCGAACGGACAAACGCGTCGGCGACCGAATTCGCGGAAATTGTCACCTGCGCCCGGGCGGCCCCTTGTGCCGACACCCACAATCCCACTGCCAGGAAACCAGCCCTCTTGATCATCATCACTCGCAATCCCATGTCGTCACTCGCCCCTTCCGTTATATTCGCGGAAATATATCGGACCCGAGCCGGGCGAGGCAAGTAAAATTTCGACGGCGGCTGCGGGAGTCGAATGGGTTAGCGCAGGAGCTTCGTGAGTTCCCGTTGGGCGGGCCGGATCCCTCGTAAGCTGAAGGTCTCCATGCGACGATACAACGCGACCGCCGCCTTGCCCGTGTCGGTCACCGTGGCGGAACCACCGACCGCTCCGCCCCGCGTCGTCACCACAACGGGCTGCCTAAAGCAGCGGTTCATCGTTTGGACGAGGGTCCACGCCCGCATGTACGACATCTCCATCGCGGCGGATGCCTGGCGCAAGCTGCCCGTCCGCGCAATGTGCTCGAGCAGTTCCACCTTGCCCGGCCCGAGCGCGATGTCGCGTCCGGACACGATGCGAATGCGGGGAACGACACGGATTGTAGCCATGGCGCAGTGATACCAAACCTAACCGCCAACCATCAAGACCGCTGCTCCGTGAATCTCACTGCGCTTCAAGGCCAGTAACGCCCGGTTTGCCTCCGGCAACGGAAAGGTCTCAACCTCGGTACGCACCGGAATCCGGGCGGCGAGCTGCAAGAACTGCCGCGCGTCATCGCGGGTCGCGTTGGTAACCGAACGGACAACGCGCTCGTGATACAATAGGTCGTACTTCAACTCGGGAATCGGCGTCATGTAGATGCCCCCGAGCGCCAACGTCCCGCCTTTGCGCAGTGAGCGGAGGGCTTCCGGTACCAGGACGCCCGCCGGCGCGAATATGATGGCCGAATCGAGCGACGTATTCGGCATGTCTTCCGCCCGCCCGACCCACGCGGCGCCCAATTCTCGAGCCAGCCGTTGATGCTCGACGCTTCGCGTAGCGACGAATACTTCGCAGCCCCAGTACACCGCAATCTGGACCACAATGTGCGCCGACGCGCCGAATCCGTAGAGTCCGAGTCGGCCTCTGGGAGGGCGAGCCTCCCGGCGAGCAGCTGACAGGCTTGGCTCGGCAGGAGCCTCGCCCTCCCGTCGCAACGCCAACCGCAACGCCCGAAACCCGACGATCCCCGCGCACAGCAACGGCGCCGCATGCGCGTCATCGAACTCGTGGGGGATTGGGACCGCAAATGCCACCGGTGCGACCGCATACTCGGCGTAGCCGCCGTTGACGTGCAAGCCCGTGAACTGCGCTCGCTCGCAAAGGTTTTCGCGCTGGCTGCGGCAAAACTCACACAGGCCGCAAGTGCGGTGCAGCCACGGCACGCCGAGGCGATCGCCGACACGAACCGCCTTTGCGTCCGCCCCGGTTTTTTCAACCACACCGACGATTTGATGGCCCGGAACAATGGGTAGGTGGTCCGCGATGTCGCCCTCCACCGTGTGCAAGTCGGTGTGACAGACACCACAGGCGCGTACGTGCAACAAAATCTCGTCGGGCTCCGGTTCGGGTTGGGGCAGTTCCGTCAGTTCGAGGGGCGATTCTTCCGCCGGTCGAGGGGACCGCAGCAACATCGCATTCATCGAGCGGTCAGCCTCTCACCAGCAACACCGGCACGCGCGCTTTCCGCAGCACGTGCGAAGTAGTCGAGCCGAGAATGAGTTCGCGGATACGGGTGTGGCCGTAGGCGCCCATAACGATGAGCGTCGCAGCCGTCTTCTCGCAGTGGGCGAGGATCTCCGTTTCCGCGTTGCCGCGGACGAGTTGCGCCTGGGGCTTCAACTTGTGCGCTTGCGCCAATTGTACTGCCTCGTTGAGAATCTTCGAGGCGCCTTCTTCCGTTTCGCCCTGACAAGCCGTGATGAGGGTCACCTCGGTGCCCAGGGCAGGAGCGAGGTCGATGCCCGCGTGGAGCGCCTTGTTGGATTCGGTGCTGCCATCGTAGGCGATGAGCATCCGCTTGACCGGCTCGAATTTCTCAGGCGTGACCAGGCACGGTTTGATGGACGCACGGACCATGCGTTCGACGCTTGAGCCGAGCATATCATCGAGCCAGGGGGCATGCTCGCCGCGTTTGCCGAGCACGACCAGGTCGGCCCGCTTCTCGTAGGTGAGCATGACGTGTACGAGACTGCCCGTTTCGTGCGCGGTCTCACAGGCGACGTTGGCGTCGCGGCACCGTTGAGCGGCCGCGGCCAGGATCGTGGCGGCCTTCTCGTTCTGGAGTTGCTGGAGTTTGGGCGCCAGCGCGGCGTAGGGTTGCGCACCGAGCGCGCCCGAGAGGTCCGACATCCAGGGCCCTTCGAGAAGACGGATGTCGATGATGTAGAGAATTTGCAGGCGGGCGCCGAGTCGTTTGGCGAACCAGATGGCATAGTCGGCGGCAACCTCCGCGTTCGGCGAACCGTCCGTGCACAACAGAATGCGTTTATACATGCGACCTCCTCTCGTCCAGTGCTTCTTAAGATACGCTACAACGACATCGACTAAAAGGGCGTCGTTGACAAGCCCTGATTCTGCCTGTAATGCTTGACGGTAGCGGGCGCTTAGCTCAGTTGGCCAGAGCACCTCGTTTACACCGAGGGGGTCAAAGGTTCGAGTCCTTTAGCGCCCATTCCCCGCCGGGGCGGGGAAGTACGAAATTCGAATCTCGAAATTCGAAATGATGAACGTTCGGATTCCGGATTTGATTCTTCGGATTTCCCGCGTAGCGGGCCGGGGGTGTAGCTCAATTGGTTCAGAGCGCTGCCCTGTCACGGCAGAGGTTGCGGGTTCGAGCCCCGTCACTCCCGCCAATTTCATTTCTCGTGAACGTCTTGACACCCTTTTACCAAGAGCTTGAGCGCGACGGCCCTGTAGAAATTCTAAGACGGGCGTGCAGCCATGTTGGTCACATTGGTGTCTCTGCTTAGCACCGAGCGGAAACCTCGCTGCCTTACGGTCCCAATCGCACGCGGTAAAACCGGCCTCTTCCGGGCAGCGCCGTCAGCCGAGCCGAATCGTCAAAGGTGTAGGTTTGGCCGAGAGGAAGATTGACTGTCAGCGGGCCGTCGTGCGCGCCGACCACGAAGTCGGTCACATCTTCGAGGTCGATAAAAATCTCACCGCCATCTTCCGGGAAAACCCATGACGGTGCGGTGAAGATTCCCAACTGGGTCGCTGCCGCCAACGTAGGCTTGTCAACCGCCAACAGGTAAATCTTCCGGCCGGCAAACCCTACTGCACTCAACGGAACGTCCCAACTCGCGGCCACGCCGGTTCCATCGCCGACGGCCAACGGCTCACCGTAAGGAGTGAAGGCCGCCATGATCGCGCTCAGGTTGCGGGCGTTGAAATCCGACTGAATGGCGGCCTCGCTGATAGCGAAGGATCCAATCATCAAGACACTACCAATGGGCGCCACGTGGCTTGAGGCATCTGCCAGCCCGCGTGCGGTAACGGCTGAGATGTCAACTACGGAGGGCATACCGGTGCTTGTAGGAATCGGGCCTCCCGGCGGAGTTAGCACGGGAGCGTCCGCTGCTCCGACATCGAGATAGTTGGTCGTCGATTCGCCGACACCAGCTACGGAGACAAGCGGGCTGGTGTCCACAAACTTGCTGAAGCAGCCAGCCGGGGCAAATGGCTCGGTGCTTTGCAGCACGTAACTGTGACCGCCCGCGCAAGTCCAACTGACGCGAATGTTATCACCCTCTCTCGCGATGGCGGTGATACGCAACGCGGAGGCGCTCTTGGTCGGGTCGGTGCCGGCCTGATACTCTTGAAGATTGTCGTAGCGATCGCCGTCTGGATCGGCGGTAGCTACACCGCTGGGACTGTCTGGGCCGAAGTGTTGAACCTGCCACGAGTCTGGGATGCCATCGCTGGCGTAAAGGCCGTAGTTATCAGGATTGGTGTCCAGCACCAGCAAGTGGAGACTGTTACTCGCGCCAAGATAGTAGCCGCTGACCGTTGCGAACGTGTCGGTGTAGACGGCGGCGGGTGTCGCCAGCCCGTTGGCGTTGATGGCCGCAATCGGGAATGCGGCCGCGCCCCAACTTACATCGGAACCGGGCACCACCAGAACCGTCGCGTCGTCAATGGAAGCGATGGCACCGAGTTGGCTGGTCCCGTCTTCGCTCACCGATGCGGGGCTGGCGGTGACGACCAGACTGGTCACTTCGTAAAGCTGACCGATGTAGCCGTTCCGCACCGTTATGTCTGGCGCGACCGCAGTGCAAGTGCCCACGATGGCCTCCACGCTGTCGTTCATGGTGTAGTTGGGGCTCGTCGTGCGCCGACCGCCACCGTCAACAGTGCTTACCAGTGTCGCCGCCCATGCAGGAGTGGACAGCAGGGCGAAGGCGAAGGCGGCAAAGAAGACCCTATAGCAAGCAGCCCACTTGCAGCTAGCTGGAATGGGGCAGGCCGATGCGGCTGGCCTAGAGGGCCGAGCCGCTGTGTTCGTCCAGAGAACGTTGGGTGCTGCGTCGTTCATCTTAGTCGGTTTGGCATTGGGCTACTGCTTCTGGAACAAATAGAATCGACCCAGCATCACGCTCGATGTGGATGTGGATGTGGACATGTTCGAGGACCAAACGTCGTTGCGCACGCCACCATCCCATCCACCGAATACGCACATTTGGCTGTTGAGCACGACCGCGGGGAAGTCTTGTCGTTTGGTCCACTGGGCAGCAGGGGTTACCTGCATCCAGTTTGTACCGTCCGATGAGGACCACACATCGTTGCGCAGACCGGTATCATCAACTCCACCAAGTACCCATATCTGCCCATTGACCACAATCGCCGCCAAGCCCCCCCGTGCGCTCCACTGGGCAGCGGGGGTCACCTGCGTCCAGTTTGTACCGTTCGATGAGGACCACACGTCGTTATAGTTGGAGGTGCCCTGGTTGTTTCCACCGAGCACCCACATCTGCCCGTTGTAAGCCACCACTGCATGTAGCCACCGTCCGCCCCACGGTGCGGCGGCAGTGGCCTGCGTCCAGTTTGTACCGTCTGACGAGGACCACACGTCATTCCGAGCAGGTGTAGATCCGTCATTTCCGCCCAACACCCACATTTGGTTATCGAGCACCACCGCTGCAGAATCCTCCCGTCCGCTCCATGGTGCAGCGGCGGTCGCTTGCGTCCAATCGACACCGTTAGTCGAGGACCATACGTCGTTAGTGCGAGTGCCGACACCGGTCAATCCCCCCAGCACCCACATTCGGTCGTTGAGCACGACCGCTGATAATCCCTTCCGTTTGCTCCACGGTGCGGCGGCAGTCGCTTGCGTCCAGTTTGTGCCATCCGACGAGGACCACACATCATTGTTAAAGGGGCCGCTGGGCCAGATTCCCCCCCCAAGCACCCACATCTTCCCATTGTAAACCAGCGCTGCATGTTCCTGCCGTGTGCTCCACAGTGCGGAAGATGTCGCTTGTATCCAGTTTGTGCCCGCACCAGAACCGATGTTCGTAATGGTCGTAAGCGGGACAAACCCCGCGGCGGTCAGGGCCTCATTCGTGCCTGTTTGGGAGAGCACAAGGGTTCCCGATGGAACCACGCCGGCCCCAAGTGCCATATTGACCGCAGTTATGGTGTTGCTGGCTATATTGAGCGACGTAATGGCGTAGTTGGCGATTTGGCTGGTGCCGACCGCGCTGTCGGCAATCGCCGCTGTAGTCACGGCACCTGCGGCGATTTTGTTGCTGGTGATCACCCCGTCGGAAACGTTACCGGCCATCAACGCGTAGCCGACTGCAGTGAGCCGTCGGTCGGGCGTCAGTTCCTGCAGACCCGGCCCGGCGTTGAACCACACGCGCAACCGAACATCACTGTTTGTGAAAACAGCAGGAGGGATGGCGGCCATGTTGGTCACATTGGTGTCACCGAGCAGCACCGAGTAGAAACCTCCGGCCACCGGCAGCGACACGACACCATTGCCGTTGCTCCAATAGGTAGACCCGCCGGACCCGTCCACTAACGAGAACTGGAACTGGCCCATACCGTCGAAGTTGGTGCCGTTGACGCTGACGCGCCCTTGGTAGTTGATAATCTGTGGCACCTGCGCCATGGCGATCGAGCTCAGTAACAGGAAACTTGCAATGATTGCAGCCAACGGGGTTCTGTTCATGGTAGTCCTTTTGTAGCGGAGGATCCTCACCCGAATCTGGACGGGAGGGCGGCCGCAGGAATATGCGAGAAAGCTCAGCACACGGCGATTCGCGGCGGCTTTCATAGATAACTCACAGCGGTTCACACGCGTAACTCCTAGCCTTGCGCGGACGCGGCGCTTTAGAGCTTCCGTCAGCCCCACGGGGTGAACGTTCGAGCTTATAGGCCTGCGGTTGCTGTAAAAGCAAGATCATTCTGTGCGACGAAAGAGCTTGGGTGGTGTAACCTAGTGCTGTGTAAAGGGCAAGAAAAGGGTGCATCCCCGCCCAATTCAACCAGAACCAGAAAAGGGAGCCGCCCATGGGAGTGCGTGCCGAGCTCACGATTGACGCTGCCAAGGATTGGCGTCGATTCCAAATGATCGACGGGACCGCTGTCAAACTGCAATGGCTTTTGTATTGTCATGAATGGCCGGGTTCGAGTAGAATCGTAATTGGGTACGAGGTGGATGTAGGCGAAGCGTACCTCACGTCAATGTAGCGGAATCAATTCTTCCGCGTTCAGTCAGCGCAGTGCTCTCGATGGCCCCCGCCGCGGAAGCTACGAAAGGAATGTGCCGCCATGTCTAGAGCAACGGTGGGCTTAAGCAATGCGGCCGCAGTCGTTGCCCGGCTGTGCCGATGGCTCTGAACACCCGTTAACTCCTTCACAACCCATGAATACCACCAACCAAAACAACAGTTTTTCAGTCAGAGCGTATCAAGGGGATGGCAAAACGCTTCTCGCGTTCAACCTGCCCAAGACAAAGGCCAAGAGCCTGGCGGGATTTACCATTCAAATCCGCCCCGACGGCCAGCCACCCTACTATCTGCACAACAACCTCCGGTTTGAAGATCCCTCCAAACATGCGCAGGACGCCACGGAACCGGCCAACTCCAGCTTCAACGCGCCGTTTCACAAGTTCAGATGGGTGCATGTGCCCGGGTCGGTGCATCAGGGCACACAGCCTTTCCATGGGCCTTACACGTACACTGTCACGCCGCGGTATTTTGACGGCACAGGCTCGATGCAGCCCATCAATCCAACGTTGGGCGTGGCCGTAACGCTAGATGTCGGGCCGTTCACGAAAGGGAACATCGAGACCGGCTTTACCCGGGGGTTCGTCCAATCACAAGCCTTCGTGCATCACTTTGGCCCGAAGGCGGTTTTCCGCCCGGCGGGGAAGGATTTGCTTTTCGACACGGCACAGGTGTCTGGCAAGAACAGCGCGGGTCAGGATTATACGTTTGCGGACGAGTATGAATGGTTGGGGTTCACGGCCCGGAGGAAGATCTTCGCTGTGGCAAACGAGGTCCTGCAAGATCAGCAACTTCGGCTCGACGTGTTCGCCTACGACCTCGACGAGCCGGATGTACTCAAGATCTTTCTGAAACTGGCCGAGCAAGGCCGCATTCGGATTATCCTCGATAATGCGACCCTGCATCATAACGCCGCATCCACGGAACCTGAGGATCAATTTGAGCAGCTGTTTTCGCACGCAGCTAAAGCCCCGGCAGGGATTTTACGGGGGAAGTTCGGCCGGTTCGCCCATGATAAGATACTGATCGTTTCGAACAGCGGCGGGGCGGTGAAGGTTTTGACCGGTTCCACCAACTTTTCCATTACGGGTCTGTATGTGAATTCCAATCACGTGCTGGTTTTTGATGACCCGAAGGTGGCAACCGCCTACGCGCAGGTCTTCAACGACGCGTGGAACGGAAAGGTCTCCGTCAAATTCAACCAGACCCAGGAAGCGGCGAAGGTCTTCTCTTTCGTCGACGCCGGCCTTCCCGAGACCGAGATCGCCTTTTCACCGCATCAGGAGCCGTTTGCCAAACAGAACCTGGACAACATGGCGGCGCGCATCGCCAAAGAAGACAAGCAGAGCAACGGCAGCGTGCTGTTTGCTGTCATGGGCCTCGCCAGTGGTGGGGGACCGGTCTTACCCGCGCTTGAGGAACTGCACTCGGATCAGAACATTTTCAGTTATGGCGTTTCTGACACGCCGGGCGGTATTTACCTCTATACGCCTCGCCAGAAGACCGGCGTTCTGGTGAGCGGCAAACCGGCAAGCACCAAGCTGCCGCCACCCTTCGACCAGGTGCCGGGGTTGGGGGCCGGTCACCAGGTGCATCACAAGTTTGTCGTCTGCGGTTTCAATGGACAGGATCCGGTAGTCTATTGCGGTTCGTCCAATCTGTCCCTGGGCGGCGAAGAGGAAAATGGAGACAACCTGATTGCGATTCACGACGGCGATATCGCCACGGTTTTCGCCATCGAGGCGCTGACCTTGGTGGACCACTTTGACTTTCTCGATCGGTGCGGGGCGAAGGCCGGGAAGGCGGCTACCAAAATCAAATCCGCCTCCAAGCAACAGCAGGCGGCCGCAGCGGGATGGTTCTTGTCCACCGACGACCGCTGGGTCACGCCGTATTTCGACCCGGACGATCTGCATTGCGTGGACCGGCAGTTATTCGGTTCGCAATGATCGCACGTAGCGCGGTAAGACCGTCTGCGGCGGATGTTCGCCGCACACGATTGCGCTCAAGGATTCATTTGCGCTGCCGGGCTTGGTCCCATCACTACGGGCGGACCGGCTTGGTCAAAGGCTGGGAGCCCGAGAACTGGAATCAGGACTTCTTGGAGGGGCTACGTCGTGCGTGGCCCGCAGAGTTCGTTCGTTCGCGGACGGCTGGCAGTGGTGCGCTTCGATTGCGGCAAAGCCGGGCCTGAGTTGAGCGGCTTGATATCCCTCACGGTAAGGCGGAGCGGTATGCATCGGATAGGGGAGAATGGGGCGCGATGCGGCCCGCCTGGGCAAACGCAAATGAGAGTCGAGACGAGGCTCGAACGTTCAAGCCTTCCACATTCTCTTGGAAATCAACTGCAAAATCGCCTAGAGAATCCCTCGCTCGACTCTCGGGTCCGAGACTACACCTCGCCATGTTGACTGCAAGTCAAAAATTTGACGAGCTGGCCGCGACGCCCGTTCCCAGTGCATAGCCATCAATCCCTGATACGCGTCCGCCGACTGCTCAATTCTGGCGTGGTTAACACGGCGTCGGTCGCCGACGACGGTTTGACGTTTGGCCGTGGAAATGCGGTTCAGAGGCAAGGCATAACCGCGGTTCCGCAATCCCAAAGGCGTTCCCTCGCTCACCAGAGGACCGGTCCTGTAAGCGGCCTACCCCTAATTTCTCGGGCGGCAGAACCGGCGGGGAGGCGGCGGTATTCGCGGCGGGCGCTGGCATCTTGGCTGCTCCCTCGTGTAATCATGGAATTCATAGACGACCCAAACCTGGTGAGACATTACTCGAACGTTTACGAATTCAAGACGATCCTCTTGGTGGACGATGACCAGCAGTTGGCGGAGAGTCTCCAGTGGATTCTGGCTGACGAAAACTTTCTCGTAGATGTTGCTCACGATGGTGACGAGGCGATGCTGAAGGTCACCGCCAACCGGTACGATGCGGTTGTTTGTGACATCATGATGCCGCATATGCGAGGGGACGATTTCTACTGCCAGGCCACGGAGATGCGTCCCGAACTCAGGAGTCGCTTTGTCTTCATAACCGGCTTTGGCAACGATCCCAGGATCCGCGCTTTTCTGAACAAGTCCGGCGTCAAATGCCTGATCAAGCCGTTTCCCGTGAAGAAGCTGATCGACTGCGTCAAAGGATTGGTTGACTTGTCGGCATCCCGTTGCGGGTAGCTGCCTCCGGCCGGTCCATGCATCCCGCCGACTACGTTAGGGGGCGGGTTGCGAACTGCGGCGCCTCTTCCCACGCGTCGGACATCGCTAGTGGATGTGTGACGTTTCGGCTTCCAGCGATTCGTCTCTGGCCGGTGTCGAACCTTTGGCGTGCGTCCGCACTGCGGTGCTGCGCTTGTGTTTTGCTTTCCGCAGACACGCGGCTTCCTCGATGCAACCCGTGGCGAGGGTCGTCCAACCGGTCTGATGGCTGGCCCCGACGCCGCGGCCGGTGTCACCGTGAAAGCATTCGTAGAACAGGGCGAGATCTTTCCAGTGGGGATCTTCGGCGTACCGGCGCTCGTTGCCGTGGCAAGGGCGACGACCCGTGGCGTCGGGAAGGAAAATGCGCGCCAACCGCGACCGCAGATCGTCGGCGACTTGCTGCAGGTTCATCATCCGGCCCGAGCGGGTCGGGCATTCGACCTTCAACGAGTTGCCGTAGAAATGGTGATAGCGTTCCAGCGCTTCCACGAGCAGGTAATTGATGGGGAACCAGATTGGCCCGCGCCAGTTGGAATTGCCTCCGAACTGCCCGGTGTTTGACTCACCAGGCACGTAATCCACGCGGTACTCTTCGTTGCCGTCGCGGAAAACGTAGGGGTGCTGTTCGTGAATCTTCGACACCGACCGAATTCCGTACGCCGAGAGAAATTCGTTCTCATCGAGCATGTAGCGCAGCACGCGTTCCAGCCGCTCGCGCGACGGGATGGCGAGCAACCGGTGCCCGTGCACGGTCGCACCGCCTTCGGTCTCCATATAGGAAATGTGTTGCGCCAGGTCCTTGCGGTTGTCGAGGAACCACTGCAACCGTTTGCGGAAGCCGGAGAGATGGGCGATCGCGTCCTCTTCGAGCACCTCCACGGCGATCAACGGCAGCAGCCCCACGAGCGAACGGACACGCAACGGGATGTTCCGACCGTCGAGGTGAAGCTGGTCGTAGTAAAAACCGTCGGTTTCGTCCCACAAACCCGTGCCGCCCAGGGTGTTGATCGCGTCGGCAATGGCGATGAAATGTTCGAAGAACTTGCTGGCCATGTCTTCCGCGGCCGGATCGTCCTGGGCCAATTCGAGCGCCATCGAGAGCATCGTGTTGCAGTAAAACGCCATCCACGCCGTGCCGTCGGCCTGCTCCAGGTGGCCACCCGTCGGCAGAGGCTTCGAGCGGTCGAACACGCCGATGTTGTCGAGACCGAGGAAGCCGCCCCCGAAAATGTTTTTCCCGTCCGCGTCCTTGCGGTTCACCCACCAGGTGAAGTTCAGGAGCAGCTTCTGGAGCGTACGGGACAGAAACAGCCGGTCGCGCTGGCCTTGCGGTGCGGTCATCTTGTACACGCGCCAGCACGACCAGGCGTGCACGGGTGGGTTCACGTCGCCGAACGCAAACTCGTAGGCGGGAATCTGACCGTTCGGATGCATGTACCACTCCCGCAGGAAGAGCACGAGTTGGTCCTTGGCAAACTGTGGATCCAATTTCGCAAACGGGATCATGTGGAACGCCAGGTCCCACGCCGCGTACCACGGGTATTCCCATTTATCCGGCATGGAAATCACGTCGCGATTGTAGATGTGCGGCCAATCGGCGTTGCGGCCCGACTTCCGGCTCTCGGGTGGGGGCGGTTGCTGCGGGTCGCCGTCGAGCCAGTCGCGGATGATGTAATGGTAGAACTGTTTGCTCCATAACAGGCCGGCGTACCCCTGACGGACAACGCGGCGTTCCTCGTCCGACAATTCTCGCGGTAAACGCGCCGCATAAAACCCGTCGGCTTCGTCGATGCGCTTCTGAACGATCGCGTCGAACTCTTTGCCGAGACTCTTCTGCGGAATGAGGTGTTCGTTCGACAGCCGGAGACGGATCGTGACTTCGCCGCCGGTGGGAATCCCGAGCCGGTAGTGGGCGGCCACCTTCGTGCCGACCTGTTTCGGGTTCACCGCGTCGGACTTGCCGTGGATCAGGTATTCGTGGAACGCGTCTTTGACATACGGCGTCCAGCCGTTCGTCCCGGAGAACCGCCGGCTGTTGGTTTCGTTCTCGGTGAACAGGAATTCCGGGGCGTCCGGGCCGGGGCCGGGTCCGGCGACAAAGTAATGTTTGCCGAAGTTGACGTGATCGCCTTCCAGGATCGAATCGCCGGCGAGCTTGATGTTGGGTTTGATCCAGCAGCCTTCGTGTTTGCAGCCCCAAACCCAGGTGTTGCGATACCACAGCGTGGGGAGCAGATGCAGCGTGGCCGCGTCCGGGCCGCGGTTGGCGACAGTGAGGCGAATCAGTATGTCGTCGGGGCTGGCTTTTGCGTATTCGGCGAGCACATCGAAGTACCGGTTGTCGTTGAACACGCCGGTGTCGAGCAATTCGAATTCGGGGTCGCCTTTGCCGCGTCGACGGTTTTCTTCAACGAGCCACGCGTAGGGGTATTCGGCCTGTGGATATTTGTAGAGTGCTTTCATGTACGAGTGCGTCGGCGTCGAGTCGAGGTAGTAGTAGCACTCTTTTACATCTTCGCCGTGATTGCCCTCGGGGCCGGTCAGACCGAAGAGTCGCTCTTTCAAGATCGGGTCTTTCCCGTTCCACAGCGCCAGCGCAAAGCACAACCGGCACTCGCGGTCGGTAATGCCGAGCAGCCCGTCCTCGCCCCAGCGATACGCCCGGCTGCGGGCATGATCGTGGGGGAAATAATCCCAGCAGGTGCCCCATGCCGAATAGTCCTCGCGCACCGTTCCCCATTGCCGCTCGCTCAGGTACGGTCCCCAGCGTTTCCAATTCTTCTCGCGTCGCGCGTCTTCGGCGAGACGTTGCCATTCGGCGGAAGTCGTCTGCATATGATTTGCGCTGGTATTGATTGATCGTGAGGGTGGCAAATCATTCGCGTGTCGTTTCTCTCGGATGACCTGCGACCGGCAACCGACCAACGCCACCAACCTGGTGACCATATACCAACCTGGCGGCGTCCGCAACGGTTGGGATGGGGGCACCAGTTGCACCCGGGGCGAACACAGGGCAACTTGTGGCGGCGTGAGAACAACCTATCAGGAGGAATTCTAATGATCGCATCGATGAGTCAGTTCGTCAGAGACGTGGAGATGGACCAACTGCCCAGCGTCGTTATGCCGAGCCGCCCGGCGGTGAAAATTCTCAAAGGCCAGAAGGCCTTGGTGACCGGCGCGAACTCGGGCATCGGCAAAGCCTGCGCCATCGCCCTGGGCGAAGCGGGCGCGGATGTGGTCGTCAACTACCGGTCAGGCGACGAAGCCGCGTTGGAGGTTGTCGAAGCAGCCAGTCGTTGCGGCAGCAAGTGTTTCGCACACGAGGCGGACGTTTCGAAGGAGGACGAAGTCAACGAGATGTTTGCCAGAATGTTCAAGGAGTTGGGCACGATCGACATTCTCATCAACAATGCGGGGCTGCAGAAGGATGCGAAGTTTGAAGAAATGACGCTGGACCAGTGGAACACCGTGATCGGCGTCAACCTGACGGGGCAATTCCTGTGCGCGCGCGAAGCCGTGAAGGAATTCAAGCGCCGGGGCATCCAGAAGGAAGTGTCCTGCGCCGCCGGCAAGATCATCTGCATCAGTTCGGTGCACGACGTCATCCCATGGGCCGGCCACGTCAACTACGCCGCATCGAAGGGCGGGGTGATGATGATGATGAAGAGCATCGCACAAGAGGTTGCGCCGTTCCGGATTCGCTGTCTGAGCATCTGTCCCGGGGCGGTCCGCACACCGATCAACCGGCCCGCTTGGGAAACGCCCGAGGCCTACAAAGAACTGATGAAACTGATTCCCTACAAGCGGATCGGCGAACCCGAAGACATCGCGCAAGCGGCGGTGTGGTTGGCCAGCGACTACGCCGATTACATCACCGGCACCAACGTTTATATCGACGGCGGCATGACGTTGTATCCGGGCTTTGAGGCGGGCGGGTAGAACCGAATTAGTGCGGATTGGAGTGGATCCCTTGCTGAACAATGGATTTGTAGACGCCATGCCGAAGTGGCAAGCGTGACGGGCGAACGACCCGTCACGGTGATTGCCACCGGTTCGCGCATGGAAGACGGGCTGTGATCCGTCCGTTCCCACCGACCCATCTGGCAGAGAAGGAGGTCCGGCCATCGCAACGAAGAACCGGCGGGTCGTCCTCTCGTGGCGGGTCTGACCGCCCGACGCGGCGCGATGGTCGCCCCGGTTGATGCATCAGTATCCGAGGCATCGGCGGGTGCGGCCGCCCGCCGATGCCCGCCGCCGCCCGGAGCCGGCGTACAAGAATTTGGCGGCACCCGTGCGACGGTGATTTGCCGGGGGAGCCTGAGAAGTTGGCCGATGCGAAATTCATCCACTTGCCCGATATGCGTGCGACGGCGGATCGTCTAGCATGGTAGGTGTTGGAGACGGTTCGCAGTACATGGGGAAACATATCTCTTCTAAGGAGGAAACTCGGATGCAAGAGATCGAAACCAGGTGGGCGAAGGCGGTCCGGTGGTTTGAGTATGCCTAGTTGCTGGTGAGCAACCCCACTTTTCAGCGTTCGCGCGACAAGCGTCAAGCCTACTACGACCATCGGTTGAGTAAGATTTACGATACGCCCTGCTTCTGATCGCGGTCGTGCCGACAAACCGGAGGTCGCGCCCGGGCGCCATCAGAAGATCATGTCGGCCAGCAGCTTCTCGTGAAAGACGAGGGTGACCTCCGGTAAGGTCCGCCGGGTGACGGAATCGTAGAACCGGTTGTCATAGACCCACCAGTCCCACCGGTCGGTTCCGAACTGGCGATCAGGGTACCCGACGGCGTGGAGGACCTGTGGAAACGACTTGCCAACCAACTCGGCCCGCAGAGCGCGAATGTCCAACGGCTGTCCTGTCTCGGATCGTGTGCTGGCCTGCTGAGCCGGGCCGACGAGGCGACTGGCGCAACCGGCGCACACAAACGACGCCAGTGTGAGCAAGAGAATGATCGAACCCCGGTTCACGCCCTCAACATAGCATTGCGGTCGCCTGTCATCCAGTCGCCCTCGGTTTCTCTGGGCGAACACGTTGACCGGCACCGGCTCCGTGACCTCTTCGACCCCGAACATAAAAGTGCGCATCTCTGTCAAATCAGATGTAGACTAATCTCCATGATCCGGGGGCTGATTCAACGTCCGATGTCTCTGCCAAAAGCCGTGGTGACGGCGGCGGCACTGGTGTTGACGGCGGCGCTGGGCGTGTTGGATTATGTTACCGGACGCGACGTTTCCATCTCGGCGTTTTACCTGGTGCCGATCTGCTGGGTGACCTGGGTTTCGGGACGGAGAGCGGGATTCTTTCTGGCGACGGTCGGCGCGCTGACCTGGTTGATTTCCGACATGACGGGATACACGTTCTCGCACCCGGCGGTTCCGTACTGGAACGCGCTGGTGCTGCTCGCGTTTTTCGCGGTCGTGGTCTATTTGCTGTCGGCATTCCAGACCGCGCACCATTATCTGGAGGAAACAGTTCAGCGGCGAACGGCGGCGCTGCAGGCGGAGATTGCGGCACGCAAACGCTGGGAAATGGCCAAAGTTCAAGCGGAGCGCCTGGCTGCGGTGGGGACGATGGCAGCGAAAGTCGCCCACGAAGTGCGTAACCCACTCGGCTCGATCACGCTGAATCTCGACTTGATTTATAAGGAGATCGACAAGCTGGCCGAAACCAGCCGTCGTCTGCCAAAGGAAGGACGCGTGCTGGTGAATGAAATGCGCGCGGAGGTTCATCGGATTCAGCACGTGATCGAAGACTACTTGCGGTTTGCGCGGCTCCCGAAATTACAGCGGCGTCCGCTGGCGTTGAGCGAGTTGCTGGATCAGAAACTCGCCTTCATGCAGGCCTCGTTCGACAAGGCCAAAGTGGAATGGCGGACCGAGTTCGGTGCCTCGCCGTCCATTGTCAACGCCGACGCCGAGCAGTTGTGGCAGGCCATTTTGAACCTGATCTGCAACGGTTTGGAAGCGATGCCGAACGGCGGCGTGCTGACGGTCAGCACGGAACGCGACGGCACGCAGGCGGCGCTGCGGATCACCGACACCGGCAAAGGAATGACGGAGCAACAAGTGCAGCAGGTGTTCGTGCCGTTCTTCAGCACCAAGGCGGACGGGACCGGCTTGGGGCTGTCCCTCGCGCAGCAAATCGTCAGCGAGCACGGCGGCCACATCGAATGCGCCAGCGCCGTCGGCAAAGGGAGCACGTTCACCATTTATCTTCCGCTGGCGGGAGAATCCTGAGATGGCAGCCAGAGCCAACATCCTGCTGGTGGACGATGACGAACGGCTGCGCCAGGCCGCCGGCAAAGTGCTGGCCGCGGAGGGCTACCGGATCATCAGCGCAGGGTCGGCCCGAGAGGCCTTGGACGCGTTGCAGGAACAAAGCGTGGCCCTGGTGATTGCCGATCTGCTGCTCCCGGACATGGACGGCATCAACCTGCTGAAACGGACGCGCGAACGGTGGCCTGAGGTTGAGATGGTGATGATCACCGGGCACGGCACCGTCGAGAAGGCGGTCGAGGCGATGCGACTGGGCGCGTACGATTTCATCGAAAAACCGCTCGACAGCACGGCGCTGGTGAAGGCGGTCGCCAAAGCTCTCGAGAGCCAGCGGCTCAAGAGTGAAAACGTCCATCTGCGCCGTCAGCTGCAGCAGCGACGCGGAGTGGAGGCGCTGATCGGGGACTGCCCGGCGATTCAAGCCGTCCGGAAACTCGTTCGCCAGATCGCTGCAACCAACGTCAGCGTGCTCGTCCAGGGGGAGAGCGGCACCGGCAAGGAGATCGTGGCCGATGCCATTCACGCCCTCAGCGAGCGGCGGGACAAGCCGCTGTTGAAAATCAGTTGCGCGGCGATTCCCGAGACGCTGCTGGAGAGCGAACTGTTCGGTCATGAGCGTGGCGCTTTCACCGGCGCGGCGGCCGCCCGGCCGGGCAAGTTCGAACTGGCGGATGGCGGCACGTTGTTGCTGGACGAAATCGCGGAGATGAGTCCGCAACTACAGGCGAAGTTGCTGCGCGTGTTGCAGGACGGGCGTTTCCAGCGGCTGGGTGGCACCAAGGAACTCCAGACGGACGTGCGTCTGCTCAGCGCCACGCACGCAGACATCCCGAAAGCCATCAATGAGGGGAAGTTCCGGCAGGACTTGTATTACCGGATCAACACGATCCAGATCCCGTTGCCGCCGTTGCGCGAGCGGCGGGAAGACATCCCGCGGTTGGCCGAACATTTCCTGAGAAGTTGCGCCGCTGAGATGGGCAAGGGCGTTGCCAGCATCGCCCCGGAAGCCTACGACCAGTTGGTGGCGCATCCCTGGCCCGGCAACATCCGCGAATTGGAACACGTCATCCAGCGGGCCGTGGCGTTGGCGACCGGCGACACGATCGCGAATTTTTCGTTTGCGCCCACGACCGGTCACGCAGCCGCACCGGCGCCGGCCGTGCCCGGCAAGACGGTCATTGCCATCCCCATTGGCACCACGGTTGACGACGCCACCCGGCGTCTGGTGGAAGCCACGATCGATCAGTGTGGCGGCAATAAACTCAAGGCCGCCCGTCTCTTGGGCATCCCCCCGCGCACGATGTACCGGCATTTCGGCCAGATCAACCAATCTGAATAAGCGTCTCACGGCCAGTTTGGCAGGGGACAGCAGGCTGTTGTGCCAGACGGGCAGACCCACGGAGCGAGGAGGGCGTGCTGCCGCGGCGCGTCATCTGATTGAAGCAGACCAAGTTGCGCAGTGCGGGACCATCGTGGCATCAGCGCTGCTAGTGAAGAAGAGCATCGCGATTGGTATCGGCACAGCCTGAATGGGATCCCAACGATGCGGGGGATAAGCCCGATGGGCGCGTTTCAGAACAAATCAATCTTGGTGATCGATGACGATGTCGGCATGCTGCACGCGCTGACGAAGGTGTTGGTTGGCGAAGGCTGTACTGTTGCCAGTGCGGCCAGTTCCACCGTCGCGATGGAGTACCTTCTCGAGGGGAATCGCAACCTGGATCTTATCATCACTGATATTCGCATGCCCCTGTTGGATGGAATGGAAGTGCTGGAGATCGTGAAAGCCAATCGCCCAACGGTACCCGTGATCGTCATTACGGCCTACGGCGGACCGGAAGCCGAGGCCGAGGCGCACGAGTCCGGAGCTGCGGGATACCTGGAAAAGCCGGTTGATTCTCCCAAGTTACTCGAGGCGATTCGTCGGGCCCTGTCCAATTCGCAAGAGGCTACTTCTTCCTGAACCGTGGACTGCCAGGCTGGCGCAAGCTCCGGCCCGCGAGACTGCCAGACTGGCCTAGCAACGCCGACGCCCTTTTCATCCCGCAACCTTTCATGCATTTGTCCTGCAGCCTGTTGCAGCAATCACGTCGGACTTGGCATCCGCTCTGCGAACGAACGCGACGGGAATTTGCTGCAAAGAAAGGAGTCAGGTCATGGTCGGCCGGTCCAAGCGGATGGGGATGAATCCGGGTTCGAGAGCGGAACGTCCCGTATCGTGCCGTTCAACTGATGCAGGGCGTCAAGCCACAACCAGTTGGCCGCCGAACATACCGCACTTCGTTTCATGACTCGTATGCGGCTGGGTCGTGAAGTCGGACTGGCGAGCGACCTGGGGAAGCGGTGCGAGCGCATTCTCACACGACCCCGCCGCGATTCGTCGGCGGAGATGGATCGCCGGACGCGGGGGAAAACGCCGGACCGGTAGTTGCGCCGGCCGACGAGAAATCAAATGCTGAAGAACGACGGAGGAGGAAAGGCAATGACAAGCGTGTGCGAGCAAATTGAGATCATCGTTCGCCTGAACAGTGAAGCGGCGTCCGTCAGCAGGGTGATGGTTGCCGCTACCACCCCGAATGTCGAAATCCTTGCCTGCTGTTTTTCTTGGCAGGGCGATGGTGCGGTGGTGCGGCTGGTGACGGAGGCCCCGGAGAGGACGGTGCAAGCGCTTGTCCACGACGGTTTCGAGTGCGAGACCGAAACCATCCTGTTGATTGGGCCGCTGAAGCGTCCCGGCGCGACCGCGCGAATAGGCAACCGACTGGCGGCGGCAGGGATCGGGATCCTGCATTCGTACGTCTCGTGGTCGGAGCGCACGGAGGCGTTCGCCATTTTCAAGACCACCGATGAAAATCGGGCGCTGCGCGTGTTGCGGGTCAACGCGTCGGCGGCCAATTTGGCACGCGAGACGAGCGAACCGGTCTTGGCCAGACTGGTTGCTTGAGAGGTAAACGGTAATGGGAGGAAAGACAATGATTCGATTCGCGAAAACCGATGGTAAGAAAATTGAGTTCAAATTGCATGCTCCCCGGGCGAAGTCGGTCGGCGTGGCCGGCTCGTTCAATGCTTGGGACGCGACGAAGACACCGCTACGGAGCGACAACGGTGGCGACTGGAGGGCGACGCTGGCGCTTGCGCCGGGCCGGCACGAGTACCGTTTCGTTGTTGATGGCCATTGGGTCACCGACCCGGCCGCGGAGGAAACCGCGCCGAATCCGTTCGGCGGTCGCAACTCCGTGCGGGTCGTTTGAGCGACCGAAGCGGGAAATCGAGCGGGGGCGTGCGGCTCGTTGCGGGCGCGGCGGGCCGGACGGGCAGCCGCGAAGGGACGGAGTCTGTCCGCCGGGAAGCCAACAATCTTGGCGGCGACGCGAATTTGAAGAGCGCCACCGTCCGTCTTTCGATGATTGAACAACTGAGGACAAGAAGGGAGATGGCCATGAACCAATCCGTTCGAGAACGCTCGACCGGTTACGGCGCGTCGACGGGCAGACAGTGGCCGGTCGTTGCGGCGGCGATGATCCTACTGGCTCTGGTGGTGTCTCCCCTGCAGGCGGCTGAAACGAGGAAGCCCATTTCCGACGGCGCGATCACGTCGGCCGTCGAGTCGGAGCTGCTTTCCGACGAGGACGTGTCGCCCAACCCGATTGACGTCGCGGCGAGCCACGGCGTGGTCACCCTCTCCGGGTCGGCGGGCGACCTGCTGGCCAGACGCCGGGCCGTCCGCATTGCCGAAAGCACGAGGGGCGTGCTCGGGGTAGTTGACGATATTGCCGTGGCACCGGTATCTCGGCCCGACGAGGCGATCCGCGAAGACGTCGTGACGGCGCTCCACCGTGATCCCGCGACCGAATCGTATCCGGTCACGGTTGCGGTCAAGGACGGCGTTGTCACATTGACAGGATCGGTGGGCTCGTGGGCCGAAGGGCAACTTGCCGCCCGCATCGCCGAGGAAGTCAGAGGTGTCAAGGACGTGGACAATGGTCTGGCGATCAATTACGCGGCAAAGCGGACGGATGCGGAGATTGCCGCCGACATCACCGATGCGCTCGATTGGGATGTCCTGCTTAACGGGTATTTCATCAAACCCGTCGTGCAGAATGGCCGCGTCATGCTGGGCGGCGCGGTGGGAAGCGTCATGGAAAGATCGCGGGCCATCGAAGACACCTGGGTCAACGGCGTGGTAGCCGTGGATGCCACAAACTTGAAGGTCGAGCCTTGGGCGCGCGAAGAAGTGCGGCGGAGGAGAAAGCGCGTCGTCAAGTCCGACCCGGAAATCAGGCGTGCCGTACAAGCGTCGCTTCGTCGGGATCCACGCGTCTCACCCTTTTCACTCAATGTGGCGGTTGAAGACGGCGTGGTGATTCTTGACGGGGCGGTGACCAGTTTAAAGGCGAAGACGGTTGCCGAGCAGGATGCGAGGGGCACGGTTGGCGTTTTGTGGGTGGACGACCTCCTGAGAGTGCGCCCCAGCAGTCCGCCAAGCGATACGGAGGCCGAGAGAGACCTGAAAGCCGCGGTGCGGTGGAATCCGCTGTTCGACGGTTGCCAGATCGACATCGCGGTCATCAATCACGCTGCCTACCTCGGTGGTTGGGTCGATTCCGCGTTCCAAAGGGCGGAAGCGCAAGATATCGCCTCGCGAACCAAGGGTGTGCTCGAAGTTCGAGATCACCTGAAAATCTGGTCGAGGTCGGGGTATGCGCTTCGTTTCCGCCACTGGCGCGCCTATGCCTGGGAGAAAACGTGGCCGCCGTCGCTCCAGACCGATGCGCAGATCAAACGGAACATCGAAAGGGCCTTTTTCTGGAGCCCGTTCGTTGACCGCGACGACATTGCGGTGACCGTCCACGATGGCGTGGTGACGTTGACAGGCCTCGTTGATGGGTGGCTGGCCTACGGCGAAGCCGACAGGGATGCACGCGCCAGCGGGGCGATCGACGTGCGCAATCGGTTGGCAGTCAAGCCCGGCGCGTGGTTCTAATGGAGCGCTCCGGCTGGACGTTTCCCGACAGGAGCGCGGAGAGAAATCACGGGCAGGTACAACTGTTGGGAGCGTCCCGCATCAAACCCGGCTCTCGCGGCGTGACGCGTAATTTCAGGGTACCCCTTGAAATTGGAATCGATGAGGTGTCTGCCGAGTTCGAGAACAGAAGGCTCATACTGACCCTGCCACCGGTTTCTGCCACGCTGGCGCAGGTCTTGGTCGCCGGGACTGCCATACTGGCCTAATTCCAGAAGCAGCCCTCCGGCGCTGCGACATTTCATCTACCTACCCCGCAATTGGTTGCGTCAAGCCCCTCGTCACTGGCATTGGCTGTGCAAACGGTGGAGACCGATGCAATCCCTTGCGAAAGGAGTCAAGCGATGATGAATCGGGATGCGGTTGTTGCCATCGTCGAGGGTGGGCGAGAGCCGGGCGGGGTCGCGAAAAGATCGGCGGGGCGATTGGTGCTGGTGTGGTTGCTGGCAGTGGCGGTACCCATGGTGGCGGCGTCCACCTTGAACGCG
>Ga0335081_10002163_pt1 | contig 30819 bp, 32 predicted proteins | sample Lox_Sample_35_FD_206713 | JGI IMG/M metagenome (GOLD analysis project Ga0335081, IMG submission 206713) | Soil microbial communities from Loxahatchee National Wildlife Refuge, Florida, United States - Lox_Sample_3.5 | ecosystem: Environmental > Terrestrial > Soil > Wetlands | place: USA...
CGTGGCCCGGTGGGGACACCGGGCCCTACCCAACCCTTTTGAATCTTCCAATTCAAAAATGCTGGCCGCTGGACGGCGGACGTTTCATCACCCTGCCATGTGTAGTGACGCGCGACCCCGACACCGGCGAACGCAACGTGGGCATGTACCGCATCCAGATTTACGACGACCACACCACCGGCATGCACTGGCAGTTGCAGAAGGTCGGCGCGAGGCATGGACGTCGTTACTACGAAACCGGCGCGCGCATGCCGGTCAGCATTTTCCTCGGAGGCGATCCAGTCTTCACGTTCGCCGCCACTGCGCCGCTGCCGGACGGCCTCGACGAATTTCTGCTGGCGGGTTATCTCCGCAAGAAATCTATCGAACTCGTTAAATGCGAAACCAACGACCTCGAAGTCCCCGCCAACGCGGATTTCGTCATTGAAGGTTACGTGGATCCGAAGGAACCGTTGCGCGAGGAAGGGCCATTCGGCGATCACACCGGTTATTACACGTTGCCAGAGCCGTATCCGGTGTTTCACGTCACCGCCATCACGCATCGCAAGGACGCGGTGTATCCGGCGACAATTGTGGGCATGCCGCCGATGGAGGATTTTTACATTGGCAGCGCGAGCGTGAAATTGTTCCTGCCGGTGTTCAAGATGAACTTCCCGGAGATTGTGGACATCGCGCTGCCGGCGGAAGGCGTGTTCCACAACCTCGTGTTCGTCAGCATCAAGAAGACCTACCCGATGCAGGCTTACAAAATCATGCACGGCCTCTGGGGCATGGGGCAGATGATGTTCACCAAATACATCGTGGTGGTGGACGACGACGTGGACGTGCACAACACCCGCGAAGTCCTGTTCCGCCTCTGCGCCAACACCGACCCGCAGCGGGATTCAATTTTCACAAAAGGACCTGCGGATGTCTTGGATCATGCCACTTCCGAGATAGCCATCGGCAGCAAACTCGGCATTGATGCCACGCGCAAGCTGGCCGGTGAGGGATTCAAAAGAACTTGGCCTCCTTTAATCAAAATGACCGACGCAGTGCGCCAGAAAATTGATCAATTGAGCCAAATCTAATGGACTCGACTTGGTTGTAGGCTGGGCACAAACTGGGACATAAACTGTGTGGGTGATTTTACACTCGAATCATGAAAATGGAACTTCGTAGCCGCGCTCTGGATAAACTTTACAAGCGCCGAGACCGAATTGAGATGCCCGATTTCCAACGAGAGGAAGTCTGGGAAGAGGATAAGAAAGGCGTTTCTTGGGAAGCTCTGACGAAGAGGCCTACCTGTTTTTGACCGCGAGCGTGTTTATGGCACCGGCAGGAATTCCAGCCCGATTTTTTTTGCAACCTCCATCACGCACGGGATGGTCTTTGCAGACGGCCACCACTGCGCCACCTTGGGCTGGAAGTAATCGCGCCGCTCAGGTAATTTCCTCACCGGATAATGTTGCCGGACAATCCCAACTGGCAGATGACCGTGTTTCTCCTGCTCGCGCTGGCGGTGATTGCATTCTTAATGAAGCTGGTGGCGTTGCTGCTGCCGGCCAAACGTGAAATAGAGCGAAGAGCCATGTCGTGGGTGCTGTTTTCGCCTGACTCGGTCTTGCGCGCGCAACGGGCAACCGGCGCCGGGCCGGTGGTGCTGCGAATCCTGATGCTGTTTGCCGCTGTGTTGTTGAGTTATTGGGTCTATTGGCAACTGGTCCGTGGTTTTCAAATTCACGGAATTCTCCTGAGCTATCTTGCCGTGCCATTGCTGCTTCTGATCGGAGAATCGCTCGTTGCCATTATGAACCTGTTCCTGCTGCCCTGTGGCTATTTGCTTCCCGCGCTGCTTTGCCGTCCGTGGGCGGCGCGGAGCATTGCGGATTTTTGGGGCAACCGATGGAATCTTTGGGCCAACGACTGGTTTCGCTACGTCATCTTCGGCCGCTTGCGCCGTCGCCCCCGGTTCGCGCTGTTCCTGGTCTTTGCGGCTTCCGGCCTCTTGCACGAATGCGTGATTAACGTCCCGCTTTACTGTGTCACGGGCAGAATTCTCTTCGGCACGATGATGGTTTACTTCCTCCTTCAAGCGGTCGGCATCCTTGTGGAACGCCATTTCCTGAAAGGCCATCCGCATTTGATGGTGACGTTTGTCTGGCTGGTGGTTTTTGTTCCTTCGCCCTTGGTGCTTAACGAAGGATACCTCCGGGCGCTTCTCCTTTGGCCGGAATGCAACTAGATTTGTATTCACGCTCCCGGCGGCGGCAGATATTTCAGCCCGAATTTTTTCGCAATCGCCATCACCTGTGCAATGTTCTGCGGTTGCTGCGGATTGTAGCGGCGGTCTGTGACCGCCGGGCCTTGGAGACGGCCACATTTGCTCTTTCACCCATCGTCGCTCACAGAGCGACGCTACAGCGGGGGAACCGGCACCAGCCCGTGCCTGGCCATTGCCGCGTTGATTTTCTCCAGATCCGGCGAGCCGCCGGCATTGACGATGGCGGCCATTTCCTTGAAAAAATCCGGGCCGATCAGAGCAGGCGTCACGACGGTGAGGGCTTTTGCAGTCGCGGCTTTCAAATTGTTGAAGCCATGCACCGCGCCGCGCGGAATGAAACAAGTCTGGCCCGGCCCGATGTCATTCGGCTGGCCTTTGACTGTGAACGTCACCACGCCCTCCAAACCAAAAATGATTTCGTCGTAACGCTCGTGGTAATGGGGCATCGCCACTTTCGCGCCCGCCGGCACGGTGAATTCGAACATGGCCAGTTGGCCGTTGGTGTCTCGGCTGTCGAGCAGGAAGCGAATTTCAATCTGCCCGACACGGATGATTTCTTTTTCCTGTGGCACACTTTTTTATTTGTAAGCCACTGCCGCGCTGGAGGAGCCGCCGAGGTGGATGATTTCAAAGCGTTTGAAGCCGGCCTCGCTGCACCATTTCTTGAAATCCGCGCCGGTGTAATCAAAGGCGTCGCCGTTTTCGATGAGCATGTTCAGCGACATCAGCAGGCCCAGGACGTTCTCGCACCGTGCGTCGTCTATCAATTCTTCGATGGCCACCAGCGCCCCGCCGGGCGGCAGCGCGTCGTAGGCCAACCGGATGAGGTGCATCTTTTTCTCCAGGCTCCAGTCGTGCAGGATATGGCTCATCATGATGAGGTCGGCCTTGGGCAGCGGGTCTTTGAAGAAATCGCCAGACGCCGCGCGAACGCGGTCGCCCAGGCTGGCGGCCGCGATATGTTTCTTCGCGATGGGCTCAACCACCGGCAGATCGAAGCTGATGCACTGGAGATGCGGATGTTTCTTCGCGACTTCCGTGCTTAACAGGCCGGAGGCGCCGCCGACGTCGCAGAGCGTCTTGAATTGCGAGAAATCGAATTTCCCGGCGAACGCCTCGGCGTTGAGCCGCGAAATCCCAGCCATGGCGCCCATGAATTGCTCAAGCCGGGCCGGATTCGAGTAGAGTTCTTCAAAGGGGCCTTTTTGGCCATGCTTGGTTTCGTTCTGCGCCCGGCCCGTCCGCAAGGCCTCGGGCAAGTCGTTCCAGAACTTGAAGAGCCGCGCGTTGAGCATGGTCAGAAGACCTCCGATATAACGCGGGCTTTTTTCATCCAGGAACAACGCGCCTGCGGGCGTGTTAAAATACTCCGCCTGCGGGCCGTTGCCTTCACGGTCGAGAAATTTCATCGCGACGAGGGCGTCAAAGAAATCGGCAATGGGGCGCGGGTGAAATTGCAGTTCCGCGCCCAGTTCGGCCCCGGTGAGACGGCGTCCGGCAAGTCTGGTGAACACGCCGAGCTCGACGGCCGTGAGCAGGACTTTGGAGTTCCAGAATCCGAAAGCGGTTTGCAATATGGCCGAAGGATTGAGCGCCGGGGTGGTGACATGGCCATCGGGTTGAACCTGGGGCGCGGTCGTTGCAGTTCTGGTCAGCGGCGTGATTCCAAGCGGCATTTCGGCCGGCACCGCTTCGATGACGCTCACGGCTGATTCCGTCGGCACGACGCGGGTCAGGCAAAATCCCGCCTGCTCCAGCAGCTTGCGGTATTCCTGCGCCGTCCGTTCCTGCCCGCCCGGCCCCACGAGCATCATCATGTCGAGGACCTTGCCGGGATGCGGCGTACTGCCGGGCGGCAGCACCATTTCGATGAGCAGCAGCCGGCTGCCGGGTTTCATCGCGCGGCGGCAATTACCCAGAATGGCGAGACATTGCGCCTGGCTCCAATCGTGAATGACGTGCGAGAGCATGTAGGCATCGCCACCGCCGGGAATGCGTTCGAAGAAGCTGCCCGGCTCGATCGTCACCCGGTCCGCGAGACCGCGCGATTGGATGAGGGCCGGCGCATCGCGCACCACGTGCGGGAGGTCATAAAGGATTCCGCGCGCTCCGGGCGTACGTCCAAGGACGGCGGTCAACAGATTTCCCGTGGCGCCGCCTACATCCACGATAGTCTTCATCTTTGAAAAGTCATAAGCGGTCGCCACGGCTTCGGTTTCCGCCCCGTGAAAAGCCACCATCGTTTCGCTGAACAAGGAAACCATTTCGGGATTTTGCCCGAACCAGTCGAAAACGGGCATGCCCAGGTATTTCTCCACGCCGCTTTTTCCGGTTTGAACCGAATAGAGTAATTCCCCGAAGCCGTTGGCGCACCAGTCGCTCGCCAGCGTGAGAACCACCGCGCGCGCCGAGCCGGGAGCGTTCTTCTTCAGCGCCTCGCCCAACGGTGTCAGGGAGAAGCGTTGTCCGCCGTCTTCACTCAGGATGCCGAGGTGGGCCAGCGTACGCATGAGCCGGTAAAGTGATGCGGCATGGGTCCCGGTTGGCCCGGCCAATTCATCGGCGCTTTTCGGTTCTCCGTCGAGGCGATCCGCCAAGTCAAGTTTGGCCGCGACGTAGACAATGCGCGAAATCCAGTGGGCCGTGGCCATCTCGATGAGTTGGGCGTTTGGCGGCTTCGGTTGAGGCTGGGTTGTGCGTTGACCTGATTCCATCTCGCCATTGATTCGTGGTTGCGGCGTGAAGTAGAGATACGGTTTCAGTTTGCGAACGCCCCGGGGAAACAATCTCTCCGCATCGGCGTCGGGCACCATCGGCCAGATGATACAGTCGTTGCCTGGTTGCCAGTCCGCCGGCGTGGCGACCCGGTGATGGGCGGTCAATTGCAGTGAATCAATCACCCGCAGGATTTCGTTAAAATTGCGCCCCGTCTCTTCCGGGTAGGTCAGGGTCAGTTTGATCTTTTTGTCCGGCCCGATGACAAACACCGACCGCACCGTGGCTGTGCCGTTCCCGTTCGGATGAAGCATGTCATACGCCGCAGCCACCTGCCGGTTTTCATCCGCGATCACCGGGAAGTTCATCCGGACGGATTGCGTCTCGTTGATGTCCCGGACCCAGCCCTGGTGCGATTCCAGCGGATCCACGCTGACGGCGATCACCTTGACGTTTCGCCTTTCAAATTCGTTCTTGGTCCGCGCCACGGCTCCAAGTTCGGTGGTGCAAACCGGCGTGTAATCGGCCGGATGCGAGAACAGCACGCCCCAGGAATTACCGAGCCATTGGTGAAAATCAATGGGCCCTTCGGTGGTGGGCGCCGTAAAATTGGGGGCGACATCGCCTAATCGTAATGACATAAAAATGCCTTTCTCCTGGTTACAGTGACTGGAAGATTCCGGAACATTTTTGCTTTTGAGGTGGTAGAGTCAAACCCGAGCGGGTTTCAGTTTGCCGGCGTCGGTGCGACCGTCCGGCAGGTTCTTGCGCGGCTCACGTCTCTTATTGTTGCAGTAAGCAAAATTTACAGCGGGAATTTTCCTCACTAACGCTGTGAAGTCAAGCGCGGGTTTTTAAGTATCCTCAACCTGCCTTCGACTCCTGCAACCGACGGGTGTGCTTCTCGATTTCCTCTGGCAACGGTTTTTCGCCGTTCAGCGGGAGAAATAAACTCTGGATGACCACAGGACTTTCCGGCTCGATGCGGTGGCGTCACTTGCCCGGCGGCGGCAGAATTTCCAGCCCGAATGCCTTCGCAATCTCCATCACGCGTGGAATGTCCTGCTGTTGCTCAGGATCGAGCGAGCCGATTTGCTCAAAGAATCCTTCGAACCCTGCGGGCGTGATGACGCATAGAAGCCGGCCCGGCGTCTGGCCGAGGTAACGGTAGGCGTGCGGTATCCCGCGCGGCGCAAAAATCGTCGAGCCCTTCCTGGCGACGAAGGTTTTCCCGCCAACAGTCCACTCGTAGTCGCCTTCGAGCACCTGAAACGTCTCGTCCTCGCGATGATGGATGTGCGGCGGCGGGCCGCCACCCGGCACGTCATGCGATTCGACGGCGCTCACCACGCCGCCGGTATCACGGCCATGAATGCGAATGACCATGGGGATGCCGAGAATGTTCACCTTCCGGCCGCCATCGTTCGGAATTTGGATTGGGTTCATGAATATGGGCGGTGATGTTCCGTTGCCGTGCGCCGGCTGGCAAGCCAACAATCCGCTCCACTGCAACTTTTTCTGAGGTGGGCTTTTACCCGGTCGGCTGGTCAAAGTACATGGCCCGGAGCGGCTTGAGATAGCGATCGCTCAATGTGTTCAACGCCTCGCGCGCCAACGTGAATTGGCCGGCCAATGTCTCGAAGACGGAGGCTGACCCGGGCGGCTCAATTTCCCGCGCGGCCAGCGCGTAAAAGCGGCGGCCTGCACGTTCATACTCGGGCACGAGGCGCCAGTCCTGGCTCCGGGGCCGCCGCACAAAAGCCGAGGCGTGATCGGGATAAATACCCGTGAGAAACAGCGCGATGTCCGCGATGCGTTTGTAGAAGCGCGGTTTCAATTCCGACTCAACCAGTTGGCACAGCGCAATCATGTCGTCCATGTCCATGTCGCTGAATTTGCGTTTGCGCCAGCCGCGGCCTTCCTGCCGGTAGAGGACGCTGATGTTTGTCCGGACAAACGAACAGAGCATCTCAGTGAGATATTCCCGCAGCGAGGGATCGCCCAGCAATTGTCCGGCCCGGGCCGCCTCGAAAACTGGAATCCGTTTGCCGCGCGCGTCCCGTTCAAGCACGAACGATTGGTTTTCCAGGTCCGCCCGAACACGCCGCAACAACACGCTGAACATCAGATAGGGTGAAACCCGGACCAGCACTTCCAGTTCGCTGATGAGCCGCTCGGCCAGTTTCGGGTCCTCGAGCATCGGTTCCAGCAGGTCGTCCTTGTCCCGGACCAGACCGATGATATGGTCGTGGTCCCGCCGTTTGGTGGCCACGGTTTCCACTACAAACTTCAAGTCTGACTCAGTCAGGCGCATAATTGCACAAAGGGCGTGCAGGTTCAACGCCTCACGCCGGAGCCAATATAGCTTGTTTGTTGCCAACCTGCAAAAACCCTGTTTCCAAACCCAATTTACCACGGGACTCCTTGATTAAGCGGAAAAATTTTGACGTAATTGTCCTGAACGTGGCTGCTCGTTCGTCGTCTTATTGAAAAGGATAAAAGCAATTCAACGAGAAAGGAAAATATGAATACATCGAGGAAAAAACCCGCGGCCAGCATCGTTTGGTTTGAAATCGCCGCCGACCAACCTGAACGCGCCCGGAAGTTTTACCGCAAACTGTTCGGCTGGAAGATCAATCCATTTCCCGCCATGCCGGATTACCAGCACATTGACACCGGGGGTCCGAACGCGTCACCCGACGGCGGATTGATGAAGCGCCGGCAACCGGGACAATCCATCACCAATTACGTTTCGGTGACGTCGGTGGCCAAATCCAGCGCGATGGTCGAGAAACTGGGCGGCAAGATCTGCGTACACAAATCGGCCGTCCCGGGAGCGGGCTATTTCGCTGTTTGCGAGGACACCGAAGGCAACACGTTCGCCCTGTGGGAAAAGAATGAAAGGGCGAAATAATTGTCCTGATTGCAATTCCTCATTCGTCGTATTATGGAATGACAACAAATCAACCAACAAACGAAAGGAAAGACGTGAAAGCCGGTTCAATCATTCAGCCTTACCTCTTCTTCGAAGGCCGCTGCGAAGAGGCCATTGAATTTTACAAACGGGCGCTGGGCGCGGAAGTGAACCTGCTGATGCGGTTCAAAGACAGTCCCCAGCCGCCGCCGTCCGGCTCCATTCCCGCCGGTTCGGAGAACAAAGTGATGCACGCGCAAATCCGCATCGGCGAAACCGTGGTGATGATGGGCGACAGCCGCTGCCTGGGCCAACCGAAGTTTGAAGGCTTTGCGCTTTCGCTCTCGCTGCCGACGGCGGCGGGCGTGGACAAGGCCTTCAACGCTTTGGCAGATGGCGGACAAGTGCGAATGCTGCTGGCGAAGACGTTTTTCTCGGCGCGCTTTGGCATGGTAGTGGACCGGTTCGGCGTGTTCTGGATGGTTTTGGCCACACCGGATTCGGCAAAATAATTGTCCTGAAACGACCCGCTCATTCGTCTTAACATTGAAAACAAGTTAAAATACACAACAAAAGGAGAAAAATGAATGCACTAAACATGAGCAATAATGGGTGCCTGCTGCTGCTTCACGCCAACGAATCGTGGAAGGAGCTTGGGCGGGAAGAGCTTGAGAAATACGTCGCGCAAAATCGCGCCTGGCTGCAGCAATTGGTGGAGAGTGGCAAGATTAAGGCCGGCCAGGCGCTCGCACGAACGGGCGCGATGGTTTCGGGCAAAAATGGCCGCAACGTCACGGACGGACCGTTCGCCGAATCGAAGGAAGTCGTCGGCGGATACCTGTTGCTGAACGTCGAGACGTTTGAAGAAGCTCTCGCTATCGCAAAAACATTTCCTGCACTCGCGCTCGGCGGCAGGGTGGAAGTGCGTCCGTTGACGGATGCTTGCCAATCCGAAACCCGCCTCGACGAATTGCAGCGCGAAGAACAACTCGCCACGGCTTGAACTGAAATCATCAACCTTCAACCAATTAACAGAATCATGAACGCTCCACTGAAAAATGGATACCTGCTGATCTTCCGCGGCAACGAATGGCACAAGGGCCTGTCGCCGGAACAAATGCAACAGATTTCCGACCAATGGATGGCCTGGTTCAAACGCCTGATGGACGAAGGCAAGGCCATTGCCGGCAATCCGCTGGAACCGAAAGGCAAAATTGTTTCCGGCAAAAACGGGCACGTCGTGGACGGGCCGTTCGCAGAATCGAAGGAAGCCGTCGGCGGATATTTCCTGCTCACCGTGACCGATTTGGACGAAGCGGTCGCCATCGCGCAGCAATGTCCCGGCCTGCCGCATGGCGCGAAAATCGAAGTGCGGCCGGTGGCGGGCGAATGTCCGATGGCCACTGAAGCCAGAGCCGAAAGCCAGGCCGCGCTCGTGACGGCGTAAGCGCATTCGCGTAAAACCGGCGGACGAAGCAACTTAGAACAGTTCCGTTGAAGGGACGAAAATATGCCAAACACCATCCGATTGCACCGTGTGCTGCGCGCGACACCGGAGAAAATCTATCGCGCGTTCCTCGATGCCGACGCCATGGCCAAATGGCTTCCCCCGAACGGGTTTACCGGCAGGGTCCGCCATTTGGACGCCAAAACCGGCGGCAGTTACAAAATGTCATTTACGAATTTCACTACCGGCGGAAGCCACTCGTTCGGCGGCACGTTTCTCGAACTGGTGCCGCACGAACGCATCCGCCACACAGACAAATTTGACGACCCGAATCTGCCCGGCGAGATGCAGACGACCATCACATTGAAAACCGTCTCGTGCGGGACCGAACTGAACATCGTGCAGGAAGGCGTGCCCGCGGTCATTCCCACCGAGGCGTGCTATCTCGGTTGGCAGGAATCGCTGACGTTGTTGGCGAAGCTCGTCGAGGCCGAGATTCGGGATTGAAGCGGTCCGGGCGAAAATCACCGGACCGCTAAAGGAGAAAGGAGAAAAGTTATGAACACAACTATGGACACATTTCTACCGCCCATCGAACATCCGGATGGGCTGGTCAAGAAACTGGCGTATTACTTCACGCGCAAGCAATTCGGCAAAGTGCTCACGCCCTTGAAAGTGCATTCGGCGCGGCTACCGGCAGCCTTCGGGCTGTTCTATGCAAAAGTCGGCAAGCTCGATCAAAAGCTCACACTGCCGCAGGAATTGGCACTGCTTATCCGCGAACAAGTCGCGCGCATCAACGTCTGTTTGTTTTGCATGGACATTGGTCGCGCGTTCACCATTCACGCGGGGATGAACCAGGCCAAATTTGACGCGTTTGATGAATACAAGACAAATTCCATTTTCTCCGCGAAGGAACGCGCCGCGCTGGATTACGCGGCCGAACTGACGAAAGAGAAGAAAGTCAGCCCGGAAACGTTTGCACATCTGGCCAGACACTTTTCCGGGCGGGAGATTTGCGAAATCGTGTGGCTTGTTGCCAGCGAACATCTTTACAACATGACGAACATCGGGCTGAACATCCATTCCGACATGCTGTGTGACATCAGCCGAAAAATGAAAGTCCAGCCACAGCCCGCAGCATGAGAACTCAAAAAATCACTCCCTTCCTGTGGTTCAACGACAACGCCGGGCAAGCCGTCAAGTTTTACACTTCCATTTTCAAGAAATCGAAGGTGTTGAAAGTCGCCCGTTATGACAGAGCGGGAGCAAAGGCATCAGGTAGACCGGCCGGTTCGGTCATGACGATCGAATTCGAGATTGCAGGCCAGAGATTCGTCGCGCTCAACGGCGGGCCGCAGTTCAAAATAAACGAAGCCATCTCCTTTGTCGTGAACTGCGAAACGCAGGCAGAAGTGGATTATTTCTGGAAGAGGTTGACCGCCGGCGGCAGGGAAATTCATTGCGGCTGGCTTCAGGATAAATTTGGCGTTTCCTGGCAGATTGTGCCGACGATTTTGGGCAAATGGTTAAGCGACAAGGACCCGGCCAAATCGCAACGCGTGATGCAGGCAATGCTCAAAATGATCAAGCTCGACATCGCCGGCTTGAAGCGGGCTTACGGGCCGGGCCGCCGGATTTCCGCCAGGAAGCGGGGCCGATGACTTCGAACAGACGAACACAAACACTACCGGTTATCCCAAACAAACCATAAAGAAACAAACCATGAAATCAATCGTTCGCTATCTGCCAACCGTTGCTCGAATCCTGATGGGCCTGATGTTTTTCGTGTTCGGCCTCAATGGATTTCTGCATTTCATCCCGCAACCTGAAGAGCCGATGCCGGATGGTGTCATCGCATTGATGGGCGGCTTCACGAAGAGCGGCTACATGATGCCGCTGATTTTCGGGACCCAGACGCTGGTAGGCGCGCTGCTGCTGTTAAACTGTTTTGTGCCGCTGGCGCTGGCGTTGATTGCGCCGGTCATCGTGAACATCATCGCCTTCCATATCTTCCTCATGCCTTCGACCATCGCGCCCGGCATCGTGGTACTGGTCCTGGAATTCTATCTTGCCTGGTCGTATCGCCGGGTCTATCGGCCCATGCTCGCCATGCGGGTGAAGCCCGGCGCCGGTTGATCCGCGCCGGAACCAAATTCCTTGACCTCTTTGTCGAGGAATTGGAATGATTAGCCCACCCAACCGAAACAAGGAGAGAAATTATGATTGTGCCAATACTCGTCGGCCTGGCCACCGTTATCGGGCTGTTCGTCATCCTCATCGCCGCGCGGCCGTCTGACTTTCGCGTCACGAGGTCGGCCACCGTCGCGGCACTGCCCGAACAAGTTTTTCCGTACGTGAATGAACTGCGCAATTGGGAGGCGTGGAACCCGTGGGGCAAAATGGATCCGAATTGCAGAATGACCTACGACGGCCCGCCGGCCGGCGTCGGCGCGAGCTACGCCTGGGCCGGCAACCCCAAAGTGGGTGAAGGACGGAACACCATTACCGAAAGCGAGTCAAACGAGCTGGTGCGGTTCCGACTTGAATTTGCAAAGCCGATGAAAGCGACGAATACCGCCGAGTTCACGTTCCGGCCCGATAACGGTCAGACCGTCGTGACCTGGACAATGTCCGGCAAACATAATTTCGCCGGCAAGGCGTTCGGATTGATCGTGAACTGCGACCAGATGATTGGTGGCCAGTTTGAAAAAGGCCTGGCGCAGATGAAATCGTTGGTGGAAGCAGCAACCGAAAAAATGGCAGTTAACTTATAAACCTGAACCAAACCTATGAGCAAAGTACGAGTCCTGGTCGGCACAAAAAAGGGCGCGTTCATCCTGACTTCAGATGGCAAGCGCAAGAACTGGAAAATCAGCGGCCCGCATTTTGCGGGTTGGGAAATTTATCATGTCAAGGGTTCGCCGGCGGATCCGAATCGCATCTATGCGTCGCAAACGAGCGGCTGGTTCGGCCAGGTCATCCAGCGCTCGGATGACGGCGGCAAAACTTGGAACACGCCCGGCAGCAGTGCGAACGAGTTGAAAAGCGCAGACGGCTTTCCGAAAGGCGAGAGCAACAAGTTCGTCTATGACGGCAAAGTCGGCACGCACAAGTGGTATGATGGCTCGCAGCACCCGTGGGAGTTCAAGCGCGTCTGGCATATCGAACCTTCGCTCACCGACCCGGACACGGCCTATGCCGGTGTGGAAGACGCGGCGATTTTCAAAACGGTGGACGGCGGCAAAACGTGGATGGAACTTCCCGGGTTGCGCAATGCGAAAGGTCATCTCTGGCAACCAGGCGCAGGCGGCATGGCCGTGCATACGATCCTGCTAGACCCCAAAAATCCGAAACGGATTTATATCGCCATCTCGGCGGCGGGCGCATTCCGCACCGACGATGGTGGCAAGACCTGGAAGCCCATCAATCGCGGGCTGAAATCCCAATACGAACTGCCCGATCCGGATGCGGAAGTCGGCCACTGCGTTCATCGCATCGCGCTCCATCCATCACGGCCGGATGTGCTGTTCATGCAGAAGCATTGGGACGTGCTGCGCACCAACAATGCCGGCGAGCAGTGGAACGAGGTCAGTGGAAACCTGCCCACGGACTTCGGTTTCCCGATTGATGTTCACTGGCACGAGCCGGAGACAATTTACGTGGTGCCCATCAAGAGCGATTCGGAACACTTTCCGCCGGACGGGAAATTGCGCGTGTACCGCAGCAAAACCGGCGGCAACGAGTGGCAACCGCTCACCAAAGGCCTGCCGCAGAAGGACTGCTACGTGAACGTGCTGCGCGACGCGATGGCCGTGGACGCACTCGAACCGTGCGGCGTGTATTTCGGCACGACGGGCGGACAAGTTTATGCCTCCGCTAACAGCGGCGATTCATGGAATTCCATCGTGCGCGACCTGCCGGCGGTTTATTCCGTGGAAGTGCAAACACTCAAATGAAGCTCCAAATTGCAACATCCAAGCACCAGAGAAATCCCAAATTTCAAACCTCAACGGTGCGGGCTGCACTTTGGAGCTTGAACATTGGAGCTTCTCTGGAGGTTGGCTCTTGGTGCTTGGAGCTTTTCCAATGATTCGCGTCGTCCTTCCATTTCATCTGCGCAACCTCGCGCGTGTGGATGGCGAGGTTGAACTTGAGGTTGCGCAGCCGGTCACGCTGGGCGCGGTGCTGGACACGCTTGAAACGCGCTACCCCGTCTTGCGCGGGACGATTCGCGACCACCAAACGCTGAAGCGCCGCCCGTTTGTCCGCTTTTTCGCCTGCAAAGAAGACCTGTCATTCGAACCGCCGGAAACCAAATTGCCCGACGCGGTCATCAACGGCCTGGAGCCATTCCTCGTGGTTGGCGCAATGGCCGGGGGTTGAAAGCGGCGAAGCTTCGCAGTATCCGTATATCGCCGGTTTCAAATCCCGGAATTTAAATGTGAACCGGGCATCCGGCCGGTTGTCATTAATTTGAAGGAGCGGTGTCACAGAATTCCTCCCTGAATCGTCTCCTACTATGAAAGCAGGTTCGGAGACCGGCCTATGACAAAACGAGTGAACGATTTTATGACAGTTCTGATGAATGATGCGACGACGTTCGAGCAATACCGCTCGCTGCTGTTTGCCATCGCCTACCGCATGTTGGGCGGTGTGGCGGAAGCGGAAGACATGGTGCAGGAGACGTTCCTCCGCTGGCAGCGCCAGGCGGGTGAGGAGATTCAATCCGCCAAAGCCTGGCTGACCACAATCATCACGCGGCTGTGCATTGATCACCTGAAGTCAGCGCGCCATCAGCGCGAGCAGTATGTCGGCGTCTGGCTGCCGGAACCGATGGTGGAGACCAACAACGAAGACCCGGCCAGGGCGGCTGAATTGGCGGACTCGCTCACCAATGCATTCCTGTTAATCATTGAAACCTTGTCGCCGGTCGAACGTGCGGTATTTCTGCTGCGCGAGGTGTTCGACTACGATTTTTCGGAAGTGAGCCGGATTGTTGACAAATCGGAGGCGAACTGCCGTAAGATGGCAGCCCGGGCGCGGGAGCATCTCACCGCGCGGCGGCCACGCTTCCAGGCCAATCCCGATCATGCCGGACAACTGCTCGAGCGCTTTCTGCGGGCCACCGAGCAGGGTGACAGTGAAGCACTGCTGAATTTACTGACCGAGGACGCCGCAATTTATTCAGACGGCGGTGGAAAAGTCACCGCAGTGCATTACCCGGTTCTCGGTGCGGCCAAGGTGGCGCGGTTCTTCATCAATATTCAACGACTCCGCCAACGCACGCAGGCGGTTATTCAAGCCCGCTTTACCACCATCAATGCCGAACCGGGCCTGCTGCTTTTCCGGAATGACAAACTGGAACAGTCCATGACGTTTGAACTGGCAGAGGGCCGGATCCGCGCCGTCTATATCGTCCGTAACCCTGACAAATTGAAACATCTGACCCATCAACCGGCAAATTGAAACAAATTATGAAACCACGAATTAATATAAATCCGAGCGGCGGTGTTTATCAGACCATGCTGGCCTTGGAAACCTACGTCCGCAAATCTTCCGGCCTCGAGCCGTCGCTGCTCGCGGGGCAAGGCTCGGCGCTTGCCATGATTGCCGCCTACGTGCTCGCCGGCGAACTCGGCAGAGCGGGTAGTTCGCCGGAGGAAGCTTTCCGGCGGTATGAACGGTTGCTGCATCCTTTCATGCTCACCAAGCAAAACGCCGCGGAGAAATTTGCGAGTTCCTTCGCGCCGAAGACGCGGTTGGGCCTGTGCTTGCGCAACCAGGTCACCAAGGTCTTGGGCATTCCATTTGTCACCCGGCGGGTGATGGGCTCGACTTTGCTCGACCGGATTGATCTGCCTGATTACTCCAAAAATGCGCCGATTGAAGGGCAATCCGCCAAACTATGAAAAAGCTGGATGGCGATGTCGAACCGGGGGATCGTCGAACGTCATCTTTGTGAAGCCGGGAGATGTTTCCCGGCAACAACAACGAAAAACGAAAGAAACATTATGAAATACGCATTACTCGTTCATCAACCACAGGAAGCATTCGATCACCGCGACAAGGAAACGGTCGCCGCCGGGCGCGCTTATGGCGAGGCGCTCCTTGCCGCCGGCGTGCTCGTCGGCGGCGCCGGACTGGAATCGCCGAGGTCGGCCACGACCGTCTCGGTCCGCGATGGCAAACGGCAGGTCCACGACGGCCCGTATGCCGAGACCAAGGAATTCCTCGCGGGAATCGGCATCATTGACGTGCCCAATCTCGACGAGGCGCTCGAATGGGCGGCCCGTCACCCGGCTGCGGGCCATGCCGCGATTGAAATTCGCCCCTTGTTGGGCGGGCAATTCGTCGTGGCCACGCCGAAATCATCGTGACGCCGCGCCATTCGCGGCGTTTGAAATCACACAACACCAAAGCAAAATTGTCTTATGAACACCTTTGACACATTTCTGCCTGCCATCGAACACCCGCGAGGGTTGATCATGAAGCTGGCGTATTTCTTCACGCGCCGACAGTTCGGCAAAGTCATCACCCCGGTCAAAGTCTTCAGCGCCCGGCTGCCGGCGGCATTTGGCATGTTCGCCGGGAAAATCGGCAAGCTGGATAAAAAGCTGACGCTATCGCCGGAGTTTGCCCTTTTGATCCGCGAACAGGTCGCGCGCATCAACGTCTGCGAATTCTGCATGGACATCGCGCGCGCGTTCATCATCCAGGCGTCCATGAATCAGGCCAAATTCGATGCGCTCGATCAATACCGCACGAGCGACCTGTTCACCGAGGCCGAGCGCGCCGCGCTGGATTACGTGACGGAGTTGACCCGGGAGAAAAAGGTCAACCCGGAAACGTTCCAGCGCATGGCGCAGCATTTTTCCGAGCGGGAAATCTGCGAGATTGTCTGGCTGGTGGCCACCGAACACGTTTACAACATGACGAACATCGGCCTGAACATTCACTCGGACAGGTTGTGCGACATCGCCCGGAAACGGAATTGAAACCGTTTCCGAGGCGCGATCGCCGGACGTGACGCCCGATGAGCGAAATTGCGACCCACGCCACCGTCGAAGATCTCGCGCGCAATTCTTATGGCCGACTAATCGCCTTCCTCGCCTCTCGCTCGGGCGACGTCGCGGGTGCGGAGGACGCGTTGAGCGAAGCCTTCATCGCCGCGCTGGAGAAATGGCCCGCGGACGGCGTCCCGGACAAACCCGAGGCCTGGCTGCTGCGTGTCGCCCGCAACCGGTTGATTGACGCCGCCCGGCACAATCAGGTGCACCAGGACGCCGAAGATATTCTCAGGCAAATCGCCGAGGAGGCGCGGACCGTGGCCGAAATGGACGAACACTTTCCTGATGAGCGATTGAAGCTTCTCTTCGTCTGCGCGCATCCCGCGATTGAGGCAGCCGCGCGCACCCCGTTGATGCTGCAAACCGTTTTGGGCATTGATGCCGCGCGAATCGCATCGGGTTTCCTGATTTCTCCCACGGCGATGAGCCAGCGGCTGGTTCGCGCGAAAAACAAAATCCGCGACGCGGCGATTCCCTTCCGCGTGCCCGATCCGCCGGAATGGGCCGAGCGCGTTTCGTTCGTGCTCGATGCCATTTATTCCGCCTACACCACCGGTTGGGACAGCTTGAATGAAGCCGGCTCGACTCATCAGGCGCTGGCCGGTCAAGCCGTCAGCATCGGACGGACGCTCGTCCAACTCATGCCGGACGAACCGGAATCGCGCGGCCTGTTGGCGCTCATGCTGCATTGCGAAGCGCGCCGCGCCGCGCGTTTTAACAGCACCGGCGAATTTGTGCCGCTCGACGAACAGGACGCGACGCTGTGGTCGCAACCGATGATGGACGAAGCCGAGCAACACCTTCACTGCGCGGCGGGATTCAAGCAATTGGGCCGTTATCAACTGGAGGCCGCCATTCAATCCGTTCACGCCAGTCGCGCAAAATCCGGCCACACCGACTGGCGGGAAATCGCACTGCTCTACGAAGGGCTGGTGCGAATTGCACCCGGCATCGGTTCGCTCGTCGGCCGCGCCGTCGCGCTTGCGCAAGCGGGCGATCCCGCCGCCGGATTGGCCGCGCTCGAAGAACTTCCTCGTGACCGCGTGACCAGCTACCAGCCCTATTGGGCCGCGCGCGGGCACTTGCTTCATTTGCTGAACCGGAAGGACGAGGCGCAGGGAGCGTTCACGCGCGCTGCGGGACTGACCGATGATCCTGCATTGCGGGAATATCTTTTCAAGCGTTCCGTTGAGAATAGTTGAAGTGTCGAAACGCCGTCCCGTCGCGCGTCATCAGTGTGTATGAAAACACTATTGCACATTGATAGTTCGCCCCGCGACGGACGCTCCCATTCCCGGCAATTAACCGCAACATTTGCGGAGGCCTGGCGCAGGGCCAACCCGGACGGCCAGGTTGTTCATCGCGAGCTGGGTCTGACTCCCGTGCCGCCGGTCAGCGAAGATTGGATCGCGGCCGCTTTTTCCAATCCTGCCGATCACACTCCGGCACAGCGCGCAGCCATCGCCGTCTCCAACGAACTGGTTGACGAACTGCTCGCCGCCGATGAAGTCGTCATCGGGGCGCCCATGTATAATTTTGCCGTGAACGCGTCGCTCAAGGCATGGATTGATCAGGTGGTGCGGATCGGGCGCACCGTCAGGACAGACGCGCCATCGGGCGTCCCATCCTACGTCGGCTTGGCGAAGGGCAAGAAAGTGACGATCATCACCACGCGCGGTGGCGCGGACCTCGGTCCGGAAGAACCGATGGCGCAATTCGACGCTCAGGTGCCCTATCTCAAACAACTCCTGGGCTTCATCGGAATCACAGATATCTCGGTAGTGTATGCCGGCAGCCTTGCCGGCTCCGACGAGGTGCGTCATAGCAGCCTGGACAAGGCGTTCGCCGCGGTCGAGGCGTTGGCCGGGAAGTAAAATCGTGACGATTTCTGGAAACCAAGCGGAGGCGTCTTTATTAGAAGGGAGCGGAGATTTACACGCCGGTCTGAATGCGGTAGTGGTCTGGTATGGCGACCCAACAATACCAGATGCACCGACAGCGATCGCAAACTGCATGGAATCAGGCAAAAAAGTTGAAAAAAAGTTAAAATAAATAGTTGACTATCTGGTTCACTATGTTAAGGTGCGAATGTGAACCGGTGATTCCGGATCAAGAATTGAAGAAAGAAGATCTATGGGCCGTGTCAGTGATGCCAAAAAGAGATTGATGGATGCCGTATCCGAACTGATTTGGAGTGGTTCCTACGGCAGCACAACCATTGATCAAATCTGCGAACGGGCTGGCGTCAAGAAGGGCAGTTTTTATTACTTTTTTGACTGCAAGTCCGAATTGGCAGCAGAAGCCCTTGATGCCGGTTGGAAGTCCATGCAAGCGGAGTTGGACCGGATTTTTTCGCCCATGGTTCCGCCCTTGGATCGAATTCGCAAATACTGCGAATTCAGCTATAAATTCCAGCGCGAGATCAAGGAACAATATGGCCGGGTCTTGGGTTGCCCGCAGTTTACGCTGGGAGCCGAAGTTTGTACGCAGGAAGATCGGTTGCGGAAAAAGATCCAGGAAATCCTGGATTACAAGCGGAAGTATCTCGAATCGGCCATCCGAGATGCTCATGCGGCGGGACTGATCAAGGCACTTGACCCGGCGGCCAAGGCCAGGATGATTTTGGCGTATTACGAAGGCCTGCTGACCCAGGCACGCATTCAAAACGACGTGGATGTCCTGCGCGAAACAGTCGGTGGAATCTTTGCGATGTTGGGTGTGAAAGAAACTGAGGCGGCAACAGCTTAATTCTCGATTTTTTTTGATCATATACTTTACTAAATAGACAACTACAAAAGGAGAGAAAATGAAGGTAAATCAAGGAGCAGAGAAGAATATTATCGCGGCAGGAGCGAATGCTTGCATCGCATCGTGTCAGAAACTGTCGGCCCAAATCGAACCGGCAAAAGCAAATCTCCTGGTCGAATTGCAAGGGACTTTGGAGCTGCCGAAACGATTATTCCGGTTGGCCGTGGGCGAGGCTGAGGCACTGGCAAGGCAAACAGGCTACCCGCATCTCGATTTCCCGGCATTGGCAATTGGAAAGGTTCAGGCTGCCGCCGATGGGAATGGGCGACACCATTTGATACGGCAAAAAAAATCTGTTCACGCCATGTCCAATTAAGCCGCGGTCATTCGTCTTTCAATCAAGGAGCAAGAACTAAGGAGTAATTTATGAACGTCAAGTTGATTCAGTTAACATTGTTTGCATTTATGCTGGCCGTTGCTGCCAGTTTTATCACCGGCTGCCAGCGTGGGGTGGCACAGGAAACGGCGCCACCACCAAACGTGACAGTTGCGCCGGTGGAACAAAAGGAAATTGTCGAATGGAGCGAATTCACCGGGCGGGTGGAACCCGTGGAATCGGTGAACGTGCGTCCACGGGTGTCCGGTTACATTCAGAAAGTTTGTTTCCAGTCGGGTCAACTGGTGAAAAAAGGCGATGTGTTATTTGTGATTGATCCGCGCTGGAACCAGGCGGTTTTCGATCAACGCCAGGCTGAATATGAACAGGCCAGGCGCGAAGAGGAGCGCACGGCCCAATTGCTCACGAACCAGGCCATCTCGGCCGAGGAGGCGGACGCGCGGAAGGCCGGCTATGAAGAGGCCAAGGCGGCACTGGACTCGGCCAGGCTGGACCTCGAATACACCCAGGTGCGGGCGCCGATTGACGGCCGCGTGAGCCGCGCACTTCTGACCGAGGGCAATTACGCCAGCGGTGTGGCCGGCTCCGCCTCGTTGCTCACCACCATCGTTTCCGTGAACCCGGTTTATGTCTATGCGGATATTGACGAGGCTGCCTACCTCAAGTTCGGCGATCTGGTTCGCGCCAAAAAGCTGGGTGATGACGCCGGCGGCAAAATTCCTGTGGAGATGGAGTTGGCAGACGAAACGGGTTTTCCTCACCAGGGATATATCGAGTCGTTTGACAACCATCTGAATCCGGGCACGGGCAGCATTCTGTTGCGCGCCGTTTTCCAAAGTGACGACGGCAGCATAGTGCCGGGATTGTTTGCGCGGATTCGCATTCCCTTGAGCGACCGGCATGCCGCGCTGCTCGTGGACGAACGCGCCATCGGCACCGACCAGTCGCATAAATTCGTGCTTACCCTGACGCCGACGAATACGGTCGCGTATCAGCCGGTGCAACTCGGCCCGTTGGTTGATGGCCAGCGCATCGTCCGGTCCGGGTTGCAGGCGGGCGAAGAGATTGTTGTCAACGGCCTCGAACGGGTGCATCCGGGGATGCCGGTCACGCCGGGGAGGGAAACATTTGATGCTTCCATCGCCGGACGGCAAACCGCCAGCCGTTAATTTGACCGTGAATCTACCAACCTTTCAAAACGCATGAACTTTGCCCATTTCTTCATCCGCCGCCCGATTTTTGCCGGCGTGCTGTCCATCGCCATTTTTATCATGGGGCTGCTGGCGATGTTCCGGCTCCCCATCGCTGAATACCCTGAGGTGGTGCCGCCCACGATTGTTGTGCGCGCGACCTTTCCCGGAGCCACACCCAAGACAATCGCCGAGACGGTTGCGTCGCCGCTCGAACAGGCGATCAACGGCGTGGAGGGTTCCCTCTATATGTTTTCGCAGGCGACGCCCGACGGGGTCATGAATCTGACGGTGACCTTCAAACTGGGCACGGACCCGGACCAGGCGCAGGTGCAGGTGCAGAACCGGGTTCAACAAGCGCTGCCCAAGCTGCCGGAGGAAGTGCGCGCCCTGGGCGTCACCACCACCAAGCAATCGCCGGATCTTACCATGGTCGTGCATTTGTTTTCGCCCAATGGCCGTTACGACGAAGTCTATCTCCGCAACTATGCCACGTTGCAGGTGAAGGACGCTCTGGCGCGAATCCCGGGCGCCGGCCAGGTGCTGGTGTTCGGTTCGGGCGATTATGCCATGCGCGTCTGGCTCAACCCGGACAAGCTCGCTGCCCGCAATCTGACCGCCGGCGACGTTGTCGCCGCCATTCGGGAACAAAACGTGCAGGTGGCCGGCGGCATCATCGGTGAGCCGCCCGTCCGCGATCCGGTGGATTTTGAGTTGCTGGTCAATGTCAAGGGCCGGCTGACCACCGCGGAGGAATTCGGCAACATCATCGTGAAGACCGGGGCCAACGGCGAAAAGACCTTGCTCAAGGACGTCGCCCGCATTGAGCTGGGTGCCGGTGATTACTCGCTCCGTTCGCTGCTGGACAACAAGACGGCGGTCGCCCTGCCCATTTTCCAAACGCCCGGCGCAAATGCGTTGCAGCTTTCCCGGGATGTCCGCCGGACCATGGAGAAACTGAAGAAAAATTTCCCCCAGGGAATCGACTATTCTGTGGTCTATGACCCGACGGTGTTCGTTCGACATTCAATTGCGGCGGTGGTGCATACGCTTTTCGAGGCGCTGCTGCTGGTAGTACTGGTGGTTATCCTCTTTCTGCAAACCTGGCGCGCGGCCGTTATTCCCCTGGCTGCCGTGCCGGTGTCGCTGGTGGGCACTTTTGCGATGATGCTCCTTCTCGGTTTCAGCATCAACGCGTTGTCGCTGTTTGGACTGGTGCTGGCCATTGGCATCGTGGTGGATGATGCGATCGTCGTGGTGGAAAACGTCGAGCGAAACATCGCGCGCGGTTTGTCGTCGCTGAAAGCCGCCAGGGTAGCGATGACTGAAGTCACCGGGCCGATTGTGGCGACGGCCTTGGTGCTTTGCGCCGTGTTTATTCCAACCGCGTTCATCAGCGGGCTTACCGGCCAGTTCTACAAGCAATTTGCCATCACCATTGCTATCTCGACGGTCATTTCCGCGTTCAATTCCCTCACGCTATCACCGGCTCTGTGCGCAGTATTGCTCAAGGACCATCGCGCCCCGAAGGATTGGTTGTGGCGCGCCATGGACGGGGCCTTCGGCTGGTTTTTCCGCCCCTTCAACCGCGTATTCGCCTGGTCGGGTGAAAGATACGGCGCCGGGGTCAAAGCCGCGCTCCGCAAGGGCGCCATTGCGCTCCTGGTTTATGGCGCCTTGGTCCTTCTGACCGGCTGGAGTTTTGAGAAGGTCCCGACCGGCTTCGTGCCAACGCAGGACAAGGGCTATCTCATCGCCTTCGCGCAACTGCCCGAGGCGGCTTCGCTCAACCGCACTGAAGCTGTCATCCGCCGCATGTCGGACATCGGGCTCAAACAGCCCGGGGTGGAGGCGGCCGTCGCGTTTCCCGGATTGAGCATCAACGGATTCAGCGTCGCTCCGAATTCCGGCATCGTGTTCTTCACCTTGAAACCGTTTGATGAACGCCGGGCGCCGAATTTGAGCGGACCAGCGATTGCTGCCGCGTTGAACCGGAAGTTTTCCAGCATCCAGGATGCTTTTGTCCTCACCGTGCCTCCTCCGGCGGTGATGGGACTGGGCACGTTCGGCGGGTTCAAGCTCTATGTCGAGGACCGCGCTGGCCTGGGCTACGATAACCTCTATCAAACGCTGCAATCGTTGATTGCCAAGGGCTATCAGACACCCGGGCTTGCCGGATTGTTTTCCACCTTCACCGTCAACGTGCCGCAACTGGACGCGGATGTGGATCGGGTGAAGGCCAAAACGGAAGGCGTGCCGCTCGGAAACCTCTTCGACACGCTGCAAATTTATCTGGGCTCGCTCTACGTGAACGACTTCAACCGGTTTGGACGCACTTATGAAGTCATCGCGCAGGCCGACTCGCAATTCCGCGAACATCCCGCGGACATCACGCGCCTCAAGACGAGGAACGACAAGGGTGAGATGGTGCCGCTCGGAGCGCTGGTCAAGGTGACGGAGACTCATGGCCCCGATCGCGTGATGCGTTACAACGGTTATCCCGCAGCGGAAATCAACGGCGGCCCTGCCCCCGGTTACAGTTCGGGGCAGGCGGAAGCGGCTATGGCCAAACTCGCTGATGAAAGTCTGCCGCGCGGCATGGCTTACGAGTGGACCGACCTGACTTACCAGCGCATTCTGGCCGGCAATACGGCGGTTTATGTCGGGCCGCTCTGCATTCTGCTCGTGTTCCTCGTGCTGGCCGCGTTGTATGAGAGCTTCCGCCTGCCGTTGGCCATCATCCTCATCGTGCCGATGTGCCTGCTCTTTGCCATCGCCGGCGTGTGGCTTAAGGGCAGCGACAACAACATCTTCACGCAAATCGGATTCATCGTGCTCGTGGGTCTGGCGTGCAAGAACGCCATCCTGATCGTCGAATTCGCCAAGCGCAAACAGGACGAAGGTTCCTCGCCGATCGAAGCCGCTATCGAAGCCTGCCGCCTGCGGTTGCGGCCAATCCTGATGACTTCCATCGCCTTCATCGCGGGTGTTTTCCCGCTGGTAATCTCGCACGGTGCCGGCGCCGAGATGCGCCAGGCGATGGGCATCGCCGTGTTCTCCGGCATGATCGGCGTAACGCTTTTCGGGTTGTTCCTGACACCCGTGTTTTACGTCACTTTGATGAGGCTCGGCGGGAAGAAAGAAACTGCGCCCGAAGCAAAAGGCCACGGCTTTGGCACCGCCGGAGCGGCGGCGGGGATTGCGACTTCGTTTTTGCTGTTCGTCGCCACGCCTGCGCACGCCGGTTGGCTGACGGTCGGCCCGGACTATCGGCCGCCGACCAATTCAGTTCCCGCGGCTTACAAAGCCGCCGAACCCGGTTCCTGGAAGGAGGGCCAGCCGCTGGATACCGTGCCGAAGGGAAATTGGTGGGCAGTCTTTGACGACACCAGTTTGAATGAGCTGGAAGCTCAAGCGTTGCAGGCCAATCAGGAGCTTAAAGCCGCTGTTGCGCGCGTGGACCAGGCGCGGGCCACGGCGCGGGTCGCCCGGAGCGATTTGCTGCCCGGTCTCAATCTCGCTCCGAGCTTCAACCGGCAGCGCTATTCGCCGAACGCCGTGCCCAGCTTCGGCAGCCTGACGGCCAACACCTTCAGCACGCCGCTGGATTTGAGTTATGAAGTAGATTTGTGGGGACGGGTGCGGCGCGGGTTTGAAAGCGCCCGCGCCGACGCCCAAGCGTCGCTCGCAGATTATTACAACGTCCTGCTCACGCTCCAAGCCGACGTAGCCCAGAATTATTTTGCCTTGCGGTCGCTTGACGCGGAAATCGCCACCGTAACCGGCACCGTGGCTTTGCGCCGGGAACAGGTCAAGCTGGTCCGCAGCCGCTACACGGGCGGTGTCGGCAACCAACTGGAGGTCGCCCAGGCCGAAACCGAACTGGCCACCACCGAAGCCGAAGCCGCGTCGCTCGCCCAAAGGCGCGACGAGCTTGAAAATGCCATCGCCATCCTCGCCGGCCAGAATCCGTCGGATTTTCATTTACCGGCTGAAAGCGCCGGCAACTGGGAGCCGCAACCGCCGGAGATTCCAGCGGGTTTGCCGGATGACCTGTTGGAACGGCGTCCGGACGTGGCGGCGGCGGAGCGGCAGCTCGCTTCGGCCAATGCCAAAATAGGCGTGGCCAAGGCCGCCTTTTTCCCGGTGCTCACCCTGACCGGCTCCGGCGGTTACGTCAGCGGCGACCTTGACAGTCTGTTCAACTGGGACAGCCGCACCTGGTCCATCGGGCCGAGTCTCTCGCTGCCCCTTTTTGCCGGTGGCCGCAACCGCGCGAATTACAAGCGGTCAAAGGCGGCGTATGTGGAGGCAGTCGCGTTGTATCGCCAGCAGGTGCTCGTGGCGTTCGGGGACGTCGAGGACAGTCTGGCCGACATCCGTCACCTGGCCGACCAGGCCGCAGCCCAGCAGCGGGCCGTGGCCAGCGCGCGCCGGGCCGCTGACCTGGCCGGAGACCGATACCGTTCCGGCATCGTCAGTTACATCGAAGTGGTGGACGCCGACCGCGACGCGCTGGCTGCCGAGCGCGCCAACGCACAACTGGCCGGTCAGCGACTGATTGCTTCGGTCCAACTCATCAAAGCCCTCGGCGGCGGATGGGAAGCCACGACGTTGCAACCTCTATCGGCGCTGACCCGGGCAGCCGGTCAATGAGATGGGATGGCATTTGATAATCCAACTTTTGAAAACAAAGGAACAAAAACATTATGAAATCCAGCAAACTGACAGGCAGAAACATCTCCGCCATCGGCAGGAAGGAGGCAGGCCATGTCGCCGCTTGATACCCTGGTCCTCCTGGCGATCATCTTCTTTGGCCTGGTCTGGCACGACAAATCGTCTGGACCTCCTGCAAACCGATCAACCAAAAGAATCAAACAATGACAGTGACCAACAAAACCAGCGGAAACAATGCTCGTTCCACGCCCGAACCGCAAAGATCGGTCCTGAAAACACCAGGAGATCTTCATGATGAGTTACGGCAAAGAATTCTCAACTTGTCCGGCGTGTCCGAACGACAGAATGCGGGAATCCACGAAGACGCGTTTTTCGTCGGGCGGACTATGTTCATGCACATTCATGGCCCGGGCCACTGCGACATTCGATTGTCGAAAGGCGATCAGGAGCGGGTTCTTTCCGAAGGCAAAGCATGTCCGCACCGCTGGGCGCCGGAAGCCGGATACGTGACGTCTATTGTGACCGATGAGAAGGACTTGGAGCCGGCGATGGATCTGATCCGGATGTCATATCAGCATTTCGCCGGCGGACAGAATGGCCGGTGAAGCGAAATCAATGAAAACAACAGTGTCCCTTGACTCGCGTGCATTGCTGCGGAATCTTTCCACCGTTTGCCAAAGCAACCAGCGAGTCAGTCCGGAGTCAGCCGCCACGAACCGCGGGAAGTTACCCAGGTGGTCGAACATCTTTTCCGTCATGAATCGGCCAAAATGGTCGCCACGTTGACGGGAGTTTTCGGAACCGAACATCTCACGCTCGCCGAAGACGTGGTGCAGGAAGCGCTGGCCCGGGCACTGCAAACCTGGCCGTTCTACGGCGTGCCGGAAAATCCCGCAGCGTGGATCATGCGCGCCTCGCGCAATCTGGCGCTCGACGTCGTCCGGCGCGAAAAAAATTTCCGCGACAAAGAACCGGAAATCATCCGGCTGATGGACGTGGAAACCTCCACGCCCGATGTGGCGAACTTTGTCGAACACGAAATCAGCGACGACACGTTGCGGATGATGTTCGTGTGCTGTCATCCGGTCATCTCGCCGGAAGATCAGGTGGCGCTGGCGCTTAAAACGCTTTGCGGCTTCAGCCCGGCCGAAATCGCCAAGGCCTTTCTGACGACCGAAGCCGCCATTGCCAAACGATTGACACGGGCAAAACAAAAAATCCGCGAAGCCAGGATTGCGTTTGAAATTCCCGCGGGTGAGGAACTGGCGCGAAGATTGGACGGCGTGCTGCCATCGCTTTATTTGATGTTCAACGAAGGCTACAAAGCGTCGAGCGGCGATAAACTGGTTCGCGAAGACATCTGCGCCGAAGCCATCCGTCTGACGGGCTTGCTGGCGGAGCATCCGGCGGGCAACCGGCCCAGGACCCACGCATTGCTGGCATTGATGTTGTTGAACGCCGCCCGCATCCCGGCGCGCGTGGACGACGAGGGCAATCTCCTCCGGCTTCAGGAACAGGACCGGGCGCGCTGGAATCAGCCGATGATTGCGCGCGGCCTGTTTCATCTGGCGCAATCAGCCGCGGGCAACGAAATCACGGAATATCATTTGCAGGCCGGGATTTCTGCCTGCCATTGCGCGGCGAAGGATTACGCGTCCACGGACTGGCTGCAAATTCTGTCGCTCTACGATCGGCTGGTTGAATTCAATGGTTCGCCGGTCGTGGCATTGAACCGGGCGGTGGCGCTGGCCGAAGTGCGCGGGCCGCAGGCGGGAATTGAAGCCGTCAACGCGATTCAAAATCTGAAATTCCTGGAATCCTATTATCTGCTTTACGCCGTGCTCGGCGAATTCGAGTCGCGATTAAACCATACGCAAGCTGCCGCCGGCCACTTCCGCAAATCGCTGCAACTGGCGGAAATCAAATCCGAGCAGTCCTTCCTGGCCAAACGGCTCCAGGCTTGTGGAGAACAAAGCCGTCCCGACCGAAAACCGAAAACTCCGGAAAATTCGGATGGAAGGGGCCGCGTGCGGGAAATTTGATTTTCTTTCCGGAACCGCTTGATATGGGTGGCCGTCCATGCGAATATGGGTAGCCATATTATGAAGACAACGATTGAAATTGCCGACGATCTTTTTGAACGCGCCCAGCGCGTTGCCCGGAAAGAGAGGACGACATTCCGCTCTCTGACCGAGCAGGGATTGCGGATTGTGCTCAAGGAAAAGCAGGCCAAGTCTGCAAAATGGAAATGGAAACCGCTTGTGGTTCAAGGTGGTGGTTTGACCGATGAATTCAAGAATGCCCCTTGGGAAAAAATCCGTGACGAAATTTACAAGGGACACGGCGCATGATCGCCGTTGACACTAATCTGCTGGTCTTTGCCCATCGCGGGAATGCGCCCGCCCATCAGACCGCGCTGGCCGCTTTACAGCCGATGTTCGAAGGCAATTCCCCGTGGGCGCTGCCGTGGCCCTGTGTCCACGAATTCATTAGTATCGCCACCAATCCCGGCATCTACAAACCGGCGTCCACGCTATCCGAGGCATTGGGTTTTCTGGAATCGCTGTTTGGCTCGCCGCAACTGCATCTGCTCGCCGAAAGTCCCGGCTATTTTGAGAAGCTGCGCGAACTGGCGCTGGCGGCAAAATTGTCCGGCCCGCGCATTCACGACGCGCGGATTGCCGCTCTGTGCCTGCATCACGGCGTGCGCGAACTCTGGACGGCCGACCGCGATTTCTCCAGGTTCCCGAAACTCAAGACCCGCAACCCGCTGGTGAAAAAGTGAATTGCCACTCAACCCTCAACCAACAGCTCTCAACTGACTCCGGCTTGCTCTACACTCGAAGTGTCGGTGATAAAGGCGAAGGTGGGGAAGCTTTTCGGATTGTAGCAGTCGACATGAGATGTCGTATTTGAATCCAATACCAATCTGTAGTTAGCCGTAACAAACGGAGATGGAAGCGTGGGCCAAACGCGATTTGGGTTTCTCTGCCCCAGGCTGGGCGAGCGATGCGAGGTGTTGTTCCGTCGGCACTCTGCCCGGATTATCACACGGTATTCACTTTCACACCGATACCGAAGAAAAGTAGTGACGATGCCCCTGGCGGCAACTTTCGGCCCAATCAAGTGTTTCACCGGATATGAAGAACAAACCGACCATCTGGTTGGTCGTGACCGCACTGTTAACTCAGCCTCTCCGAACCGAATCCGCACCGATGGCCGACGATGTCGTCCGGGCAAACAACGCCTTCGCGCTGGATCTGTATGAGCAACTGGCAAAGCAGCCGGGCAACCTGATTCTGTCACCGTTTTCCGTTGATACAACCCTGGCCATGGCCTACGCCGGGGCGCGGGGACAAACCGCGCGGCAGATATCTGAAGCCCTTCATTTGCCCGGAGACGGCACGAACGTTCATGCCGGTTTTGCAGCTTTGCTGAAGACATTGAATCAAACCAACCTGTCCGGTTGCCAGTTCGTTTTGGCCAATTCACTCTGGGCGCAGCTAGGATACCCATTTTTGCAGCCTTTTCAGACGTGCCTGAAAGACCAATATAATTCGACCTTGAACCAGATAGATTTGACAGGGTGGCCTCGCCCATTCGACCCGGCCAAAGCTGCCGCGGCCCGCGAACAAATCAACGCCTGGGTGAAAACGAAAACGCACGATAAGATCAAGGAAATCGTCCCGCCGCGCCTTCCGAGTCCGGGCACGCGCTTGATTCTGGTTGACGCCGTTTGGTTCAAAGGGCTTTGGGCACAACCTTTTGAGAAGGGGCAGACAGTGAATGCGCCCTTTCGCATCAGTTCAGAAAAATCCATCTCTGTCCCCACCATGCACGTAAGAGCCCATTTTGGCTATGGTCAGAACGAGGACCTTCAGGTGTTGGAATTGCCGTATTTGTCCGGCCAGCTTTCCATGGTGATCTTTTTGCCAACGAAAAGCGACGGCCTGTCAGAACTGGAAAAGACGTTCACAGTCTCAGGCGTTCGGCATCTGCCAGAAATGTTCGAAACCGAAGTCGTTGTCGCCGTGCCCAGGTTTACTGAAACATGCGAATTCGATCTTAAAAAACCGCTGCAAACGATGGGGATACAGGATGCGTTTTCAGCAGCGGATGCTGATTTTTCAGGTATCACCACTGATAACGTCTTTATCGAAGCTGCTATCCACACGGCGTATGTGGATGTGAACGAAGAAGGCACCGAGGCCGCAGCCGCTACCCAACTTTCTTCTGCAAACAGCATCCTGTCGTTTTTCAACGCTGATCATCCATTTCTGTTTGTGATTCGACATAATCCGACCGGTGCAATTCTGTTCATAGGCAGGGTAGTCAATCCTCTCGAATAGCGCTGAAATGAACTCGGATTAGCGCGTGATCTGGTTGAAACACGAAATTCTGCTGTCATCATTGCATTGTCAAATCCAACTCCTACCGTCCACTAAATACCCCCAACCACAACGCGGTTGCGGCCCATCCGGCTCTTGCGGACAGCCATTAACTCAAGGCAAAGGCGCCAACATGATATTTCGAAACTCCACCGGCTTGCCCTCGGCCTGTAATCCAATCGCGCCGGAACTGACCGATGACCCGGTGACTTCATTCTGCAAAACGCCATTGACCCGAATTGTCACGGTGTTGCTGCGGCACACGATGTCGTAGCTGTTCCATTCGCCGACGGGTTTTTCCGAGCTGGGCTGGCGGCGTGGAACGCTCTTGGGAAATTTCACCGTCAGTTCATTCACCCGCGAGCCGCCGTTGCAGCGCACTTCGCCCGCGCTGCCGGACTGCAATTGCGCCTCCAGACACAGCGGCCAGACTTTGTCCGGCGGATTGACGTGCAGAAAAACGCCGCTGTTACCGGAGCCGGCCGGGAAACGCCATTCCGCGTGCAGCTCGTAATCGCGATAAGACCGGAGCGTCCGCGCATAACCGTTCGGCCTGCCCTGGCACGCGATGACGCCGTTCGTCACCGACCAGATGGACGCGGCGGGCTCGTTCGTGTCCCTGGAAACAAATGTCCAACCGGAAAGACTTTTGCCGTCGAACAATTCGATTTTATTCGTTGGCGTGATTGAAATTTCATCCTGCTGCGCGGACAGGGAGAATGTTGTTGCGGCAAAAAGCGGAATTACCATCCGCAAAGCGCGACCGACAGGAAATGATTTCATGCGCGGAGATTGCCCGTGCACCGGAAGAAGCACAAGCCGGCGATGAAATAAGAACGCGTTAACCGAGAATGTCCCTCTTGAGATTTTTACGCGCCTGCGCTAATCTCTCCGGCGTTGGGGCGATTTACGTTCCCGGTTGAAAGGTAATTTATTCTATGAAACGCAAAGCAACAGCCATTTGGCGCGGCGGTTTGAAGGACGGCAAAGGCAACATCAGCACCGAGAGC
>Ga0335081_10002164_pt1 | contig 30814 bp, 30 predicted proteins | sample Lox_Sample_35_FD_206713 | JGI IMG/M metagenome (GOLD analysis project Ga0335081, IMG submission 206713) | Soil microbial communities from Loxahatchee National Wildlife Refuge, Florida, United States - Lox_Sample_3.5 | ecosystem: Environmental > Terrestrial > Soil > Wetlands | place: USA...
TTCGAGCCGATCCATTGAGCGTCGCGGACGCGGCATTGCTCTCACCATGCGCGTGCTCGAGCACTTCTGGTACGGGGTTCGCCCGAGCCACATCGTTCTGTATCCGCTCAGCATAGCCTTCCGCGCGACGGTGGCGTTGCGCCGAGCGCTGTATCGGGCCGGGTGGCTGCACAGCGTGCGGCTGCCGGTTCCCTTGATTGTGGTCGGCAACATCGGCGTGGGTGGAACCGGGAAGACACCGCTTGTGCTATGGCTGTGCGAGTTCCTGCGAAGACATGGAGAGCGCCCCGGCATCGTCACCCGCGGCTACGGAGGAAGCGAGCGCCTCCAGCATGTTCAGCCCGACAGCGATCCCGCACAGGCGGGGGATGAGCCTGTGCTGCTAGCCCGACGATCGGGCCTGCCGGTGTTCGTCGCGCGCGACCGCGTGGCGGCGGCACGGGCACTGCTGGCTGCCGAGCCCGCGTGCAGCGTGATCATCAGCGACGACGGACTGCAGCACTATCGCATGCAACGTGACGTGGAGGTCGCGGTGGTCGACGGCGAGCGCCGTTTCGGCAATGGCTGGCTCCTCCCGGCCGGGCCCTTGCGGGAGCCGGTCCGGCGCCTCGATGAAGTGACGGCGATCGTCATCAACGGTGCTGACGCGCGTCTTCCTGACCGGCGTGCGCCTCAGTTTGGCATGCGCCTGCGCGGGAGCAGCTTCCGAAATTTGCTCCGCCCCACGCTGGATGCAGTGGAGTCGGACTGGAAGGCGAACACGCTGCACGCGGTGGCAGGCATCGGCAATCCGGAGCGCTTCTTCGCCACGCTGAGGACACGCGGCCTGACCTTCCGCGCCCATCCCTTCCCCGACCATTTCCGATTCACCGCCGATGATCTCGCCTTCGCCGGCGAGGACACGCTGCTGATGACGGAAAAGGATGCAGTAAAATGCGCAGCATTCGCGCGGGATCACTGGTGGTTTCTGCCCGTGGAGGCCGACGTCGACCCCGGCTTCGGTGACCTGATCCTCGCTCAACTGAGACGCGCACATGGACGCCAAGCTGCTTGATATTCTCGTCTGCCCGCTCTGCAAGGGACCGCTCGTGTACAAGAGAGCCGAGAAGGAGCTGATCTGCAAACCTTGCCGTCTGGCCTATCCGATCCGCGATGACATCCCCGTCATGCTGGAAGACGAGGCGCGCCGGCTGCCGCCGGAAGAAGAGGTCTAAGGCCCTCCCGCTCTAAGCCACGCGAACCGCTTCTCTCGCCCGTCGGCTGATGCAGTTCGTCGTCGTGATCCCGGCCCGGTATGCTTCCACCCGACTGCCGGGAAAGCCGCTGCTGGACATCGCCGGCAAACCGATGGTGGTGCATGTGGCCGACCGCGCGAACGCGAGCGGTGCTGCCGAGGTGTGGATCGCGACCGATGACCCGCGCGTCGTGCAAGGAGTGAGCGCGCATGGGCATCAGTGCTTGATGACCGCTTCCGACCATCCATCGGGAACCGACCGCATCGCAGAAGTGGCGCGCACCCGCGGCTGGAGCGACGACACCATCGTAGTCAACGTGCAGGGCGACGAGCCGCGCATCGCACCGCAGCTGATCCGCGATGTAGCCCAGATGCTCGCACGACACGAGGAAGCGGTGATGTCCACCGCCTGTCATCCTGTACATCGCCCACAAGATCTGTTCGACCCGAACTGCGTCAAGGTCGTGCTCGATGCACAGGGCGACGCTCTGTACTTCAGCCGCGCCACCATCCCCTGGGCGCGCGATGCATTCGCTCTGGATCGTGCAGCGATCCCGCCGGGGCTGCCGATCTACCGCCACATCGGCATCTACGGTTATCGCTGCGGCTTTCTCAGACGCTACCCGACGCTCGAGCAGCCGGCGATCGAACGCTTCGAAGCGCTCGAGCAGCTACGCGCGCTTTGGCACGGGTACAAGATCTCAGTGGCGATCACCGATCACGCGCCCGAGGCGGGCGTCGACACGCCCGCCGATCTAGATGCGGTGCGCCGGCTGTTCGGCGCCGGGCACTGATTCTATAATCCCATCGACCCGGCGTGGATACTGCAGCTCCGGGCCCTCCTGGCGCGCGCCAGATGATGACAGTCAACTCGGCAGGCGGACGACGAATGCAGCTGATTCTGCTCGGAGCACCTGGGGCTGGCAAAGGCACCCAGGCCGCGTACCTCACCCAAAAGTTCGGGATCCCGCAGATCTCCACCGGAGACATGCTGCGCGCCGCAGTCAAAGCCGGAACCCGGCTCGGGTTGGAAGCCAAGAAGTTCATGGATGCCGGCGCGCTGGTCCCCGACGATGTGATCATCGGGTTGGTCGAAGAACGCATCCGCCAGCAAGACTGCGCCAATGGTTTCCTGTTCGATGGATTCCCGCGCACGATCCCGCAAGCCGAGGCGCTGCGCAAAGCCGGCGTCGGCCTGGACTATGTGGTGGAGATCGACGTCGACGATGCCGAGATCATCCGGCGTCTGTCGGGCCGCCGCGTCCACCCGGCCTCGGGCCGCACCTACCACGTGCAATTCCACCCGCCGCAGGTCGCCGGCCGGGACGACGTGACCGGAGAAGCCCTCGTGCAGCGCGACGACGACAAGGAAGAGACCGTCAAGACGCGGCTGGAGGTGTACCACGCGCAGACCAAGCGTCTGGTGGACTACTACTCGAAGCTCGCGGCCGAAGGCGGCAACCGCGCGCCGAAATACCGCAAGATCGCCGGCCAGGGCTCGGTGGAGGAGATCCGCGACCGGCTTTGTGCCGCGCTTTCTTCTTGAATCGAATGCCGCGGGACATGGTGACGGACAGGCTGCGGATAGGCTGCCCAGGCTCGCGCACGCTGAGCGTCAGTGCGCCGCTGGCGCATTCGGTCACCCATGTGCACGGCCGAGACCGGGTCCGGTCCACTGTGATTTTCCGCGCCTCGACGGCGCTAGTTTCTCGGGGTCAGACATGGCGAAGATGAACGCGTTTTACGCTCAGTCGGGCGGGGTGACGGCGGTGATCAACGCGAGCGCATGCGGGGTGATCGAGACCGCGCGCAAGCACAAGAACAAGATCGGCAAGGTGTACGCCGGTCGCAACGGCATCCTCGGCGCGCTCACGGAGGACCTCGTGGACACCGGAAAGGAGTCCGACAGAAACATCGCGGCTCTGCGCTACACGCCGGCCGGGGCTTTCGGCTCCGCGCGCTACAAGCTCAAGAAGTTCGAGGAGAGCCGCACCCAGTACGAGCGTCTGATCGAGGTCTTCAAGGCCCATGCCATCGGCTACTTCTTCTACAACGGCGGCGGCGACTCGGCGGACACCTGCCTGAAGGTGTCGCAGCTGTCCTCTCAGATGGGCTACCCGATCGTCTGCGTGCACGTGCCCAAGACGATGGACAACGACCTGCCCATCACGGATTGCTCTCCGGGCTTCGCATCGGTGGCCAAGTACCTAGCGGTGAGCATGCGCGAGGCCGGCTTCGACGTCGCTTCGATGGCCAAGACCTCCACTCGCGTGTTCATCCTGGAGGCGATGGGGCGCCACGCCGGATGGACCACCGCTGCCATGGGGTTGGCGGCAGAGAAGGCCGGCGACGCGCCGCACGTGCTGCTGTTCCCCGAGGTCCCCTTCGAGCAGGAAAAGTTCTTGGCGAAGGTGGACGCCGCGGTGAGCACATACGGCTCCTGCTGCATCGGCGTATCCGAAGGAGTGCGCGGACCGGACGGCAAGTTCCTCTCCGAAAGCGGCCTGCGCGATGCATTCGGCCATGCGCAACTCGGCGGCGTCGCTCCACTGCTGGCCGGCCTGGTGCAGGACAAGCTCAAACTGAAATACCACTGGGCAGTCGCCGACTACCTGCAGCGTGCGGCGCGCCACATCGCATCCAAGACCGACGTGGCGCATGCTTATGCGGTCGGGAAGGCGGCCGTGGAACTCGCGCTGCGGGGCCGCACCGCGGTGATGCCCACCATTGTGCGCAAGTCGAACCGACCGTATCGCTGGACCACCGGCGTCGCCGATCTCGAGCAGGTGGCCAACGTCGAGAAGACGCTGCCGCGCGACTATATCAGCGAGGACGGATTCCACATCACGGCAAAGTGCCGCCAGTACCTGCTGCCGTTGATCCAGGGCGAGGACTATCCGCCTTACAAGCACGGCCTGCCAGCGTACGTGACGCTCAAGAACGTTCCGGTGCCGAAGAAGCTCAGCACCGAGTTCAAGGGGTGAGGAATCCAGTAGAATTGCCCGTTTCGTTTGCCCGCGGCCACCGGCCCGCTTCGGCTCAGCGACCGGCGTCCCGCACGCCGGACGTGCGCCGACGGATGGACGTGCGTGCGATCAGCTCCGTCCCCACTCCGGGGCGCGGAGCGGCCCGGATCATCTCAAGCGTAAACGTCACAGGGGGGATTCATGTCTAGCGGAGTTCTCATTGCACTGGTCTGCGCCATCGTCGCGGTCCTGTATGGCGTGGTGTCGATTCGATGGGTGCTCGGCCGTCCCGCCGGCAACGAGCGGATGCAGGAGATCGCCGCGGCCGTCCAGCAGGGAGCGAAGGCATACCTGAACCGGCAATACCGCACCATCGCGATCGTCGGCGTCGTGCTGTTCCTCGTGCTGGGCATCGCGCTCAACAATTGGTACACCGCCTTCGGCTTTCTGGTGGGCGCCGTGCTCTCCGGAGCGGCTGGATACACCGGCATGTCGATCTCGGTGCGGGCCAACGTGCGCACTGCTCAAGCGGCCAGCGACGGCCTGAATGCGGCGCTCGCGATCGCCTTCCGCGGCGGCGCGATCACCGGGATGCTCGTGGTAGGCCTGGCCCTGTTCGGCGTAGCGCTGTACTACTGGATCGTGCAGGCCATTTCGGGCGATCCGGAGCAGGCACTGCACGCGCTGGTGGGCCTCGCCTTCGGGGGATCGCTGATCTCCATCTTCGCGCGTCTCGGCGGCGGTATCTTCACCAAAGGCGCGGACGTGGGCGCGGACCTGGTGGGGAAGGTCGAGGCCGGCATCCCCGAGGACGATCCGCGCAACCCCGCGGTGATCGCCGACAATGTGGGCGACAACGTCGGTGACTGCGCCGGCATGGCCGCCGACCTGTTCGAGACCTATGCGGTCACCATCGTCGCCACCATGCTGCTGGGCGGACTCATGTTGAAGCAGGTCGGACCCAACGCGGTGCTGTACCCGCTGGTGCTGGGCAGCGCCTCGATCATCGCATCCATCATCGGCACGTACTTCGTCAAGGCGACCGAAGGCGGCAAGATCATGAGCGCGCTGTACAAGGGGGTGATCGTGTCGGGCGTGCTCGCTGCTGTGGCTTTCTACCCGATCACCGCCTGGCTGATCCCCGACAATGCGCTCGACGCGGTGCTACACCTTCAAGGCGGCGCGCAGTGGCGGCTGTTCGGCGCTTCGTTGGTCGGCCTGGTGCTCACCGCAGCCATGGTGGTCATCACCGAATACTACACGGCGACCGAGTATTCGCCGGTACGCCACGTGGCCGCCGCATCACAGACCGGCCATGCCACGAACATCATCGCCGGCCTGGGGGTATCCATGAAGGCCACGGCCCTGCCGGTGCTGGCTGTGTGCATCGCCATCTGGGCCTCCTACGCCTTCGCCGGCCTGTACGGCATCGCCATCGCGGCGACCGCCATGCTCTCGATGACCGGGATGATCGTGGCCCTGGATGCCTACGGCCCGATCACCGACAACGCCGGGGGCATCGCGGAGATGGCCGAGCTGCCGTCCAAGATTCGCGAAATCACCGATCCGCTCGATGCCGTGGGCAACACGACCAAGGCCGTGACCAAGGGCTACGCCATCGGCTCGGCGGGTCTGGCGGCGCTCGTGCTGTTCGCCGACTACACGCATAACCTGGAGGCGGCAAACAAGCTGCCCCAGTTCGCCCTGTCCGAGCCCGCCGTCATCATCGGCCTGTTCATCGGGGGGCTGGTCCCCTACCTGTTCGGCGCCATGGCGATGGAAGCGGTCGGCCGGGCAGCAGGCGCCGTAGTGAACGAAGTGCGCCGCCAGTTCCGCGAGATCGCGGGCATCATGGAAGGCAAGGCCAAGCCGGATTACTCGAGGGCCGTGGACATGCTCACGCGGGCGGCCATCAAGGAGATGATCATCCCCTCCCTGCTGCCCATCCTGGTGCCGATCGTGTTGTGGCTCGTGATGCGGTGGCTGATGGGTCGGGAAGCGGGGATTCAGGCGCTCGGCGGACTGCTGATCGGAACCATCGTCACGGGACTGTTCGTCGCCATCTCGATGACTACCGGTGGCGGTGCGTGGGACAACGCGAAGAAGTACATCGAGGACGGTCATTACGGCGGCAAGGGCTCCGATGCCCACAAGGCCGCGGTGACCGGGGATACGGTGGGAGATCCGTACAAGGACACCGCCGGCCCCGCGGTGAATCCGCTGATCAAAATCATCAACATCGTTGCGTTGCTGCTGGTCCCACTGCTCTGAGCGCAGTTTCGGCTCCATGCAAAACGGCCCCGCGCGCGGGGCCGTTTTCGTTAGGTGATCTAACAGGCTGAGCTTGCGGTACACGCTCCCTCGGAGCCGCGGCTCATCCTTTGGTCAAGATCCAAACGCTGCGGTATTCTGGGCCCAGCGTGGAGGGGTCCAGATGCGACAACGATGCCCGGCGGCCTGGCTGCTCGCTGCGGTGCTGTGCGCAGCCGTCAGTAACCTGGGCGCGGTGCATGCGGACGAAGCCAACGGGTCGGGGCTGTCTGCGCCTCACGGCGGACAGATGTGTACCGCCGGGTCGTATCACCTCGAGCTGGTCGCTGGCAAAGGCGAGATCCGAGTGTACGTCACCGACCGTAGCGGCCGGCCGATCGAGACTGCAGGCGGAAGAGGCAAGGCCGTGGTGCACACGGACGGAAAAGGCGTGACGATCCCGATCCAGCCAGTGCCGGGCAACCTGTTCGAAGGCAAGGGACGCTTCAGGCTGAAGCGATCGAGCGTGATCTTCGTGACGGTGCATCTGCGCGGCGCAAAGCCGCAGAAGTGCGTCTTCCGGCCGGTAGAAACGACGCCGATCGAGCCCGCGGCTCCTGGACGCACGTGACATGCGCCCGACGCGCGGGTGGTCTCGCGCAGCAGTCCTACCCATCGCGCCTTGCACGCGGTGGGCGCCGACCCAGGCGCAGGGTCCCTGCTCGGGTTAGCTTCGCGCATGCAGCTTGCTCCGGATGGTGCCAATCCTAGCCCTACATCCATGGACTCCTCCGACCCCAGCTCTACTCCCGCTCCGAGCCAGTGGCAGCTGCTGCGCACACGACGGTTCCTGCCTTTCTTCGTCACACAGTTCCTGGGCGCGCTCAACGACAACCTGTTCAAGAACGCGATGGTGCTGTTGCTGACCTTCCAGGTTACCCAGGCATCGAGCCTCAACTCCGGCGTGCTGGTCAACCTCGCCGGGGGCGTGTTCATCCTGCCGTTCTTTCTGTTCTCGGCCACTGCGGGCCAGCTCGCGGATAAGTTCGAGCGCTCGCGCATCATGCGGCTCGTCAAGATATTCGAAATCGGAATCGCTGCGATCGGAGCCCTCGCGTTCGTACGCAAGGACGTCGGGTTGCTCTTCGCGACCCTGTTCCTGCTGGGTACGCACTCCAGCGTGTTTGGACCCGTGAAGTACGCGATCCTTCCGCAACATCTGCGGGAGACGGAGCTGGTAGGCGGCAACGCGCTGGTGGAGACCGGCACCTTCGTCGCGATCCTGCTCGGCACGCTGCTTGCCGGCTTCCTGATGGGACGCAGCCAAGGGGTGCCGGTGCTTGTGCCCGTGCTGACCATACTGGTGGCGCTTGCCGGCTACCTGGCAAGCCGGGCGGTTCCGCGGGCTGACGCACCCGTGCCCGACCTCAAGCTCAATTGGAATCCTCTGTCCGAGACCTGGCGCACGCTTGGGGCCACCCGTGGTAACCGGGCCGTATTCAACTCCATCCTCGGCATCTCGTGGTACTGGTTTCTCGGCGCGCTGATGCTGTCTCAGTTTCCCGGCTTCGCGAAAGATCACCTGGGCGGCAGCGAGAGCGTGGTCACACTGATGCTCGGCGTGTTCATCTTCGGCGTGGGGCTGGGCTCGCTGCTGTGCGAGCGGCTTTCGGGCCATAAGGTGGAGATCGGGCTGGTTCCGTTCGGGTCGATCGGCATGACGCTGTTCGTGCTCGACCTGTTCTTCGCCAGCCCGGCTGTGGGGACCCATACGCACGCAGACGCCTGGGAGCTCCTGACCCGGCCGAGCTCCTGGCGCATGCTGGCGGATCTGGCGCTGCTCGGGACCTTCGGCGGTTTCTATATCGTGCCGCTGTATGCGCTCGTGCAGGCCCGCTCGGACCCGGCGCAGCGTTCGCGCATCATCGCCGCCAACAACATTGTGAACGCGTTGTTCCTCGTGCTCGCCGCGGGTTTCGGCGCGGGATTGCTGGCGGCCGGCGCGAGCATTCCGCAGCTGTTTCTCGCCGCGGCCCTGCTCAACGCGGCGGTGGCCGTGTATATCTATCTGCTGGTGCCCGAGTTTCTCATGCGTTTCCTGGCGTGGATGCTCATCCACTCGGCATACCGCTTGCGCAAGACCGGGCTGAACAACATCCCCGAGTCGGGTCCCGCGGTGCTGGCGTGCAACCACGTAAGCTTCGTGGACGCGATCGTCGTGCTCGCCGCCTGCCCCCGCCCGGTGCGCTTCCTCATGGACCATCAGATCTTCCGTATCCCGGTGCTGAGCTTCGTATTTCGCACTGCGCGGGCAATTCCCATCGCTCCCGCGAAGGAAGACGCGGCGATGCTGGAGGCGGCCTATGCAGAAGTCGAGCGGGCGCTCGCAGCCGGCGACCTGGTAGGGATCTTCCCCGAAGGTCGGATCACGAGCACGGGGGAGATGCAGCCTTTCCGGGGCGGGATCAAGCGGATCGTCGAGGCAACGCCAGTCCCGGTGGTGCCCATCGCCCTGCGCGGGCTATGGGGCAGCATGTTCAGCCGCAAAGGCGGGCCCGCTTTCTTCAAGCGCCCACGGGGACCCTTCTCGCTGGTAGAGCTCGTGGTCGGGGAGCCGATCCCGCCGCAGGCGGTGACGCCCGAAGGCCTACAGGAGTCGATCCAGCGACTGCGCGGGGATCGGCTCTAGCGCGACGCACGGTCCGGCGGGGGGTCGGGATTCAGACTTTCCACTCCTCCTCTTCGTCGTCTTCTTCGTCGTCCTCGTCCTCATCCTCGTGCTCGTGGTCTTGCTCTTCCTCTTCGTCCTCGTCGTCGCCGTTGGTTTCACTCGAGGGTACCGACACCCACAGCTCGTAGCCATCCGGGTCGGTCACAAGGAACTCTCGGGTGCCATAGGAAGTAGACCGGATCTCGGTCACCGGAAAGCCGCCTTGCTTGAGTGCATGGTGTGCTGCGTAGAGATCATCGGGACGGATATAGATCACCCAGCTCTGCCCAATCGCGGGATTGAGCGTGATCTGTTGCTCTGCAGACAGCTGCTGGAGCATCAGATCGGCGCCGCGGCAGCGCAGCCAGCACCACGCCAAGCGCCCATCCTGCTCGTACGAGTCGGCCGGCTTGAAGCCGAAGTAGGTTCGGTAGAAGCCGATGGAGCGCTGGATATCCGATACGCCCAGACTGGGAATCAGTTTCGTAGCAACCATCGCGTTGGCCTCCGTTGCCTACCGATCGTGTGGCGCGAGGCGGCAGCGCTGGTCGATGCACACCGCCCGCGGCTCCTGCAACACGTGGCACGTCCCTGCCACCGCGCGCTTGCGATTGACCTCTTCCTCGAGGAAGCTGTACTCGTAAGCCTTCGCTTCGAGCAACTCGCGGTTGCTGACGGTGCTCGAGTAAGCCAGATACTCGGACGGCCCGCCGCAGGGGTTCGACCCCAGCGGCAGCACGCGGCAGTGGACGAGGTTGGCGCAGCTGGGTTCTGCGATGAGCTGCACGATCTCGGCATGCAGTCGGACGAGCGCCTCCTCGTCGCTGCCCGATGCGGGGCCGATGTCGGCTCCACCCGCTGGCCTGACGACCAAACCGGCGACTGCGTATCCGAGCCATAGCGGGAGCCGCTTCACGGCCGCCTCAAGCCACGGTAATGCGCTTGTCCAGATACACGTCCTGAATGGCGTGCAGCAACTTCACGCCCTCGGCGATCGGGCGCTGGAAGGCCTTGCGGCCGGAGATCAGGCCCATCCCGCCGGCGCGCTTGTTGATCACTGCGGTACGCACCGCGTCGGCGAAGTCGTGCTCGCCCGAGGCACCTCCGGAGTTGATCAGCCCTGCGCGCCCCATGTAGCAGTTGGCAACTTGATATCGGGTGAGGTCGATCGGGTGATCGGTGGTGAGCTCCGTATACACGCGCTTATCGGTCTTGCCATAGGGGTTCTCTTTGGTGTTCAGCACGTTGTACCCACCGTTGTTCTCGGGCAGCTTCTGTTTGATGATGTCGGCTTCAATCGTGACGCCCAGGTGATTCGCCTGGCCCGTCAGATCTGCCGATACGTGATAGTCCTTGTCCAGCTTGAAGTGGCTGTTGCGCAGGTAACACCAGAGCACCGTAGCCATCCCGAGCTCATGCGCGGCCTGAAACGCCTGGCTCACCTCGATGATTTGGCGTGAGGACTCGGCCGAGCCGAAGTAGATGGTCGCTCCCACCGCCACCGCCCCCATCTCCTTCGCCTGCTTGACGCTCGCGAAGAAGATCTGGTCGTATTTGTTCGGGTAAGTCAGAAACTCATTGTGGTTGAGCTTGAGCAGGAACGGGATCTTGTGGGCGTACTTGCGGGCACACGCCCCCAGGACCCCAAGCGTGGACGCGACCGCGTTGCAGCCGCCTTCGATGGCGAGCTTGACGATGTTCTCCGGGTCGAACATGGCCGGGTTCTTGGCGAACGAGGCTCCGGCAGAGTGCTCGATGCCCTGGTCCACCGGCAGGATCGATAGATATCCGGTTCCGCCCAGGCGCCCCTGGTTGATCAGCTGTTGCAGGCTACGCAGGACCGGCGCTGGACGGTCGCTGTGCGCGACCACGCGGTCCACGAAATCCGGGCCGGGCAGGTGCAACGACTCTTTCGGGATCCCTCTGCATACATGGCTCAGCAGCGACTCGGTTTCGGCACCGAGCAGGGCTTCGATATCGGTGCTGCCCTTGGCTGGGGCGATGACGGCACTCATCGGGGCATCCTCCACAAGACGCTAGAGCTGACGATTATCCACGCCGCGGCGCGGTCAGTAAACCGCGCCTACCGTCAGGCTCGGGAAGTGCCCGGCGTCGACGCTGCCGCCGGCTGTGTTTGCCTTGCCTTCGCCTCGCCTGGTCGCGACACGAACCCGTACGCAGCCGCGCGGACGTCTGCATCGGCCATCATCCCGTCGTCATGGATCGCCTAGCCTCCAGCGCGACGCAATAGCGGGCGCTGGAATTCGAGCCGCGCCCCGGATCTCCCGACCCTGGGTGACCACAGCGGCGCGCGCAGCGCAGAACGGCTGGGCTTGAGAGTCAGGCTAGAGCCGCGATGTCGCGGCCGGAGACACTGGAATATCGGAGCAGGAAGGCCTTGCTCGCTGGAGGGTGCACATGCCGCGGAGCCAGACGACGGCGCGGGATTGGACGCGAGCGGTGCGGGCATCGGCCGATGCCGCAGCCGCCGGGTCGGAGGAGAGTGCTACGTGGTGGCGCCCTTGTCCTGACGCGAGATGAGGGAAATGATGCCGTCCATGTCCATCGACTCTTCCCGCGTCTGCTGCTGGACCTGCTTCGATTCCAGGATCTCGCAATGACGGTAGATCTGGTTCAGCTTACGCTCCGCGTCAGCTTGGTCTTTTCCGGGTATCAACAGGTTGTCGACGACCAGTCCGCTGCGCGTCCGGATCTTGAAGCCAAACTTCATCATCCCACGGGGTGCATGGTGGCTCACGAGCAACATTCGACTTCTCCGACGGTGCAGGGTTTGCGCAGTATCCTTGACTACGGCAGATTTGATGCCAGCTTGAGGCTGAGTTGCCCGGCGGCGGCGGCCGAAGCGCAGGCCGGAGAACCGGCGTACTCGGATGCCAGTAGCGTTCGCCGGACGCGAAAGATTTCACACTCCGGCAACATCGCCACGCGATCGAAGCTCACCTCCTCCTGCCGGCGTGACGGCACTGCAGACCCATTTCCACCGGGACCCAGGCGGCGGGCCAATGCGGCAGCAACCGCTGGAGGAACAGGCTACGCCAGGAATCCGGTCTCGATCAGTTCGTCCAGAAGAGCGTCGAAGTCCTCGGCACCCCGGCTATCCGGCGCATGCGTGAATACGTCCTGGTTGGACGCCGGGCTCTCGGCGACGCTCACGTTCTCCGAGATGCGGGCCTTGCACAGCTCGTCGCCATAGCGCTGCTGGATCTCTGCATAGATGTCGTGCGACATGCGGCGGCGCGAGTCGAACCGCGTCACCACGTAGCGACGCACCACGCGCTTCTTGAATACATGCTCCAACGCCTTGAGCGTCTTCTCCACCTGCAGCACGCCCTTGACGGCGAGCCAGTCTGCCGATACCGGCACCAACACGCGGTCACAGGCGAAGATCGCGTTGAGCGAGAGGACCCCCAGGATCGGGCAGCAGTCGAACAGGATCGGGCGGCCGGTATTCAGGTTCTCCCGGATGATGCCCGTGTTGAGGCGATTTAGGACGTGCGGCCCCTTTCCATACTGGGAGTCCACCTTGGAGAGTTCGACGTGCGCCGGGATCACGGGCCAGCCCCCGTGTCCCTCGCGGATCAGCTGAGCGAGCGGCCGCTGCGTCTGATAGAAGCCGAAGATGCTGTCCTCGGCGTTGGCAACCGCAGTTCCTGTGATGGCGGAAAGATGCGCCTGAGGGTCCAGGTCCAGGGTGAGCGGCGCCATGCCGCGTCGAGTAAGCGCCGCAGACAGATTCAGCGACGTAGTCGTCTTTCCAACGCCGCCCTTCTGGTTGAATATCGCGATCCTGGCCATGACTCCGTTGAGACCCCCTGCCGCCGGGGCCTGGGCGACCTCAAGCGCCGTGAATCCAATCAGCTAGTTGTCGATCCGGTTTGCCAGTTGCCTGGAGTCGGCTTCAATGGGCTGGCGCTGTCCTCCCTGAACAGGCTAATCGACGCCCCGGGCCCAGTCTTTAGCCCGTGCGACCGCGCGCAGCCACTCCGCGCGCAGTTGGCCCCGTTCTGCGTCGCCGAGACGGGGCTGAAATACGCGGTGCGCTTTCTCGGGTGCATCGATGGCGGCCGCATCGGGCCAGTATCCGGATCCGAGTCCCGCCAGATAAGCCGCTCCGAGGGCCGTCGCCTCGAGCAGGTTGGGGCGGACCACTGGTACCCCCAGGATATCGGCTTGAAACTGCATCAGCAGGTCGCTGCGTGCAGCACCACCATCGACCCTGAGCTCTCGTAGTGCGATCCCGGAGTCGGCCTGCATCGCCTCGAGGATGTCCGCGGTCTGATAGGCGATGGACTCGAGCGTGGCGCGAGCCAAGTGCGCGCTGGTGGATCCGCGCGTAAGCCCCAGGATCGTCCCGCGCGCGTGCGGATCCCAATGCGGAGCGCCGAGGCCAGCGAACGCGGGCACAACGTACACGCCACCGTTGTCCGGGACCGATGCGGCCAAGGCGTCCACTTCGCGCGCTTCGCGGATGACACCCAGGCCGTCGCGCAACCATTGGACCGCCGCCCCGGCGATGAAGACGCTGCCTTCGAGCGCGAACTCCCGGCGTCCGCCAAAGCGCCAAGCCACGGTGGTGAGCAGTCCCTTGTGCGAATCCACCGCCCGCTCGCCGGTGTGCATCAGCATGAAGCAACCCGTGCCGTATGTGTTCTTCACCATCCCGGGCATGACGCAGCGTTGGCCGAACAGAGCAGCCTGCTGGTCTCCGGCGATGCCGGCTATGGGGATGGCCCCCCCGAACACCTCGGGAGCGGTCTCTCCCGCGACGCCCGAAGAAGCGACAACCTTGGGCAGCATGCTGCGTGGCACGCCGAGCAACCCGAGCAACTTGTCGTCCCAATCGCCGATGTGGATGTTGAACAACAGGGTGCGCGAGGCGTTGCTCGCGTCGGTCACGTGCAAGCGGCCGGCAGTCAGCTTCCACACCAGCCAGCTGTCGACCGTGCCGAAGCACAGACCGCCCGCCTCGGCGCGACGGCGCGCGCCGTCGACGTTGTCCAAGATCCAGCGCAGCTTGGTGCCCGAGAAATAGGGATCCAGAACCAACCCGGTCCGTCCGCGGAACAGCGCTTCCAAGCCCTGCGTTTTGAGCCTCTCGCAGAGCGCGGCCGTGCGCCGGTCCTGCCAGACGATGGCATTGCAGATCGGATCGCCGGTGCGGCGATCCCAAACGATGGTCGTCTCGCGCTGATTGGTGATGCCGATCGCGGCGGCTTCGCCGGGCGTAACGCCGGCAGACGCCAGGGCTTGGTGCGCGCATTCGCACTGCGTCTGCCAGATCTCGAGCGGGTCCTGCTCCACCCAGCCCGCCTCGGGATAGATCTGCCGCGTCTCCCGCTGGGCCACGCCACGCGCGTCCCCCGATCCGTCGAAGACGATGGCTCGCGAGCTCGTGGTTCCTTGGTCTAGCGCAAGCAGAAACTTCATGCGCAACCGCTCGACTGCGGATATGTTAGATTGCCAGCTGTGCCGCGCGGTCCTTGGTGCGACCGTCGCATCGGCAGGCGGTCAGCATACACCCATCGACGCAAAGCACATGCCAATAGACGCGGCGCCTGTCGCCTGCACGGCAGAATTCCTGGCGGGCCTGCGCCGCATGGGTCTGCTCTCGGCCTCGGACAAGGCTTCGCTCACCCCGCTTGCCGGCGGCGTATCCTCTGACATCGTGCGTGCCGATCTGTCCGGCGGGCCGGTGTGCGTCAAACGCGCATTGCCCAAGCTCAAAGTCGAGGCAGATTGGCAGGCGCCGGTCGAGCGCAGCCGCTGGGAGGTCGAGTGGATGCGCCTGGCCGCGTCGATCGTACCCGATGCGGTGCCGCGCGTCCTCGGTAACGACGAGGCGTCTGGGATGTTCGCGATGGAGTATCTCGACCCGGTGCGCTACCCAGTGTGGAAAGCGCGACTGCGAGATGGCGCGGTCGAGCCCAGCTTTGCGGCCGAAGTAGGCTCGCGCATCGGGCGCATCCATGCGGCGACGGCGCGATCCGACGAATTAGCGCGGCGCTTCGCCACCGATCACGTCTTCATTCCGATCCGCCTGGACCCGTACTTGGGTGCTGCCGCGCGAATCCACCCGGACTGCGCGGCGAGGCTGCGCGAGCTGCGCGAGGCTACGCTGCGCAGCAAGCTCACGCTCGTGCACGGCGACGTGAGCCCCAAGAACATTCTCTGCGGCCCCAACGGGCCGGTCTTCCTCGATGCCGAGTGCGCCTGGTACGGAGACCCGGCTTTCGATCTCGCGTTCTGCTTGAATCACCTGCTGCTCAAGTGTGCCTGGCGACCACAGTGGGCCGACGGCTTTCTGGATTGCTTCCACTCGCTAGTCGACGCCTATATGCCGCAGGTGGGGTGGGAGTCCGCTCCCGGACTGGAGGCGCGTGCTGCCCATCTGCTGCCGGGCCTGTTCCTGGCGCGCGTGGACGGCAAGTCCCCAGTCGAGTATTTGACCGAACCCTGGCAGCGCGAAGCGGTGCGCACAGTAGGCCGCCGCTACCTGCTGCGGCCCGCCGAGCGTCTCGGCGACCTGGCACAAGCTTGGCGCTCCGTATTACGCTCCCTCGACACCGCGTCAATCGCAGCGCCGCTCAACGATGCCTGATACCACGATCGTCGCCGTGCATGCCAGGCGCGTCTGGGACTCGCGTGGCCGTCCGACGGTGGAGGCCGAGGTGCACCTCGCCTGCGGACTGAGCGGGCGCGCTGTTGCGCCGGCAGGCGCGTCGCGCGGATCGCGCGAGGCGGTCGATCTGCGCGACGGCGGCAGCCCGTTCGGCGGCATGGGCGTGAGCGCCGCCGTAGCACATGTCGACGGCGAGATCGCCCGAGCACTTCGCGGGCGCGACGCAAACGACCAAGCAGGACTGGACGCTGCACTGATCGCGCTGGACGGCACGCCCGACAAGGCGCGCCTCGGGGGAAATGCCACCATCGCGGTGTCGATGGCGGCGCTGCACGCCGCCGCGGCTGCGGCGCGGGAACCGCTGTACCGGTATCTCTTGGGACAGAAGCCCGCGCGGCTGCCGCTTCCAGAGATCCAAGTGTTCGGTGGCGGCGCTCACGCCGGGCGGCGGATCGACGTGCAGGACTTCATGGTCATGGCATTGGCCGCGGCGAGCTTCGACGAGGCGCTTGCGATGAGCGCAGAGGTCTACCGGGCGGCCGGCGAGTTGCTCGGTGAGAAGGGCCGGCTCCAAGGGGTCGCGGACGAAGGCGGATATTGGCCGGTGTTCGACAGCAACGAGGAGGGACTCGAGTGGCTGCTGCGCGCGATCGAGCGCGCCGGCTACGTTCCGGGCGAGGAGATCGCCATCTCCCTCGATGTCGCGGCGTCGGAGTTCGGCCGCGGGGGGCGCTACCGCTTCGGCTTGGAATCGCGCGAGTTCGACAGCGACGCACTGGCGGAGGTGTTGCTGTCCTGGATCGAGCGCTACCCCATCGTGTCGATCGAGGACCCGATGGCGGAGGACGATCCCAGCGGCATGGCGCGCTTCACCGCCGCCGCCGGCGACCGGGTGCAGGTCATCGGCGACGATTACCTGGTAACCAATGCCAAGCTGATCGAAATGGCCGCGCGCGCGCGTGCCTGCAACGCGGTGCTGATCAAGCCGAACCAGACTGGCACCGTCACCGAGACCCAAGCTGCCTTGCAGGCCGGCGTTCGCGCCGGCTTTGGAACGATCGTATCGGCGCGCTCGGGCGAGACCGAAGACGTGACCATCGTGCACCTGGCTGTCGGGTGGGATGCCGGCCAGCTCAAGGTCGGATCCTTCAGTCGCTCCGAGCGCATGGCGAAGTGGAACGAGGCCTTGCGCATCGAGGAGCAGCTGGGCGGCGCCGCCCGCTTCGCGGGGCGCTCAGCGCTACGGCCTGCGGGAGCAACGCCTGTGCCGCCCGCATAACCGAAGTGGACCGGCGGCCTCCGCATCTGCTGCGCGGGATCTTGCTGATCATGACCGCGGTGTTTCTGTTCTCGTCGATGGATACGCTGGCCAAGCTGATGTTAAAGGCATATCCGTTGCCGCCGCTGATCTGGGCCCGTTACACCGTCCACCTGGTGTTCATGGTGGTCCTGTTGGCGCCGCGGCTGGGCTTGCAGCTCATCCGAACCCAGCGTCCGGGCGCGCAGGTCCTGCGCGGGTTGCTGCTCGTAGCAAGCACCGCTCTGTTCTACCTCGCGCTTCGCCACATGCCGCTCGCGGAGGCGGCGGCCATCAGCTTCGTCGCGCCCGTACTGGTCACGGCGCTGTCGGGTCCGATGCTGGGTGAGCGCGTGCCGATACGCGGCTGGCTCGCGGTGATCCTGGGCTTCGTCGGCGTGCTCGTGATCATTCGCCCGGGTGGAGGTGTGCTCAGCTTCGCAGTGGTGTTTCCACTGGCGACCGCGCTGCTCTTCGCCTTGTACCAGATCATGACGCGCATGCTGGCCGGGCATGAGAATCCGCTCACGACGCTGTTCTTCACCGCGGTGGTGGGCGCGGTAGCGACCACGCTCGTGTTGCCGTTTGCCTGGCAGACGCCCACGTTGCTGCAAGCGGCGATGATGGTGGCGATCGGACTTCTCGGCGGCTTCGGGCATTTCCTGCTGATCCGCGCCGTCGAGGTCGCCTCTCCCACCGCGCTCGCGCCTTTTGTCTACACGCAGCTGGTCTGGTCCACGCTCCTTGCGTTGCTGGTGTTCCACGAATTCCCCGACTCCGGCTCGCTGATCGGGATGCTGGTCATCGTGGGTGCCGGGCTGTTGGCAGTGGACTGGCGGCGCATCGGCCGCCGCGCCAGTGCGAACGAACGGGCTCCCGCGCATCGGCCCGCTCAACGATCGATCTAATCTCATGAGCAAGCCGGCTCCCGACACGCGCGCTGCATATCGGCACTTTCAGGCGATCCCCACCCGATGGATGGACAACGACGTGTACGGCCACGTCAACAACGTGGTGTACTACTCGTACTTCGACACCGTCGTGAACCAGTATCTGGTCGAGCAGGGTGTGCTGGACATCGAAGCGAGCCCGGTAATCGGCCTGGTGGTAGAGACCGGTTGCCGCTACTTCGCCCCTATCGCCTTCCCGGACCTGATCCATGCCGGCCTCAGAGTCGCTCGGCTCGGCAACAGCAGCGTGCGCTATGAGATCGGGATATTCCGCAACGAGCAGGACACGGCCTGCGCGCAGGGCCACTTCGTCCACGTATACGTGGATCGGACCTCGCGCCGGCCGGCGCCGTTGCCCCAGCCCCTGCGGGCGGCGTTGGCGCGGATCACCGTGGCCTGACTCAGTACAAGAAGCAGGGCGCTGCGATCGTGATGTTTCCGCCTACGCCTGACTGCCCCGCCTGCCCCGTCGGGCGCACGCAGAAGCGCGCATAGCGCGTGGTTACCTCCAGCACGCCCGACGCAAGCTGGCGCTCGCTCACGACGTAGCTGGGCGGCTCGCCGAGCTGTTGCCGGAAGCGCTGCGCCAGCTCTTCCCGCGTCGGCTCGAGCGGCCCGCTCTCGATGATGACCGGCTCCGCTTGTACCGCGGCCACGGCGCCCGGCTCCCCCGCAGTCGGCGCAGGGCTGCTTGGCGCTTCCGTCTCAGCTCGGAGGGTGCTGCCCAGCAATATGAGCGCGCACAGCCAAAGACGGCCAGGTGAGAGTCTGGACACCGCCGCCGTACTCATGTGTGTAGCCTTCGGGTTCCCGCTTCGAAGTCGGTGCACGAAGCGGTCAGTGTACGACAAGATTCGACGCACCGACTGCGGGGATGCGACCCTCCACGGATACGCGGCAGCGGCACCCCGACAACTCGTCGCCCAAGCCGGCGAGCATCCCCGGTGGAATCAGCCGCCGGGGCCTCCGCCATTGACATAGATGACCTGACCGGTCAGATAGCTCGCGGCGTTGGAGGCGAGAAACGCGACCGTGGCGGCGATCTCCTCCGGCTCTCCGGCACGTCCGAGCGGCACCGACTTGAGGAACGCCTGCGCCCGCTCTGCGCCCATCAGGTCCAACGTCTCCTGCAGCATCTCGGTGCGAATTGGACCCGGTGCTACGGCATTGACGCGGATGCCGTTGGGACCCTCCTCCTTGGCCAGGATGCGAGTGAAAGCCTCGAGGCCAACTTTCGAGACCGCATAAGCGCCAAACCCGGCGGGCATGCGCTGCGTGACATTCGAGGACAGGTTGATGACGCATCCGCTTCGGCGGCTTCGCATGTGCGGCAGCACGGCTTGCGTCAATAGCAGTGGCCCGGTGAGATTCACCTGGAGCAGCCGGGCCCACTGGTCCGGCGTCACGTCCGCGAAACGCAACCCGGGTAAATGCACGCCGGCATTGTTCACGAGCACATCGATGCGCCCAAAGGCGTCTAGCGCTTCCTGCGCCAGCGCCTTGGCATCGCGCGGAGCACCCACGTCGGCGCGTGTGCAGCAGGCCTCCCCGCCCTGGCGCTTGATCCCATCCACCACCGCTTGCGCATCTGCCTCGCGCTCGCGAAAGCTCAGCATCACGCGGTGTCCGGAAGCGGCGAGCGCCTGTGCGATGGCGCGTCCGATCCCGCGCGATCCGCCGGTGACCATAGCGACGTTGCTCTCCATGCGACCCCCTCCGATTGCGGTCGATTGTGCGCGGTTGCAGGCTTACCCGTGGGCGGGAACTATAGAACGCCAACCCCGTGATATCAAACGCGACCTCAGGCGAAGCCGGTCACTGCCGACCTGCAGCGCGTACGTTGGTACGCCAAGCGCAGCAGGCTTTCCGGCTTCTTCGCCTGCGTACCCGCGTGAGCGCGGTGCCGATCGGCAGTCAAGCGCGCGGGACGAGCCTGCCGGAGAGGGGATACCTTGGGTCGTTGTATCCCGGAGTAGAAGGATGGCCGGGCCGCACCATCCGGTCGATCAGCGCCTCGTCGTCGGCGTCGAGCTTGAACTCTAGGCCCGCTTGATACTCTTTCCATTGCTCGATCGTGCGCGGCCCGGTGATCGCGCAGGAGACCAGCGAATTGTTGAGCACCCAGTTGAGCGCGAACTGCGCCCCGGACATCCCCTTCCTCGCGGCGTGCTGGACGATCTCCTGCGCCATCTGCAGCGACTCCTGGCGAAACTCGGTCTCCATCATGCGGGCATCTCTGCGACCCGCTCGAGTCTCGGCGGGAGGCTCTTGCCCCGGCGTGTACTTGCCCGTGAGAACTCCACGGGCGAGAGGACTGTACGCAGCCACGCCCAGCCCGAAGTGGTGGCAAGCCGGCAGGATCTCGATCTCTGGTTGCCGGTTCATCGCGTTGTAGTAGGGTTGGCACACCACCGGGGGCGGGACCCCGAGCTTGTCGCAGACCTGCATCAGCAACGCGATGCGCCAGCCGCGGAAGTTGCTGATCCCGAAGTAGCGTGCCTTGCCCGCGCGGATCAGATCCCCCATCGCGGCGACGGTCTCCTCGAGCGGCACCTCCGGGTAGTCCAGATGCAAGTAATAGATGTCGATATGGTCCGTGCCTAGACGCTTCAGGCTGGCGTCGATGGCACGCATGATCCAGCGCCGGCTCACTCCTACCTCATCCAGGCCCGGGCCCATGCGGTTGCCGACCTTCGTCGCGAGGATCCAGTGGTAGCGGTCCGCGGCGATGCATCGGCCCGTGACGCGCTCGGACTCGCCTTTGGCATACTGGTCGGCAGTGTCGATGAAGTTGACGCCCGCGTCCCGGGCCGCAGCGACGATGCGCCCGGCCTCGGCCTCATCGGTGCGGTCACCGAACGTCATCGTCCCAAGGCACAGCGCAGAAACCGTCAACCCGCTGCGTCCCAGCTTGCGATACTGCATGTGAGGCTCCCGGCGCGCTTAAGTTGAGGCATCATGCCGCAAGCGAGTTCGGCTCGCAAACTCCAGCCGAGGCCATGCGTCCCGCGAAAGCACGAACCGCAGCGGGGCACTTCGGACGGCGACGAGCCGTTGGCCATCGCCCGAAGAGGCATTCGCATGCGTGACCTGGACAGACGATTCGCGGGCGCTCGGGCGCCCGTTTCTCATCAACCTGTGAACCGCCGCGCCGAGTGGCGCTCCGAGCGCACAGCGGTGGCGATGTAGGAGGAATACGATGCGCTCCGCTCTCCCCGATCCGATTCAGGTGGTGGAAATCTCACGCCCAGGCGGCCCGGAGGTATTGAGACGCGCGACGCGTTCGCTGCCGCGTCCGAAGGCAGGCGAAGTGTTGCTCCGAGTTGCCGCCGCCGGCGTGAACCGCCCCGATTGCCTGCAGCGCGCCGGGGCCTATCCACCCCCGCCCGGTGCCTCCGATCTGCCCGGGTTGGAGGTGGCCGGGACGGTGGTCGAGTGCGGGGAAACCGTGACGCAATGGAAGCTGGGGGACGAGGTCTGCGCACTCACGCCCGGAGGCGGATATGCTCAGTTTTGCGTGACGCCCGCCACCCACTGCCTGCCCCTGCCAAAGGGCTGGACACCGACCCAAGCCGCATCGCTGCCCGAGACCATGTTTACGGTCTGGATCAACGTGTTCGAGCGCGCGCGGCTCACCCTGGGAGAAACGCTGCTCGTGCAGGGTGGCGCGAGCGGCATCGGGGTGACGGCTATTCAACTGGCGCGCGCTTTCGGCAGTCGCGTGTTCGTTACCGCCGGCAGCGACGAGAAATGTTCCGCCTGTGAAGCGCTCGGGGCGCAGCGCGCGATCAACTATCGCACTCAGGACTTCGTCGCCGAGATGAAGCGGTTGACCGATGGCAGAGGAGCCGATGTAATCTTGGACATGGTGGCGGGCAGCTACGTGCCGCGGGAGCTGAAGTGTCTGGCGGACGATGGCCGCCTAGCGATCATCGCGCTCATGGGCGGCAGTACGGCGGAAGTGAACTTCAGCGAGGTGATGCGGCGGCGCCTCACGCTGACCGGCTCGACGCTGCGGCCGCGAAGCGTCGAGTTCAAGGCTCGCGTGGCGGCGGCGCTCCGGGAGACGGTGTGGCCGTTGATCGACGCCGGGAAGATCCGACCGGTGATCTATAAGACGTTCCCGCTTGCAGAGGTCGCGGCCGCACACGTGCTGATGGAATCCGGCACGCACATCGGCAAGATCGTGCTGGAGGTTGCCGAGGACGGATAGGCGGTCGCGACCCCGGCGAGCGCAGCCGGATCAGGCCGTCTTGGCCACCGGCTCAGCTTGCAGGATGGCCGAGTAGTCCGGTCGGCTGGCCGCCACCGCGGGCAGGAAGCGCGCCAACTCGGAAAGGGCCTGGTAATACACCTGGCGCTTGAACTCCACCACCGCCTCGAGCGGAATCCAGTATCTGTTCCAGCGCCATGCGTCGAACTCGGGCTTCTCAGAGCGCCGCAGGGACACATCGCAGTCGCGGCCCACCAGGCGCAGCAGATACCAGATCTGCTTCTGGCCGCGATAGTTCGGCCGCGTATCGCGCCGCACCCAGCAGGCCGGAACGTCATACCGCAGCCAATGGCGCGTGCGGCCCAGGACCTTCACGTGCTCCGGCCGCAAGCCCACCTCCTCCATCAGCTCGCGATACATGGCCTGCTCGGGCCGTTCCCCCGCGTTGATGCCGCCTTGCGGGAACTGCCAGGCGTGCTCCTTCACCCGCTTGGCCCAGAAGACTTCGTTACGCGAGTTCACCAACACGATGGCTACGTTGGGGCGGTACCCATCACGATCGATCATGACCTTGAGATGCGACTTGCCTCGGTTGTCTGGATTCTTTCATAAAGCCACGGCGGAACGCAACGAAGCGCGGCGGTGGCTAGATCAACAACCCTCGCTCGGTGTGTGGGTTGAGCCGTTTCATGACCTCCACGAAGCGGGCAAATTCCAGGCCATAGAGCTTTTCCAGTGCGCGCGCCCGGACGAGCAAGGCATCCCAGCTGGTTTGAGCCGGACGGCGGCGGAATGCGAGCACGATGATGTTCCCCTTCTGCAGAGCGGGCACGCACAGCACCCGGCCCATGAACGCGGTCTCAATGCGCAACAGGTACTCGTTGAAGTGACGGTCACTGCCCCACAAGTTCACCACCAGCGCTCCGTCTCGATCGAGCGCCCGCGCCGCGGCTCGATAGAACTCGAGCGTGGCGAGCTCTGCAACCTGCGATTCTCCGTCGTAGCCGTCCACCAGGATCAGATCAGCGCAATTGGGGTGCTCGGCAATCCACTGAGCACCATCGGCACGCAGCACCTGGAAGCGGGTGTCATCGGGGGGTACCCCGAAATACTGGCGTGCCGCGACGATCACGCGGGCGTTATGCTCCAGCACCGTCTGGCGGGCCTGCGGCAGGTGGCGGTATAGCCACTTGCTGACCGACCCCCCACCCAACCCCACGCACACGATGCGCTGAGGTCGCGGCGCGAAGAGCAGGAACGACATCATCGTCCGGGTGTAGGCGAGGACGAGCTCGTCGGGATCGGTGATGCGCATCCCGCTCTGGATGGTGTCGCTGCCAAGGTGCAGATAGCGGATACCGTCCTTCTCGCTCACCTCTACGCTGGCCTCCGGTCCGCGACGGCGGCGGCCGTTCAGCTTCGACAGCAGGTTCAATCAGGCCTCGCTACGGTCACGTTGCGGATTGTAAGATAACGGCCTCGCGAAGGACCCAACGATGCGCGTCTCCGCCTTTTTCCTCTCCACGCTCAAAGAAGCCCCGGCCGAAGCCGAACTCGCGAGCCATAAGCTCATGCTGCGCGCCGGGTTGATCCGCAGGCTCGGCTCCGGCCTGTACACCTGGCTGCCGCTGGGGCTGCGCGTTCTGCGGAAGGTGGAGAACGTCGTGCGCGAGGAGATGAACCGGTCCGGAGCGATCGAAGTCCTCATGCCGGCCGTGCAGCCCGCAGAGCTCTGGCAGGAGAGCGGACGGTGGGACAAGTTCGGCCCGCAGATGCTCAAGATCAAGGACCGCCACGAACACGACTTCTGCTTCGGCCCCACCCACGAGGAGGTGGTCACGGATATCGCGCGCAGGGACGTTCGCAGCTATCGTCAGCTTCCGCTCAACCTGTACCAGATCCAGACCAAGTTCCGCGACGAGATCCGCCCCCGCTTCGGAGTGATGCGAGCGCGGGAGTTCGTGATGAAGGACGCATATTCCTTCCACGCCGACTACCCCGATCTCGAGCGCGAGTACCAGAACATGTACCGCGCCTACTCGCGCATCTTCACGCGCCTAGGGCTGCAATTCCGCGCGGTCGCGGCGGACACCGGTGCCATCGGCGGCACCGGCTCGCACGAATTCCATGTCCTGGCCGACTCGGGCGAGGACGCCATCGCCTACTGCCCGGATTCCGACTACGCCGCCAACGTCGAGTTGGCCGAGGCGCTGGCGCCGGCTACGCCGCGCCCGGCTCCGACGCATCCGATGCGGAAGATCGCTACCCCTGGCGCGCACAGCATCGAGCAGGTGAGCGCATTCCTCCGGATCCCGGCGGAGAGGATCGTCAAGACCCTCATGGTGGTGACCGGGGACCAGCAGGAGTACTTGCTGCTGCTTCGGGGTGATCATCTGCTCAACGAGGTCAAGGCAAGCAAGAAGTTCCTGCTCAACGACGGGTATCGTTTCGCCACCGAGTCGGAGATCCGGCATCGGCTGCGGGCCGGGCCAGGCTCCATCGGACCGATAGGCACCGACCTGCCTGTCATCGCGGACCGTGCCCTGATCGCGTCGGGCGGGTTCGTATGCGGTGCGAACCAGGACGGCTACCACTACACGGACGTGAACTTCGGACGTGATCTGCCCGAGCCGGAAGAGTATGTCGACTTGCGCAACGTCGTGGAGGGAGATCCCAGCCCCGACGGCAAAGGTCGGCTCGCGATCTGCCGCGGGATCGAAGTGGGGCATGTGTTCCAGCTGCGCACCAAGTATTCCGAGGCGATGAAGGCGAACTTCCTCGACGAGGCGGGGCGATCCAGACCGATGGAGATGGGCTGTTACGGCATCGGTGTGTCGCGCATCGTGGCCGCCGCCATCGAGCAGAACAACGACGCGCGCGGCATCATTTGGCCCGCGCCATTGGCGCCGTTCCAGGTCGCGATCGCGCCGATCGGGTTCGGCAAGAGCGCAGCGGTGCGGGCGGCCGCGGAGACGCTCTATCGGGATCTGAGCGCGGCCGGGCTGGAGGTCCTACTCGACGACCGAGACGAGCGCCCGGGTGTGATGTTTGCCGACCTGGAGCTGATCGGCATCCCCCATCGCATCAACATCGGCGAGCGCGGCCTCAAACAGGAGCAGGTCGAATATCAGGCGCGAACCGAGGAGAAACCGCGGATGGTCGAGCTGTCCGGTGCCGCCGCGTTCGTGAAGTCGCTCTGCGGCTCCCCATGACGCCGGTCTCAGGCCGCGATCTTCCGGCGCTGTTGGGGTGGCATCGTGAACACGGACTTGAGCGTCATAGAGAGCGCCTCGTGAGCCTCTCGCGCGAGCCGCGATAGCGCCGCCTCGAAGCTGCCTTCTGCGGCTTGCTCGGTGTGGAACACGAACTCGCGATATACGTCGCCCAGGCGGATCTCGTCGGCGTCCCGCGCCAGCACCCAACCCTCGTTGACGGCTGGTGCCACCCAGCCCGCCGCGCCGAAGCGCTCGAGCATCTGCTCGCACTCTTCCAAAGGCAGCCGCAGGCTGGCGCGCAGTTGCTCGGTGCGCAGGACACGCCCGCTCTGGTGCGCTTCCCATAACTGCTGCAGCAAACGCATCGCTTCCAGGAATTGCCCGCCCGGCCTGCGCTTCAGTTGCACCCCGCCGCTGCGCAGGTACGGCAGCGCCGCCGTCACCTCCGCGCCGATCAGGATGACGAGCCAGGACAGATACACCCAGACCAGAAAGATGGGGAAGCTGGCGAAGGCGCCATAGATCAGCTTGTAGGTGGGGACGCTCTTGATGTATGCGCCCAGCGCCTCCTTCATTGCCTCGAACGCCAACCCGGCGAGTGTGCCTCCGATGATCGCATCCCGCGTCGCGGTGCGCCGGTTCGGCACCATGCGGTAGAGAAACGCCAACGCCGCGCAGGTGAGCACCAGCGGCACCACCTTGAGCAGGAACACGTCGGCGCCCTGCGTCCGACGCACCAGCCCCATGGACAGCGTGAGCAGCCAGGAGGTTAGCGACAGGCTCGCACCGATCAGCAGAGGCCCCACCGTGAGCACAGCCCAATAGATCAGAAGCCGGCTGATCAGGGGCCGTTGCCGCCGCACGCGCCAGATCGTGTTGAACGCTCGGTCGATGGTGAGCATCGTCATCACAGCGGACACCGCCAGGATCGCGGCGCCCCAGGCGGTCAGACGGCCTGCGTTATCGGCGAATTGCTGTGTGTAGACGGTGATCACCTTGCCGGCAGAAGAGGGCACCAGGTTGGTGACGACGAACTGCCGGATTGCAACCGAGAAGCCCGAGAACATCGGGAGCGCCGAGAACACCGTGACGGCGATCGTGATCAAAGGCACGAGAGCCAGCAGGGTGGTAAAAGTCAGGCTCCCGGCCACCTGCACGCACCGGTCCTCTTGGATCCGCTGCTTGAGTAGCCGCGCCGTGTCGACGACCGCACGGACGTGCAGCCGAGTCCGGGCGAGATCGTCGCGGACGGCGGCCCGGAATCGTTTCAGCGGCGATGGGCGGCGGGCGGCGGCGGGGGTCGGCATGGCTGCCTCAGGTATGATGGAGAAGCCGCATCTGGCACAGAGTCTATGAGGGGCGCACAAACGGCGGGCAGGGCCCAGGCGCGTCACGTCGGGGCCGCTGATGCTCCTGCTCCGAGAATCCGCTCCGGAGGTGGTCCAGGCGGATTGCGGGGTGTGCACATGGTGTTCGAACGTGTTCGCGGCTGGCGTCGCAGATACCATGCCAGCTCATGAGGGAGATCCTGGTCCTGTATTACAGTCACACGGGGGCGGTAAGAGACATGGCCCGCACCGTCGCACATGGTGTACAGAGCGTACCCGGAGTGGGTGCGCGCCTGCGTACCGTACCCAAGGTGTCTGCGGTATGCGAAGCGGTGGAGCCTGCGGTCCCCGATTCGGGTGCGCCCTATGTGGAGTTGCGCGACCTCGAGGAGTGCGCGGGGCTGGCATTGGGCAGCCCGACCCGCTTCGGCAATATGGCCGCACCGCTGAAGTACTTCCTCGACGGGACAGGCGGTTTGTGGCTCCGCGGCGCCATGTCCGGTAAACCCGCCGCAGTCTTTACCTCCACCGCCACCCAGCATGGCGGACAGGAGACGACCCTGCTGTCCATGCTGCTTCCCCTCCTGCACCACGGCATGCTGATCGTCGGCCTGCCCTACACGGAACCCGAGCTTACCTCGACCGCCACCGGCGGCTCGCCGTACGGCGCCACGCACGTCGCCGGGTCTGGCGCCGACCGCCCGTTGTCCGAGGACGAGCGGCGGCTATGCATTGCGCTTGGCCGGCGGCTGGCGCAAGTCGCGGTCAAGCTCGAGCGATGAGCTCCGCTGCGGTCGATCGTGCGCGTGAGGCGCGCGAGTTGTTCCGATCCGCGCGCAGCGGGGTGTTGTCCTCACACTCGGTCAAGTTTCCCGGCTTTCCGTACGGCTCGGCCTTGCCGCATCTCGCCGACCTGTCGGGCCGTCCGGTGGTGCTCATCAGCCACCTGGCCGAGCACACCCACAACGTGGAAGCCGACCCGCGCGCGAGCTTTCTCGTGTCCGCATCGGGCGCCGACCTCCAGACCAATGCACGGGCGACGCTGCTTGGCAAGGCGCACCCGATCGAGGATCCCGGGCCGATCCAAGCCCGCTATCTGCGCTTCTTCCCTGAACAGGCCCAGTACCTGCAGATCGGCGGCTTTCGCTTCTGGACCATCCAGCCATTTCAGGTGCGGTATATCGCCGGCTTCGGTAGCCTGCACTGGATCGAAGGGGCGAAATTTCTGGCCGAGAGCGAAGCGCTGGCCGCGCTGGAGGACTCCGCGCTCGAGCACATGAACCGGGATCATCGCGATGCTCTGTTCGCATACTGCCGTCATCGCTACGGCTTCGACCCACAACAGGTGGAGATGATCGGCATCGACAGCGACGGGTTCGACGTCCGAGCCGATGAGCGCCTGCTGCGCTTCCCGTTCGTCGAGGCAGTGACCGATGCGGTGCAGCTGCGCGCGGCGCTCGCGGCGATGGCCAGCGACGCGCGCGGCTGATGTCCCGCGCCGTTGCGAACGCACTGGCAGCGATCAGCCTGATCGCACTGACCTTCGAATGTCTTCTATGGGAGGGGGTGCTCGCCCCGCTCCGACCCGGGGGCTCGTTTGTCGTGTTGAAGGCGCTGCCCCTGCTGCTTCCGCTGCGCGGTGTCTTGCGCGGACACGTCTACACATACCAGTGGGCGTCCCTGCTCGCCCTGCTGTACTTCTGCGAGGGAGTGGTCCGCGCCTGGTCCGAGCACGGACCCGCGCGCGCGCTCGCGCTGCTGGAGGTTGCCCTTTCGCTGCTCTTCGTCGGTAGCGCGTTGGCATTCATCGCCGCCGCCCGGAGTCGAGATCGGTGACCGGCACGGGGTACTGCGGCCGCTTCGCGCCGACCCCGTCCGGTCCGCTCCACTTCGGTTCGCTGGTGGCAGCAACCGGAAGCTATCTCGAGGCGAAATCCCGCGGCGGACTCTGGCGGCTGCGAATCGACGATCTCGATACCGCGCGGGTCGCCTCCGGCGCGATCGATGCGATCCTCACCTGCCTCGAGGCGCTGGGGTTCGAATGGGACGGCGCCGTGATTTACCAGAGCCAGCGCGGGTCCGCATACCACGCGGCGCTGCATCGATTGTGGCAACGGCGCTTGCTCTACCCTTGCGCCTGCAGCCGCAGGCACATCGCTGAAATCGGGCCAGCCGGAGCCGAAGGGCCGATCTACCCAGGTACCTGCCGGAGCGGACTACCGCGCGGGCGAGCTGCACGTGCTTTGCGGCTGAAGCTGGCCGCGGCCACCGTGAGCTTCGACGACGGTCTGTTCGGCACCCAACATCGAGACCTGGAGCGGGAGGCCGGGGACTTCGTAGTCTACCGTTCCGACGGCGTGTACGCGTTCCATCTCGCATCCGCCGTAGACGATGGCGAGTTGGGCATCACGGACGTAGTGCGCGGGGCCGACCTGATGGAATCCAGCGCCCGCCAGATCCATGTGTTGCGGCTGCTCGGGCTGCCGGCGCCGCGCTATACGCACCTCCCCGTAGCGGTCGACAGCGCCGGCCACAAGCTCTCCAAGCAGACCCACGCCACAGCGGTCGATCGCTTGCGCCCTGTCCCGACCCTATGCGCGGTGCTCCGCTTCCTGAATCAGTCCGTGCCGCCGGAGTTGGACGCTGCGGCGCTGGACGAATTCTGGCAGCATGCGGTCAGCCACTGGGACCTGCAACGCGTCGGCGCTCGGTGGTCGGCTCCAGCCCACTGCTGAGCCGCGGCTCACACGACGTCAACGCGAAGGCCGTCGGCGAACACCGCCAGTTCGCCGGGCACGAGCGGGCTCCACCGCTCGTTGTCGGTGAGCGGCTGTGTGGCGATCACGGCCACCCGATCCGTCGGCGTAGTGAGTCGACTGAAGTCCACCTCGACGTCTTCGTCCACCAGATGGGCCGTGGAAAAAGGTGCCTGGCGCACGAGGTAGCACAGCCGATCCGAGCAGTGCGCGAACAAGTATTCCCCGTTCGACAACAGATAATTGAACGTGCCGTCGCGCTCGAGCTCCACGGTCAGGTGGCCGAGCAAGCCGACCAGATCCGCGAGCGGCGGCTGTCCCGCGGCGAAGCTCTGTCGCAAGGTGTCGAGCATGAGGCAGAAGGCGGCCTCACTGTCGGTGCCTCCCACGGGACGGTAGACGCCCGCGCTGGGTGGACGCACGTGCTGCAGGGTGCCGTTGTGGGCAAAGATCCAATAACGCCCCCACAGCTCGCGCATGAACGGGTGCGTGTTCTCGAGGCCCACTGGGCCACGGGTGGCTTTGCGGATATGCGCGATCACGTTCAGCGATCGAATCGGAAAGCGGCGCACGAGCTCGGCAACCGGTGAGTTCGCCGCCGGCGCAGGGTCCAAGAATAGCCGGCATCCCGCGCCCTCGAAAAATGCGATGCCCCATCCGTCCGAGTGATGATCCGTGCCTCCCCCGCGCTGGCAGAAGCCGGTGAACGAGAAGCAGATGTCGGTCGGGACGTTGCAGCTCATTCCCAACAGCTGGCACATCGCACTCCCTCCAGATTCGATCAGCAAGCCTTGCCGGAAGTGCTAGCATGCCTTGAGCACGACCGTAGCGTGCCAGTATGCTACGGTCGCGCCCGATACGGAGTACGCAGCGCTGGCGCTGCGCCTGGCCGCCCTCTTACTGCCTCGTTTCCGGTCCGACTCACGCTCATGTCCAATAAGACCCTCGGCCTGTCCGATCAGATCTACGACTACCTGCTGTCCGTCTCAGTACGCGAGCCACCGCTGCTCAGGCGGCTGCGGGAGGAGACCGCGCGACTGCCGATGGCAATGATGCAGATCGCCCCTGAGCAGGGTCAGCTCCTGTCGCTGTTGGTTCAGGCGCTGCAGCCGAAACAGTGTCTCGAAGTCGGCGTATTCACGGGGTACAGCTCGCTCGCGGTCGCTCTGGCGTTGGCACCGGACGGCAAGATCACGGCTTGCGACGTAAGTGAGGACTGGACGGCGATCGCGCACCGCTACTGGAAGGAGGCGGG
>Ga0335081_10002166_pt1 | contig 30797 bp, 30 predicted proteins | sample Lox_Sample_35_FD_206713 | JGI IMG/M metagenome (GOLD analysis project Ga0335081, IMG submission 206713) | Soil microbial communities from Loxahatchee National Wildlife Refuge, Florida, United States - Lox_Sample_3.5 | ecosystem: Environmental > Terrestrial > Soil > Wetlands | place: USA...
TGAGCGGCTGGGTGGGGGCTAGAGCTCCGGTCAACGTCGCCTTCCTCGCCTCGTGCCTCCGGCTTCTCATATCCGGCTGGCTCGTGATCTGCGCTGTACCTACAGCACAACACAACACCTACCTAAGCGTCAGCCTTCCCCTGCTGGCGCCGCGTACGCCGACAGCGAAAGATCCCGCCTGAAATCACACCGAAGTGTGGCGCCGGGGTGACACAGGGCCTTTGGGCGCCCGCCTTCCGGCGTGCCAGGGGACAGCATCGGCCGTGCCGGGCTACCCTGCGAAGGGGTGTTCTGCAGCCCCCGGACACCCAGCGAAGGAGATTTGCCGCCCGTGACCACGCTTGCCGCCGCCCCTGATCCGTCCGCGGCGACTGCCGACGCTGGCGGCTACACCGCCCGGCACCTTTCCGTTCTCGAGGGCCTGGACGCGGTCCGCAAGCGCCCCGGGATGTATATCGGCTCCACCGACGGGCGCGGGCTCCAGCACTGCCTGTGGGAAATCTTCGACAACTCCGTGGACGAGGCGCTGGCCGGGCACTGCACGCGGATCGAGGTCGTGCTGCACGCCGACGGATCCGCCGAGGTACGCGACAACGGCCGCGGCATCCCCGTCGACGTCGAGCCGAAAACCAAGCTCACCGGCGTCGAACTCGTCATGACCCGGCTGCACGCGGGCGGCAAGTTCGGCAACGGGTCCTACACCGCCTCCGGCGGCCTGCACGGCGTCGGGGCGTCGGTCGTCAACGCCCTCGCCGCGCGCCTGGACATCGAGGTGGACCGGGGCGGGCACACCTGGGCGGCCAGCTTCCGCCGCGGTGTCACCGGCGAGTTCACCGACAACGGCGAGCCCGGCCCGGCGGCGAGCTTCACCCGGCGGGCGGGCCTGCGCCAGCTCCGGCGGGTCGCGAAGAAGGTCACCGGTACCCGCACCCGGTTCTGGCCCGACCGTCAGGTGTTCGTGCGTGACGCGAGGTTCAGCTTCTCCGCCATCACCGAGCGCGCCCGGCAGACCGCCTACCTCGTGCCGGGCCTGGCCATCAGCGTCCGTGCCGAGCGGTCCCCGTCGGCCGACGGCCGGGCGCCCAGCCTCACCGGCCCGGCCGATATCAGCGGCCACGCGGACTGCGCCGGCCCGGCGGATCCCGCCGCGGCCACGGGTCCCATGGCCGCGCTGGGGCCCCGGGAGGCGGAGTTCCGCTTCGACGGCGGCATCAGCGAGTTCTGTGAGCACCTGGCGGCCGGCGAGGCGGTCACCGATGTGCTGCGCCTGGTCGGGGCGGGCAACTTCACCGAGACGATCCCGGTGCTCGACGACCGGGGCCACATGACGCCCACCGAGGTCGAGCGCGAGCTTGAGGTCGACGTGGCCGTGCAGTGGGTCAGCGGCTACGACACGGCCACCCGCTCGTTCGTCAACGTGATCGCCACGCCGCACGGCGGCACGCACGTGTCCGGATTCGAGCGCGCGCTGGTCCGCACGGTGAACGAGCAGCTCCGCGCGGCCCGCCTGCTGAAGAACGGCGACGAGGCCGTGGCCAAGGAGGACGTGCTCGAGGGGATGACCGCGATCGTCACGGTCCGGCTGCCCGAGCCGCAGTTCGAGGGGCAGACCAAGGAGGTGCTCGGCACCCCGGCTGCTTCGCGGATCGTCGCGCAGGTCGTCTCGGCAGGCCTGCGCGACTTCTTCGAGGCACGCAGCCGGGCCGGCAAGCAGCAGGCCCGCGCGCTGCTGGAGAAGGTCATCTCGGCCGCCAAGGCCCGGATCGCCGCGCGCGAGCACCGGGACAACCAGCGCCGCAAGTCCGCCCTGGCCAGCTCGTCGCTGCCGGCCAAGCTGGTCGACTGCCGGATCGCCGACGACCGCAGCGAGCTGTTCATCGTCGAGGGTGACTCGGCGCTCGGCACGGCCAAGCTCGCGCGGAACTCGGAATTCCAGGCGCTGCTGCCGATCCGCGGCAAGATCCTGAACGTGCAGAAGGCGTCGCTCGCCGACATGCTCAGGAACGCCGAATGCGCATCGATCATCCAGGTCATCGGGGCCGGTTCCGGCTCGGCGTTCAATCTGGACGCGGCGCGCTACCAGCGCGTCATCTTCATGTCCGACGCGGACGTGGACGGCGCGCACATCCGTACGCTGCTGCTCACCCTGTTTCACCGCTACCTGCGGCCGCTGCTGGAGGCGGGCCGGGTGTTCGCCGCGGTGCCGCCGCTGCACCGGATCGAGCTGTCCAGCCCCCGCAAGGGCCAGCAGAAGTACGTCTACTCCTACTCCGACGCCGAGCTTCGCCGGGCGCTGCTGGACATGGAACGCCGCGGCCAGCGCTGGAAGGAGCCGGTCCAGCGGTACAAGGGCCTGGGCGAGATGGACGCCGGCCAGCTCGCGGAGACCACGATGGACCCGCAGCACCGGACCCTGCGCCGGATCCGGATCGAGGACGCCGCCGCGGCGGGTGACATGTTCAGCCTGCTGATGGGCTCCGAGGTGGCCCCGCGCCGGGAGTTCCTCATCGGCGGCGCCGCCGAGCTCGACCCCTCCCGCATCGACACCTGACCGCAACGGGCTGCGGGCCGGCGGGCGGGAACGCGCCCGGCCGGCCCGCATCGGGCCGGCAACCCATCCGTGCCGACGGCGCAACCGTCCCTTACTGGGCAGGCATCGCGTAGGAGCCGCTCGTACCCGAGCTGCTGCGCGAATGGCTGCCCATGTTCGGGCACCTGTGCGTCGGATTCGCCGACGGCTTGGCCGACGGCGCCGTTGACGGCGTGGAAGCCGTCGTGGACGCCGACGTCGACGGAGTGCTGCCGTGCGTGGCCGCGATGGCCACCGTCGCCACGCCTGCCCCCATCCCTCCGGCCAGGACGGCGGTAACGGCGGCGCGGCGCAGCAGCACGCCCCTTGCGGACGGCATACATGCCTCCCTTCCCAGCGGGCCGCCACTCGGCCCTCTGTGAGATGAAGGATCAGCAGCCCGCCTGGCCGTAACCCCATGCCCCGCTCTCAGCGCGCTCTGAGCGCCGGGCAGGCCCGCCCCGCTAACGCGCCCGCGGACCATCGGCGCTGGTTTCCCGCGTCATCCGCGGAAAGCCGGCGCGGTCATGACAGCGTGCCGCCCACGGCGGCCAGCGGCTGGCTGAGGGCCACCCCGGAGCCGTCCCGGCGGCCGAACCCGGCCGGCAGGTTCACCGGCGCGCCCGCCGCGGTCGCCCCGAGCGCGGGCGCCGGGCCGGCCCAGGCCAGGATCAGCGTGTCCTCATCTTTCAGGAACCGGTGGCAGCGCACGCCGCCGGTGGCCCGGCCCTTCGGCGGGAACTCGGCGTACGGGCTGACCTTGACCGAGCCGGCCTCCGTGCCGGGCAGGGCTCCGGCGCGCCCGGCCACCGTGACCACCACGGCGCCGCCCGCTCCCGCGGGATCGACGGCACCGAGCCAGACGACCGACGCCCGCGCGGACAGCCGGATCCCGGCCATCCCGCCCGCCGAACGGCCCTGCGGCCGCACCGACGACGCGGGAAAGCGCAGCAGCTGAGCGTCGCTGCTAAGGAACACGAGGTCCTCGGCCTCGGACCGGAGCTGGACCGCCCGTACCACCCGGTCGCCGTCCTTCAGCGCGATGACCTCGAAGTCGTCCCGGGCTTGCGGGTAGTCCGGGAGCAGCCGCTTGACCACGCCGGACGCCGTGCCGAGCACCAGGCCGGCCTGCGGCGTGTCCAGCGACGCCAGCCCGGCGACCGTCTCGCCGGGTTCCAGCGCCGCGAACTCGGCGGCCGGAGCGCCACCGGACAGGCCGGGGAACCGCGCGCTGGGCGGCAGCGCCGGGAACTCCATCACGCTGAGCTTGAGCAGCCGCCCGGCCGAGGTCACCGCGCCGACGGTGCCACGCACGGTGGCGGGCGCGGTGCACACGATCACGTCGTGCGCGGCCCGCTGGCCCGGGTCCGGTTCCCCGCCGGAGTCGCCGTCCAGCTCCGCCTCCGCCGGGGCCGTCCCGGCGGCGGTGCGCGCCAGCAGGCCCGCCGAGGACAGCAGCACCGTGCACGGGTCGTCGGCGACTTCCAGCGGCACCGTCGCGGTCAGGGCCGCGCCGCCGCCCTCCAGCAGGACCGTCCGCCGCGGCGTCGCGAACCGCTTGGCGACGTCGGCCAGCTCGGCGGAGACGACCGACCGGAGCCGGTCGTCCGAGGACAGGATCTCGGTCAGCTCATCGATCTCCCGGCGCAGCGTGTCCCGCTCGCGTTCCAGCTCCAGCCGGTCATAGCGGGTGAGCCGGCGCAGCGGGGTGTCCAGGATGTACTGCGCCTGGATGTCGGACAGGTCGAACACCGCCATCAGCCGCTGCTTGGCGGCAGCGGAGTCGTCGCTGGAACGGATGACCCCGATCACCTCGTCGATATCGAGCAGGGCGATCATCAGCCCGTCGACCAGGTGCAGCCGGTCCGCACGCTTCCGCCGCCGGAATTCGCTGCGCCGCCGGACCACCTCGATGCGATGGCCGGTGTAGATGCTGAGCAGTTCGCGCAGGCCCAGCACGCGCGGCTGCCCGTCGACCAGCGCCACGTTGTTGATGCCGAACGTTTCTTCCATTGGCGTCAGCCGGTACATCTCGGCCAGCACCGCCTCGGCGTGGAACCCGCTGCGGATCTCGATGACCAGATGCAGGCCGCGGTGCCGGTCGGTCAGGTCCTTGACGTCGGTGATGCCGGTCAGCTTCTTGGCCTGCACCAGGTCCTTGATCCGCGCGATGACCTTTTCCGGGCCCACGCCGTACGGCAGCTCGCTGACCACGATCCCGGTCCGCCGCGGCGTGACCTGCTCGATCCGGCAGGTGGCGCGGATGCGGAAGATCCCCCGGCCGCCTTCATAGGCCTCCCGGATGCCTTCCAGCCCCGCGATCGTGCCGCCGGTCGGCAGGTCCGGCCCGGGCACGAACCGCATCAGCGTGTCCAGGGACGCGTCGGGATGCCTGATCAGGTGGCGCGCGGCCGCGATGACCTCGCCCAGGTTGTGCGGCGCCATGTTGGTGGCCATCCCCACCGCGATCCCCGACGCGCCGTTGACCAGCAGGTTGGGCAGCGCGGCGGGCAGCACCGAGGGCTCGGTTTCCTGCCCGTCGTAGTTCGGCTGGAAATCGGCGGTGTCCTCGTCGATCGAGGCGACCATCTCCATCGCCGCGGCGGCCAGCCGGGCCTCGGTGTACCGCATGGCCGCGGGCGGGTCGTCGCCGCCCTGGGAGCCGAAGTTACCGTGCCCGTCGATCATCGGCAGCCGCATCGCGAACGGCTGCGACAGCCGGACCAGGGCGTCGTAGATGGCGCTGTCGCCGTGCGGGTGCAGGCGGCCCATCACCTCGCCGACGACGCGGGCGCACTTGACGTGCCCGCGGTCGGGCCGCAGCCCCATCTGGTTCATCTGGTACAGGATCCGCCGCTGCACCGGCTTGAGCCCGTCCCGGGCATCCGGCAGGGCGCGCTGGTAGATGACCGAGTAGGCGTATTCGAGGAAGCTGCCCCGCATCTCCTCGGCCACGTCGATGTCGACGATATTCTCTTCGAAATCCGGCGGAGGGGGCGGCGGTGCTGGGCGTCGGGCCATGTCCGCCATTGTGCCGCCCGGCACTGACCACAAACGCCACCCAGCGCGGTGTTTCGCCGTGACGGGGCCGGAGGTGATCCACCCGGCCGAGCCTGTACCGGAGGGTGCCGCACCGCTTCGGGGTCTTCGCCGGGACGATCCCCGCCCGGATCACCCACCGCCCCGACCTGGAGAACGTCCGGAAGGTCGCGCGCAGGGGGCGATACGATCGTGATCACCAAAATCGGCCGGCTCGCCCGGTCGCTGCTGGACCTCATCACGGTCGCCAACGGGGAGATCGAGGAGTTGGCCGGCATCACCCGGGGGCCCGGTCTACCGCTACGAAAAGGACAAGGCAGCGTGAACATCCGCGTGACCAGTAACGACGTGGACAGCACACTCGTGCGGGACGCCCGGGAGGCATACCTCACGGGTACCGACCTGGACACCGGGCACCGCGTCACCTTCTCCGGCTTCCTGGTATCGCTGCTCACCGCGGTCGAACGCGACGGCGATGCGGTAGCGACCGTGCTGGACTCCAGCGTCGTGCAGATCTGGACGCCGCCCGGCCGGGACGGTGGCGAGGAAGGCTAGCTCCCGCCGCGTGCGGGACAGGCCCGGGCAGCGCGCACGCCGGGCCGCCCCAGCCGATCCGATCCGCAGGCCGGCGCCAGGGGCGCTCCGCTAAAGAACGGGGCGCGCTCCCACCAGGCTCATCGCGTGCGCGGCCAGCCGGCACCCGCCGGCCAGTGCCTCGCCGGGGGGCTTCTTGTCCAGCCACGGCCCGAGGAAACCGCCGATGAACGCGTCGCCGGCGCCCGTCCCGTCCACGATCTGGTCGGCCGGCGGGGCGGGGATGTGCACCGGCGGGCGGCCGTTGGCGTAGAACAGCGCGCCGTCCGCGCCCATCTTCACCACCACCTGCGGGTACCAGGCGGTCAGCACGCGGGCCATCTGCTCGGCGTCGTCCCGGCCGGTCAGCACGTGGCCCTCGGCCTGGTTGACGAACAGCAGCGTGGCCCCGTTGGTCAGTTCGAGGAACGGTTCCGCGCCCACCCGCTCCAGCGGCGCGCGCGAGGCCGCGTCGACGGACACGCTCATCCCGGCGCGGACGCTGTACTGGACGGCCGCCAGCGCGGCGGGCCGGGCCCCCTCGCTGAGCAGCGTGTACCCGGATACGTGCATATGGTTACCGGGCGCGAACAGGTCACGCGGCAGGTCTTCGGGGGACAGCGCCGCGTTGGCGCCGGGGTCGGACAGCATCGTGTGCTCGCCCTTGTGCGTGATCATCACCACGCACGTCCCGGTGGGCCGCTCCGGATCCATGACCAGGCGGGCGTCGACGCCGTAGCCCATCAGTTCCATGTCGCGGTTGCGGCCGGCGATGTCGGCCCCGCGCCGGCCGACGAACGCGACGTCGATGCCGTCCACGGCCAGCCACGCCGCGATGTTCGCGCCGGAACCGCCGCCGTGCATGGACACGGTCGCGGCTGTGTCGCTCCCGCGGGCCAAGGGATACAGAGCGTGGGCGACGGCGTCTGTCATAAGATCCCCGACGACAACGACGCGCGTCATGGCGTTCTCACCTCGTCCCGGAAGCACATGGCCACTCTGCCTCCGTTTACCTGTTCCATTGTTGGGCAGCGGGCACGAACGCAACGCATCGCCGCGGCCGCCTGACGGGCTTCTGCCCGCCGGACGGTACCCCGCAAACCCCATCTTTTCTTAAAGGTAACTGTCTTCGCCCATACCATGCCAGCGCAGGCAAGCCGGGCACGCCCGTATCGTTATCGCAGCATGAGAGGCACCTCCGTCACATTGTGACACCAATAAGTCACTGATCGTAGTGGAACGGCCGGCAATGACAACGATGAACTCGTCGGACTCGCCCGCAAGCACCTGATTGAGCTGCCCCAGCTCGTCCCGGAACATCCGCCCTGATGGTGTTTCCGGGACGATGCCGAGCCCCGTTTCGTCACTGACCGCGACCACGCAGCCGCCCGCCTGGCGCCACGCCGCGACGACGCCGGCGGTCCGCTGGCGCAGCCGCGCGGCCGAGGCGGCGGTGCCGTCCCAGGCGCCGCAATCGTCCATCACGGCCGCCAGCCAGGTGGTGATGCTGTCGACCAGGACCGCGCCGCGCGCCTGCCGCAGGATTCCGGCGAGGTCCGTGGTTTCGGCCGTGTGCCACCAGGCGGGCCGCCGCGCGCGATGGGCGGCGATCCGCGCCGCCCAGTCAAGACCGGCCTGCGGGCCCGGCGCGGGCCCGGTCGCCACGTACGTCACCTCCGGCTCGGCGGCGACGCGCAGCTCCGCCTCGGCGGACTTGCCAGATCGCGCACCGCCGAGCACCAGTGCCCGCCAGGGCCCCACCCGGCCGGGCACGGCCAGGCCGGGCGCGGGCACGGTCAGCGTGTCGCCGTCGCCGGGCAGCACGGCCCGCCAGATCCGGCATCGCCGCGCGAGCTCGCGTTCGGAGCTGACCCGGTGGTCGGCGAACATCGCGGCCACCAGCGTCTGCGGGCCCGCCGCGCCGCAGGCGCGCAGCCAGCCGAGCTGTGCCGGATGGCTGGCCAGATCAAGCAGCGCCGCGTCGTAACACGTCCCGGCCGGTACGGCGGGGGTGATGCCGGCGGTGACCGGCCCGGCCGCCGCGAGCAGCCGTGTCCCGTCCGGCGCGGTCACGTCCCAGCCGCCCGCCAGCCGCCCGATCCGGTACCCGGACATCTCGCGCACGGTGCCCTCCGGCCACTCCCCGCCCTCCGCCCGCTCCCCGCCGGCCCATCCGCCGCGCCCGTCCACGAGGGCCACCCGCGGCCCTTCCAGCCGCACGGTGCCGTCAATGACCAGCCGGGCCGGCCCGCGGCTGGTCCCCGCGGAACGGGCTCGCTGGCACGCGGCGCACCGGCAGCCGGGCTCGGGCCAGCCTCGCACACCGCCGCTGCCCAGCACGCTGATGTCCATCTGCCTCCCTTCCCGTGAGCAACATATGCCGCACAGCACATCGGCAGGCCCCGTGCTTGAATAAGGAGGCCTGCGTGTCCGCCGGGCATGCCGGCCCCTGCTCATCCGCTCGCCGTACCTGGCGGAGGCCGCCGTGCTCATTGACGATCTTGCCCGGGATGCCGCCGATCTGCTGAGCGTCGGCAACTCCGGGCAGATGAAGTCGCTGAACCGGCTGGCCGAGCTGGCCGTGCGCGAGATCGACGGCTGCTGCGGGGCGACCGCGATGCTCTGGCGGGACGGGGAACTGGCCGGGCTGGCCGCCACCCATCCGGACCTGGCCGAGCTGGCCGAGTTCCAGTTCCGCGCGGGGTACGGGCCGGCCATCGAGGCGATGCGCGAGGGCCGGCCGGTCGGCATCCGGGACACGCTGCACGACACCCGGTGGCCGGACTTCATGAGCGAGGCGCTGTGCCGGGGGGTCCGGTCCTCGGTGGCCCTGGTTCACGAGTTCCTGCCGATGACCGTGGTGCTCGCGGTGGTCAGCGTCCGCCCCAACGCGATCGACAGCGAGCAGATCCCGTTCGCCGCGACGCTGGCCGCGTTCGGCGGTGCCGTGCTGGCCAACGCCTCGGCCTACGGCGCCGCCCAGCGGGAGGCCGTCCAGCTCAGGAACGCGGTCGAGAGCCGGGCCGTGGTCGACCAGGCCAAGGGGATCCTCATGCATGCGTTCGGCTGCTCGGCCACCGAGGCGCTGGAGCGCATGCGGCGGGTGTCGCAGACCCAGCACGTCAAGGTCACCGACGTGGCCCGGCAGGTCGTGGAGGGCCACAGCGCCGTCCCGGGCGCCTGACCCCGCCCGCCGGTCCCGCCCGCCTGCGGACGGGACCGGAACGGGGAGCGGCGGGTCAGGCCGCGGACTGGCTTACCTCTTCCTCGATCTCCTCGAGGTCTTCCACCGCCGCGAGGCTGACCGCAGGCCGCCTGGCGCGGTCGTAGACCGCGATGGTCTCCCGGGCCACCCGGTCCCAGGAGTACCGCGCCCGCGCCCGGTCGGCGGACGCGATCCCGTACCCCTCCAGCAGCATCGGGCTGGCCAGCAGGCGGCGGATCCGGCGGGCGAGCGCGGCCGGCTGGCCGGGAGCCACCAGGACGCCGGTCGTCCCGTCGACCACGGTATCGAAGTGCCCGCCGACCGCCGAGGCGATCACCGGGGTGCCGCAGGCCATCGCTTCCAGGCAGGACATGCCGAACGGGTCGTACCAGGACATGTCGACCATCAGGTCGGCGGAGCGGAGGACCGCGGCCATGTCGTCCTGGCTGACCTGCCCGGTGAACTTGACCCGGTCGGATACGCCGAGGCTGCCGGCCAGCCGGGCCAGGTCGCAGCAGGCCTCGTCACGGCGGAGCATCGGCCGCGACGGGCCGCCGACGATCAGCAGCTCGGCGCCGGGGATCTCGGCCATGGCGCGCACGGCCGTGTCCAGGCCGTCCCGCCGCAGGTGGGTCGCCACCGCGATCAGCCGCGGCCGCTCGGCCCGCGGCGCGGCCGGGCCCTCCACGGCGAACCGCGCGCCGTCTACGCCGAACGGGACCACGCTGATCGCCGACCGCGGGACCCCCAGGCTGGCCAGGTCGTTCGTCTCGTCGCTGCTGGCGGCGATCAGCGCGTCCGCGCTGCACGCGACGGCCCGCTCGAGCCGGCTCCGGGCGCCGGTCTCGGTCTCCGGGCCGACGCCGCGGGGCCGGGATGAGCCGTCCCGGCCGATGCGGTGCCGGCGCTCGGCGATGCGCAGCGAGTGGAACGTCTGCACGACCGGGAAGCTGCGGTCGCGCGTGGCGGCCAGCGCGGCCAGGCCGCCGGTCCAGCCGACCGCGTGCACGACGTCGGGCTGGTGCCGGCGCCAGGCGCTGGCCAGCCCGTCGGCGAACGCCCGCGCGTGCGGCAGCATGTCCTCGCCCGGCAGCGGCTCGGCCGGGCCGGCCGTCAGGTACTCGGCCCGCGCGCCGCCGGGGAGCTTGTCCTCGTCGGGCAGGCCGGGTGCGTCGTTGCGCGCGTACACGGTCACGTCGTGGTCCTGGGCGGCCAGCGCCGCGGCCAGCGCAGCTACGCGGGTTTCCTGGCTGCCCGGCCCGCTGCCCGCCGGATGGGTGAGGGCGGAAGCGTCTTCGGCGACTAGGGCGATCTTCATGGGGCCGGCTCCTCGCGGCAGATGTGACTGAGAGCAACGTCGGCAGTCACAGCGGCTCGCACGAATGTGGATAACCACGAAGCGCGGGGGAAGGGGAATCGGCGGTGCCGACGCCTGCCCCTGCACATCGCACCCAGTGCGAGTTCGCCGGACGGCGCGTGCGTGCCTGCGTCGTAGGCACCGCTGTATGCGATCATATCCAATATTGCCGTGCGGCAAACAAGCAGCCTGCCAAAACCTCACTAGAGGCGAAGGTCCCTAAGTTAGAAGGCACAAGTCAGCGACCGGACGGCCGCCCGGCGCCACGCCCGGCGAACGGCGCGCCCAGGGGCGCCATGCCCGGCGGGGATACCGGCCGGCCAGGCAGGGAGGCGAGATGGAACGCGGCAGCACCAAGCACGGGCCACTGCACGACGAACAGCTCGCGCACGAGGCCGGGCCCATGGCCGGCGAGGCGCCGCAGCCGGGCCGCACCGAGGAATGGCGCGAGCCCGAGCCCGTGGACGACCCGCGTGAGCTGTTCGACGCCGGGACGGCCGCCTCATCCGAGCAGGCCGAGATCGACCTGCGCAGCGAACTGGCCCGGCTGCTCACCCGGGATGAGTTCCCGGCGGGCCGGGCGGCCCTGCTGGGCGTTCTCGATGCGAAGGGCGCGTCGCAGGCCCTGGTGGCGCGGGTCGGCGAGCTGCCGGCCGGCGATCAGTACCGCAGTACGCACGAGCTGCTTGTCGCGCTCGGCATCAGCCACCCCGAAGAACAGCCCCGCGGCTGAGGCGATGGTCCCCCGGCGGGCTGCCGCGCCGGTCCTCAGCGCAGCGACATGTGCAGCCGGATCGCGGTGCCCGCCGGGCCCGACCGCAGTTCCACCAGGTCACACGCCTGATGCACGATCCATAGCCCGTGCCCGCCGGGGGCGCCGGGTGACGGCTGGAGCCGCCCGGCGAGCGGGTCCGTGATGTGGCCGTCGTCGTGCACCTCGCAGACGACCGCCCGCGTGTCGTGCCAGATGTGCACGACGCCGTGCCCGCCGGCGTGCCGGATCGTGTTCGCCGCGACCTCACTGACGGCCAGTACCAGGTCGCGGACCCGCATCGGCGGCAGCCCCGCGGCCCGGCCCCGCTCGCTAACCAGCCGGCGGACCCGGACCAGGTCGCCGCCGAACGGGTATCTCCCGGCGCGGGCGGGCGGCGGCGGCAGGGGCTGGCTGAGCCCGGGCGGCATCGCGGCCCCGGAGTAGGCCGCGCTCCGGGTGATCGTCTCGCCGTGCTGGACCTCCGGGTGGGTCCGCTCGGCGTCCAGCAGCACCTGCTCATCGAGCCGCTCCGTGTCATAGGGGCACAGCACCGAGGCCGGCGCCAGGCCCAACGCCAGGTTGAGCAGTGCCTCGTGCCGGGTGGCCTCGCGGACTTCGGCCGCCGGGCGGCCGGCCCAGATGGGCTCGCCGATGTAGCGGACCGGCCCGCCGCCGCTGGTGGCCAGGAAGTCCTGCACGCGCGGCAGAATCCAGGCCGGGTTACGGCCCATCGCGGTCATGTCCGCGAAGGCGATCCGCCCGGCCGCAGGGCCCAGGGCGTCCCGCAGCGCCCGCAGCGCCGGGCCGGGCACGGCGGCGAAGCCGGGCTGCCCCGCGCTCAGGCCCTCGGTGAGGAACGAGGTGGCCGCGGCCAGGTACTCCGCGCGGGTGCGGTAGAACAGCGCGATATGCTCCAGGCCGCCGTGGCGTGGCCGCACAGCCGATGCGGTCGCGTTCAGTTCGCCGGCCTCCGGCTCCGTCCCGGGTGGTCTCTCGGGTCCGCCCCGCCGGATGAGCCCGGCGGCTGCGCGGGCCACTGGCCGTACTGGTCCTGCCCATAGGGCTGCCGGTAACCCGGACCGTAGGGGCCGTCAACGGGTGGCAGCGGCCGCCGCCGGATGGCACGCGCCGCGACCCCGTTCAGCAGCGAGCAGATCGCGAACCCGATCACCAGGTTGACCGCGGCGGTGGCGATCTTCTGCGACAGCGGCGCCGAGGTGCTGAACGGGAACAGCACCATGAGCAGGGTGACCAGGGCGACGATCCAGGTGAAGAACAACAGCGGGCGCGGGGTGGCCAGGAGCAGCAGGTGGACCAGGGCGGTCGCCAGCAGCGCCGCCGCCGCGGCCAGCAGCACCACCGTGGTGGTATGCGCGTCCCCGTACGCCCCGTCCCGGGACGGGGCCAGCAGCGGGATGTTGAACAGCCAGCGGCACACCACCACGCCCACCAGGGCGATGAGCGCCGCGACCACGGCGGTGGCGACGCCGCCCGCCCACAGTTGGCGCGCGTCGACCGCCGGACGGCTCCGGGCCGGACCGTCATCAGGCACGATCGGCCTTGTCATAGGACACCTGCCTAGCTAGCGAGCCGGGCCGGCTGCCCAGCTAACGAGCCGCGCTCGGCTTGATCTGCCGGTACGCAGTCAATGGCCCGGCGGCGCATCCGTCAATGGCAGCGCCTGGCCGTCACACCCTGCTGCACGGCCGTGGCGGCTAGCCATTGCCGCCTCTTCCCTGGCCTGGCTGAGCAGTTGTTCGGTACGTGTCGTGCCTTCCCATGCGGTACCCGGGTCCCACCGCCGGCAAACGACGGGTTTGGCCGCAGTGTATGCGTTTGCCCACCGCCGCTCCACGGTAGATCAGCCGGGGCGCGGGCAGGCACGCGGCCGCCACCGGGACCGCGCCGCGGCGGCCGGGCGCCGGCCGCGCCGGGACCCCCAGGGAGGCAGCGGTGAGCAAGGTACACGACGTCATGACGGCGGAGCCGATCGTTCTGCAGCGGGACCAGCCCATCGCCGACGCGGCCCAGGCCATGCGGGATCATGCCGTCGGGTCGGTGCTCGTCGTGGACGGCGACACCTTGTGCGGGCTCGTCACCGACCGCGACATCGTGGTCCGCGCGGTGGCGGACTCGGCGTCCCCCGGCTCACCGGTGGGCGACGTGTGCAGCCCCGACCTCATCGCGATCGACGCCGGCGACAACGTCCTGGACGCGGCCCGGGTCATGCAGGCCAACGCGGTGCGGCGGCTGCCGGTCATGGCCGGCGGCCGGATAGTCGGTATGGTATCGATCGGGGACCTGGCCCTGACGCAGGACGACGCTTCGGCGCTCGCCGACATCAGCGCGGCCCGCCCCAACCAGTAGGCGGCGCAAGGCCAGGCTGCCGCGCCGGACCCCGGCACGGCAGCTTCCGGCGTGCCCGGCCGGCCGCGAGCATGGCCCGGCTGGCCGGCGCCGGGCACACTGGGATGAGGGCTGCCAGCCCGGAAGGAGGACGCGATGACGGATGGCCCGGCGCGCGGCCGGTCATCCGCGCGCAGGCGCCCCGCAGCGCCGGGGAGCAGAGCTGTCACCGAGACCGCGGCGGCGGCCAGGAGCGAGCCCCCGCCCCAGCCGCCGGCCGGCCCGGAGCCTGCGGAGACCGACCTGGCCGAGCTCGCGGCCCGCCGGGACGCCCTGGAGCAGGCCGCCGGGCTGCCGGGCGCCCAGCTCCGGCCGCTGCTGGATGCGGCGTTCGCGGAACTGGACGGCGCCATCGACGCGCTCACCCATCGGCAGGCCCGTTCGGCCGCGCGCCGCGCCGAGCTGCCGTCAGAGCCGGTCCGGGCCGAGCGCAGGATGCTGCGGGCCGTCTTCCAGGAGGCCCCGGTGCCGCTGTTCCTGCTGGAACGGGACGGTACGGTCCGGCGGCTCAACAACCGCGCCAGCGACCTGATCGGCTCGCGTCCCGCCTACGCCGCGGGCAAGCCGTTCACGCTGTTCGTGGATCTGCCCTCGCGGGCGGCCGTGCAGACGTACCTGGCCGCGGCGGCGCGTACCGGCCAGGCCCGGCAGACCGAATGCAGCCTGCTCGGCGCGGACGGCGTGATCCGGGCCCGGCTGACGGTCGAGCCGATCAGCCTCCCCGAGGACACCGGCGTGCTGCTGGTGGCGGCCAGCTATGACCGGACGGCCGCTGCCGCGTCCCCGCCGCGTCCCGCCGGGGCCGGGCTCGCACCGCTGCGAGCGGCGGGCAGGCCCACGCCGTCGCCGCCGCGCAGGCTCACGCCGGCGCCGGACGCCGCCGCACCGCCCGCGCCCGGCCGGGAGCGGCAGCCCGCCGCCGCCCGCGCCGTGCAGACCATGGCACGCCGGATGGACCTGCTCACCGCGGTGACCCGGCTGCTCCTGGAGAACAGCACGTTCAGCGAGTCGCTGACCCTTCAGCGGGTCGCGCGCCTGCTCGCGAGCGACCTCGCCTCCTGGGTCATCGTCGATGTCGTCCGTGGCCGCCGGCTGCGCCGCCAGTTCGCGGTCGGCCCGCCCGACGAGGAGTCGCAGGCCATCGCGCGGACCGCGCGCGACGCCGACCCGGAGCCGGAATCGCTGCCCTGGCAGGTGCACCAGACCAGGAAGCCGCTGCTGCAGGCGCGTCCGGAAGACACCGGGATGCTCGGTACCGGGACCGACGGCGTGCCGCTGATGATGAAGCTGGGCGCGGCCTCGGTGCTGAGCGTGCCGATCGCGGATACCGAGGTCGGCTACGGGGTCATCACGCTGTGCCGGCGGGCCGGCGAGGGGCTCTTCCAGATCGCGGACCTCGCCCTGGCCGAGGAGCTGGGCGCGCAGCTCGCGGTCGCGATCCGGGTGGACCGCCTGTTCCGGCGGCGTTCGGAGGTCGCCGAGGCGCTGCAGGCCAGCCTGCTGCCGCGGGTCCTGCCCGACGTGCCGGGGATCGAGCTGGCCGCCGCCTACCTGGGGGCTACCGAGGGCCTGGATGTCGGCGGGGACTTTTACGACGTCTACCGCATCCCGGGTGGCTGGGGCCTGGCGATCGGGGATGTCACGGGCAAGGGGGAGCAGGCCGCCGCGCTCACCGCGGCCGCGCGCTACGCCATCCGGGTCATCGCCAACTGGGAACCCGATCCGGTCGAGGTGCTGAGCAAGGCCAACGACGTGCTGATATCCGAGCAGTCCGGGGGGCGGTTCGTCACCGCCAAGACCGCCCACATGGCTTGGCACGGCGGATCGCTGCGCGTGTCACTGGGCACGGCGGGCCACCCCGGCCCGGCGGTCATCCGGACCGACGGCCGGGTCGAGATGCTCGGCGGCGGCGGCCTGCCGCTCGGCCTGTTCCCGGCGGCCCAGCCGGGGCTCGACGTGGTCCGCCTGGCCCCGGGTGACCTGCTGTTCTTCTACACCGACGGGCTGACAGAAACGCGCAGTCCCGACGAGGAGTATTTCGAGGAACGGCTGCCCGACGAACTGGTCAAACTGGCCGGGCGGTCTGCCGCCGAGGTGGTCGCCGGCATCCAGGCCCGGGCCGAGGCGTTCTCGGCAGGCGAGATGCGCGATGACCTGACCGTCCTGGCGCTGCGGGTCACCGACCCGCAGGCCTGACCCGCAGGCCTGAGCGGCCGGGGGAACACCGCCGATCCTAGGCGGGCGGCTCCTCGTAGACGTCCTCGATCACCTCGGTGTCGCCGGGCACCCGCTCCTTCGGCCCGCCGCCGGTGGCCAGGTCGTCGTACCGGTCTGCACCGTGGCTGGTGGCCCGCCGGGTGGCCATCTCCTCTTCCGGCGTCGCGGCCGGGTTCTGCCACCGCGCCACCTCCGGGTCCGGCTCCAGGCTCGGCTGGTCCGGGATGTCGGCCTGCGCGTTCGCGGTGCCGGGGTTGCGCAGGACGTACCGCGGGAACGTGTGCTCCTCCACCCGGCTGACCCCGTTGCGCCGGGTGCGCCGCACGTACACGCGCCGCCCCAGCCACTCGTAGCCGCGCTTCGGCGTGACCAGCCCGATGATGCCGATCAGCATGACCACGACACCGGCCACGTGCAGGTTGAATACGGAGGTATTCGCGGTCACGGCAAAGGCAAGAATGGCCCCGACGGCGATCCAGAACAGGCATATCCCGCTCTTCATGATTTCCCCTTCCTGGAGAGATGCGCTGGCCGCACCCGCGCGCTCATGTGGCCGCCGGTGGGTGTACCCGCAATGCCGGGAGAATACCGAATGATCTGCCTTTTACCGGCTTAATGACGGCCCGCTTGCAGGCCCGCCGGGCAGTCCGTCTGCCAGTACGCGCGATTACGGGCCGCCCGGCGCCGGGCCCGCCCTCGCCTGCCGCGGCTCAGGTCAGGCCGGCGGCTTCGCCGTCACCCGTTTCGCCGTGCCCGAGCAGCCGGTCACGCAGGTAGCCGAGCGCGCGTGAAAGCAGCCGGGATACGTGCATCTGGGAGATGCCCAGGCGCTCGCCGATTTCCGCCTGCGTCAGGTTCCCGTAGAAGCGCATGGTGAGAATGCGCTGCTCCCGGACCGGCAATTCCTTCCAGTGCGCGCTGACCGCCTCAATATTCAGCGTCTGCTCCACGTTCTGGTCATCTTCACCGAGCAGGTCGGCGAGCTGCACCGGGTCCTGCCGGTCGAAGATCGGCGCGTCCAGCGAGTAGGTGTGGAACACCATGTCCGCGCGCCGCGCCTCCTGCAGTTCCGCCTCGGCGACGCCGAGATGGGCCGCGAGCTCGTGGTCGTGGGGGGTCCGGCCGAGCCGGTGGGTCAGTTCCTCGGTCGCCTTGCGGACCTCCAGCCGCAGTTCCTGGGCCGACCGGCGCACGTGCACCTGCCATCGCTTGTCCCGGAAGTGACGCTTGATTTCGCCGGCCACGCAGGGCTGGGCGTAGGCGGACAGGCTGCCGCAGATGTCCGGGTTGAAGTTGTTGATGGCCTTGAGCAGGCCGACGTATCCCACCTGCATGAGCTCTTCGGCTGATTCCGGGCTGCCCCGGTACTGCCGCACACACGAGCGCACCAGCTTCTGGTACCGGCCGATCAGCGTCTCACAGGCACTTGCGCGCAGGTCATCGTCACGCGGGAGCGTGCGCACCATCCGGAGCAGGTCGTGGTCGTCACAGTTGTTCAGCTCTTCGCGTTGCCCGGTTGGCGTGTGCGCGGCAAGGGCCATCGCCATAAGGTCTCCACTGGCTGGGAAAAACGTGCCTGGACGCGGTCGTCATGCCCCCTGTGCGGGCGATAAACATCGGCGCATCCGCCCCGCCGCCGGGCGGCTTCCGGCGGTGCCGGGCCCGGGTCCCGGCCGCCCGCGTCTCCCCAGCGCACAGCGCCGGGGCGGTCAGCCTCCCGGCTGCCCCGGGCCGGGCAGGAACTCGCGGAGTTTTCCCGGAAGCCGACCCTGACCACCTCGGCCCGGTCGCTGTCGCCGTGCGCGAGCGCGGCGACCATGTTCTCGATCTGGTCCAGCGTCGCGTGCGGCGGTACCGGCGGCACCGCCGGGTCGGTCACGAACTCGAGCAGGTGCGGCCGGTCCGCGGCCAGCGCCCGCTCCCAGGCGGTGCCCGCCCCGTCCGGCCGCGTTGCCAAAGGTGCCGCGTCTGGCCCCGTTCCGCGATGCCGTGCCGTGCTGCTGTGCCGTGCTGCCCGGGGCTGGCAGGTGAGGATGGGCGCAGGCCGGGTAGGGCGTGGGCATGACCAAGATCCAGGGACCGTACAGTGACGAGTCGCTGGTGAACCAGCGGCGGGACGAGCCGCTGCCAGCCAGCCACCACGACGACAGCGGCCAGGCCGCCGTCGCCCGAAACGAGGAGCACGCCGAGACGCTCGCGACCGGCCAGCCGGGAGGACCCGCGCCGGCGGAGCAGTCATCGCCCGGCGTTCAGCCGGCCCAGCCGTCCGGCCACGAGCCGGACGGGACCGGACCGGGGAAGGCCGTCCGCGACATGCTGCCGGCCGGGCCGTACCCGCAGGGAGACGTGCCGGATGCGCCCGCCGTCCAGCTCGCGGCCACCGAGGGCGTGCACGGCGGCCACCTGACGGCCGAGGGCCTGTCCGGCGCGACCGAGGCCGGCGCGCGGGACGAGGAGCACGCGCAGGACCGGCCCGGCCCGGTGCGCCTCGTCAGCAACGCGGTGCCCGGCAAACCGGACGGGGAAGTCGACACCCGCCCCTGACGCAGCGCCCCGGCACCGGCGGCCGCACACTGGGACCAGCGACAATCAGGTGGCACGGCAGCCGCGCGGCCGCAGCCAAGGGCGCGGCCGCAGGCCGGGGAAGAAGGCGAGCCATCGTGGCGAAGACGGGGCCGGGGACGCCGGGTGCACAGCCGGACTGGCTTGACCCGGAGCTGGCCACCCTCACCCAGGACCGGTTCTCCGGGCCTGGCTGGCTGTTCGAGCGCAAGCTCGACGGCGAGCGCTGTCTCGCGTTCGGTGCCGGCCCGGGTGTCCGGCTGATGACCCGCAACCAGAAAGAGGTGGCCGCCAACTACCCCGAGATCGCCGCGGCACTGCGTGAGCAGAGCCGCGGCGATTTCATCGTGGACGGCGAGATCGTCGCGTTCCGCGGCGCCCAGACGAGTTTCGGGCTGCTCCAGTCGCGCATCCACGTCACCCGGCCGGACGCCGCGCTGCTGCGCCGGGTACCCGTCTTCTACTACATCTTCGACGTGCTGTACGCCGGCGGCCGCGACGTCCGGGCACTGCCGTTGCGGGAACGCAAGACCGTGCTCGCCGGGCTGCTGGAGTTCCGCGATCCGCTGCGGTTCACCGAGCACCGGGACACCGACGGTGAGGCGTATTACGCCGAGGCCTGCCGCCAGGGCTGGGAGGGGCTGATCGCCAAGCGCGCCGACACGCCCTACCGCGGGGGCCGCAGCCGGGACTGGCTGAAGTTCAAGTGCGAGACAAACCAGGAGTTCGTCATCGGCGGCTTCTCCGACCCGCAGCGGTCGCGTATCGGGTTCGGCGCGCTGCTGCTCGGCTACTACGACGCGGACGGCCGGCTCGTCTACGCCGGGAAGGTCGGGACCGGATTCGATACCCGGACCCTGCGCAGCCTGCACGCCGAGCTCGCCGGCATCGAACGGGACGAGCCGCCGTTCGACCTTGGTGACCTGCCCCGGTCGGGTGTGCACTGGGTCGAGCCGTCGATGGTGGCCCAGGTCGGGTTCTCGGAGTGGACGCGGGACTGCCAGCTCCGCCACCCCCGGTTCCAGGGGCTGCGCCGCGACAAGGCGCCCGCCGAAGTGGTACGGGAGGTGCCGGTGTGAGCTGCCCGCACGGTCGCGGCCCGGCCGGGCCGGTTTTTCCGCCCTGTCCGGAAGGTACGGCGTGACCAGCATCGCCCTACGGCACGTCGTGTGCGACCAGGCCGCGACCCTGCTGTACCTGGCCAATCAGGCGTGTATCGAGTTTCACGTCTTCCTCAGCCGGGTCGGCAGCCTGGAGTGCCCCGATCAGGTCGTGACCGACTTCGACCCGCCCGGCCCCGAAGGCCTCGGCGACGCCCGCCGCTGCGCGCTGTGGCTGCGCAACCTGCTGGCCGGCGAGCTGAACCTGACCTGCTACGTGAAGACGGCCAGCGGCAACGGACTGCACGTGCACCTGCCGCTGAACCGCCGCCAGGACTTTGAGGAGGCCCGCGGCTTCGCCCGGGACGCGGCGAACGTGCTGGCGGCGCGGCATCCCGGCGTCGTCACCACCGAGCCGCGCAAGGACGCCCGGGGCGGCCGCGTCTACGCCGACGTCATGCGCGACAGCTACGCGCAGACCGCGGTGGCGCCGTACTCGGTGCGGGCCCGCCCCGGCGCGCCCGTCGCCACGCCGCTGCTCTGGGAGGAGGCCGAGGACGCGGGCCGCCTCAGCCCGGCGCGGTTCACCATCCGCACCATCGGGGAGCGGCTGGCCGAGGTTCCCGACCCGCGGGCCGGCATGTCCCGCCACCGCTACGACGTGGCGACCCTACGCCACCGCCCCGCCGCACTGGCCGGCGAATAGGAATACGACCGCCCAGCGGCCCGCCTGCCGGGGCCGGCCCTCGGGGCCGGCCCCGGCAGGCGGGGCCCGGCCCCCGGGCGCGGCCTGGTCAGTGGCCGAAGACGGGGATCACGATGCCGCGCGCGATGGTGTGGAACCGGAGGTTGAACCCCGCCACGGCGGGTGTCGCGTCGGAGCCGGCGCCGAGCTTGCCGGTGTCCAGGGCGTGCACGGCGAATACGTACCGGTGCGGCGGGTCCCCGGCCGGGGGAGCGGCGCCGCCGAAATCCTTCGTCCCGTAGTCGTTGCGCACGCTGAACGCGCCCGCCGGCAGGCCCGGCCCGCCGCTGCTGCCCGCGCCGGCGGGCAGCTCGGTGACCGACGCCGGGATGTCCAGCACGATCCAGTGCCAGAACCCCGATCCGGTCGGCGCGTCCGGGTCGTAGCAGGTCACCGCGAAACCCTTGGTCTCCGCCGGGAAGCCGGACCAGCTCAGGTGCGGCGAGATGTTCTGGCCCGACATCCCGAAGCTGTTGTAGACGTGCGCGTCGCTGAGCATCTCGCCGTCCGTCACGTCGGAGCTTTCCACGGTGAAGGAGGGCACCGGGGGCATGAAATCGTAGGGCAGCGGCGGGCGATCGGCCATCGTCAATTCCTCCAGATCATGCGGGATCATAGGGTGGCGGCACCGGACCGGGGCACAGAGGTGGCCGTCCGCGCGCCGGCGCGCGGGCTCGCGGTTGCCCACGCTACATCCGAATGCGCCGCGCTGCCTGGGACGGGTATCCGGGGGCCGGCTCATTTGGCGCCAACTCCGCCTCCGCTCTGTTCATTGCCCCTACCGTGGTGTGCGGGAGCCGGGCCACGCCGCCCGGCACAGTCATGCGGCACGGGCGGGGCCCGGCCCGGCCGGGATTATGCGGCCGGGATTCCGGGCCCGGGGAACGGAGGCTGGCGGTGGTGCGCAGGCCGCGGTCCGCCTGGGCGCGGCGGCGCACGCTGCTGGCCGCCTGGGCGCGGCGGCGCGGGCTGACCCGGATCACCCGGCCCCGGGCCGCCGCCGGGCCGCGGCCGCCCCGGCCGGCCGCCTGGCTGCGGCGGGGTGTGCTGGCCGCGGCGCTGCTCGCGATCGCCCTCGTGCCGTACCCGCTGGCCGGCTCGGCGTCGGTTGCCCCGGGCGGGGCCTGCCGCGGGCCGTGCCGGCACGCCGGCCCGGGCGGCACGGTGCTGTGGGCGCGCCCGCTGCCGGGGGAGTGGACGGTCACGGCGGGGCTGGCGGGCACCGTACCGGCGCATGGACAGGCGTACGCCGCGGTCGGCGGCGGTCTCGCCGTCGTCGGCTCCGGGATGACGGTGCGCGCCTACGGGTCCCGCACCGGTCGGCTGCTGTGGAACGCCGAACTGACCGGCTTCCCGGCGGATGCGGCGATCGTCTCGGTCCGGGCCTGGACCGGCGTGGTGACGGCCGGGGTAAGCTACCGGCCGGGCGGCGCGTCCCGGGCCGAGGTGATCCTTGCCAGCGGCACCGGGCGGCAGATCCGCTGGTACCCCGCCGCGCCGTTCGGCGGGGCGGCCGCGGCGACCGCGCAGACCACGGCGGTCGTCGGGACGACCGCGGTCACCGCGTACGACAACCGGACGGGCGCCGTGCGGTGGCGCAGGCCGACCGGCCCGGCCCTGCAGGCCTGGCAGGTCGCCGGGGCCGACCTGTACGTGACCGAGGCCAGTGCCGGGTACCTCGGCTCCGCGCCGGTGACCGCGCTGCGCCGGATCGATCTCGCCAACGGGCTGGAAAGCATCGTCCGCCCCGCGGCCGCATCCTTCCCCGGCTCGCTGGGCGGCGTCGCCGGGAACGTCGTGCTGTTCTCCGCGGCCTCCGGCGTCACCGCCTACGACGGGCTGACCGGGCTGAAGCTCTGGTCGATCGACGGCGCCGTCCCCGAGGGTACCGACCCGGCACAGGATCGCTTCTACCTCACCGAGGGCACCGCCCTGGCCGGCGTGGACCCGCTGGATGGCCACGTCACGGCGCGCGCGTCCGGGTCGGCGGTGGCCGGCTCGGCGGGCATGTTCGCGGTGCGGGACGGTGTGGCCCTCGGGCTCGACCAGGGACCGGACGGCGAGGCCTGGGGATACGACGTCCGGCTGCAGCGCGTCGTCTGGACCACGCCCGGGCTGCCGTGGCCGCACTATTTCGTGGACATCGGCGGCATCGGCGGCAGCGCGGAACCGGGCGGCGGCACGGTCGTCATCGCGGACTGCGCGCGGCTCGCGCCCCCGGCGCGGCCCACCCCGTCCGGGCCGGGCGGACCGGGCCCGGACAGCACCGCCCCCGGCGGGGGGAGCACGGCCACGGCCGGCGGGGCACCCGCCGCCAGCGCCAGCGCCTCCGCCGCGCCGTCACCGTCGGGGCAGTTCTGCCAGCAGCCGGAACTTGTCGCGATCTCCCGGTTACGCCCGGCTCCCCGGGCCGGCGCCGCCCGTGACGGGCACTCCGCGCCCGGCGTGGAATCCGCGGCCGTGGGTACGGCTGGCTGCTGCTGATCCTGGTCGTGCTGGGCCTGCTGGCGTGGCTGTACCTGCAGGCCGAGGCCACGCTGTACGTCGCGGAAGCCAACGTCGTCTGGGTCCGCAAGCTCTGGCCGCGCAGCCTCGCGCCGCACCCGCACACCGCCGGGGATGTCCGCGCCTACCAGCTATACGCTGAAGCTGAAGCACGCAAGAAGGACGAAAACGTCAGCGTGACCGTTGCTGGCCCTCCCGGGGATGCGCACGCGCCAGCCGGTCCGCCCGCTGTGCCGGGAAACGAACCGGAGAAGTCCGCTGTTTCGGCGCACCAGGCCCGGAGAGAGGACCCTCATGAGCCAGCCAACGACGGGTGACGGCCGGCAGCGTGCCGCCCGCCCGCATGTGATCGTCATCGGCGCCGGATTCGCCGGCCTCAACGCGGTGAAAGGGCTGCGGAAGGCCGGATTCCGCGTTTCGCTCATCGACCGGAACCTCTACAGCACGTTCCAGCCACTGCTGTACCAGGTGGCGACCGGGGGCCTGAACCCCGGCGACGTCTCCTACGCGATCGGCGGCTACACCGGCAAGTACGGTGCCCGGTACTGCCGCGGCCTGCTGACCGGCATCGATCCCCCGGCTCAGCGCATCACGCTGGACGGCGGCCGGCAGCTGGGGTACGACTACCTGGTGCTGGCCTCGGGCGTGTCCGCGTCGCACTTCGGTATCGAGGGAGCCGAGGAGTACACGTACGGCCTCTACACCCGCCGTGACGCCGTGGCGCTGCGGGACCGCTTCCTCGCCGACGTCGAGGGGCTGAGCGAGGGCCCGCCGGACGCGACCCTGGCCATCACCATGGTCGGCGGCGGCGCCACCGGCGTCGAGCTGGCCGGGACGATCGCCGAACTGCGCGACACGATGCTCCGCGAGACGTTCCCGGATGTGAACTCCTCCCGCATCAAGGTCCGGCTGGTCGAGATGCAGCCCGAGCTGCTCACCCCGTTCGACCAGAAGCTGCGCGCCTACACCCGCGACCAGCTCGTCAGGCGCGGCGTGGACGTGCAGCTGGACACCGCGATCGCCGAGGTCACGCCCGACCGGGTGATCCTTAAGGACGGCCGGGACCTGCGCAGCGACATTACCGTGTGGACCGCGGGCGTGGCCGCCCCGCCGGAAGCGAAGGGATGGGGCCTGCCGCAGGGTCGCGCGGGCCGCATCGAGATCGATCCCGACCTGCGGGTCAAGGGGCAGAGCCGCGTCTTCGCCATCGGTGACATCGGCCTGGTGACCGCCAGCCCGACGCCGCAGCTTTCCCAGCCCGCCATCCAGATGGGCCGGTTCGCGGCCGAGCAGATCCGGCGGATCGAGGCGGGGCAGCCCACCCAGACGTTCCGCTACCACGACAAGGGCCAGGCGGCGACGATCGGCCGCCGGTCCGCGGTCATCGAGCTGGCGCACGGGCCCGATTTCCGCGGCACCCTGGCCTGGCTCGGCTGGCTGGCGCTGCACCTGTTCTACCTGCTCGGCGGGCGGAACCGGATATCCGCGATCATCAACCTGGCGTGGCGCTACCTGTCCTGGGGCCACGGCGGGACGGTCATTGTCGGGGACGAGCCCAGCCCGGCGCAGCGCGCCGAGCCCGCCGCGTCCCGCCCGGGCGCGCAGCCCGGCAGCCCGTCGCGTGCGATCAGCGACCGGGCCACCGCGCCCGCCGCGCCCGGCGCGCCAGGCCACGATCAATCCGGCCAGCCCGCGGCCCGCTCCCCGGCGGGGCCGTAGCGGTGCTCCTGAACGACAGGGCGTAGTAGCCTGGCCGCATGCGCGCGCCAGGTGCTCCGGCAGGTACGTCGCGGCCGCGCATGCTCACCGCGCTGATCGGGGCGGTGCTGTCCAGCACGCTCGCGCTGGCCGGCTGCTCCGGCGGCAGCCGGGGGCCGGCCGGGACCGGCCCGGCCGCTTCGGCCGCCTCGCCGGATTCGAGTGCGGCCGCGGCCAACCCGAACCTCGACCTCGGCACCCCGCTGGGCGGGAAGCCGCTGCCCGGCTTGCGGCTGGAGAACCAGTTCGGCCAGCCGATGTCGCTCCGCCAGTTCCGCGGCAAGGTCCTGCTCATCGGCTTCGTGGACGCCGAGTGCACCACCGTGTGCCCGCTGACTACGGTGGCCATGCTCGAGGCCAAGCAGTTGCTGGGCGCGGCCGGGGACGACGTCCAGCTCCTCGGGATCGACGCCAGCCCGCGCGCGACCTCGGTGGCCGACGTGCTCGCCTACTCCCGCGCGCACAACATGGTGAACCGCTGGGACTTCCTCACCGGTTCGCTGGCGCAGCTCAAGGCGAGCTGGAAAGCCTTCGACATCTACGCCAGAATCGACTCCGGCCAGGTGGACCACACCCCGGCGCTGTACGTCGTCGACGCCCAGGGCCGCGAGCAGACGGTCTACCTGACCGCGATGGCCTACTCCAGCATCGGCCAGTCCGCCCAGGTCGTCGCGCAGGAGGCCGCCAGCCTGCTGCCCGGCCACCCCACGCTGGCGCACAGCCAGTCGCTGGCCTACATCAGCGGCCAGACCCCCGCCCAGACGATCCGGCTGCCCACCGCCGCCGCGGCCGGCGGTGAGCTGGCCCTCGGCCCGGGCCGCCCGCATCTGGTCGTGTTCTTCGCGACCTGGCTGTCCGGGGTCAGCAACCTCGGCGGCGAACTGACCGGCCTGAACGGCTGCGCCCAGGCCGCCCGCGCAAAGCACCTGCCGCCGCTCACGGCGGTGGACGAGGCCGTCACCGAGCCCGCCCCCACCGCCGCGCGCAGCTTTGTCCTGGGCCTGCCTCACCCGCCGGCCTACCCGGTCGCCCTCGACACCACCGGCCGTGTCGCGGACGGCTACGGCGTGCAGGACCAGCCGTGGTTCGTGCTCACCTCAGCGTCCGGCACAATCGTCTGGTCTCACGACGGCTGGCTGCCCGCCTCCGCCCTCCAGGCCGCCGTCGCCCGCCATTCCTGACCGGGCCGCCGCGCCGCTCCGGCCCGCCAACGGCCGGGCTGCGCGCGGGTCAGCGCAGCGGCGTCCCGGCAACGGCCTCCCCGACCGAGGCGTAAACCGGGATGAGCTGATCGGCGCCGACGAGGTTGAGGACCCGGGCCACGGTGTTCTGCGGCCCGGCGAGGGCCAGCTTGCCGCCGCGGTCGCTCATCATCACCCTGATGTCGAGCAGGACCTGCACCCCCGTGGAGTCCATGAACTCCAGGCCGGATAGGTCCACGATGAGCAGCGCGGCGCCGGTGCCGGCAGCCGTCTCCAGCGCACTGCGAAGCTGGTCGTAGGTGTACACGTCGGACTCGCCGGCCAGCACGACCACGGTGTGGGAGTCGCCGCTCGTGACGGACACCCGAAGCTGATCCACGCCCCTCTTGTACCACTTGCGGTCGCCGGAATGGAACCGATGCGGCCAGCCGTGTCCCGTCCGCGTCCCGTCCCCGTCACCCGCATGCCGGGCAGCGGGGGTTTCGCCGGTCCAGGCCCGGATCACCCGCGAGGAATGCCTTCCCGCTGGTCACCGGGCCTGGTACGGGCTCCGGCTGAACCAGGCGCTAGCTGTCGCGGCCGGCGACGGCCGTCACGAAACGATGCCAGCCGGCCGGGGTGAAGACGAGAGCGGGACCGCGTGCGTCGTCTTTGCCGTCCCGCACGGCGACGCCGTGGCCGGGCAGCGCAGCCACCTCGATGCATTCCCCGTGTGCGCACCGGGAACTTTTCCGCCACAAAATGCCAGACGGATCGACAGAGTGCATCTCCGCACCTTTCAGGTATAAACCGCCAGAAATGAAATCGGGATTACCCGGAGAGCTGCGCATTCCTGGGCGTTTAGGTGCACGCTTCCAGAACCATACGGAGCCTGGCCGGGCACGGCACGCATTGGTCTCCCAGGCTATCCAGAGCGAAGCTACTCCGTTCAGCGGAGGGCCGCCATGTGACGTCTCTCACAGAACGTAATCATCCGATAACTTAAAGTAACAAAAAGAAGGTGAATGCGTTCAGACGGTGAAGGATGGGCTTTACCGGACCTGGGTAACAATGTGGGCGTCGCTGTCCCGCCGCCGACCGCCCGGATGGCAACGGCTGGTGGCCGCTACGCCCACCTGGGCCTGGTCTGCACGATGAGGTCGCGGGACCGTGCGGGCGACAGGGCCTGCTCCGCCAGCCGCTCGAACGCCAGCTGGTACCGGTAGGTGAGCTTTTCCTCTTCGAAGTTCTCCGCGCCGGTCAGGTGCTCCAGATAAGCGACGTCGTGGTAGCCGACCTGGTGCACCTTGCCGAACTGAAGCAGGATGAAGCCGCCGGTTATGATGGCGTGCGGCCCGTCCAGCGGGAGAATCCGCAGCCTCACGGTGGGCAGTTCGGAAATCGCCAGCAGATGGCCGAGCTGGCCCAGCATTATCGTGCTGGATCCAATCCGCCTGAGCAGAACCGATTCATCGAAGATGAGGTCGAGTTCGAACGGCGGGTCGCGTTCCAGGAGCTTCTGCCGGATCATCCGGGCCTCGACGCGGCCCTGGATCTCACCGGGCGGTACGGGGGCGATCGCCCGCGCATGGCTCTCGATCAGGGCCCGCGCGTAATCGGGGGTCTGGACGAGGCCGGTGACGAACTCAGGGGCCCAGTGGCGGGAGCACGTGGCCTCGGCCTCCAGCCCGATGTATTCGCTGTGGGCGTCGGGGAGGGCGCCGGAGTATCCCTCCCACCACCCCTTGCGGTTGGCCTCCTGGGCGAGCGCCATGAGCTGCTCGGCATGCTCGCCCTCGATCCCGTAGAGCAGCAGCAGCTTCTTGATCTCCGCCGGGCGGGGTGCGGTGCGGGCGTTCTCGATCCGCGAGACCTTGGACGTCGACCACCCCATGCGCTCCGCGACCTGGTCGCCTACCAGGTCGGCGCGTTCCCGTAGCCGGCGCAACTCCGCGGCGAGCCTGCGGCGGCGCGCGGTCGGGCTGGCGGGTTCAGGCATCGGCCTTCTCCTGGGCAATGGAGTAAGCATTCCCGTTATGTTCGATGATAATCCTGGCGAACCTGCCACAGATAGGTACATTGCAGGATCCAAAAAAATATCTGTCGCAGGTCCCAGTGCAACTTGCATCGAGACTACTGCACGCCCACACTGAGGGCAACGAGGGTCTATAACCCGGGGGTGGAGGAGTCCATGCACAGCGACCCAGTTCACCGGAGCATCCTCGCCGTAGACATCGAAAAATCCACGTCGGCCCTGCGCACCAACCCGATCAGAGAGGAACTGCGCGAAGAGGTCTACAGCATGCTGGAAGCATCGATGGGCGTCGCGGGCATTCACGCGGCCCACTGCGACCCGTTCACCGACCGTGGCGACGGCGTGCTGGCACTTGTTCACCCCGTGGACGACGTGCCGAAGACCCTGCTGCTCAACCCGCTCATCCCGGTCCTGGGCGAGCTGCTGGCCGAGCGCAACCGGCACCTGCCCGGACCAGAGCACGGCCGGCGCCAGATGCGGCTCCGGGTCGTGGTGCACGCCGGTGAGATCCACTATGACGGCAAGGGCTATTTCGGGGAGGCCCTGGACGTGGCGTTCCGGCTGCTGGACGCGCCCAGGCTGAAGGAAGGGCTGAGCCGCCGGCCCGGCCCGCTGATCCTGGCCGTTTCCGACACCATTTACTGGACGATCGTCAGCCAGGACTACGAGGGCATCCCGCGCGAGTCCTACCAGCCGATGGTGAGGGTCACGGTGTCCGGGCGGCGGCGCACGGGCTGGGTCCAGCTGCCCGACCCGGCGGTGGCCGAACGCCGGGCGCTGACGGCGCCGCGCCCGGCGGATGCGGCGCGCCGGGTGGCGGTCCTGCGGCGGGGAGCGCTCGCCCCCGGCCGGCGCCCGGGGCAGCGGGAGGTGCCGCCCGCGGCATGACATCCATCATGTCCGGCCATGGATGGGGAGCAGGTGCCGCCCGCGCGCGATCGGCTTAGCGTAACGGGCGTGACCACCACCGTCGTCTCCATCCTCGCCGGCGTGGCCGTGGCCGCCGTACTGGCGGTACGGCAGCTGCGCGCCGAGCCGGTGAGCGCGAACTACCGCCTCCCGCTGATCCTCGGCATCATCGGCCTGATCGAGCTGCCGCAGTCCCTGAGCTCAGGGCAGCCCCGGTGACCAGGCACAATTGATGATCGTGGGCATGCCGGACGGGTACCTGCCCAGGTGGCCCCCGGGGTGGGGCGGCGTTTGCAGGGAGGTCTGATGGCGCGCGTGATCTGGACCGGCGCACTGGCCTTTGGGCTGGTTAACATCCCGGTCGGCCTGTATTCGGCCACCGAGGACAAGACCGTGCACTTCAACCAGTTCCAGAAGGGCACCAGCGACCGTATCCGGTACAAGCGGGTCAACGAGCGGACTGGGGAAGAGGTCAACTACCGGGACATCGTCAAGGGCCGCGAAGTCGATGACGACACCTACGTGCTGCTCACCGACGATGATCTGGAGTCCGTCGAGCCGGGCCGGACCCACACCATCGACATCACCGACTTCGTCGACCTGGCCGAGGTTGACCCGATCTATTTCCAGCGCACTTACTACCTGGCACCGCGCGGGGACGGCGCCGACCGGTCCTACGCCCTGCTGTATCAGGCGATGGCGGCCACCAACCGGGCCGGCATCGCGACGCTCGTGATGCGCAGCAAGGAGTACCTGGTGGCGGTCCGGCCGCAGCAGGAGATCCTGGCCCTGGAGACCATGTACTTCGCGGACGAGATCCGGGACCCGGCCGAGGCCACCGGCTACGAGCCGTCCGGCGAGCCGGCCCGGGCCCGTGAGCTAACGATCGCCCGCCAGCTCATCGAGTCGATGACCACCGACTGGGACCCGGCCGGCTACCGCGACACCTACCGCGAACGGATCGAGCAGCTGATCGAGAGCAAGCGCAACGGCGAGGAGATCGAGACCGCGGCGCCCGCGCCCAAGGAGTCCAAGGTCGTCGACCTCACGGAGACCCTCCGCCGCAGCGTGGAGGAGGCCCGTGGCCGCCGCGGCAGCGGTTCCGGCGCGCCGCGGGCCGGATCGGCCGCCCGCACGCCCGGGCCCGCCGGCGACAGTGGGGGCGCCGGGGGAGGCGGTGCGGGCGGCACCGGCCGCGCGTCCAGCGGCCGCGCCGGGCGCGCGCATTCCGGGCCGGCCACCCTACCGGATGAGGACCTGTCCGCGATGACCAAAAGCCAGCTGGCCGGGCTGGCCGCCGAGCTGGAGATCCCACGCCGGTCGAAACTGACCCGCGGCGAGCTGGAGGAGGCCGTCCGCCGGGCCCGCCACCCGCGCCCCAAGGCCGTCTCGTGAGACCCCGGGAAACTGGCGGGCTGGATGAGGCGGGCGTAACGTCCACGGCATGACCGTAAAACTCGTGGTCCTGTACACCCAGCCGGATGACCCCGACGTGTTCGAGCGTCACTACGCCGACGTGCACATGCCGATGGTGCACAAGATCCCCGGCCGGACTTCCTCATAGTCATCACCGCGATCCCGAGCGCCGTTCCCAAGGCGACCCCTGCCGCTATAGCCCACGATTTTCGCTGGCTCTGGTATTGTCTTCTGCCCGCTTAACTTCCGCACCTGTGGTGCGATCCTCATCCTTCCCCGCAGCCTTAAGAAGTTCCTCATTGACGATGTGTGCAAAGCGGCGATCCCGGCGTGCCAGCATCTGGTCGCCGGTCCATATGCTAACTGAGCCCCGCCACCATTCTCGGCCTATGTTATTTCTGAATAGCGCTGGCAGGATATCTCCGCGCAGCATTGGCTCGGTAAGGCTCCCCATCTCGTAGCCCAT
>Ga0335081_10002167_pt1 | contig 30796 bp, 17 predicted proteins | sample Lox_Sample_35_FD_206713 | JGI IMG/M metagenome (GOLD analysis project Ga0335081, IMG submission 206713) | Soil microbial communities from Loxahatchee National Wildlife Refuge, Florida, United States - Lox_Sample_3.5 | ecosystem: Environmental > Terrestrial > Soil > Wetlands | place: USA...
GCGCAAGCGCGGGATCATAAGCCGGGCGCGTGTCGAGCGCGCGGTCATAGCCTTCGATGCCGGGCCCGACAACGAGGCCGGCGGGCGTCGCATGGCCGCGCATCACGCGCGCGATGATGGCTGCCTCGTCGATGCCGTGCGCGAACGCCTCGCGGATGCGGCGGTCCTTGAACGGATTCCGGGCGCCGTCGGGGCTTTGCTCGCGCGCCACGTCGAAGCCCAGGAAGATCGTCTCGAGCGCCGGCCCCTCGACGATCGCGAGCCCGGGCATGCGGGCGATACGGTCGGCATCCTGCGGCGGCACGTCGTAGATCATGTCGATGTCGTGCGCCGCGAGCGCCGCGACGAGCATGTCGGGATCCGCGATCGGCGTGAACTCGACGCGGTCGAGATCGTGCGTCGGCTTGTCCCACCAATGCGGATTGGGCACCAGCACCGTCTCCTTGTCGGGGACGCGCGCGACGAGCATGAAGGGACCCGTGCCATCGGCATGATCGGCGGCGAAATCGGCGTCAGCCGCATGCGCCTCGCACCAGGCGCGGCTCATGATCGGCCATCGGCTCAGTTCGTCGAGAAGCAGCGGATCAGGGCCGTTGGTCGCGATCTCGACCGTCATCGGATCGAGCGCGCGCACGCTCGCGATCGAAGCGAGGACCGTCCCGATGCGCGACTCGGGCGCGCGGGCGCGCGTGAAGGAATAGACGACGTCGGCGGCGGTGAAAGCCTCGCCGCCCTGGAATACGACGCCGGGACGGAGCGCAAAACGCCAGCGGTCCGGCGCGACCACCTTCCAGCTCGTGGCGAGTCCGGGCTCGAGCGCCAGCTCGCGGCCCCGGCGGACGAGCGGCTCGTAGATGTTTTCGGTGAAGCTGCGCAGGAAGGTCTCGCGGCCGGCATAAGGATCGAGCGAGCGCACATCGGCGCGGGCGGCCCAACGCAGCGTGGCGGCCGCGCACGGCAGCGAGAGGAAGAGCGTGAGCACCCCAAGCACGGCGCCCACGCCGATATGTGCGGCGCGGTCGCGCCACCGAGGGGGAACGGTTCTCGCCGGCATAACGTGAAGCAATCGCATCGGCGCCGCCCTTGTCAATGCTTGGAGGCGCCGCCAGACTCCGCGCCGCGCATGGGAGAACGGCACATGGCGACGCTCTACGTCGCGCGCAGCGCCAAGCTCGGCAAATGGGCGTCCGACGTCGGGCTCGGCAAGCACGTCTACAAAATCGGCGTGACCGACGAGCCGGTGAAGACGCTCGTCGCGGCCGGATGGGCTGGCGAGACCGATTGGCAGCTCGTGAAGCAGCAGCCGGCCGAAGAGGTGAGCGAGGCCGACGCGCTCGAGCGGCTCGGCAAGAAGGAGAAGCCGGTCGATCCGCGCTACTATCCGCGCATCCGCGACGCGGCCGGGATCTTCAAGGTCGATCCCGTCCATGTCGAGAACCACATGCTCTTGACGCGGGCCTTGGCCGGCGAGGCGGACGCGACGCCGATCAAACTGAAGCCCGCCGATTTCGCCGCCTATCTCATCCACAACGCGCTGCGTTAGGCGCATTCCGCCGCTGATAGTGCGAGCGCGGCGAGTCGCCTGAGCGCGCGAAACTATCTTACGCGCCGCGGCAGCCGCGGTAACGCGCCCTCAATCGCAACCGCAGGATTAATGGCGCCGGCACAATTTTCTTTTTTTTAAGAGAACGCGAAGAGCATGACAGTCCTTACAGTTGGCGCAGGCCAGGAATACAGCACACTGACCGCTGCCGTCGCGGCCTCCCACAATGGCGACACCATCGACGTGCAGCCCGGCACCTACGTCAATGATTTTCCGACCGTCACCGACAGCATCACGATCGAAAGCGTGGGCGGGATGGCGTACTTCAAGGCGACCGAGCCGCCGACCAACCTGAAGGCGATTCTCACGGTCGGTTTGAGCGCAGCCTCGAACATCAACGTGACCGTGATCGGATTGGGCTTCGAGGGCGCGGCGATCAGCGCCGCCGACGGCGGTAATGCCGCCGGCATCAGGTTCCAGAGCGGCAATCTCACCGTCGAGGATTGCTACTTCCAGGGCAACCAGATGGGCATTCTCACCAACAATCTGGCATCGTCCTCGATCACGGTCGAGAATTCGGAGTTCGCCGGCCAAAGCACGTTCGCCAGCGACCTCGCGCACCAGATCTATGTCGGCCAGATCGGCAGCGCCACGATCGAGAACAACCTGTTCCTCGCCAACAGCTCGGGCCACCAGATCAAAGACCGCGCCGAGACGAGCCTTATCTCGCACAACACCATCGACGACGGCACCGGATACACGAGCTACGACATCGATCTGGCGAACGGCGGCAACGCGACGGTCACCGGCAACTCGATCATCAAGGGCGTGAATGATCCCAACACGACGGTCATCATCTATGGCGAAGGGGGCATGATCTGGAGCAATAACGCCCTCACCGTCTCGAACAACATCATCGACAATCAGCTCACCGGCAACCATGGCATCGGTGTCTATAATTTCTCTTCGGTCGTGGCGCAGATCGACAACAACCAGTTCTACCATCTGCCGACGGTCGCCATCGGGCCCAACAGCCAGAGCGGCAACGTCACACTTACGACCGCGCCCACAATCACCGACACCAACCCGATCGAGCTTCCCGGAGGCTCAACGGGGCCAACGCCGACCAAGGCCGTAGCCCCGACGCTTACGGTCGCGAACTCGACCGTACAGGAAGGCGCCGCGATACCGCTTCACATCACGGCGGCGCAGGCCTCGCCCGGTCTCGACCCGAGCAATCTCACCGTCACGATCTGGGGCGCCGACAAGCTTAACGAAGGCACCCACAATGCCAACGGCACGTGGACGCTGACCGAGGCGCAGCTCTCGGGCCTGACCATCAACATGGGCACGGCGTACGTCGGCTCGCACGTCCTCAAAGTGCAAGCGACCGACACCGAGCCGTCCTCGCACACATCGGCATCGAGCCCGATTGAGATGCTCACGATCGTCTCGACCGCCACCACGACGGCCGCCTCGGTCAACGGCGTGGCGAACGCGCTCGACGATCACCTGCTGACGCTCGTCGCCGGCGGCTCCGGCAACGCGCCCAGTTCCGCCCTGCCCGCGCATGTACCGACGCAGGATCAGACGCTCCCGCTCGAGCATGTCCTGCCGCTGGCGCACGCGCAGGCCGATCATTTTCACCTGCACTAGAAGCGATCTTGCGCTAGGGCGGCGGGCCGCGGTGCTGAGGGTCGAGAATGTTGCCGCCCTGGTCGCTCACGAAGCCCTCGATGCCGACGGCATAGCCTGAGACGGTCACCTCCTGGAGCGCGACCGTGCCGGCCTTGCAACGATTGAAGTTGCGGAGTCTCGCGTCGACGCGCGAATTGGCGACGCTGACCTCTTTCAGGACGAGGTTACCGGGATAGTCGCACGACTTGCTCGCATAGGTGATGATGTCCTGTCCGGCCGATGGCAGCTCCGTGAAGCTCGAGCGGTAGACGAGCACGTCGCCTGCCGCGGGGAATTCGAGCGTGTGTTCGCTCGTCATTCCGCGGAAGGTCGCGTCGGTGATCTCGACCTTGGCGCAGGCGGCGCTCAGCTCGGAGCCGGATGCCGCGTCGCGGAAGGTGGCGCCGCGCACGCTGAGGTTGCAACCGTTCGTGAACTCGGCGTTGCCCTCCGTTCCGCCGCGGCCATTGGCAAAGAACTCCGACCGCTCGATCAGCACTTTGCCGCCATCGCCGCGCACCCCGGACTGCGAGTCGTGGCAGATCACGTCACGCACGGCGAAATCGTCGCCGTGCGCGTTGGCGATGCAGGCCTCCGCCGCGCCGCTCACTTCGAGCGTCTCGAGCGTGATGCCACTCGCGGCGAGGAAGAAGCACGCGCGCCCCTCGCCCAGCGCCTGTCCCGCACAATCGAAGAGCGGCCGCCCCGCACTGCCGCGCAGCGTCACCCGCGGCACCGTTATGACCGCGGCCTCGTGATAGGTGCCGCCGATGATGTCGATCGTCGCGCCGGGCTTTGCCGCGGCAAGCGCGGCCGCGAGTGTCTTGTAGGCGCCGCCCTCGCCGACGCAGAGCGCATCGGGCGCGCACAGCGCCTCGCCGCTTTTTCGCAGCGCCTCGGGCGTCACCACCTCGATCTCGCCGTTGGGCCCGCGGCGCAGCGGCTGTGTAACTTCGGACCCCGAGGGAAGCGAGCTGGCCCCAGCCTCGGGAAGCCCCTGCTGCGCGCGCGCGGCGGGTGGAGCGGCAACGAATCCCGCCACAAGGAGCGCGAAAAGAACGGTCGTTCGAGCGCTGGCCATCTTGCGTCCGATTATAGGCACGGCCGCCGAGCGCGACCCGCGCAAAAAAGAAGCACCGCTCCACGGAGCGGTGCTTTTGCGACATGCCGTCGCCGACGGACCGGGAGGAGCGCGGGCACCGCCGAGCGACGGTGCCCGCTTTCAGTCGGTCACTTCCGCCGGCGGCGCAGGACGCCGAGACCCATCAGGCTCGAAAGCAGGAGCATTGCGCTACCGGGCTCGGGAACACCGGTCGGCGTCGGGGGACCACTGGCCGTCTCCAGGGTGCCGCCGAGAACGTAGTCGTAGGTGAGCGTATCAGTATCACCGGCACCAAGATCGCCGAGCGAGAATGCCTCGCCGATGCTGTAGTCGCCGTCACCGTCATTAAGGAGACATGGCGAGAGCCAATGGCTCGGAGTGATATCCCATACCGTATCCTCACATGCATTCGTGCCGCCGCTCACGCCAGCTTGGTGCGTGTAGCCCGAGTCCTCAGATATGATGCAGATCGTCTCGCCGGTGTCGGGACCGGTGCCGCATGCTTCGTCATTTGCCGACGCGACCGAGAACAGGGCGTTGTTCGTAAAGAACGAGCCGTGAGCGTTGACGTCTGGATCGGGATCGAGCGTGCGCAGAAAATCGACGCCGGAGAGCAGCCCGCCACTGATGTTGGTCAACGAGGTCGTGATGGCGATGACCGACTTCCCGCCAAGCGTCGTCAGCGAGTAGTTGTTGGTGACGCTGAGCGTCCCGTCCGACCCGGTCCAGCCCGCGGTCGTGCCGCTGCCCGAGGTCGGGCTCGTCTTGGTGAACCCGCACGGCCCTTCGTTGTAGCCGCCGCCCACGCATTCGTTGTTGGCGCTGTCGTAGTATCCGGCGGCCGAGACGTATAAGCCCTCGAACGGGCTGCCCGGGGTCAGGAAGTCGTTGATGCCGTAACTTCCCGAGCCGGTCGGATCATAGAGAATGCCCGGCGACGTGTTGCCATTCGAGCCGAGCGTGCCAGAATCGCTAACGCCGGCCTGGACGAAGCCGTTCTGGATGACGACGGGGGTGGCACCGGCCGGCAATGCCAGTGCGCCAGCTAATCCGACCGCCGCCAAGGTCATGCGCAAATTCATTTTTTCCTCCGCTGCTCCGAGTACATCGAGAGCACTAACCGGATCAGTGCAACTCGCATGCCACACGAAAGAACCTAGGAAAATCAGTTTCTTACAGAAATGTATGAACACAAATTGTAAAATTTTCTGACACAAACAAATTAATTTCTTAGAAAATTTATTAACAAAAGCTTGCCGAAACTCGCAAAGGTGGTGCGCAGACTTTCACTTCGCAAATCCGGAGAAATCGGCCTTAGGAGCAATAGGCTCTTCGCTGACGGAGAGGAGCGGGGCGCGAAGTCGGCGATCCTCACCCGTGCCTAACCCTGGATGGGTCATGTAGCGGCGAGAGTGGCTAAACCAGCGGCCGGCCACAGAGCGCTCCCGCAACGCGCTCTCGAGATCATCTGTGTCGGCCTTCGACGCTGAGCGGTCAGGCCGGACGCGCGCATCGGACCATCCGCCGGCTTCTTCCCTCACCTCTCAGAACGGCCGGTCCCGAGTCGTGTGTGCACGGCTCGGCGTTTCGGCCTCCGAATCCGGCAGCCGGCGATAGCTCGGCGCGAGGATTCATTTTTCTTAAGAGCGACACAGTGCACGCGAAATGAAGAAAAATCAGATATGAGAAGCATAGACTTGCCGAATCGCTTTAAAGCCGCGGCGCAAAATTGACACGGAGACCTCACCGCGACGTGATATAGAAACTCACTCGCAAGCGGCGCGAACCAATTGCGCCAAAAATCGCGTAACGCGCAAGAACGTTGGGGAATGTGGGGGATTCTGGGGTTCCGTATAAGATAGCGGTCATCGGTTCCGGACCTGCCGGGATGAGTGCTGCCGCGAGAGCTGCGGCACGGGGGCAGCGCCACATCCTGCTCGAGCGCAGGTCGCACCTCTCGGACACCGTTCACCGCTATCAGAAGAACAAGCGCGTCATGGCGGCGCCGCAACTGTTGCCGATGCAGAGCGATCTTCGCTTCGATGACGGCGCCCGCGAGGACGTGCTCGATGCGTGGACCGAGGACATCGTGGGCGCCAGCGTCAACGTGCGGCTCAATTCCGAGGTGAAATCGATCGAGGGCACGCGCGGGCAGTTCGCGATCCACCTCGCTTGCGGCGAAACCATCGAAGCCGCACATGTCGTTCTCGCGACGGGAACACAGGGTAATCCGCATCGGCTCGACATCCCGGGCGCCGACAGGCCATTCGTCCAGTACGAGCTGCGCGATGCCGCCGAATATCGAGGCGAGACGATCGTCGTGATCGGCGCGGGCGATTCGGCGATCGAGGATGCAATCGCGCTTGCCGAAGACAACGAAGTTGTCATCGTCAATCGAAGAACCGGGTTCCCAAAAGCAAAGCCGCCAAATGCGGCGCGTATCGAGGCCGCGATTGCCGCCGGGCGAGTGCGCGCGTGTCTCAACGCCGTTCCCCGCCGCGTCGAGGCCGGGCGAATCGTCATCGAGACGGCCGCAGGCGAAACGGCCGTCGCTTGTGACCGCATCATCGCCAGGCTTGGCACTGCTCCTCCAAGCGACTCCCTCCGTCACAGTGGCCTCGAGATGTCGGATGGCGGATTTCCGGTCTTGTCCGATACTTACGAATCGTCGGTCCCTGGCCTCTACATCGTCGGCGCGCTTGCGGGCTACCCGCTCATCAAGCACGGGCTGAAACAGGGCTACGAGGTCGTCGAGTACATTCTTGGCAACAAGCTGAAGGCGGCGGACGAGCCGCTTCTGCTATCGAAGTTGAGCGAGTGCGGGCTTACCGTTTCGGTTTCCGAATTCATTGCCTATCTGCGAAAGCGCGTTGCCCTGTTCGCGCAGCTCCCGATCCGGCAGATCCGCGAATTCTTGCTGCACGTACGGCTCCGTGCCATGCGGCCGGGCGAAGAGGTATTCCGCCTCGATGAATGTTCGGACCAGCTTTATTGGGTCCTTGAAGGCGAGGTTGCGCTCGAGACGCGAGGACCGGTCGACGATCGGATCTGCTGCGCACCCGGCGAGATGTTCGGCGCGCTCGAATTCGTGTCCGGACGTCCGCGCGGCGCCGTCGCCGTCGCCACGTGCACGACCCTCGTACTCGAAGCGGGCCACGCGGCCATGTCGATCCTGCTGCGCACGGCCCCGACGATCAGGGAAGCGATCGACGAGGTCGCGACGAGCCGGCAGATCAGGCTGCATCTCGCGCCCGGACTCGACGACACATCCCTCGCCGCGATCGTGCGCAGCGCCGAGATCGACCGCTTCAAGGCAGGGGAAGCGCTCGTGAGGGAAGGCGACGCCGACAACCCGCTCTATGTCATCCGAAAAGGTTCGGTGACCGTTTCGCGCCGAATTGGCGGAAACGACATTATTCTCGCCTACCTACCCTCCGGCAGCTTCATCGGCGAAACCGCTTGGCTCGCCAACCAGCGGAGCCCGACCGTCAAGGCCACGACCGCAACGGAGGCGATCCGGATCGATGGCGACGCGCTGCGGAATGCGCTCGAAGCGTCTCCCGGGGCGCGGCGCCTCATCGCGGAGCGAGTGGCGGAACATCTCAACGGCCCCGTGCCGGATCGGCGGAAAAGCGGGCTTGTCCGATTCCTCCTCGACCACGGCATTGGCGAGGCGACTGACGTGCTGCTGATCGATGAATCAAAGTGCGTCGACTGCAACAACTGCGAGAACGCCTGCGCCGCGACACATGGCGGCGTGAGCGCGCTCGACCGCAAGGCGGGGCCCCGGCACGGCACGATTCATCTGCCGAGCGCTTGCCGCCATTGCGCCCATCCTCATTGCATGACCGAGTGCCCGACGAACTCTCTCCATCGGGCGCCCGACGGCTCGGTCTATATCGACGACAATTGCACCGGCTGCGGTTATTGCGAGCGCAATTGCCCCTATGGCGCCATTCGCATGGCGACGGCTCCGGAACGCAAGTTCAATCTTCTGACTTGGCTGCTGTTCGGCTGGGGAGACGGCCCCGGCGACGGCAAATCGCGGGCGGCGGTCCCCGGAGCCGCCGGTAAGCACGCGGTCAAATGCGACGGCTGCCGCGACGCCGAGGCGCCGGCCTGCGTCAGCGCTTGCCCAACGGGTGCGGCGATCAGGATCGAACCAGAGACCTTTATCAACGCGGAGCTTCACCGCGCGATTTAGAGCATCCCTGGCGAACGCGTGCTCCCAAGGAGCCGGTACCCTACTTGTCGAGCTCGGCCAATAGGGCCTTGGCGCTCGACGCGTCGCGGAACTCGGTCGGAGCGGCAAGCGCCTGTTGTAGATTTTGACGCGCGCCCGTCAGATCGCCCATGGCCTTTTGCGCGACAGCGGTACGGTAACGCTCTTCCGGATCGTTGGGTGCGAGTTCGGTCGCGTGCTGTAACACCGTTACCGCTTCCTTGTGCTGGCCGGATTGTAGAAGCGTCCAGCCGAGTGTATCGACGTACGCCGCGTTCGTCGGCGCAAGTTGCACCGCGTGTTGGGCCAGCGGCACCGCGGTTGTGGCGTCGCCCGTCTCGGCCAACAGAGCCGCGAGATTGTTGAGCGCAGGGGCAAAGTCCGGTTGCTGGCCCACAATTTCACGATAGAGCTCTCGCGCTTTCGTCTTGTTGCCGCTGTCCTGATAAAGCGTGGCGAGTAGGAAACGGGAGCCTGGCTGCGGATCGGCCGCGACCAGCCGTTGCGCCAATGCGATCGCATCGCCATATTGGTGAAGCCGTGCCTCAGCGAGGCTGGCATCGCGCAGCAGCGCGGGAGCGGTGGGCGCGATCTTCAGGCCCCGATCGAACACATTCGTCGCATCAGTGTATTTGCGCTGCAGGGCGAGACTGGCACCAAGACGCCGATATGCCTCTGCATTCGCAGGAAAGCGGCTGACCGCATCGCGGTAGGCCTTCTCGGCATCCCCAAACCGGCCGAGAGTCGTGTCCGCGGTGGCAAGGGCAACGTAGTCCGATAAACGCGCGTCGCTTCGTGCGGTGAGCATCTTGAATGTCGCAATCGCGTCGTCGGGTTTACCACTCGCCAATAGGATATCCCCGAGTCCCTGGCCGATGTCGACCGCATTCGGATCGAGCTTGGCCGCGCGCTCGATGAAGTCGCGGGCCTCGTCATATTTCTTCTGCGCAACAAGAGTGAGAGCTGCCTGGTATTCGGCGCCCGCCCAATTTGGCTTCAGCTCGATTGCGCGGTTTAGACTCGCAATAGACTCGTCAAGCGCGCCGGTAAGCCGCTGGGCGACCCCAAGGGCCAGAAAATTGGCGGCATCTTTCGGGTCGAGCTTCTGCGCAGCGGTGAGATAGGGCAATGCCGCCTTTGCGTCGCCGGTGCCGATATAGGCGATGCCGAGCGCGCGGAGAGCAAGGGGATCGGTGGCGTTGGGAGAGACCGCGTCTTTCAGGAGGGCCAACGCGTCCTTGTACCGGCCGTGTTCGTTATAGAGCGAAGCCAGCGCGGGTTTGGCGCCGAGATAGGAGGGTGGAGTACCGGCCAGCCCTTTCTCGTATTCGCTCGTTGCGCCTGAAATGTCGCCTTCAAGCTGCAATGCGATTCCGAGCCGCTCGTGCGCGACGAGATAGCCCGGATTAGCCTTCAACGCTTGGGTAAAATAGTCCTTGGCCTCTTTTGTCTGCCCGGCATTGAGCGCGATGCTTCCGAGACGCGTCAGCGCCGTACTCGAATTCGGGTTGAGAGTTGCCGCCTGTTTAAGGTCCGCCACGCCCTCGTCGGCATCTCCGTGCAGATAAAGCGCCATACCGAGCACTTCATAGGCGCTCGCCAGATCGGCGGCCTTTCCATTCTTGTCGACGTAGGCACGCATCGTCGCGATCGCTTGATCATACTTTTCCGCCTTGACGGCATCGAAAGCATCACGGACCTGTTGAGAAACACTGGCGGCGGTTAGGTCTGTACTGAATATATCCGGTTGGTTAATCGGTGTGGCGAGCGCCGACGAAATCATAAAACCAGCAGCGAAACCCAATATCGCCGACCAGGTCCCGATGCGCCGGTAATCCATTTGCACCATGCTCCACCCACTGGATCGATGAGCATCGCAATGTTACCATATTCATAATGGCATCATTCAGTTGATTTTAATTGAGTACGACGAAATCAGTGAAATTGTCCGACGCGAGCTGAGCCCAAACGGTTGGCGGCACCATTTGCATCAGGGATCCATGGCCGGCCAAAGCGACACTGAGCGGCATGACCTGGTGGTCGCAGTCGATTTGAAGAGCGCCATCACCCACCTCCAGGCAGGGAACCTCGACCAGGCCGAGGCGCTCTTCCGCAAGATATTGACCTACATCCCGGAGCATCCGGACGCGCTGCACATGCTGGGGGTCATCGCTAATCGGCGAGGCGAGTTCGACCGAGCGGTTCAGCTGATCGGCCAAGCCCTAGCGCTGGCGCCGCGAAACGTCGACGCCCATGTCAATCTCGGCAACGCCCTTCGTTCTACCGGCCGGCTTGCGGAAGGGATCGCCAGCTATCGCCGCGCGATCGCTTTGAACCCACGTATGGCGATCGCCCATAGCAATCTTGGTCGTATGCTAAACCAAGTCGGCGATTTCGAAGGTGCGCGTGCGAGCTGCGAGACCGCCATCCAAATCAATCCGACACTCACTGCGGGGCACATCAATCTCGCGATCGCCTTGAGGGGGCTCCACCGTGCGAGGGAAGCCGCCGAGGCTTATCGGCACGCGATCAGGCTTCAGCCCCAGGACGCGAGTCTTTATCACGATCTCGGCAACGTCCTGACCGAGCTCCAACTCCTCAATGAAGCGCTGAAATGCCACGACCAAAGCATCAAGCTCAAGCCCGATGAAGCGATATTCCATTTCGACCGGGGTTCCGTTCTGTTGCGTCAGCGCGAGATCGCTGCGGCATCGGAAAGCTTTCGGCGGGCGGCGACGCTTGCGCCCGACAGCGTAGGCTCCTGGATCAGCCTTGGTTGGACATTGCGGCTGATGGGCCGGTTCGATGAATCGACGGAGTGCATGCGCCGGGCGGCGGCTCTCGGCCCGGACACAGCGGAAACCTATCGCCACCTTGCATCGGCGGGCGGCGATGCGGTCGACGAGGCCGAGATCGACCGGCTGGTCGAGCTCATCGAACGACCGGATGCCAATGGAGACAGCCGTATCGTCGCGAATTTCGCGCTCGGCCGCCTCTATGACAGGTCGGGCCGGTTCGACGAGGCCTTCAAACGCTTCGCAACCGGCAATGCGCTCTACCGCGAACAACTGGCCTCGCGCGGCTTAAACTTCGACGCCGCGCAATTTGCCAAGAGAATTGATCTTCTCATCGCCAATTGTACGGCGGAGTATTTCGCCGCTCAACGTGACGCAGGAATCTCTTCAGAGATTCCGGTATTCGTCGTTGGGATGCCGCGGTCCGGCACCACGCTCGTCGAACAGATCTGCGCCAGCCACTCTCTCGTCTTCGGCGCCGGTGAGCTGAGCGATATCGACGAGTTGGGCACATTGTTGGTGCATGGAGCGAAGACGAAGCCTGGCGTTTACGTGGGCGAGTTCGATCGGGCGCGACAACTCGCGGAGGCGCACCTTGGGCGCCTGCGGCGCCTCGGCGGCAATGCCGTCCGGGTCATCGACAAGATGCCGGACAACGTCCTGCATCTCGGATTGATTGCGACGCTGTTCCCCGCCGCCCGAGTGATTTTCTGCCGGCGCGACGAACGTGACATCTGCCTGTCGTGCTATTTACAACTTTTTGCCGATGGTACGCTCCCCTTCACCTACGATCTGGCGGATTGCGGTCGCCGCTATCTTGGCATTGAGCGGCTGGTCGAACACTGGCAGCGCGTTTTGCCGTTGCGCTGGCACGAGGTGAGATACGAGGCGCTCGTCGCAAATCTCGAGCAGGAGAGTCGAAGACTCATCGATTTTCTCGGTCTTGAGTGGGAACCCGCCTGCCTTGAATTCCACCGCACCGAAAGGGTCGTGACGACGGCCAGCCACTGGCAAGTCCGGCAACCGCTCTATACCGGCTCGGTGGGCCGCTGGGTCCATTACGAAAAGCAACTCGAGCCGCTCTTCGAGACGCTGCGCGCGGGGCGCGCGGCCGGCGCTGGGAATCCACCGCCGGATCGCGCACCACAGAGTGTCCGCAAGTGAGCAAGCCTGCCAGACCTGTCGGCACAGATCGCCGCGCCGCATTATCGCAAACGCTTGGCGATGCGCTGGCACATCACCGGGCCGGCAGGCTGAATGAGGCGGAAGCGGGATATCGCAAGCTTCTGAAGGCGGCCCCGAACCATCCCGATGCGCTGCACATGCTTGGCACGATCGCCAACAGCCGCGGCCAACCGGAGAGGGCGCTCAAGCTCATCCGCAAGGCGCTCGAAGTGATTCCGAATTTCGCCGACGCACACCTAAATCTTGGCAATGCCTTCCATCTCCTTGGCCAGCCCACGGAAGCGATCGAATGCTATCGCCGCGCAATCGCCCTGCGGCCTGGCTTTGCCGCAGCGCACAGCAGTCTTGCACGCGAGCTTTGCCGCCAGGGCGCCTTCGTGGCTGCGGCCGCAAGCGCGCAGCGAGCCGCCGAGCTCGACCCATTGAGCCCTGACGCATTCTTCAATCTCGGCGTGGCGATGCGAAGTCTCGGGCGGCTCAATGCCGCCGAGGCCGCTTTGCGGCAATCCCTCGCCCTCAGGCCACATCATGCGGAGTCGCTTCGCCAGCTCGCCGTGATCTACACCGAGTTCGCCCGCTTCGGCGATGCCCGGCGGTGCAACGAGCGCTTGGTCGCGCTCGCTCCATCCGACCCACTGGCTCTTCGAGCGCTCGGCATGTCGCAGTTCCGGTGTGGCGAGACGAAAACCGGACTGGCGAACCTGCGCCGCGCGACCGACCTGGCACCGGATTTCGCGCCGGGCTGGCTGAGCCTCGGTTGGGCGCTGCGCGCCCTCGGCCGCTTTGACGAGGCTGTCGCCTGTTTCCGTCGCGCGGGAGCCATAGATCCGAATCTCGCCGAAGCCCATCGCAGCCTTGCGGTCACAGGAAGGGCGAGCGCTGATCCCGCTGAGATCGAGAGACTGGGCAGAAGCAGCGCCGACCTGTCGCGCCCGTCCGACGAGCGCATTGCCGCGGGCTTTGCCCTGGGCGAAATTCTCGACAAAGCGGACCGCTTCGACGAGGCTTTCGCCCACTTCGCCGCGGCCAACGCGCTGGCGGACGAGGCGCTCATCGCCGCGGGCCGGGGCTATGACCGCGCGGCCTTAGAGGCCCGCGTCGGCGACCTCATCAAAAGCTTTTCTGCCACGTTCTTTGCCGCCGCATCGAGGAGAGACGGCTCGAACCTCCCAGTCTTCATCGTCGGAATGCCGCGCTCCGGCACGACGCTGGTCGAGCAAATCGCAGCGAGTCACAGCAAAGTTTTCGGCGCGGGCGAGCTCACGGAGGTGAGCCGCCTTGCCGCGGAGCTGCGCGAGCCCGAAGCCGGCGAAGCGGCAGCCGAGGCTTGGCGCGCACGGGCGCTGCCAATGGCGGAAGCCCATCGGTCCGGGCTGGCGAAGCTTGGCGGAGATGCGTTGCGGGTCATCGACAAGCAGCCCGACAACGTCTTTCATCTTGGCCTCGTTGCCGCTCTGTTCCCAGGTTCCCGCGTCATCCTCTGCCAGCGCGACCCGCGGGATATCTGCCTCTCGAATTACTTCCAGTTCTTTGCCGGGGGAAATGCGTATTCGTACAATCTCGTGAACTGCGCGCACCGATATTTGCAGGTCGAACGGCTCGTCGCACACTGGCGTCAGGTCCTTCCCCTGCAAATCCTCGATGTTCGGTACGAGCATCTGGTGGCCGATCCCGAGGCGCAGAGCCGGCGCCTCATTGAATTTCTGGGCCTCGAATGGGAGCCGGCCTGTCTTGAGTTCCACCGCACCGAGCGGGTTGTGATCACCCAAAGCACCTGGCAGGTACGGCAGCCGCTTTATAGCCGCTCGGCCGGCCGCTGGCGCAGCTACGAGCGCCACCTAGGACCCTTGCTGGGGGCCTTGGGCGACATCGCGCCGGATCGCTGACTTATCGGGATAGGAAAGGCGTCCCTGGCCGGACAGCGCAAGAGCGGGCAGTCGCTACAACGACTGCCCGCTCTCTGGGCAAAGGAACTTGCTTGCGCGCCTTAGGCTTTGCGATTCCTGCGCCGGCGCGCGAAGAAGGCGCCAACGAGACCCGAACCAAGCAATGCCAAGCTGGTCGGCTCCGGAACGGCGGTGCCTACGGTCACCGTATCCGACTCTTCCGCGATGATGCCGCCATCGACCTCGGCAGCGATCGTGAAGGAGCACGTGCCGGGGCTCGTGCCGGTGAAAGTCACACCGCTGAAGTCGAAGGTGTTGCTGGCGCTGCGGCTGAAGCTCCCGGTGATATCCGACGGCAGGCTGACGCTCACGCAGCTCGGCGGCGAGCCGATGAGATCGAGCGACACGTCGTCATATGTCGCGAGCGCCGTGCTCACCGCATCCTCGATGTCGGTCGAGAGCGTCGAGGAATCCGGGATGGCATCGTAATAGTTGCCAGAGACACCATCACTCAAAACGCCCGTGAACTGCCCGTAGGCGTTGAGGCCGTTGCTGCAGTCGCCGCCCAGGCCGCAGGCCGTGTCGGCGCTGTTCGCTCCAACGTTGAGCGCTTCCAGCGTCACGCCGTTGGACGAGAGGGTGGTGGCGGTGCTGCTGACGCTAACGCCGCCCGCCGCGGGAGGAAAGGACGGAGAGCTGTGCGCCGGCGCGTCGCCGACGATAACCACGATCTTCTGAGAACCGGACCGCCAGCTCGTCGTTGTCGCCCCCTGGCCCAACGCGTAAAGGCCCTGCTCGGGATTGTCGCCGCCGCCACCGGCAGACCAGCTGTTGATGGCCGTCTGCACCGCTGGGACACTGGTCGTAATGTCTTGCGTCAGCGAGTAATTGAATGGGTCGCCGGCGGAAGTCTGGTCCTTGTATTGGGCGGCGCCCAAGGCGATGTTGCCGAACCCTGCGAGATTGCTGGCCACCGTGGAGAGTTCCGATTGCAAAGCGCCGATCGCAGGCCCCATGCTGCCGGTCGTGTCGACGACGAACAAGACGTCCGCCTGTGACGTGGTGGCGGTGCCGGAGGACACGACCACCGACTTGTCCAGGTTGATGGTGCCACCTACTCCGGTCGACCCGGTGAAGGTCGAAGGCGTGATCGAGTCCGCGAGCGATGGTTTCGCCGATGCCAGGATCGCTACCGCCGACACGGCACTCAAGAGTGCGAGGCGCTTCATCGTCTTTCCCTCCACGAAATCCGGTCTACACTCGGCGATGCAATACGCGTGCCATCCATTTTGAATCAAATAGATAGGGGAATTTCAATTAACTTTTTGCGCTGAACTGTAAAAGAATTTAACAGACCCCTTGGGGTACGATGGCGGGATTGCGACCCGTCGCGCGCGGCACGATTTTGGTGGAAGGCTGCAGCTGAAGCGAGAGAACCGCGGGAAACGGGTTTCTCCGCCTTTGTGCTCAAGCGCAGTCTGCTTATCCGGCTGTAAAATTTTCAGACAGGGACAGGCCGGGCGTGCTTGCTCCGAGAGATTCGTCGCTGTGGACGAACCCACTCGTGACGCTGGTCAACGCCGCGCTCATACAGTCGAACCGAATGGCGCGGTCCCACAGCGCGTTGCAGCTGAGCCGCGCCGGCGGACGGCAGGTGCGGCGGCAAAGAAGACGGCCGCGGTGCCACAGCGCGCTGATGGTCTGCGCCCTCCACCATCGCGCCCTCCACGACAACGGCCCCACGGGGACAAGGTGGCACGACCGCGGCATCGAGCCGCTCAAGGAGGCCGAGCGGCTGTGGCGCGAGAGCCACCTCAAGCCGCTCGCCCCTTCCGCCAGCCCCGAAGTGTTCCCGTCGGTCGCCAAGGCCGGGGACTAGGTCCGTGGCCCTAATCCTGCCAGAGCGACTCGTTGCCCCAGCTTGAATAGGTCTGGTCGGCCGATTGCACGCCCACGGGCGTCTGGCCGGCGCCCGGCTCGGGCGCGATCTGGCACAGGATCGTCGCTCCGGAATTGCTGCGGACGCACGAGGAGGCCTGTGTCGCGGGCGCGCTCACCTTGGTAAGCGAGAGCGCCAGGGCGGAGCTCAGCTGATCCGCTTCCTGGCCGGCGCCGGCCGGGGCTTCGCCGGTCGCTCCGCCGCCAGAACTGTCGGTCAACAGCTCGATCGCCCCGGGGCCCGCGGTCGGCGCGATGGCGTTGAGGCTCCCGGCGAGGCTTGTCGTGTCGCCAGACCCCGTGCCTGGCGGCGGACTGCCGAGATCGGACGGCAGCGTCGTCGTGGAGAGGATGCTGTTCACGTCGCTGGAGCTCGGCCCCGAAGTGGTTGACGGGGGCGGTGGTGGCGGAGGCGGCTCCGTTCCAGGAGGCAGGAAGGGCGAACCGTCGATCGACGTGCTGCCGGCGACGCTGCCGCTGCCGGTCGCGTTCCACATCCAAGCGGGCGCGCTCGGGCTGCCGTTGAGCGTCCAGGGACCGCTCGACGATACGTCGATGTTGCCGCTGACATCGCCGGTGCTGGTGTGCGCGGCGTCGCCGTTGCCAACCTGCCCGTAGGCGAAATTGCCCTCGTTGCCGGCGTTGATCGTGCCCGTGCCGCCGTTGAGCGAGAGGGAGATGTCGCCGCCTTCGCTGATGCCGCTGGCCGAGGCGCCGCTGTTCTCGTCGTAGCCGCCATTGCCGATCTGGGAGTAAGCGTCGCCGGTGATAACGATGGTGCCGGCCGAGCCGGATGTTCCGGTCGCGATGACGATATCGCCGGTCTCGCTGATGGTGCCGCCGGCGAGCACCGTCGCGTGCGTGTCGGCGCCGAAGCCGCCATTGCCGATCTGCGCATAGGCGCCGGTGCCGCTGCTGCCGGACATGACGAGGTTGCCCGTCGCGGTCAGGTTGATGCTGCCGCTGATGAGGATCGAGCCCGAGGAGATCGCGGCGTCCGCCCCCGCGTCGTAGCCGCCATGGCCGACCTGCGCGTAGGCGCCGGTGCCGGTGCCGGCGGCGAGCGAGACGATCGCGCCCGACAAAGTGATGTTGCCGGTATCGCTGAAGGCGACGGTCGTGCCGAAATTCGAGAGGGCGCCGCCATGACCGATTTGCGCATAGGCGCTCGTGTCGGCGCCGCCGACGAGCGCGACGTTGCCGGCGGCGATTACGGAGATCGCGCCGCTTTCGCTGCCGCTCGTGTTGGCGCCGCCATTGCCGATCTGCGCATAGGCACCAGTGCCGCTGTTGCCGGACATGACGAGGTTGCCCGTCGCGGCGAGGTTGATGCTGCCGCTGATGACGATCGAGCCCGAGGAAAGCGTCGCCTCCGCGCCGGCGTCGTAACCGCCATGGCCGACCTGCGCGTAGGCGCCGGTGCCGCTACCGGCCGCGAGCGAGACGATCGCGCCCGAGAGCGAGATGTCGCCGGTGTCGCTGAAGGCGACGGTCGTGCCGAAATTCGAGAGGGCGCCGCCATGACCGATTTGCGCATAGGCGCTCGTGTCGGCGCCGCCGACGAGCGCGACGTTGCCGGCGCCGATGACGGAGATCGCGCCACTTTCGCTGCCGCTCGTGTTGGCGCCGCCGTGACCGATCTGGACGTAGTCGCCCGCCCCGCCAGCCGTCATCGTGAGGGCGCCGGTCAGCGCAACAGTGATGTCTCCGGTGCCACCGCCGCCGACATAACCGAGCTGCGCGAAGCCATTCGTGCCGGTCATCGTGAGGTTCGCGGCTTTGACCGTCGTGGTGCCATCGGCGCTGCCAATGGCGGCGTCGCCCGCGGCGCCGGCGCCACCGATCGTGACGCTGCGGCCGCCGTTGCCGAAGGCACCCGTGGTCGAGGCCGCTTTCGCTGCCGGCGTCACGCCGTCCCAACCTGCGACAAGCGTGATGGCGCCCGCGGCCGGGGTCTCGAGGTCGCTTATGACGGCGATATTCCCCGTTGTGACCGCGTCGAAGGATGAGCTGGTCGCGATCGGCCCGGCAAGCGTTACCGCACCGCTGGACGTGAGGGTGAAGCTTGTCGCCGTCACGCCCTCGACCGTGACTGCGCCGCCGGCCGCAACCGAGACGGCACCGCCGCTCGTCACCGCGACCGCGCCGAAACTGTTCGCCGTGTTCCCGAGGGACACATCACCGCCGCCCGTCGCCGCCAGCGTCGCCGTCCCGCCGACCGACAACGCGCCGGATTGCGTCACTCCGCCGGCCGTGACATTGAGATTATCGGCGATGGTGGAAGCGCCGAGATCGATCGTGCCCGCGGCCGCCAGTGTCACGTCCCGGGCGCTCGTCACAGTGACTGCGCCGAGACTGTTTGCCAGGTTTGCGAGGGACACATCGCCGCCGCCCGTCGCAGCCAGCGTCGCCGTCCCGCCGACCGACAGCGCGCCGGACTGCGTCACTCCGCCAGCGGTCACGCCGAGATTGTTGGCGATGGTGGAAGCGCCGAGGTCGAGCGTGCTCGTGGCGGCGAGCGTGACGTTCCGGGCGCTCGTCACGGCGACGGTGCCGAACTCGTTGCCGCTATTGCCAAGCGTGACGTCGCTTGAGGTATCCGCCGTGAGGGTCGAGGTCCCACCGACCGAAATGGCGGCGCTTTGCGTGATGCCCGGCGCGGTCACGCTGAGATCGCCGCTGATGTTGAGGCCCGCCAACGTCACCGCGGACGAATTGGCGAGCGTGACGCTAGCCGCGTCGCCAGTGACGACGATCGGACCGGCAAACGCATTGCTCGGGTCGCTGAGGGCGATCGCATTCCCCGCGCCCACGCCGAGGTTAAGCATTCCGCCGACCGACAACGCGCCCGATTGCTTCACTCCGCCGGCCGTGACATTGAGATTATCGGCGATGGTCGAAGCGCCAAGGTCGATGGTGCCCGCAGCAGCGAGCGTGACATTCCGCCCGGCCGTCACAGTGACAGTGCCGAACTCGTTGCCGCTATTGCCAAGCGTGATGTCGCTCGAAGTATCCGCCGTGAGCGTCGAGGTTCCGCCGACCGAGATGGCGGCGCTTTGCGTGATGCCCGGCGCGGTCACGCTGAGATCGCCGCTGATGTTGAGGCCCGCCAACGTCACCGCGGACGAATTGGCGAGTGTAACGCTAGCCGCGTCGCCAGTGACGACGATCGGACCGGCAAACGCATTGCTCGTGTCGCTGAGGGCGATCATATTCCCCGCGCCCACGCCGAGGTTAAGCATTCCGCCGACCGACAACGCGCCGGATTGCGTCACTCCGCCGGCCGTGACATTGAGATTATCGGCGATGGTGGAAGCGCCGAGATCGATCGTGCCTGCGGCAGCGAGCGTCACGTTCTTGGCGGCCGTCACGGCGACAGTGCCGAACTCGTTGCCGCTATTGTTGAGCGTGATGTCGCTTGAGGTATCCGCCGCGAGGGTCGAGGTCCCACCGACCGAGATTGCGCCGCTCTGCGTGATGCCCGGCGCGGTCACGGCGAAATCGCCGCTGATGTTGAGCCCCCCCAAGTTCACCGGGAGCGAATTGGCGAGCGTGACGCTGGTCGCGTCACCAGTGACCACGATCGGGCCGGCGAACGTATTGTTCGTGTCATTGAGAACGATCGACTTCCCGGTGGCGCTGAGGCTGAGCGTTCCGCCCGCGCCCATGTCGCCGCCTTCGTCCTGGCTGATGCCCGGTGCTGTGATGGTCAGATTCTGGGTCGCGAAGGCGTTGCCGAAGACGATCGCGCTCGAGGCCGCGACCGTTATGTTGCGGGCGTTATAAATGAAGACATCGTCGCTGAAACTGTTCCCGGCGTTGCCCAGCGTCACATCGTCGCCAAGAGCGTTCAACCCGGTTTGGCCAGTGACCGAGATCGGACCGCTTTGGCCGATACCCGGCGCGAACACGGTGAGATCGCCGCCGATAACGAGGCTCGGCAGGGTTATGGGCGTCACCGCATTGAGCTGAAGATTGGTGAGATTGTTGTTGGTGAACTCGATCGGCCCCGAGAATTTGTTGCCGCCGAAATTGAGGTCGATCGACCCGTCCACAGCCACGTCGAACGTGGTCGTACCGCCGATCGTGAACTGCGAACCGCCCGGAATTCCCGGCGCCGAGATGGTCGCGTTTCCGGTTGCGGTGACAGTGCCGAACGAGATTGGCTCTGACGCCGCGATCGTGAGGTTCGCGGCATTCATGGTCACTGCAGAGCCAAAACTGTTTGCGGCATTGGCGAGCATGATGTCGCCGGTTTCCGCGTTGAAGGTCGAGAACCCGGTGATGTTCACGGCGCCGCTTTGACCAATTCCGGGCGCCGTCACCTGGAGGAGGCTGGCGGAAATCGACGGCAACGTGACGGACGTGTTTGCCGAAACGGTGACCCGTCCGCCCGTGATCACGGGGCCCGGGCCCTCATAGCTCGCCGTTATCGTGCCGGTGCCGCCTGCGACCGTGAGCGACAAGGCGCCTGCTGATGCCGCGGTTCCGATGGTATTAAGGGGCGCTGCGAGCAGGATGCTGCCGCTGCCCGACGCCGTTCCGGCGCCGTTCGAGTTGGCAGTGAATGAAAGCGCGCCGTTGTTCGTGGTGATGGCGGCATTGATCGTGATCGAGTCGCCTGCGATCGCGGTGATGCCGACATTCGCGTGCACCATCGTGATGGCGTCTTCGAACGTGATGTCGTGCGTTGCCTCCAACTGAACGTTCGCGGCGGCACTGGCGATGACGGATGGGTCGATCGTGTCGTTCTTGCCGGAATCGTTGCTGAAGCTGCTGACGCCTGTGAGAGTGGCCGTGCCGCCGGTCGCGACCGTGATGTTGGCGGGATCGAGGAGCCAGGTCCCGGCCGCGCCCGAGGGTGCGAGCGCGTCGACCGTGCCGGTCGAAATCGCGACGTTGGCACCCGAGGTGTCGGCAAAGCCGCCAGAGGCGCCGCCCTCGACCGTGATCGCGCCGTTGAAGGCGAGCGACTGGCTGCCGTCGATCGTCACCGAGCCGCCGTTGCCGCTCTGAATGGCGTTGGCGTTGAGGAGCGCGCCTTGGGCAACGCTCACATTGCCGCCGCTGACCGAGATCGTGCCGCCCCCGTTCGCGCCTGAGGCGTCGAGAACCGCGCTCGAGCCGAGCGAGATGCTGCCTTGGCCGGCGTCGAGCACGATCTCGCCGTTCTCGAGATGCGCCGAGGTCGCCTCGATCATGCCGGTGACGTTGATCACATTGGTGAGGACGCTGCGGGCCGCCTGCGCCGTCAGCAGCACTTCGCCGCCGGCCGCGGCGATCGTACCGGAGTTAGCGACGAGCGAAGACGCCGGCTTGCCGTTGGCGTCGAGCGGCGTCACGGCGAGCGGCGTCGATACGGCGAACGAGACGAGACTGTCGCCGGAAAAATCGACCGTGAAGGCAGCACCACTCGCGAGCACGACCTTGCCGAGATCGGCCTCGATCAGGCCAGCGTTGGTGACGCGCGCGCCGGCCAGCACGGCGGCGCCGCCCGGGGCAACCGTGATCGAGCCGCGATTGACCACGGCGGCGCGTGCATCGGCGCTCGGCTGATCGAACACGAAATTGCCGCCAAGAAAATTGGGGTCGCTGATGTTCGACGTTGTCGCGATGAGCCCCGCGACATTGACCGAGGCGCCGCGCCCGAACATCACGCCCGCCGGATTGACGATCCAGACGATGCCGTTGGCGACGAGATTGCCGTTGATCTGCGACGCGCTGCCGCCGAGTACGCGGTTCAGCACGATCGCCGAGCTGTTGGGCTCGACATATTGCAGCGTCGATCCGTAAGGGACGTTGAGGCTCTGCCAATTGATGATGGTACGTTCGCTCGGCGTGCGGATGGTTGTGACGCTGCCGCTCGTCGTAAGCGAGACGCCCGCGGTTGCCGGCGCGAAACCGGTCTGCGCCGCGGCGGGGACGGCGGTGATCGCGGTCGCACAGAGGAGCGCCCACGGCAGCAAGCGCCGTGGCCGTCCCGGTGTGCCATCCCTACCCGAAGGCTCGCGCATCCCTGTCTCGATTTAATTCTTTCGTAACCCATTATACGCACGGAAAATCGATTCAGAAGGACGAAACGAGCCCGTCATGCTTAACATTTATGAGTTTTTAACGACTGAAAGTGTGACGCATGTCACATGGCTACGGGCCTCGGCGTATTCAGCCAATTCGCGCGCGGCGGGCGATGGCGGAATTAGGTAGGAATCCGCGTTGATTCCCTAGCGTATTCGGCCCTTGCCTGGGTTCGAATGCCCCCGAAGCGATGGATGCGGCCGATGCCAGCGGGGGCGGTCGCCCAGGGCATATGGGAGGTCGCGCCTAGGCCGCAGCCCGGCCATCGCCAAGCAGTTGCTCGTAGACCTCGGCATAGCGCGCCGATATCGCGGTCCACGTGCGATGCATTTCCACGAATTCCCGTCCCTTGGCAGCAATCCGTGCCGCGCCCGAGGGATCGGCGGCAATGGCGGCAATCGCGTGCGCCAGCGCCGTGGCGTCATCGGCAGGAAAGAGATACCCCGTCTCGTTGCCGCGAACGAGCTCGCGGTGACCGCCAACATCCGATGCGGCGACCGGCTTCCTCTGCGCCATCGCCTCCAACGGCTTCAGTGGCGTCACCAGCTCCGTGAGGCGCATGCGGCGCCTCGGAAAGACGAACAGGTCGGCCGCATCGTAATAGCGCGGGACGTCCTCATGCGGGACCCGCGCGACGAAGCGCACGACATCATCAAGACCCAATTTCGCCGCGACAGCGCGCAAGCGGGCTTCCTCGTGGCCGCCGCCAACCAGGAGGAGGGAGAACTGCTGCGTTCCGGCGTTCCTGAGCAACGACATCGCTTCGAGAGCCAGATCGAGCCCCTCGTACGAGTAGAACGAGCCTATGAAGCCGATGACAAAGCGGTGCTCGAGCCCGAGCTCTTTCCGGATGTCTCGCCCGGTGTTCGGCGGCGGTGCCAGGAAGCGCTCGTCAACGGCATTGGGGACGACGGTGAGCTTCCGCGCCGGGATACCTCGCTGCAACAGTTCGGCGCGCATTGGTTCACACAGCGGAAGCACGGCGTCGACACGGCGCATGGCCCAGGTGTCGAGCGCACGGGTGGCGCGATAGCGCGCGGAGCCCTCGCTGGACCGGCCCAAATCGACCGCCGCATCTTCCCAGAACGCGCGCACCTCGTAGACGAGCGGCACGCGCAGCCCTCGCGCAACCGAAAGAGCGGGAATCACATTGAGTATCGGCGAATGGACGTGAATGACATGCGGGCGCTCGCGCGCAGCGACCTCGGCAATACGCCGGCGCAAGCTCATCATCTCGGCCACCGGATACACAAGCGGCAGATGGAGCGCGGGCGGTTTCGATCGGTGAAAGGAAAGCTCGCCGAAGTTTTCGACGTCATGCTCCTGGCGGGTCCAGGCGGCATGGCGCGGTGCCGTCACCTGCACCGTCTCCCAGCCGCGTGCGCGCTGACTCCGCAAGATGCCGAGAGAGCGCGAGACATAGCCGCTCTGCAACGGCAGCGAGTGATCAAATACGTGCAGGATGCGAAGTGTCATTGCCGCTGTTGGCCGCTCGATTGAACGCTGATGGTAACGGTGCCTCCGCTCAGGACATCCCTCGCGGTTACTGTCCAAGGTTGGGGTTGTTCTGCACCGGCCATCGGCAGTGTAAGCTCCGCAGCGCCTTTCACCATAAGCAAGTTTTGCTTCAGCATCGAAATGGGATGCCCCGCGGCGTCCGCGACCTCGATGTGCATCACATCGTCCGCCGTCGCGGCCGTGAAAGCGACAACCGGACTGCCGCTTTCGTCGAAACGCACATGAGCCGTCGGGGCCGCCAACGGTTGCTCCGCCAGAGCGATCATCGTCGGCGAGAACGGTGTCAGCGACAGCTTGAGGTGGTCGAGCCGGCCGAGTGCTTCATGCGTTCTCAGGTCATAGGCATAGGAGGGATGCGGCAAAGCCACCGATACCTGCTCGTCTGACGGGGCGGCGCCCGCGGCCGGGAGATCACGCAGCAGCGCAAGGATCGTGGCTCCGCCGTTTCGGAAAACATAGGATTCGACGTCGGCCGCAGCTTTGCCGTCCGTGTGCAAAACGGGGAATGCCGGACTGATGCCTTCCTTGGCCAGCCGGGATGCAAGATCATCAGGTGACGGCAGTTGTGCGGGGGCGCGCGGAAACAAGTCGGCCAGGAGCGGCTTCGCCAGGCGGCGGCCATGCTCGTCGAAAGTTCCCGGCTCACCCTCGGCGAGCACCGCGCCACCAGCCTCCGAAAAGTGGTGAATCTCGGACGCCGCCGCGGGCGACAGCGCAATCATCTCCGGCAAGATCAGGACGCGAACCCGACGGTCGAGTGTTGCCGGCGAAAGTGTCGCCGCGGACAAAAAGACCGGCTGCAGACCTTGATGTTCGAGCCAGCGTAAATTGGCGCTTGTCGCGCTCCGGATCGCGTTGTCCTCGTATTCGCTCGAGGAACTGCGCTTTACCCAGGCGCCATCGTCCGGCCGCCGGTCCAGCAACCACTGCACATGGAGACTCGGCTGCGAATAGAGGATGGCGATGGGCGCGAGCTGCCGTTCGCTGGCCCCGAGCAACGCCCCCAACCCGCTGCGGATCTCGGCAAGGTAAGGCGCCGCTGCGCGCCCACGTGGACCAAGCGAGCCATCGTCAGCGACGAACTCGTGGTTATCGTCCCAAATAATCAGGCCGCGCGTGCCGCGCAGCAATTCGCGCCAGACGCGATGTTCCTCCGTCTTGCCCGCGTTGAAGGACGTCGTGAGCAGTATCGTGTTCGGCGCGAACGACCGCACGAGCTCGAGATTGTCGCCACGGTCGTAAAGCTCCACCACATCGACGGTGCCGGCGAGCCGCGCGTAATCCCAGCCTCCGCCGCCCGCAATCTGTCCGCCCTCGACCGCGGATAGCGCGTGCGGGTCCGCAGCGTGCACAGCCGCAGATCCGGCGGCAATGGCACGTGCGAACGCCACGTCCATCCAGGTCTTGAAATCGACCCAGGCGGCGAGATTGTCGCGGGGCCCGCGTATTGCCTCGTCCGTGGTTTCGGGCATGACGTCGTCCCAGCGGCTGAACCGGGCATCCCATTCGCGATTGAGCGCATCGAGCGAGCCGTATTCTCCCTCCAGCCATTTGCGCATTTCCTCAAGCGAAACGGGCGAGAAGTCGAAATCCCAGTTCACCGCGAGGTCGGCAATCCCGGGCTCGTCGGCCAGGCTGTAATAGAGCGGCTCGCGCCCGCCCAGAGCGGCCACATTATCCGCAATCCGGTGGCCGATCCGGGCGATCCAGGCCGGATCGGAAAGGCTCGGATCGCGCAAAAACACGCTCCGGTCGCTCGGGTTGCTCAGGTAGCGCTTCTTGAGCTCGAGGTAACGCCAGTTGACCTGCTTGCCTTCGTAAAATCGATGATAGGGGGAGTAGAAATCGGTCGCGATGTTTTCGAGGTAAAACCCGAATCCGGCGGACGCGAGACCCGCAGCCTCGTCGCGCGAGAAGAGGCCGGTCGCGCGGATCATTTCGACGGAACCCGCCGTGACACCCATTCGCTTCAGCGTGGCGTAAGCGGCGGGCGGCTCAGACTGCCAAATGATGATCTGGTAGTCGTTCCAGGGGGGAGGAGGAGCGCCGGATGCCGAAAATGACGCGGGAAAACCGAGCACAAAAAGGATGGCGGCTAATCGAAACGGCGGCATAGCTTTCAAGTTTATACGTGAGATGGCTTAGGCTAGTACAATCGCCGGCGGATGAGCAATTTGAGGATGTCCGGACGTCATTCATCGGCCCCACACGCAGCCGCGCCGGCGTTACAAGCAGCCCCTGATGTTGTAAGCTGGTCCCATCTGGCGCGCCGCCCACCTCATACGTCCGGTGGGCTGATCCGCCGACAACCCCATGTTAACCATCATTATTCTAAATTTTTGATTGTCGGCTCCTTCACGGTCCTTTCCGGTCCCCGGGCACATGCGCATTCTCACTGTCTTTGGCACGCGACCGGAGGCAATAAAGCTCGCGCCGATCATCCGGCGGCTCGCCCGCCAACCCAACATCGAGTCGCTTGTCTGCGTCACGGCGCAGCACCGGCAAATGCTCGACCAGGTGTTGGACCTGTTCGATATCCGCCCGCAATACGATCTCGACTTAATGCGCGCGCGGCAAGACCTCACCTACGTCACCGTGGCGGCACTTGAAAAACTGGGCGAGGTTTATCGCGAGGCGCATCCGAATCGCATCATCGTGCAGGGCGACACCACGACCTCCTTCGCGGCCTCGCTCGCCGCGTTCTACGCAAAAATTCCCGTTGCGCATGTCGAGGCCGGCCTTCGCACGCACAACGTCATGTCACCGTGGCCCGAGGAAATGAACCGCCGGCTCGTGAGCGCGATCGCCGACCTGCATTTCGCGCCCACAGAAGCGGCGCGGAAGAATTTGCTCGACGAGGCGGTGCCGTCCGAGCGCATCCTCGTCACGGGTAACAGCGTGATCGACGCGCTGATCGACACGGTTGCGATACTCGAGGCTGATCCCGCGCGTGCGGCAGCTCTCGATGCTTCGCTGCCTCGCCTTGATCCGGGAAAGCGCCTGATACTGAACACCGGCCATCGCCGGGAAAATTTCGACGGCGGGCTCGCACGCGTGGCGCGCGGCTTACGCCGGTTGGCCGATCGCGGTGATGTCGAAATCGTTTATCCGGTGCACCTCAATCCCAATGTGCAAGGTGTGGCGGCGGAATTTTTGGCGGAGCATCCTGCCATCCATCTCATTCCGCCTCTGGATTACCTGCCGTTCATCAATCTGATGCGCCGCGCCTACCTCATCATCACGGATTCGGGCGGGATCCAGGAGGAGGCGCCGTCCCTCGGTAAGCCCGTTCTGGTCACGCGCGACACGACCGAGCGGCCCGAGGCTGTAGAGGCGGGCACAGTCGAACTCGTGGGCACGGACACGGACCTCCTCGTCGCCCGCTCCAACCGCCTGCTCGATGATCCGGCAGCGTATGAGACGATGAGCTTCGCGCACAATCCTTACGGCGATGGTCACGCCGCAGCCCGGATCGTCGAGAAGCTAGTTGGCGGCTAGCCCTTCAGTAAACGCCTCACTCGCATTCAAGCACGACGTTTTCCGAAAGCCGTCGCGTGATGCGGTACCGCATTGAGTCGAGGAATCGGGCTGCGGTCGATTCCGGCCGCGGAACAGTTTCAAGAATGAGAAGCGGACGGCTTCGCTCGATCGTCTTGACCGCCCCGGTCAAGGCGAATTCTTCGAAACCTTCGACGTCCAGTTGGAGAACCGATACGGCTGCGGTGCCTGGCACCACGTCATCGATCGCTACGACGTTCACTGGCACGGCGTCAGTGTGCCCCTCAAGATCGGTAGTATCCGATATCCGGCTGCCGCCACCGAGGGCCTGCCCGGTGAGATCGCGCACGACGAGAGACCGCGTATCCGACTTCTCGCCCAATGCCGCATTCGTGAGCTTGACGTTCCTCAAATCATTCAAGAGCACAGTGATCGCCGCACAACGATAGCTCTCGGGATTGGGCTCGAACGCCCATACGGTGCCATGTGGCGCAGTGGCCGCGGATAGTGCTGGAAGGAAATCGCCGAAGAACGTCCCCGCGGTGATCACGTCTCCGGACTTGGCGTGCGTCACCATGAATTCTACGGTATCTGCCTCCCATACGTCGCCGGCGAGGACGAATTGCGCGGCAACCCGGTGCGCAGCTACGGCTGGGATACAGAACGCGCCATATTTGTTGCTCGCCAGAATATAACCCGCGACGGTGCGACGCGAGACGATCGATCTGACCAATCGGCGCTTGCGAAGCCTGTTGCTCGCGGCTTTCAGGTACCTCGGCAATTTCTGAAAATAGGGATGTACAGTCATTGCCGTTCAACTCTGGATCAAGTCTTCACGCGTTGCGCCGGGCCGGTCTTGGACGACTGCAGCTCCGCGCGATTGGCGTCGATCATGAATTTGCAAGCCCAATTGAGGTACTGCCATCTTCCGTAGTGACCATCGATTGGAAAGGATCCTCCGACCGCACCCCGAATCTCGGGCGCGCCTTCAATTGCGATCGTGCGGCGAACAAACGCGTTGGCGCGGCACGCCGCGACCCTGAAATCGTCACGGCCGGTCGCGCGCGATAGCAATAGCAAGCTTTCCGCGATCTGGACTGTACCGGTGAGACACACCCAATCTACCGCGGGCTTCCATTCCTTCGTGAGCCGGCCGGCGAGCCGGCCGTCCGCGCCAAACGCATGCGTCACGCCTTCTGCCATGCGGCAAGCTGCCCCGAGAAACTCGCTGTCTCCCGTCCTTAAATAGGCTTCCGTGATGCCTCTCAGGGCATAGCCAAGCGTGTGTGTCAGCGGATTTTCGGGATCGGTCAGACAGCAATTCGCAAGCCATCCGTTTGGTCGCTGGTGGCCGATCGCCCATCTGACCTGCTTGCTCGCTGCCTCGAGGTATCCGCGACTTGGCTCGCGCGCGGCCGCACGAAACAAACCAATTGCGACGTGCGTCTCGTAAACCTTCTCTCCAGGCTCGACGAAGGGCTTTTCCTGCGCGCGCCAGCAGCCGTCGGGGTCCTGTGTGCGGACGAGCCAATCGGCGGCGCGGATCATCGGCTCGCGATAGCGGCTGTCGATACCCGCGCCGGCGGCGAGGCCGATCAACACTTGCCCGGTATCGAAGGTGGCCGGAATACGTGGGCGGGCATCGACGACGCCGCCCTGAAAGGCGCCGTCCGGGAATTGGATCGACACCAACCAGTCCAGCATGCGGAAGGCGCGCTCGACGAGACGCCGGTCCTGGGTTTCCGTGCCGTGAACAATAAACGTATCGGCGATGTACCCGGTCGTTTCCGGATATGAGCTCGACCATCCATCGATGAGGCTGAAATGGCGCGCGACGCCGCCATCATGCGTCGCGGATTGATCTTGCGCGTGGCACAGCCACGCAAATCCTTCCGCAATCGCGCGTTCTGGCCCCGGGTCTGCGCTCAGCACGCCGATCCGGCCGCGCAATTGGGTCATCCGGGCTCGCGGCGGCGTTCTCAGCTCGTCGATCCACGCCTTCGCAGTCTTTGTTACCGCAGCCCACTCCATGCTATCGCCTTCTTTCATCACATGGGGAAAGCTTCGCCCCCTGCCTTTCTTTTAGAAGCTTGTCGAACAGCACGGCGACCGTTCTGGCTTGCGCACGCGCGTTGAAAGTGTCCTCAAACCAAGCTGAGGGGGGCCGGGGCGTCGTCGGGATACGCAGGAACTCAAGTAGCTTCCGATCGCCGTCTGCTTCCGTGGCCGAGGGATCGATGGAGATGCTTGGGATCCCACTGCGTTTCAAAATCCGTTCGGTCGGAGAATCGGCCGGCGTATAGGCAAGAATCGGCTTGCCGAACCGGACATAGTCCAGAAGCTTGGACGGCATTTGCATCGACGCATTTTTTTCATTTATGTCGAGCAGAAGGAGACAGTCGGCTTCGGCCGTCTCCCGCAGAGCCTCCTGACGGGGGACGGATCGATTGCCATAGGTCAGCACTCCCTTCTGCTGCAGGCGCTCAAACAAGGGCCCATGGGCTGTGAGAACGTCACGGTCGATAGGCCCCACAAATTTCACGCTCAGAGTCGACGCGCCAATCTTGAGTCGCTCGAGACTCATGAGCAACTGACTTGGATGGCGCCCGCCATACATGCTGCCGACATGTGCGAGCACGCGATGTGAGTTGGGAGGTGTCTCGCCCGACTCGACTCCGTCGAGGGGATCGTAGCTATTCCACAATACTGAAATTTTTCCGGCCCATTTCGGATATCGGTTCCCCCAAGCGCTCGCGACCGTATCGGTATTGGCGATCAGCCAGTCGGCGTGACGAAAGAATGCTCGTTCGATGATCGCGTCGTACGGATAGATCCAGCGGCGATCGCGAAACGGATTGTCGCGCACCGGATCTTGAAAGTCCGCAACCCAGGGCAGGCCATAGCGCAGCTTTAGCCAAAGTCCTGCAAAGTGGGCGGCCAAAAAAGGCGACGTCGAGTAGATCGCTTCGATTGGCTGCGAGCGTATGATATCGGCCGCCGCTGCCGCGGCGTACGGGACCCAGCTCAGCCGATCTTCATACGGACTGCAAAACCGCGTGAACCATCGGGCAAACGTTGAAGCGATCTCCACCGCGGATCGTCTATCGCCGGCAGGAACGCGGTGCACCAGGTCATCTTCCGGGGGCGACCCATCAGCATTGGCGGCCACCACGACGCATTGGTACCCGCATTCCGGCAGGTATTTGAAGAGTTGGCCCGGACGCGCGGCTGCCGGCACGTTATCCGGCGGAAACGTATAGGTGATGAGCAGGACCCGGCGCATCATTCGCGCGGTGCGCCAGACGATTGGCGGACATGTGACTCTCGCAAGTGACGCAACGTCTTCAGCGGAAAGCT
>Ga0335081_10002168_pt1 | contig 30793 bp, 31 predicted proteins | sample Lox_Sample_35_FD_206713 | JGI IMG/M metagenome (GOLD analysis project Ga0335081, IMG submission 206713) | Soil microbial communities from Loxahatchee National Wildlife Refuge, Florida, United States - Lox_Sample_3.5 | ecosystem: Environmental > Terrestrial > Soil > Wetlands | place: USA...
CTGCCATCGTGTGGGGGTAGCGGTTTCCGGGCGCATCGGTACCGCCGCACCCGGGAAAACGGCGGTCTGACCGCTCGCTCGGGGGGGCGGATTGGCGCTCCCCGGCATGCAGGCTACAATCGGCGTCACAAAAAAACGCCCGGCGGCACCCCTTCCCGCGGCGCCCATCCTTGGAGACGACGGTGCTTGGAGCTCGCGCGGCGCGCCTGGCCGCGATCCTGCCTGCCTTCGCGCTCGTGTCCGTCGCGGGCCCCGCGTGGGCGGCGCCGGCCGACGCGCCGGCGCTGGCCGGCATTCCGGTCGACTTCCTCCTCTTCGGCGCTACGCTTGCCGGCGTCGCCCTGTTCCACCGCTTCACGCTGCAGATCGCCGTGAGCGGGCTCGCGACGATCACGGCCTACAAGCTCGCCTTCACCGGCTTCCGCGAAGGGTCCGGCATCTTCGGCCTGATCGCCCACCTCGGCCACGAATGGGTGATCCTCGCCAACCTCTTCTGCCTGCTGATGGGCTTCGCGCTGCTCTCGCGCCACTTCGAGAAGAGCCATGTGCCGCTGGAGCTGCCGCGCTTCCTGCCCGACGACTGGAAGGGCGGCTTCCTGCTGCTGGTGATGATCTTCGTGCTCTCGTCCTTCCTCGACAACATCGCCGCCGCGCTCATCGGCGGCGCGATGGCGCATCAGCTCTTCAAAGCCAGGGTGCACATCGGCTATCTCGCCGCGATCGTCGCGGCGTCGAACGCCGGCGGCGCGGGCAGCGTGGTCGGCGACACGACCACGACCATGATGTGGATCGACGGCGTGCATCCGCTGCAGGTGCTCGAGGCGTACATCGCGGCGGGCGTCGCCATGGCGATCTTCGGCATCCCGGCTGCGATGCAGCAGCAGAAGTACTCGCCCATCCTCAAGCACACGCACGAGTACGTTCGCGTCGACTGGGCGCGCGTCTTCATCGTGGCGCTGATCCTGGTCGCGGCGATCGTCACCAATGTCACGCTGAACGTGGAGTACCCCGAGCTGCTCGATCATTTCCCGTTCATCGGCGTCGCGGTCTGGGTCGCGATATTCGTCACCGCGCGGCTGCGGCGACCGGACTGGGAGGTGCTGCCGGACACCTTCAAGGGCACGATCTTCCTGCTCTCGCTCGTGACCGCCGCCTCGATGATGCCCGTGGAGAAGCTTCCCGACGCCTCGTGGCACGTGGCGATGGGGCTCGGCTTCGTCTCCGCCGTGTTCGACAATATTCCGCTCACCGCGCTGGCGCTCAAGCAGGGCGGCTACGACTGGGGCTACATCGCCTACGCGGTCGGCTTCGGAGGGTCGATGATCTGGTTCGGCTCGTCCGCCGGCGTGGCGCTGTCGAACATGTACCCGGACGCGAAGAACGCCGTCGCCTGGGTGCGCGGCGGCTGGCACGTCACGATTGCATACGTGATCGGTTTCTTCGTGATGCTCGCGGTGCAGGGCTGGGTTCCCGAGCCCAAGCATCAGGCGACGACGCCAAGAGCGGACGTCTCGACGCCGTCAGCGCAGGCTGCGCAGCGTTCGACGCCGCTGCGATCGCGACCGCCAATCCCGGCCCCGCTCGCGTAGCGCTCGCCCGCCTGCGATGCGAGCGCGCGTCGTCGCGCCCATCCGCTTCGCGCATCGGCCCGTAGTGGACAACTAAAAACCCGACCGTCCGATCGGCGTGGTGTCGGCGCACGCCGCATTGCGTCACTCCTGTCGCCCTGCGCGCCTTTTGCGGCGGCTGCCGCCGGCCACGCAACTTGACGTTGTCATACCCGGTTCCGGCCGTCTTTCCGTCGAAGATCAACGCTGGTCGGTCCCAAGCGCCGCTCGGCGCCGCACCTCGTCGCGGCTTAAAAGTCTGGCACGCGCGTTGCACCTCTCGGGGCGGCGGCGGGCAACGAGCGCCGTCTTTCAAATAGCGACAATCTGTCACACACAGAGAACAAGACGATGAATACCTTCGAAGCCATGAACACATGCAGCCATCTTCCGGCTTCGCCCAGGCGCGCGCCGAAAGCTCTGGCGCGAGCGCGCGAGAGCGGATTCACGCTCGTCGAGCTCAGCGCGACGATGTCGGTGTTCGCGATCCTCTCCGCCCTGGCCGCCGCGTCGATGAGCTCGGTTCTCGGCAACAACCGCGTCTACGCCGCGCAGGACGAATTCGTCGCCTACGTCGCCTACGCGCGGAGCGAAGCGATGCGCCGCGGCACGACCGTCGCCGTCGGAGCCTCCAGCGCCGTGAGCGGAAACGCCTTCGGCGGCGGCTGGCGCGTCTGGGTCGATACCAACGACGACGGTGCCGTCGACCCCGATGAGACGATCCTGCGCACGCACGAAGCGGTCCCGAACATGGTCGTTGGCAGCGGCTCGGTGACGGCCTTCTCCTTCACGTCGATGGGATTCCTCACGCAGACCGCGGCCATCGACGTCAAGGTTTGCCCGGTCGACCCGACGGTCGCCGGCTTCGACGTCACGATCCAGCCCAGCGGCCTGACTGACATCGCCGAAGTCACGCCGCACACCTCGCCGTGCAACTGACCATGAGCCGACATCACCAGCGCGGCGCGGGCCTCATCGAGTCGCTGATCTCGCTGTTCGTGATCTCGATCGGCTTCGTCGGCTTCGCGGGCTTGCAGATAGCGGGCCTCACCGCGACCAACAACTCCATGTTCCGCAGCAAGGCCGTGTACCTCTCGTACCAGATGGCCGATCGCGTGCGGGCCAACCTTCCGGGCCAGCAGGCCGGCGCCTACGACGATCTCGAAGGCACGGTGACCGATCCCGGATGCGTCGCCACCGGCTGCACGCCGGCCGAGCTCGCCCAGAGCGATTTCTCCGACTGGAAGGCAGAGGTCGGCTCGCTCCTGCCGTCCGGCTCGGGCGTGATCTGCCTCGACAGCACTCCCGACGATGGGACCTCCGCCGCGCCGGCGTGCGACGGGACGGGCACCGTGCTGGCCATCAAGCTGTGGTGGCGGGAGAAGGGGACGGAGCACCGCTTCGCGACGACGCTGCGGCCATGAACGCGCGCCGCAACGCCGGGATGGGGCTTGTCGAGCTGATGGTCTGGGCGGTCATCAGCATGCTCGTCATCGGGATCACCGGGTTCATCTACGTGAACGGCAAGACGCTCGCCCGCGTCAACGACTCGGTCTCGCGGATGCAGGAGAACGGCCGCTACGCAATGTACCTGATCGAGAAGGATTTGCGGATGGCGGCGTTCCGCGGCTGCAACGGCGCCGCCGTCGCGCCTACGAATCTGCTGAACTCGGCGGCCTATCCCTACCAATACGCGAACGGCATCGCCGGCTATTACGGCAGCGGCGGCGCCTGGTCGCCGGCGCTCGACGCGAGCATCGCGGCGCTATCCCCCGCGCCGACGACGAACAGCGACGTCATCACCGTACGGCTCATTGACGGCCCGGCCATCCCGCTCATCGCGAGGATGGCGAACGCGACCGCCGCCGTGCAGGTCGGCGCGGGCAGCCCGCTGGCCGCGGGCGACGTGCTGCTGATCGCGGACTGCTCGGCCGCCGCGATCTTCAACGCCACGAGCTTCGATTCGGGAGCTGGCACGATCGGCCACGACACGGGCGGCTCGGCCACGCCCGGCAACACCAGCGACGACCTGGGCCACGCGTTCGACACGGACGCTTCGGTCTATCGCCTCGTGACCAGGACCTACTACGTGGCGCCGAGCGCGCGCAAGCCCGGCATCAATTCGCTCTGGTCGAACAGCGTTCCCGCCTACGACGGCCAGGCGCAGCCCGAGGAGATCGTCGAGGGCGTCGAAGGCCTGGCCCTTCTCTTCGGCGAGGATCTCAACGGACAGCGTGCGGCCAATCGCTACGTGACCGCCGACACCGTCGGCAACTGGGCCAACGTCGTGAGCCTGCGCGCGCAGGTGCTGCTCGGAACGACCCGGGACAATGTCGCGACGTCGCCGCAGCCCTATACCTTCGCGGGCTCGTCCACCACGCCGACCGACCGGCGGGTGCGCTCGACGCTCGCCTCGGTGGTCACGGTCCGGAATCGGGTGCCGTGATGACACGCAACGCCTCGCGGTCAGCTACCCTGCGCGCCGCTCAGCGCGGGATATCGCTGTTTCCGTCCATGATGTTCCTGCTGGTGCTCGCCGTGCTCGGCGTCGCCGCGCTCAACAGCACGCTGCTGCAGGAGAAGATGGCGGGCAACGCCAAGGACACCAACGTCGCCTTCCAGGCCGCCGAGGCCGGGCTGCGCGACGCCGAAAGCGACGTCGCGCAGAACATCGGCCCGGGAACGGTGTTCTCGGCGTCGTGCTCGACCGGCCTGTGCACGCCGCCGTCGACGTGGCCGACGCCGACCTCCCTCGACATCTCCAAGGCCATCGATTGGAGCAACGCGGACTTGAGGCGAGTCTACGGCAGCCAGACGGGCGTCGCCGCGCTGCCCGACGTCGCCGCCCAACCGCTGTACGTGATCGAAAAGCTGTCGGGGCTGCCCGTGGGACCGGGCGGCAGCGCCGGCATCGGCATCGGCGCGCCCGGATCGGGCGGCGCCGCCTACCGGCTCACCGTGCTCGCCACGGGCATCCGGCCCGAGACGCGAGTCGTTCTCCAGTCGACCTTCCTCGTGACCAACCCGTGAAAACTCCACTCAAAGCGTTCCTTGCGTTGCTCGCAGCGTCGATGCTGGAGTCGGCAGTCGCAGATCCGCTCTCGATCGCCCAGTATCCCCTGTTCCTCACGCACCGGGTGCTGCCCAACGTGCTGGTCATCTACGATAACTCCGAGTCGATGGACGGGACGATGGCGGGCAAGCTGATCGCCGGCGACGACCCGACGACGCGCGGCAACACCGCGCGCACCGTGCTGCGCAACACGATCAACTCGTTCTCGTCGCTCTTCAACTGGGGACTCGAGACGTTCTACACCAGCTCCCCCGGGCTGTATTCGACGTATCCGTACTGGCTCGGCAACGCCCAGACGATGGTCTTCACCGACGACTGCGTGCCGGGTGGCGCCGACGGCGGCGTTTCCGCGTCCAACAACGGCCTTCGCTGCATCCCGAACCCCCAGCCGTTCTCCCCCGGCGGTGCCTACGTCACCTACGACCTGGCGAGCGACGATCCGGACATCAACGACGTGCTCTACATCGGCTATATCGGGCCGGGCGCCTGGGCGACGAGCTGTGGGGGCACATCGTACAACCTCTGGACCACGCACAATCCCGGATCGAATTTCGAAGCCAACATGAGTGGCTTTTTGGGGTGCTACGGTTTCACCCCGACCGACGCCGGGTTCCTTCCGGACGCGAACGGGCCGAACGACAACCCGCCTCAACCATCGATCACGCGGGAGATGTATGCGTACCGCGCCTGGGGCTTCTACTCCGACGTCAACGGCTACGGCAACGTCGTCGAGCCGGTCAAGGCGTCCGGCGCGTCGGGCCACGTGAGCAACCTCATGACGCTGCTCGGCAACGAGACCCAGCTTGGGGCCGACCTCAAGAACAGCGCCGTGTTCACGCCTCTCGCGGGCAGCTTGTCGACCGCACAGCAGTACTTCGCCGGGGGCTCGACGCCGATCACGCTGTCGTGCCAGCGGAACTTCATCCTGCTCGCGACGGACGGCAACCCGACCGCGTCGATGGCGGGCTGGGACGCGATGTACCCGCTGTCGCAGCAGCAGAACGTCTACGACCCGGTGAGCAAGACCTGGAGCTTCTCGAAGGCGGCCAGCGACGTGTTCGCGCAGGTGACTCCGCTGCGCAGCGTCTCCACCAACGGCAACAGCTACGACATCCAGTCCTACGTCGTCGGCATGGGCGACACGGTCGCCAACCCCGGCTCGATCGCGACGCTCAATCAGATCGCCTATCTCGGCGGCACGAACCAGGCTTATCTCGCGCAGGACGCGGGTGCGCTCGCCAGCGCATTCCAGGCGATCGCGGTGGACATCGAGTCGAAGACCGCCGCCGCCTCGGCGGTGTCGCTGAACACCGGGTCATGGGGCACCAGCACGCACCTCTACCAGGCGCGATTCAACAGCGGCGACTGGTCGGGCGAGCTCATTGCCTACGCCATCAACCAGGACGGCTCGATCGGCGGCCAGGTCTGGGACGCGGGCCAAGTGATCAACACCCAAAACTGGGACACCGGGAGAAGGATCCTGACCTACAAGCCTTCCGCCGCGCTGGGATCCCACGGCATCGCCTTCCGCTGGCCGACGAGCTTCCCGGCGACGCCGGCCGGCACCGAGATGGACCTCGCGCAGTCGACGCTCCTCAATTCCAACCTCGCCGGCAACACCGACGGCTACGGCGCGCAGCGCGTGCAATGGATCCGCGGCGACTCGAGCAACGAGTCGGGCACCTGCGGGACCTGCACGCCGTCGTTCCGCAGCCGTCCGACCAGCAAGCTCGGCGACATCGTGCACTCCGCGCCGACGTACGTGGCGGTGCCCAACTTCGGCTACCCGGACAGCATGGAGGGCGCGGCGTACAGCGCCTTCGCGGTAACTCACGCCAATCGCACGCCGACGATCTACGTCGGCGCGGACGACGGCATGCTGCACGCGTTCAACGCGCAGACCGGCGCGGAGACGCTCGCCTACGTGCCGACCCCGGTGTACAAGAATCTGAGCGCGCTCACGACGCAGAGCCTCAACAGCGACCCGAACGCCCCGCCGGCGCACCGCTACTACGTCGATGGCTCGCCGACGATCGGGGACGTCTTCTACAACGGGGCGTGGCACACGCTGCTGGCGGGCGCGCTCGCCGCCGGCGGCCAGGGCCTCTACGCCCTCGACGTCACCAACCCGAGCGTCTTCGCGGAGAGCGCGGCGGGCTCGATCGTGCGCTGGGAATTCACCGACGCGAGCGACGCCGACGTGGGCTCGATCTTCGGTCAGCCGCTGATCGTCAAGACCAACAACGGCCGCTGGTCGATCGTCGTCGGCAATGGCTACAACAACACCGACGCCGATGGCAGCGCGAGCTCAACCGGGCACGCGGTGCTCTATGTGATCGACGCCGAGACCGGTGCCCTGACGGCCAAGATCGACACCGGCGCGGGCACGACCTCCACGCCGGACGGCTTGTCCGGAGCGATCGCGGTCGACACCAGCGGGGACGGCATTGCCGACGCGGTCTATGCCGGGGACCTCGCGGGCAACATGTGGAAGTTCGATCTGACGTCGTCCACGCCGTCGGCCTGGGCCGTGGCCTTCGGCGGCTCCCCGCTGTTCTCGACCGGCGGGAAGCCGATCACCACCCGGCCCGACGTGACGCGGATCGCCGAAGGCGGCTACCTCGTGGTCTTCGGCACCGGGCGCTACATCGACAGCAGCGACAACAACAACACCGATCCGCAGACGTTCTACGGGATCCGCGACCAGGGCGTCGCGGTGACCTCGATCAACAGCCTGGTCCAGCAGAGCGTGGTGACGACCGCGAACGGCGGCGACGGCAACACCTACCGGCTCACCACCCACGCGGTCGGCGCGCCCACGCTCGACGCCGCGCTCAATGGCGACAACACCATCGCAACGTCCGGCTACTATGCCTCGAAGAGCGGCTGGTACATCAACCTGCCCACGTCGGGCGAGCGCGCGGTGACCGACCCCAACATCCGGGCCGGCCGCGTGATCTTCAACACGCTGATCCCGAACACGGATCCCTGCGGCTACGGCGGCAGCGGCTGGGTAATGGAGGTCGACGTCGCCACCGGCAACCGCTACGACACGCCCACCTTCGACACCAACGCGGACGAGACGATCTCGGCGGCGGACATGGTCGACTACAACAACGCCGCCGAGAATACGAGCGGCCGGCAGATCACGAGCATCCCCGCCGCGGCAGGCTACCTGCGGATGCCGAGCTGCCCGCCGGGCGCCTGCTTCGAGAACAAGTACGTCAACACGTCCTCGGGCAACGTCAACGTGATCGGCGAGACCGCGGGGCTGGGGACACAGGGGCGCAAGTCGTGGCGGCAGGTTCAATGAGGTGCCATATGAGACAGGCATTGCTGCTTTTTAGCATTCTTGCGGTCGCAGGGACCGCCCAGGCAACACGGGTGCAGGGATCGCTTCCACCGGTCCCCGACGCGGGCACGCAGAAGTTCGTCGCGCCGGCGGCGGCCAAGAGCAAGGTCGACGACAACTCGGGGTTGCGCACGGGAACGATCGAGGCGGTGAACCCCGCCGGCGGCACGTTTGACGTTCACGGCCAGGGCATGACCTTCGACCCGAAACGGGTGAAGGTTTACAGCCGCAGCGGCAAACCGGCGAGCCTGAGCAGCCTGCGCAAGGGCTCGGTGGTGCGCTTCACGCTGGATCCGACGGACGTCAAGCACCGGCGGGTCTCGGTGCTCTATGTCGACTGAGCGGATGCGTCCCGCGCGCAACCGCGGCTTCACCCTGACCGAAGTGATGGTCACCGTGGTGATCGTCGGGATCCTGGCGGCGATCGCCCTGCCCTCCTACAAGAACCAGATCCAGAAATCGCGACGCTCGGATGCAAAATCCGCGCTCATCGGTGCGGCCGGCCAGATGGAGCGCTACATGACTGAGCGCGGAACCTACGCGACCGCGACGCTCGGAAGCGGCGGCGTCTATCCTTCGACGACGCAGAACGGGTATTACACGCTGGCCCTCGCCAACCTCACGGCGTCCACCTACACGCTGCGCGCAACCCCGGCAGGCGCGCAGGTCGGCGACCCTTGCGGCACTCTGACCTACACGGACCAGGGCGTGAAAGGCGTCACCGGGTCGCTTGCCGTAAGCGAGTGCTGGTAAGGGCCGCCTTACCCATCGCGCTCACCGCCTTCGCGCCGAGCCCTGGCGAGACCTGTCAGCGCACCCATCCGCCGGGCACGAAGTGCCAGCGCGGTCCCGCCTGCACCCAGTGCGGCTGCACGTAGCGATAGCCGTGGCGGGCATGGATCCAGCGGCCGTCGACCCACACGTGGCGATGTCCGTTCCAGCGCCAGTAGCCATCCACCCAGACCCATCCCGCACGCGGCGGCGGCGGAGCGACGACGCGCGGCGGGGGCGGCGCGACGCCAATGTCGACCACCACGGCCGCGGCTACGCCCGCGGTCGAGGCGACGGTCGTCGCAAGGGCAAGGAGCAGGCCGGCTGCGATGCGGCGGAGTGTCATGGCACTTCTCCTGTCGGAGGAACTGAAATGCAGCAACGAACGACACCGCGCCGCGGTTGACCGCGAAAGCTGCTTCGGATCGCGATCGAAATAACTCGACACAAAAAATCCGCCGCGATGACGAAGGGGCACGCTGCGGACGCAAGGTTGCTCGGTCGCCCTAGCGATCGGATTCCAAGTGCCCGCTCTCGATGTATTCCGAGCCATCGGGCTGGATCAGGCGACGCTCCGGGACCCAGTGCATCGACGGCTGGTTTTCGACGACGCGGCGCTCGACCCACATGCCGCGATCGGCGTCCCAGTAGCGCGTGACGCGCTCGAAGGGCGGCGAGTATTCGGGCGGTGGAGACTGGTAGACGATCGTCGGCGATCGATAGACATAGTAGCTCTGCGCCCGCGCGCCGAGCGGCAGCAGCGCGACCGTCGCAAGCAGCGAGCCGAGCAATGTGTAACGCAAGGTCATGTCCGTCCTCCAAGTCGAAGGGACAGCCTTTTCGACCGCCCTCCTACAGCGGGCGGTTCCCGCGCGCCGTCAGACGACGAGAACGTGCACGCGATACGGCCCGTGCGCGCCGAGGACGATGGTCTGCTCGATGTCGCCCGTGCGCGACGGCCCAGAGACCATGTTCACCGCTCGCGGCAGCGCGCCGCGCTCACGGCGCAGCAGCGCGAACGCGTCCTCCATGCCGGCGACGATGCGCTGCGCCGGCACGATCGCGACGTGCGTCTCGGGCAGGAGGATGCTCGCGGTCGGCGTCTGCGCGCCGCTCACGATCACCATCGTCCCGGTCTCGGCAATGGCGCAGAACACGCCGGTCACGGCGAGGCGATCCGTGCCGGTCGCCGGACGCGCGTCCAGGTGCAGGCCGGCGCCGGTCCAGTCGAGCATCGCGAACTCGGGCCAGCACACCCCGGCGTTGGTTCTCTCGGCGGCGCGCGCGGCCGGACATTCGAGCCCGTCGAGATAGCGCCCCACGGCTCGCGGGATGTCGGCCTTGTCCGCGACGCGCTCGACGGTGCTCTGCATCGCGCGCGCGCGCGCGATGAAGCGCTCGACGAGATCGTCCGTCAGCGTCGGACGCGGGCCCTGAGCGCGCGCCGCGAGATAGGCTTCCGCGGCCGCGATGCCCGCCTCATCGCGCTCGCGCTCGGACTTGCCCAGCGCCTTGCGCACGCGGGCGAGGATGTTGTCGCGGGCCGTGGTCATCGGCGTCGCTCGTCAATGCATCCCAAGTGCGAATGAATTCGCACCTACCGCACGAAGGCGTCGATCCGGCCGATCCCTTCCTCGATCGCCTGTCTCGAAGCCGCGTAGGAGAAGCGGATGTGCTGGCCGTCGCCGGCCACCCGGCGCCCGAAGTGGATGTCCGCGAGCACGGCCACCCCCGCCTCGTACAGAAGCCGCTTGCGGAACTCCTCGGAATCGGCGCAGCCGGTGCGCTTGCACGCCTCGGTGACGTTCGGCCAGGCGTAGAACGCACCGCCCGGCGTCCTGCATTCGATGCCCGGAACCTCGTTGAGCAGTCCGACGATGAGATCGCGGCGCTCGAGAAACGACTTGCGCATCGCCGCCGCCGCTTCCTGAGGTCCCGTGATCGCCTCGACAGCGGCCCACTGGCTCACCTGCGAGGCGCACGACTCGGTGTTGGTGATCCAGCGCGTGAACACGGGGGCTAGCGTGCGGTTGGCGATGTAGCCGATGCGCCAGCCCGTCATCGCCCAGGTCTTCGATGCGCCGTCGGAGATGATCGTACGCTCGCGCATCCCGGGAAGCGAGGCGAGCGAGAGGAATTCGCCGTCGTACTGCAGGCGCGAGTAGATCTCGTCGGCGAAAACCCACACCTGCGGATGCATGCGCAGGATCTCGGCGATCGCTTCAAGATCCGAGCGCCTGAGGCTGCCTCCGGTCGGATTGTGCGGCGAGTTGAGGATCAGGAGCCGCGTCTTGGGCGTGATCTGCGCTTGCAGCTCGTGCGGGTCGAAGGCGAAGTCGCGCGCCTCCCGCAGGTGCACCGGCACCGGCACCGCGCCGTTGGCGAGAATCTGCGATTCGTAGATCGGGAACCCGGGCACGGGATAGATCACCTCGTCGCCCACGCCGTAGTCGGTGACCGAGGCGATCGCGTAGGCGATGAAGGGCTTGGCGCCCGCGCCGACGACCACCTCTTCGGGACCGATCTCGAGGCTCCGCCGGACGCCCATGTCGCGCGCCGCCGCCGCGCGCAGCTCGTCGATTCCCGCCGACGGCGTGTAGCCGTGCTTGCCGGCGCGGATCGCCGCGATCGCGGCGTCCTGCACGTTGGTGGGCGTCGGAAAATCCGGCTGACCGATGCAGAACGAGACGATGTCGCGGCCTTCGCGCTGCAGCGCGTTCACTTCCGCCAGCACCACGAATGCGTTCTCGGTGCCGAGGCTGTCGCCGCGCCGGCTGATGCGGGGGATGACGTGGGGTGCGTTCATCGTGCGGGATTCCTCTTCTTCTCCGCGTAGAGATCGCGGAAGGTGCGGCCCACCGGCGCGGGCATGTCTCGGCCGTCCGTCCAGCCCGACCCGAGCGGAAGGCGATGGATGCAGCGCTCGCGTCCGCCGAGCGCCGAGAGCGCGCGCACGCCGATGCGGGTGGCGAGCGCGTAGAGCCGCGGATGCGACGCGAGCCACGACCACAGCCGGAACCCAGCCCGCTCGCGCCACGGCCGCAAGCCGCGCGCGAACTGCTGCTCGCGAAGCTTGCGCATGAGGTCGGGCAGCGGAATCTTGACGGGGCACACGACCCCGCACTGGTTGCAGAAGGTGGCGGCCTGCGGCAGGTCGAGCGCGTTTTCGATGCCGATGTAGGCCGGCGTGAGGATGGAGCCGATCGGGCCGGGGTAGACCCAGCCGTAGGCGTGGCCGCCGACGTTCTGGTAGACGGGACAATGGTTCATGCACGCGCCGCAGCGGATGCAGCGCAGCGCCGGCCGAAGCTCGCTTCCCAGCACGCTCGTCCGCCCCGCGTCGACCACGATGAAGTACATGGCTTCCGCGCCGTGGAATTCCCCTTCGCCCTTGACGCCGGTCAGGAGATCGACGTAGTTGGAGATCGACTGCCCGGTCGCCGAGCGCGGCAGCAGGCGCATGAGGGTCGCGACGTCCTCGAGCGTGGGCACGATCTTCTCGATCCCGGAGATCGCGACGTGCACGCGCGGCAGCGTGGTGGCGAGGCTTGCGTTGCCTTCGTTGGTGACCAGCACCACCGACCCGGTCTCGGCGACAAAGAAGTTTCCGCCCGAGATCCCCATGTCGGCGGTGAGATAGTGCTCGCGCAGCACGCCTCGGGCCTCCAGGCACAGTTCCTCGATGCCGGTCTTGCGCGCGCTCGCGTGGCGCTTCGCGAACAGATCCGCGACCTCGTCCTTGCTCTTGTGCAGCGCCGGCCCGATGATGTGCGACGGCGGCTCGTAGTCGTTGATCTGCAGGATGTACTCGCCGAGGTCGGTCTCGACCACGGTCAGCCCCGCCGCCTCGATGGCGCGGTCCAGCGCCGACTCCTCGCTCACCATCGACTTCGACTTGATGATCTTGGAAACGCGGTGCCGGCGAGCGATGTCGAGCACGTGCCGGTTGATGTCGGCCGGCGTCTCGGCCCAGAGCACGGTGGCGCCCCGTGCCGTGGCGTTGCGCTCGAAGATCTCGAGCCACGTGTCGAGGTTGTCCAGCGCGCGCTGGCGGATCGCCTCGCCCGCTTCGCGCGTGGCCTCGAAGTCGTCGAGCTCGGCGAGCGATTCGCGCCGCTTGGCGACGAACTTGCCCTCGATCTTGCGCAGGTTCCGCTGGAGCTGCGCATTCGCCATGTTGGCGTGGGCGCGCTCCTTGAAGTGCATCGACGCGATCTGCATCAGCCCTCCCCGGCCAGAACCTCCGCCACGTGCAGCACGCGGATCTTCTTGTCGCCGCGCCGGCGCAGACGCCCTTCGATGTTGAGCATGCAACCGAGGTCGCCGAGGATGACCGCCTGCGCGCCACTCGCCGCGATGCGCTCGCACTTGTTATCCGCCATCCGGCTCGAGATCTCGCCGAACTTGATCGAGAACGTGCCGCCGAAGCCGCAGCAGTTCTCGCAGTCGGCCATCTCCCGAAGCTCGAGCCCGGGCACCTTGGCGAGCAGCGCCCGCGGCTGGCGCTTGACGTCCATCTCGCGCAGCCCCGCGCAGCAGTCGTGGTAGGTGACGGTCCCCGAGAGCGATCCGGGCACGGCCTGGAGCTTCAGCACGTCGGCGAGGAAGCTCGTGAGCTCGTAGGTCTTTGCGGAGAGCGCCTCCGCGCGCCGCAGCAGCGCCGGGTCGTCGCGGAATACGTCGGCGTAGTGCGTGCGGATCATGCCGCCGCAAGACCCCGAGGGCGCGACGAGGTAGTCGCAGTCCTCGAACTGATCGAGTACCCGTTTCGCCAGCGCGAGAGTGCCGGCGCGGTCGCCGGAGTTGTAGCAGGGCTGCCCGCAGCAGGTCTGATCGCGCGGCACAACGACTTCGGCGCCGCCCGCCTCCAGGAGACGGATCGCGGCGAAGCCGACCGACGGCCGCATGAGATCGACCAGGCAGGTGACGAAGAGTCCGACGCGCATCGCCGTTTGGCCTAATACGAATGCCGTAGCGCCAGCACGCACCAGCCCATCAGGCTCTGCGGGAAGATTCCGAGCGCGAGCAGCGCGAGGCCGTTGAGCGACAGCAGCACGCGCGTATCGCCGCGGGCATCGATCGGCGCCGTGTCGACCGGATCGTCGAAGTACATGAGCTTCACCACTCGCAGATAGTAGAACGCGCCCACGATCGAGGCCACGACGGCGACCACGGCGAGCCACACCAGGCCCACGTCCACCGCCGCGGCTATGACCGAGAACTTCGCGTAGAAGCCGACGGTCGGCGGCACGCCAGCCAGCGAGAACATGGCGAGCAGCATCATGAAGGCGTACCATGGGCTGCGCTGGTTGAGGCCCCTGAAGTCGTCCAGCCGGTCGGCTTCGAAGCCCTCGCGCGAGAGCAGCATCACGATGCCGAAGGAGACGAGCGTCGTGAGCACGTAGGTCACGGTGTAGAACATCGCCGCGCTGTAGCCGTCGAGCGTCGTGCGCGAGCCGTCGCCGATCACCGACAGGAAACCGAGCAGCATGAAGCCCATGTTGGCGATGGTCGAGTAGGCGAGCATTCGCTTGATGCTCGTCTGGGCGATGGCCACCACGTTGCCGAGGATCATCGACAGCACGCACAGCACGACCAGCATGCCCTGCCAGTCGATGGCGAGCGCCGACAGCGACCCGACCAGGAGCCGGATCGCGAAGGCGAACGCCGCCAGCTTCGGCGCGCTGCCCACGAACAGCGTCACCGCGGTCGGCGCGCCGTCGTAGACGTCGGGAATCCACATGTGGTACGGGACCGCGCCGATCTTGAAGGCGATCGCGGAGACGACGAAGACCAAGCCGAACACCAGGATCACACCGCTGCCCCGTCCGGCGACGATCGCGTCCGCCGCGCCGGCGATGTCGAGCGTGCCCGTGGCCCCGTAGAGCATCGACATGCCATAGAGCAGCAGCCCCGAGGCGATGGCGCCGAGCACGAAGTACTTCATCGCCGCCTCGACCGCGCGCGCGGAGTCGCGCTGCAGAGCGATCAGCGCGTAGAGCGACAGCGACATCAGTTCCAGCCCCAGGTACAGCGTCACGAAGCTCGCCGCGGAGATCATCACCATCATGCCGAGCACGCTGGTGAGCGTGAGCACGAAGGTCTCACCCCGGAAAAGCCCGCGGACGGCTAGATAGCCGCGGGAATAAAAAAGCGTCAGCGAGGCGGAAAGGTAGACGAAGATCTTCAGCGCGTCGGCCAGCTTGTCGGTGATGAGCATGCCCGAAAGCGCCTGCATCGGCGTCTCGTCGGGAGACACCAGCGTGAGCCACGCCGCGCCGAGGAACGCGAGCTGGGTAAGCCAGTAGCTCGCCTCGCGCCGAGCCTCGGGCAGCAGCAGGTCGACGACGAGAACGAGGCACGCCGCCGCGCCGAGAAAGATCTCCGGCGAGGCGACGGCGAGCGAAAGGCTCGAGGTCGCGGCGGAGAGCCCGCTCATTGCTTGCTCCGGGCGACGTGGGCGATCAGATCCGACACCGAGGCGTGCATCACATCGGTGAACGGCTTGGGGTAGATCCCCATGGCGAGGATCGCCGCCACCAGCGTGGAGAGCAGCCAGAACTCGCGGCTGGAGACGTCGGCGAGCGCCGCGACGCGGGCGTTGCCGACGCCGCCGAACCACACCCGCTTGTACATCCACAAGGTGTACGCGGCGCCCAGGATCATGATCGTCGCGGCGAGGAAGCCGATCCAGAAGCTGCTCTTCACCGCCGCCAGGATCACCATGAACTCGCCGACGAAGCCGCTCGTCCCGGGCAGCGCGGCGTTGGCCATCGCGAACAGCATCGCGAATGCCGCGAACCTGGGCATGGTGTTCACCACCCCGCCGTAGTCGCCGATCTGCCGGCTGTGCATGCGGTCGTAGAGCACGCCGACGCACAGGAACAGGGCCGCCGACACGAAGCCGTGCGAGATCATCTGCACGAGCCCGCCTTCGAGGCCGAGCTGGCTGAAGAGGAAGAAGCCGAGCGTGACGAAGCCCATGTGCGAGATCGACGAGTAGGCGATCAGCTTCTTCATGTCCGGCTGGACCAGCGCCACGAAGCCGATGTAGACGATCGCGACCAGCGAGAGCACGATCACGAAGCCGGAGAGGTAGTGGCTCGCGTCGGGCAGGATCGGCAGCACGAAGCGCACGAAGCCGTAGGCGCCCACCTTCAGCGTGATCGCGGCGAGCACCACCGAGCCCCCGGTGGGCGCCTCGACGTGGGCGTCGGGAAGCCAGGTGTGCACCGGCCACATCGGCACCTTGACGGCGAAGGCGATGAAGAAGGCGGCGAACAGCCACACCTGCGTCCTGAGCGACAGCGGCAGCTGGTACCACTCGAGGATCGAGAACGTCCCGCTCACCGTGTAGAGGTAGATGAGCGCCACCAGCATCAGCACCGAGCCCAGGAAGGTGTAGAGGAAGAACTTGAGCGCCGCGTAAATGCGGTTCGGACCGCCCCATATCCCGATGATGAGATACATCGGGATGAGCTGCGCCTCGAAGAAGACGTAGAACAGCACGGCATCCAGCGCCGAGAACACGCCGTTGATGAGTCCGGACATGATCAGGAAAGCCGCCATGTACTGCGCCACGCGTTTCTCGATCACCACCCAGCCCGCCCACACCGCGAGCAGCGTGATGAAGCTGTTCAACAGCACGAACAGCACCGAGATCCCGTCTACGCCGAGAAGATAGTTGACGTTGAAGCGCGGGATCCACTCGATCGTCTCGACGAACTGCATTTCGGCAGTGCCGAGCGCGAAGTGCAGGTACAGTGGCAGCGTCACCGCGAACCCGGCAATCGCCCCGACCAGCGCCAGCCAGCGTGCGGCCTGCGCGTCGCGATCGCGGTGCAGCGTGAGCACCAGCAGACCCGCGACGATCGGCACCCAGATGGCGAGGCTCAGGTAAGGCAGCATCAGCCGGTCCGCAGGGTGAGCCACCAGAACAGGAACACCACCACGCCGAGGACCATGGCGAAGGCGTACTGGTAGATGAAGCCCGACTGGATCTGCCGCGCGAGGGCCGAGGTCGCCGCCACCAGCCGCGCGCTGCCGTTGACGAAGAAGCCGTCGATCACCGAGCGATCGCCGATGTCGGAGAAGAGCGTTCCGATGCGCCGGAAGCCACCGGCGAAGAACCAGTCGTTGAAGCGGTCGATGTAGTAGTTATTGGCCAGCAGCCGGTAGAGCGCGCCCGTGCGCGCGGCGACCCGTTCCGGCAGCTCGGCGCGCGCAATGTAGAAGAACCAGGCGGCGGCGATACCGGCGATCGCCAGCCAGAACGTCGGCGTGGCGAGCCCGTGGAGCGCGAACGCCCACGGCCCGTGCCACTCCTCGGCCATCGTGGCGAGCGCCGCGTGCTGCGGCGCGATCGCGATCGAGGCGCCGAAGTAGCCGCCGAAAAGCACGCGATCGACGTAAGCCCAGCCCGAATAGATCGACGGGATGGCGAGCAGGATCAGCGGCACGGTCACGACCCACGGACTCTCCTGCGGGTCGCCGTGGCCATGCTCCGGATCGTGCTGCGGCTCCTCGGCGGCGTGCGGCGCCGGCGCCTCGCCGTGGCGGAAGCGCTCCTCGCCGTGAAAGGTGAGAAAGAGCATGCGGAAGGTGTAGAAGGCGGTGATGAACACGCCCACCGTCACCGCGAAGGCCCCGTACTCGTGTCCCGGAACGCGCGAGAGCTGAGCCGCTTCGACGATCGCGTCCTTGGAGAAAAAGCCGGCGAACGGCGGGATGCCGCACAGCGCGAGCGCGCCGATGACCGCCGTCCAGTAGGTGATCGGCATGTACTTCCGCAAGCCCCCCATCTTGCGCATGTCCTGCTCGTGATGAAGGGCGATGATCACCGAGCCCGCGGCGAGGAAGAGCAGCGCCTTGAAAAAGGCGTGGGTCATCAGGTGGAAGATCGCCGCCGAATAGGCCGACACGCCGAGCGCGACCGCCATGTAGCCGAGCTGCGAGAGCGTCGAGTAGGCGATCACGCGCTTGATGTCGGTCTGGACGATGCCCAGGATCGCCATGAACAGCGCCGTCGTCGCGCCGATGATCGTCACGAACGAGAGAGCGGTCTCGGAGAGCTCGAACAGCGGGCTCATCCTCGCCACCATGAAGATGCCGGCCGTGACCATGGTCGCGGCGTGGATCAGCGCCGAGATGGGGGTCGGGCCTTCCATCGAATCGGGCAGCCACACGTGCAGCGGCACCTGCGCGCTCTTGCCCATCGCCCCGACGAAGAGGCCGATGCAGATGGCGCTTACCACCGACCACTGCCCGCCCCCGACCAGGTTCAGCGTCGTGGCGGACACCGACGGCGCGGCCTTGAACACGGTCGCGTAGTCGAGCGAGCCGAAGTAGGCGACGATGAGCGCGATGCCGAGCGCGAAGCCGAAGTCGCCCACGCGGTTGGCGAGGAACGCCTTGAGGCTCGCGTAGATCGCCGTGGGGCGCGTGTACCAGAAGCCGATCAGCAGGTACGACACCAGCCCCACCGCCTCCCACCCGAAGAACAGTTGCAGGAAGTTGTTCGCCATCACCAGCATGAGCATGCTGAAGGTGAAGAGCGAGATGTAGGAGAAGAAGCGCGTGTAGCCGGGATCGTCGGCCATGTAGCCGATGGTGTAGACGTGCACCATCAGCGAGACGAACGAGACCACGGTGATCATCAGCGCGGTGAGCGGGTCGATCAGAAAGCCGATCGAGAACTTGATCCCGCCGGAGGTCATCCACACGTAGACGTCGCCGTTGAACAGGTGCCCGGCCAGCACGTCGCGCAGGACGAACGCCGAGGCGACGGTGGACACCGCCACGCCCAGAATGCAGAGCCAGTGCGACGCGGCGCGGCCGATCCTCGAACCCCAGAGGCCGACGACGATCGACGCCGCGAGCGGCGCCAGCGGCACGACGAGGTAGACGAGGCGCATGTCCATGTACGCTTCAGCCGTGCAGCTGACCAAGATCCTCGACGTCGATCGAGCCGATGTTGCGGAACAGGAGCACGAGTATCGCCAGGCCGATCGCCGATTCCGCCGCCGCCACGGTCAGGATGAAGAACACGAACACCTGGCCCGAGGCGTCGTTCAGGAAATGGGAGAAGGCGATGAAATTCAAGTTGACGGCGAGCAGCATCAGCTCGATCGCCATCAGGATGATCAGGACGTTGCGGCGGTTGAGGAAGATGCCCACCACGCTGATCGCGAACAGGATCGCCCCGAGGATCAGGTAATGCGCCAGAACCGGCGGTTGCGACAAGAGCGCCACGTTTCCCCCGCTATCGAGCCGATCCCGATCGACCGGCCGAGAAAATCCAACCTCAAGACCCGGACCTGCGGAATTGCCGCCGCGGCTCCGTATCGTTGTTGCACGCCTGTTCGTTACCTCAAGGCTCGCGCTTCTCCGCCGGCATGTGCACGATGCGCAACCGCTCTTCGCGCCGGACCCTGATCTGCCGGCTCGGGTTCTGATACTTGGTCTGGCGTCGGCGCCTATGCGTCAGCGCGATCGCGGCGATGATCGCGACCAGCAGAATGAAGCCCGCGATCTCCAGCGGGTACGCATACCGTGTGTAGATCAGCATACCCAGCGCCTTGGTGTTGCTGTAGGAGGCGCTCGCCTCGGGCGGCACGGCGCGCTCGCCGCGATAGCCGGCCCAGACCACCAGCCCCATCTCGATCAGCACCAGCGCGCCGACGAGGAGCGCCACCGGGATGTAGCTGCGGAAGCCCTCGCGGAGCTTCTCGAAATTGACGTCGAGCATCATCACCACGAACAGGAAGAGCACCATCACCGCGCCGACGTAGACCAGCACCAGCGCGATCGCCAGGAACTCGGCCTGCAGCAGGAGCCAGATCCCGGCGGCGCTGAAAAACGAGAGCACGAGCCACAGCGCGGCGTGCACCGGGTTACGGGTGGTCACGACCCGGAAGGCCGCGAACACGAGTATCACGGCGAAGACGTAGAAGACGACGGTCTGGAACATCAGGTTGCTCAACGATACGGAGCGTCGGCCGCCCGGTCGGCGGCGATCTCGGCCTCGTAGCGGTCGCCCACCGCCAGCAGCATCTCCTTGGTATAGATGAGGTCCCCGCGCTTCTCGCCGTGGTATTCGAGGATGCGCGTCTCGACGATCGAGTCGACCGGACAGCTCTCCTCGCAGAAGCCGCAGAAGATGCACTTGGTCAGGTCGATGTCGTAGCGCGTCGTGCGGCGGGTGCCGTCGGCGCGCTGCTCGGACTCGATGGTGATGGCGAGCGCCGGACACACCGCCTCGCACAGCTTGCAGGCGATGCAGCGCTCCTCGCCGTTGGGATAGCGGCGGAGCGCGTGCAGGCCCCTGAAGCGCGGGCTCTGCGGGGTCTTCTCCTCCGGATACTGCACCGTCACCTTGCGCCGGAAGAGATAGCCGCGCGTGAGCCACAGGCCTTTGAACAGCTCGAGCAGGAGAAAGGAGCCGAAGAAATCTCGGACGCGCTGGATCATGAGTGAGCCCTCAATGGAACAGCGGCGCGAAGCGCGTCTGCATCATCGCGCCCAAAAAGACGATCCACACCAGCGTCACGGGGATGAACACCTTCCAGCCGAGGCGCATGATCTGGTCGTAGCGATAGCGCGGGAACGTCGCCCGGATCCAGAGGAAGATGAACAGCACCGCGCACATCTTGAGGAGCAGCCAGCCGATCCCGTCGCCCAGCGGGTGCACGTCCGCGATCTCGACCTCGTTCAACTGCGGCCAGGGCGAGAGCCAGCCGCCGAGGAACATGATCGAGGTGAGCGCCGAGATCAGGATCATGTTCATGTACTCGGCGAGGAAGAACACCGCGAAGGCCACGCCCGAATACTCGACGTGGAAGCCGGCGACGATCTCCGATTCGCCTTCGGCCACGTCGAAGGGATGGCGGTTGGTCTCCGCGATGCCCGATACGAGATACACCACGGCCAGCGGCAGCAGCGGCCATAGGTACCAGTACGCCGCGCCGCCCTCCTGGCCGCGCACGATGTCGCTGATGTTGAGGCTGTTCGCCGCCATGAGCACGCCGACCAGCGCGAATCCCATCGCGATCTCGTAGGAGACGATCTGAGCTGCGGAGCGCAGCGCCCCGAGGAACGCATACTTCGAGTTCGACGCCCAGCCGGCGAGGATGATGCCGTAGACGCCCATCGACGAGAGCGCCAGCACGTAGAGCAGCCCCGCGTTGATGTTGGCCAGCACCACGCCATCGGCGAAAGGGATCACCGCCCAGGCGGCGAGCGCCGGTCCGATGGAGAGGATCGGCGCGATGAAGAACAGATAGCGGTTGGCGCCGGTCGGGACGACGATCTCCTTGAACAGCAGCTTGAACACGTCGGCGAACGGCTGCAGCAGTCCGAGCGGCCCGACGCGATTGGGGCCGATGCGCACCTGCATCCAGCCGATCACTTTGCGCTCGGCAAGCGTGAGATAGGCAACGCCGATGATCAGCGGGATCGCGATGGCGACGATCTTCGCCGCCGTCCACACGAGCGGCCACCAGGTAGGTCCGAGCGCGTGCTCGATCGCGTCCATCAGGCGGGCTCCAGCACGATCGTGCCGAACATGGCGCCGAGCGGCGCGGTGGCCGGGTGACCGGCGGCGACGCGCACGCAGCCCTCCGGCACGCACGCATCGGCCACTACCGGCAGCGTCGCCTGCGCGCCGTCCTCCCGCAGCCGCGCCGAGGCGAGATCGGGGACCCCGAGTCGCTCGAGCGTGGCCGGATGAACGCGCGCCGCGGGCGGCAGCGCATCCTTGGCCTTTTGCAGCGACGGCGCGCGCCGCACCAGAGGATCGGCGAAATAGATCGGCACGTCGGCGATGCGCTCGAGGCCGTCGGGCGCGGCGGCCGCCGGAGTCATCAGCGCCACGCTCGTCGCATTCGACAGCCAGCCGCCGAGCTCGTCGGCGCGGGGCAATTCGGCGCGCACGGCATCGATCGTTTCGTAGTCGAAGCCCGGAAGCCCCAGCATCGAGCCGAGCACGCGCAGCACCTTCCACGCCGGCCGCGTTTCGGCCAGCGGCATCACGACGCTGCGGAATGCTTGCGCGCGCCCTTCGCAGTTAACGAACGTGCCGTCGGTTTCGGTGAACGGCGCCACGGGCAGCAGCACGTCGGCGTGCTCCAGCGCGCCGGATTGGAACGGCGACAGCGCCACGACCCACTCCGCGGCGGAGAGCGCGGCGCGCACCGACGCGGGGTTGGCCGCGTCCAGCTCGGGATCGACGTTGAGCAGCACGTACGCCTTGCGCGGCTGCGCGAGCATCGCCGCCGCGTTGAGGCCGCCCTTGCGCGGGAAAGCGCCGGCGATCGTGCCGCCGATGGAATTCGCCGCTTCGACGAGGAAGCCCAGCGTCGCGCCCGTCGCCTCGGCGATCGCCTGCGCCAGCGCGTGCAGTTGCGCGGCCTGCGGATGCCACTCCGCGTAGCTGCCAAGGAAGACCGCGCGGCGCGAGCCGCCGGCGAGGCTGGCGGCAATGTTGCGAGCCATATTCGAGGGCTCGATGCGCTTCAGCGCTTCCGGCAGGTCCTTGCCCGCCGCCTGCGCCGCCGCGACCGCGATCTCGCCGAGCATGCGCGGGATCGCCGACGGCGCGACGATCGCCTTGTGCGCGAGGCGGATCAGCAGCTCGTCGTCCGCGACATGGACCATCGAGATTTCCGCGCCTTTCTTCGCCCGCTGCCGCAGCCGGTGCGCGAGCAGCGGGTGATCCTTGCGCAGGAAGCTGCCAACGACGAGCGCGCGGTCGAGGGAAGCGACGTCCGCGATCGACATCCCGAGCCATGTCGCGCCGTCGCGCTTGCCGTCGGTGGAGAAGTCGGACTGCCGCAGGCGGAAGTCGACGTTGTCGCTGCCCAAGGCCCGCACGAGCTTCTGCGCGAGGTGCATCTCCTCGAGCGTGGAATGCGGCGATACCAGCGCGCCGACCGCCTCGGCGCCGTGCGCGTCGCGGACGCGCGCGAGCTCCTTCGCAACCACATCCAGCGCGATCGCCCAGCTCGTCTCCAGCCACTTGCCGCCGCGCTTCACCATCGGCCGCCTCAGGCGATCCTCGGAATTGAGCCCCTCGTAGGAGAAGCGATCCTTATCCGAGAGCCAGCACTCGTTGATCGCCTCGTTCTCGCGCGGCACGACGCGCATCACCCGCTCGTTCTTCACCTGCACGATCAGGTTGCTGCCCAGGCTGTCGTGCGGGGCGACCGACTTGCGGCGCGCGAGCTCCCAGGTGCGAGCGGTGTAGCGGAAGGGCTTCGAGGTGAGCGCGCCCACCGGGCAGAGATCGATCACGTTGCCGGAAAGCTCCGAGTCGACCGTCTTGCCCACGAAGGTGATGATCTCCGCGTGCTCGCCGCGGCCGATCATGCCGAGCTCCATCACGCCAGCGATCTCGGTGCCGAAGCGCACGCAGCGGGTGCAGTGGATGCAGCGCGTCATGTCGGTCGCGATGAGGGGGCCGAGGTTCTTGTTGAGCACGACGCGCTTCGGCTCCTGGTAGCGCGAGTTCGACGCGCCGTAGCCCACGGCGAGATCCTGGAGCTGGCATTCGCCGCCCTGGTCGCAGATCGGGCAGTCGAGCGGATGGTTGATGAGCAGGAACTCCATCACGCCCTTCTGCGCCTCGACCGCCGTGTCGGAATGCGTCCAGACCTTCATGCCTTCGGTGACCGGCGTGGCGCAGGCCGGCAGCGGCTTCGGCGCCTTCTCGACCTGCACCAGGCACATCCTGCAGTTGGCGGCGATGGTGAGCTTGCGGTGCCAGCAGAAATGCGGCACGTAGATGTCGAGCTTCTGCGCCGCCTCCATGATGGTGCTGCCGCTCTCGACCTGGACCTTGCGGCCGTCGATCTCGACGGTCAGCGGAGGACGCGCCTCAGACATAGTCCGGCACCAGGCAGCGCTTGTGATCGATGTGGTACTGGAACTCGTCGCGGAAGTGCTTGATGAAGCTCTTCACCGGCAGCGCAGCGGCGTCGCCGAGCGCGCAGATCGTCCGGCCGGCGATGTTGTCGGAGGCCGAGACCAGCACCTCGAGATCCTCGCTTCTTCCCTTGCCGTGCTCGATGCGGTCGACCATCCGCCACAGCCAGCCGGTGCCTTCGCGGCACGGCGTGCACTGCCCGCACGACTCGGCGAAGTAGAAGTAGGAAAGCCGCAGCAGCGAGCGCACCATGCAGCGCGTGTCGTCCATGATGATCACCGCGCCCGAGCCGAGCATCGATCCCGCCTTGGCGATCGAGTCGTAGTCCATGTCGGTGGCCAGCATGATGTCGCCCGGCAGCACGGGCATCGACGAGCCGCCCGGAATGCACGCCTTGAGCTTGCGCCCGCCGCGCACGCCTCCGGCCATCTCGAGGAGCTTCGCGAACGGCGTGCCCAGCCGCACCTCGACGTTGCGCGGCCGCTCGACGTCGCCGGAGACGGAGAAGATCTTGGTGCCGCCGTTGTTGGGCCGCCCCAGGTTCAGGAACGCCTCGCCCCCGTTCCGGATGATCCAGGGCACTGCAGCGAAGGTCTCCGTGTTGTTGATCGTCGTCGGTCTGCCGTAGAGGCCGAAGCTCGCGGGAAACGGCGGCTTGTAGCGCGGCAGGCCCTTCTTGCCCTCCAGCGATTCCAGGAGCGCCGTCTCCTCGCCGCAGATGTACGCGCCGTAGCCGTGGTGGTTGTAGAGATGGAACGAGAAGCCGCTGCCGAGGATGTTGTCGCCGAGAAAACCAGCCTGGTACGCTTCTTCCAGGGCCTGCTCGCAGCGCTCGTAGATGTCCCAGATCTCGCCGTGGACGTAGTTGTACCCGCGCCGGCAGCCCATCGCGTAGGCGGCGATCACCATGCCCTCGAAGAGGATGTGCGGGTTGTAGCGCAGGATGTCGCGGTCCTTGAACGTGCCCGGCTCGCCTTCGTCGGAGTTGCACACGAGGTATTTCTCGCCGGCGTACTGCTGCGGCATGAAGCTCCACTTGAGCCCCGTCGGGAACCCCGCGCCGCCGCGACCGCGCAGCGCCGACTTCTTCATCTCGGCGATGATGGTGGCGGGCGGAAGCTTCTCGGCGAGGACCTTCTTCAGCGCCTCGTAGCCGCCGCGGGCGACGTACTCCGCGAGCCGCCAGTTCCTGCCGGTAAGCCCCGCGAGAATGATCGCATCCGGGCCATAGTCGATGAATTCCGCGGGCGCGTTCATCGGCTCGCCTCCATTCGAAGCTCGGCCAGGAGCCCATCGAGGGCCTCGGGCTTCATCCAGCTGCACAGTCGCTTGTTGTTGACCAGCAGCACCGGCGCGTCGCCGCAGGCACCGAAGCACTCGCCTTCCTTCAGCGTGAACAGCCCGTCGCCGGTCGTCCCGCCGAAGTCGACGCCGAGCGTACGCTTGAGGTGAGCCGCCGACTGCGCCGCGTTCCGCAGCGCGCACGGCAGGTTGGTGCAGAGCGTGAGCTTGTAGCGGCCCGTAGGCTGCGTGTTGAACATCTCGTAGAAGGTCGCCACCTCGTACACCGCGATCGGCGGCATGCCCAGGTATTCGGCGACGAAGTCCATCACCTCGGTCGGCAGCCAGCCCTTCTCGTCCTGCGCAACGGCCAGCGCGGCGATCACCGCGGACGCCCTGCGGTCCGCCGGATACTTGGCGATCTCGCGATCGATGCGCTCGAGGGACTCGGGACTCAGCATTGGAATCGCGCTATTCGTCGTGCCAGTAGTCGACCGCGGAGCCTTCGGGCACGAACTTCGCCTGGAACGTGGCTTCGGCGGGGGGTCTCCCGGGGTGCCGCCCGCCCACCGCGCCGAACTTGCCCGAATCCGGGTATTGCCAGATGTCGGTATCGATCATCGTGCTCACCGCGAGGTAGCGCAGCTCGGACGTGCCCGTGTTGATGAGCTGATGCGCGACGTCCGGTCCTCCGGGCGGACAGCAGATGAAATCGCCCTTGCGCACCGGATATTCGTCCGGGCCGAAGCGCAACGTTCCCGTGCCTTCGAGCACGAAGAACATTTCCTCGTTGGCGTGGTGATTGTGGAACGGGAAAGCGCGCTTGCCGGGAGGGACTGCCGTGACGTTGTACCCGAGCTTGCGAGCGCCGAGCTTCAGCGCCACGGGCGCAAGCTTCGCCTCGAAGCGCTCGCCGTGCCGCGTGTCGCGGTTGAATTCGAGTTGATCGAGGTTGACGATTGGCGCGCCCATGATCAGATCTCGCCGGCCCAGTAATCGACGTTGTCGCCGGCGCGGGTCATGTGCCGCATGCCGCCCTCGCCGAACGCGCCGATCTTCCCCGAGTCGGGGTATTCGCAGACTTCTGCGGGCATCATGGTGCTGACCGAAAGGTAAGCGAGCTCCACCTCCGAATCGTTGATGATCTGGTGCGCCGTCTCGGGACCGCCAGTCGGGCAGCAGATCACGTCGCCGGCCCGGATCTTCCGGGATTCGGTGCCGTAGCGCAGCGTCCCATTCCCCCGGACGATGAAGAACATCTCCTCCTCGGCGCGATGGCTGTGGAACGGGCACGAGCGCTTGCCCGGCTGCACGACGTCGTAGGAGTAGCCGAGCGCTTTCGCGCCGATGAGCGGCCCGATGCGGGCGAAGTCGCTGGCGAACGTCTCGCCTTTGTCGAAGTGCTCGAGCTTCAGCTCGTCGAGGTTGACGACTCTCTTTTCGATCATCGGTCGATCTCCCCGAAGACGATGTCCTGCGTGCCGATGATCGCCACCACGTCGGCGATCATGTGACCGCGCGACATCTCGTCGAGCGCCGCGAGATGCGGGAACCCCGCCGCGCGCAGCTTGATGCGGTACGGCTTGTTGGCGCCGTCGGAGACGAGGTACACGCCGAACTCGCCCTTCGGATGCTCGACCGCGGCGTACGCCTCGCCCTCGGGCACGTGCATGCCTTCGGTCATGAGCTTGAAGTGGTGGATCAGCTCCTCCATGTTCGTCTTCATCGCCTCTCGCGACGGCGGCGTGATCTTGTGGTTGTCCACCATGGTCGGACCGGGATTGGCGCGGAGCCATTCGATGCCCTGGCGCACGATCCTGTTCGCCTCGCGCATTTCCTGGACGCGCACGAGGTAGCGGTCGTAGCAGTCGCCGTTGGTGCCGACCGGGATGTCGAATTCCATCCGGTCGTAGACTTCGTAGGGCTGCTTCTTGCGCAAATCCCACGGCACGCCCGAGCCGCGGAGCATCGGCCCGGTGAAGCCGAGCGCGAGGGCGCGTTCGGGAGCCACCACGCCGATTCCCACCGTGCGCTGCTTCCAGATCCGGTTCTCGGTCAGGAGCGTCTCGTATTCGTCGACGTAGCCCGGGAAGCGGTTGGTGAAGTCCTCGATGAAGTCGAGCAGCGACCCGCTGCGGTTCTCGTTCATCTTCGCGACCGCCTTCGCGTCGTGCACTGGCGAGACCTGGTACTGCGGCATGCGGTCCGGCAGATCGCGGAACACGCCGCCCGGACGATAGTACGCCGCGTGCAGCCGCGCGCCCGAGACCGCCTCGTAGCAGTCCATCAGGTCCTCGCGCTCGCGGAAGCAGTACAGGAACGTGGTCATCGCGCCGACGTCGAGCGAGTGCGCGCCCAGCCACAGCAGGTGATTGAGGATGCGCGTGATTTCGTCGAACATCACACGAATATACTGGGCGCGGATCGGCACCTCGATCCCGAGCAGCTTCTCCACCGCCAGGCAATACGCGTGCTCGTTCGACATCATGGACACATAGTCGAGCCGGTCCATGTACGGCAGCGTCTGGATGTAGGTCTTGTACTCGGCGAGCTTCTCGGTCGCGCGGTGCAGCAGGCCGATGTGCGGATCGGCGCGCTGGATCACCTCGCCGTCGAGCTCCAGCACAAGGCGCAGCACGCCGTGAGCGGCGGGATGCTGCGGCCCAAAGTTCATCGTGTAGTTACGGATCTCGGCCATTCAACTCAACGCAGCTGAACTTCGGCGCAGGCTAACTTGCGCGAAGCGCAAGCTAAGCGCGGCGCAACCGCGCGGCCGAAGCCAAAATTCATCGTGCAAATTTCAATGTTCATCTATTCCGAATCCGCGTAGTTCTCCTCGCGGATGATCCGCGGCGTGACCTCGCGCGGCTCGATCGTCACCGGCTGGTAGATCACGCGGCCCTGCTCCGGGTCGTAGCGCATCTCGACGTGCCCGGAGAGCGGGAAGTCCTTGCGGAAAGGATGACCCACGAAGCCGTAGTCGGTGAGGATCCGCCTCAGGTCCGGATGGCCGGCGAAGACGATCCCGAAGAGATCGAAGGCTTCGCGCTCGTACCAGTTCGCCGACGGCCACACCTCGGTCAGCGAAGGCAGCACGGGAAACGCGTTGTCCGGGGCGTAGGCGCGCACGCGCAGCCGCCAGTTGTGCGCGAGCGACAGCAGGTGATAGACCGCCGCATAGCGCTTCTCGTGCCGGCGCGGCTCCGGCGGTTCCGCCGGCGTCGCGTCGGAGCTGAAGTAGTCGATGTCGGGCCGGGTCGTGCCGTACGCGGTGTAGTCGACGCCGCACAGGTCGACCAGCATCTCGAACCTGAGCTCGGGCCGGTCGCGCAGCGCACGCATCGCCTCGACGAGCCGCGCCGCGGGCACGACCGCCGTGACCTCGCCGAGCGCGGTAGCGACGCTCTGCAGCACTTCCCCCAGCGCGGCCGGCACGGCCGCGGCAAGCGTCTCGATCCGGGTGGCCATCAGCGCGCGATCGTGTTCGTCCGCCAGATCTTGTTCTGGAGCTGGAGCACGCCGTAGAGAAGGGCTTCCGCCGTGGGCGGACAGCCCGGCACGTAGATGTCGACCGGGACGATGCGGTCGCAGCCGCGCACGACCGAGTAAGAATAGTGATAGTAGCCGCCGCCGTTGGCGCACGAGCCCATGGAGATCACCCACTTCGGATCTGCCATCTGGTCGTACACCTTGCGCAGCGCCGGCGCCATCTTGTTGCACAGCGTGCCGGCGACGATCATCACGTCGGACTGGCGCGGGCTCGGGCGGAACACCACGCCGAAGCGGTCGAGATCGTAGCGCGCCGCGCCGGCGTGCATCATCTCCACGGCGCAGCAGGCGAGCCCGAAGGTCATCGGCCACAGCGAGCCGTTGCGCGCCCAGTTGATGAGCGCGTCGAGCGACGTGGTGACGAAGCCCTTCTCGAGCAGGCCCTCAATCGGCATGACCGATCTCCACCGCGGGCTCCTTGCACGGTAAACGACAGTTGCGCCGGTGCTTGTCGCCCGCTGCGGCCACTCGCGGACGCTCGACCTCCGCGCGCTTCGCGCGCGGAGCCTTCCTCGCTGCTCGGGCCTTTATTCCCATTCGAGCGCGCCTTTCTTCCATTCGTAGACGAAGCCGATCACCAGCACCGCGAGGAAGATCATCATCGACCAGAAGCCGAGCCCGCCGATGTCGGGCAGCGCGACCGCCCAGGGGAAGAGGAACGCGATCTCCAGGTCGAAGAGGATGAACAGGATCGCGATCAGGTAATAGCGCACGTCGAACTTCATGCGCGCGTCCTCGAAAGCCTCGAATCCGCACTCGTACGGCGAGAGCTTCTCCGGATCGGGACGGTTCGGCGACACGAAGCGGCCCACGCCCAGCAGCAGCAATCCGAGCCCGATTCCGACGAGGATGAAGAGCAGGATCGGGAAGTACTGTTCCAGCATGATCGGATCGATTCCTCGTTTCGGCCGCCTAAGCTCCGGACGACCGCCTTCCCCCTGCCTGCCGCGGGATCCGCGGCAGCGTGCCGAACCCTGGTGCCGACGGTGAGACTCGAACTCACACGGCTAACGCCACTGCCCCCTCAAGACAGCGTGTCTACCAATTCCACCACGTCGGCTACTTCGGTACGTCGCCCGGCTTCGATTCTGGCTCCTTGGCCGGCGCGCTCGGCGCGGGCGCGGCGCCCTGCGGCACGTCGGCCGGCTTGTTGTCCTTGGCCTCCTTCGCCGCCGGCTGCACCGCGGCAGGAATCGGGCCTTCCTTCATGATGTCCTTGGGTCCCGAGCGCATCGTGACGAAATAGGTGAGCCCGAGGCTCGACAGGAAAAAGACGGTGGCGAGGATCGCGGTGGTGCGCGACAGGAAGTTGGCCGATCCCGCGGCGCCGAACAGACTTCCCGAAGCGCCGCTGCCGAACGCGGCGCCCATGTCCGCGCCCTTGCCGTGCTGCAGGAGGACGAAGCCCACCAGCGCCGCCGCCACCAGCACGTGTACCGCCAACAGAGCCGTTTCCAACATCGCTATCGTTCCTCACCCGCGCCGCGCGTGACCTTAGGCACGTGCGATCGCCAAAAATTCATCGGCTTTCAGCGAGGCGCCGCCGATCAGACCGCCGTCGATGTCGGCACAGGCGAACAACGCCTTCGCGTTGTCGGCCCTGACGCTCCCGCCGTACAGCAGCAACCCGTCCGCCGCGCCGGCCCTGACCAAGCGCGAGCGCAGCAGCCGATGCACGTCCTGCGCCTGCTGCGGGCTGGCCGTGCGCCCGGTGCCGATGGCCCAGACCGGCTCATAGGCCACCACGATCGCTGAAACGCCGGCCCCGAGCGTGCCGATCACCGCCTCCAGCTGCCGCATTACCACGCTCTCCGTCGCGCCAGCGTCGCGCTCCGAGAGCGTCTCGCCGACGCACACGATGGGCGTCAATCCGCCGGCGATGACCGCCGCCGCCTTGGCGGCGACCACAGCGTCGGTCTCGCCGTAGAGCGTGCGCCGCTCGGAATGGCCGACGATCGCGTACCGGCATCCGAACTCCGCGATCATCGCGGCGGAAACCTCGCCGGTGAACGCGCCCGCTTCGCGCTCGCTCACGTTCTGCGCGCCCCAGGCGATGGTCGAGCCCGACAACGCAGCCTGCGCCTGCCACAGGTACGGAAAGGGAACGCACACCGCTAGCCGCCGTCCGGCCGGCGAGTCCCAATCCGAGCGCAGGCTCGCGAGCAGCGCATCGTTGTGCTTCAAGCCGCCGTTCATTTTCCAGTTACCGACGACGAGCCTGTCGCGCATGCCGCACCCGG